>Ga0214471_10000544_pt1 | contig 31990 bp, 24 predicted proteins | sample RVTome_5_FD_207665 | JGI IMG/M metagenome (GOLD analysis project Ga0214471, IMG submission 207665) | Soil microbial communities from uranium-contaminated site in the Upper Colorado River Basin, Wyoming, United States - RVT142D155 | ecosystem: Environmental > Terrestrial > Soil > Contaminated >... | reverse complement strand
ACCCCCCTACGCGCTCATCACGATCTTCAGCGAGTTGTCCTGCTTCCCGCTGTACATCTCGTACGCCCTGCCCACGTCCTCCCACCCCATCCGATGCGTCAACAAATGGTCCAGCGAAAGCCTCCCCTGGCTCACCAGGTCCACCGTCGCCGCCACCGTGTCCGGCATATCCCCGGACCGCGCGCTGTTCGTCACCACCATCCGCGGCAGCTTGCTCGTCATCGCGTTCCAGTCGAACTCGAACACATCCTCGTCATGCGCGATACCGAAGATAATCGCCGTACCCTGCATCTTCAGACACTCGAAGGCCTGGTGCGCCGTCTCCGGCCGCCCGCACGCCTCTATCGAAACGTCCGCCAGCTCGCCCCCCGTAATCTCCCGCACCGCCTCCACCACGCTCTCCCGAGAAGCGTTCACCGTATGCGTCGCCCCCAGCCTCCGCGCCACCTCCAGCCGGTAATCATGCAAGTCCGCCACGATCACCTGCCGCGCCCCGCCACGGACCACAAAGTCCGTGAACGAAAGCCCAATCGGCCCCTGCCCCAGAATCACGACACGCTTCCCCAAGATGGTGCCTATCTGCTGCGTCGCGTACAGCACCGTCCCCACCGGCTGGCACAAAACCCACATCGCCGCATCCGAATCCCCCTCCGGCACCACCACCGCATTGCGAGCCGGCACCGCCGCGTACTCCAGCAGCCCGCCTGCCTGCAGCGCGATCACCCGCTGCCCCGGCTTCAACCGATCATCCCTGCTCTCCTCCACCACGCCGACGCACTCATGACACGGCCCGCCCAGGCGCAGCGGGTACTCCTCCTCCGGAAACACCCGGTCATAGGTACGCAAATCGCTGCCGCACACCGAGAAGTACTCCATCTTCACCAAAACCTCGCCCTGCTTCAGCGAAGGCATCGGCGCCTCCTCAAACTCGAACCGCCGGGGCCCAACCAACCGCGCTGCCTTCACCGACATCTCCTCCTACAGGTTCCAAACACAAGCGCCTGATTCTACTGCGGCTGGTGATTAGAACCCATTCGTCTGAATCCGATGACTAGGCTACAGAGTGGGCCCGAAACTGCCGAGTATAGATACTGACACAGCAGTCCAGCGTTTACGCAGCGTTAGCAAGGATGGGGCCACATGGAATCTTTTGCCTATATCGATGGCACGACTGGCGGGATGGTAGTTCAGCTTCTGCTGGGCGGATTCGTCGGTGGGTTCGTCGTCTTCAAGCTCGCGTTCCATAGCGTCGTCAACAAGCTCCTTCGCCGCAAGGCGAACTACGACGACGAGCCAGAATTGATCGAGGAACCCACAGACCAGGTGGCGTAATCAGCTTTGGCGAGCTAGAGGGAACTAAATGGCCACTGAAATACGAGCTGACCCTGGTTCATTCCGCGACCCGTCTGGGGGTGTCATCCACGCCAACGGCGCGGTATATCGCTACTTCCGCGGGACCGACGCGTCGCAGTTCTTGCGCCTCACCGAGACCGATTTCTTCAGATCATCGGTCGCCTCTCACACAGTGATTGGTACCAGACCAGTTGAGCGCGAGGCGTTGCCTGACCTCTATGCCTTCGCCGAGGGTGCCGAACTCGTGGTTGAGCACCCGAAGCTGCCCTTCGTTTCCTATCCGTACGAGTGGCCCTTCGAAATGCTGAAGGCCGCGGCCGAATGTCAGATGCAGGTGACGCGAGATGCGTTCGCGAATGGCTACTTGGTCAAGGACGCCACGCCGTATAACGTCCAGTTCCTGGGCTGCGACCCAACCTTCGTCGACGTCGCCTCTATCGAGCCCTACAAGAAAGGCGCCACATGGACCGGGTACGCCCAGTTCTGTCGCACCTTCCTCAACCCCTTGCTGCTTCAATCCATTACTGGCGTACCTTTTCAGCCCTGGCTACGCAGCTCCCTAGACGGCATTGAGCCGGATCACCTCCGAAGCCTGCTACCGTGGCGCAGCAAGTTCCGCAAAGGTGTTTTCTTCGACGTGGTCCTGCAGTCCTGGCTCGGCCACAAATTCGCCAACGACACCGGCGCCGTTTCCAAAATGTCGCAGCGCGACATGCCCAAGGCTGCCGTTAACGGGCTGCTCAAGCGAATGCAGAAGCAGGTCCGCAGACTGAAACGCCGCAAGGCTAAGACGACCTGGAGCGACTACGAAGAGACCAAGCACCATTACTCCGGCACCGCCGACGCCTTCAAGGAAGAGTTCGTCCGCTCAACGATTCGCGGCTCCAACGCCAGAAGTGTTTGGGACCTCGGTGCTAACCGTGGCCAGTTCAGCCTGATTGCGGCCGAAACCGCAGATCAGGTCGTCGCTATCGACTTCGACGAGGCAGCGGTCGGTGCGCTGTATGAGCGTCTCCGCGGCAAGGCCTCCAACGTCTTGCCCCTCGTCATCGACTTCCTCAATCCGTCTCCGGGTCAGGGATGGGCAGGCACTGAACGTCAAGGCCTGACAACGCGATCGAACGCCGACGCGTTCCTCTGTCTCGCGCTCATCCACCACCTGTCGATCTCCGGCAATGTGCCGCTTTCGATGATCGTGTCCTGGCTGGCGGAAATTGCGCCAGCCGGCGTCGTGGAGTTCGTACCGAAGGACGACCCAATGGTGAAGCGCCTCTTGCTCACCAAGCGAGACGTTTACGCCGACTACGACCAGTTCCACTTCGAGACGTGTCTGGAGCAGCATTTCGCCATCAAGGAACGCGTAGTCATTCCGGAATCAGGACGAATTCTCTACTCACTGAACTCAAGGTAGGCCGCGGTTGCCTGTGATTCCAGTCACCGGCAGCATCCTTGGCTGCGTTGCGTGCGACGCGGCGGGACCGGCCGTGGCAATGGGCTGGCAGGGGCTGGTTTGCGCGGCGCTGACGGGATCTATACTCCTACGGGTTGCGGCTCAGGACTTCATTGGCCTGCTGTCGGGTTATAGGCGCGCCTTATTCGCCATCTACGACAGCGAGGCTTCACCCGAGCCATCTCGCCTCTCGTCTGAGCCTGGAGGTGCTTCCGGCTTCCCGTCCGGAATGAAGCTATTCCTCAAGACTAGAATCAGTGGCTCCCTTCAGACCGCACTGGCCATTTTCAGCGCGGTTCATCTCGCCACAGGTGAATTCCTGCGCAACTCGGCGCCATCGTTGAATATCACCGCAGTCCCTTCCAGCGTGATGATCAAGCTGATTCTGATCGCGCACATCATTCCATTTCTGCTGCTCGTTGGTCTCGATGTCTTCATTTCGCGTCGGTTCTCGGCGACTACGTTGCGACGCTACCGCGCAAGCATTCTCGCCGTGTCTCTCGTCCTCGTCTTGCGACAAGTGGAGCTCTATCTTGGCAGCGCCAAACCAGTCCTTCGTGATCTGGAAGCGTTTTCACCGCTGGTCCTCGCGCTGGCGACCTTCCTCGCGGTGGCGTTCATCTTCTGGTTTACGTATCGAGCCTTCGGTACCATGCGCACTTTCTTTGCCTACTTCACGCCGGCAGCCATCGTTCTCATGACGGTGATGCTAAACAGCCAACCGGTTCATAATCAGTACTATGAGAACTACGACCTCTCCGAGGTCGTGCCGCGTGATCCAACCGGCAAGCCAGTCTTCGTCATCGTTTTCGACGAATTTGCATATGAAGCCCTGCTCGACGAGTCGGGGAACATCGATGCCGCCCTCTACCCCAATTTCGCGAAGCTCGGTGATGAAAGCCTCCACCTGACGAATGCGCAGTCGAACTACTTTCGAACTCGCATCCAGGTCCCGGCGATGATCGACGCCACCGTCCCGCTGGCCGAAGACTACGAGCTCCGGATTTACGAGCAGACTCACCGCATCGAAGCTCTCTACGCTCCTGGCTGTGGTTCGGAATACACGTGCCGTGGCAACCGGTATCTGGTCGAACAAAACGACAACAACATGACGGCATACCTGGCCATGCGCACGTTTTACTTCGCCGTTCCGGAATGGGTTGAACAGGCCGCCTCCGCCCCGATCCACTTCGCTGTCCGTCAGGTCGGCGCGCCACCGCCGCCCGCGGACCCAACGGGCATGCACGAGATCACGACTCAGCTTCTCAACAACTACGTGGAAGACATCTCTAAGGAATCCGCGCCGGGCCGAATATTCTTCCTGCACACCTTGCTACCTCACTTCCCCTTCGTCTACGATGAATACGGCAACTTCGAGGTCGAAGACCTGAGAGACTTCGACCGCAACCCGTATGCTCCATTGGACGAGGGGGAGTTCGCGAAGGTCTGGGCCTATTACAAGGAGCAGATTCGTTACGCCGATACCTTCCTCGGCGAATTGTTCGCCAGGCTAGAAGCCGAAGGGCTGTACAACGACTCGGTCATCATTGTTACGGCTGATCATGGCGCACGCCCACTCTTCCCGGTATGGGATGACCCCATAGAAATCGGTTCCATCACTACCAACGTGCCCATGTTCATCCGGGCACCGGGCGTAGCCCCGATTAAGTCGGATGTCGACTACCAGCACGTGGATTTCGGCTCGACACTGTTCGACATCCTCGGCTACGAATACACAAGTCCTTCCAGCTCTATCGACGTTAGTCATGGCGCCCCGTTGAGCGATCCTGTGTCCGCACTTGACGCTGTTCGGCCTGACCGCGAGCGCACCTTCTACGTCGAGGTCTACCAGACCGGATACTGGCGCTACGTCTACAGCGAGGCGTCCGGCACCTGGGACGTTGCCGAAACAGTCGGGAGCCCGATGCCGGACCGAACGGAGCTGTCGGGCGGCGTCAACAACGGTGACGAGCCCCTGCCTTGAGTGATACGACTGTGCAGGGTACCGCGACGAGGAATTCTTCCGCCAGCGCCGCGTTGGCGGGAACCACGCTCATGCTTGTCGGGCGCGGCTTGTCGCTGATCATCGCGCTCCTTCTTATCCAGGCTGTGGTCGCTGCGGGGCCCTCGCTTCCCGGCTCCGCGCAGCCGCTCGCTATTGCCGCCATGCTCCTGGTCGCCGCGTTCGCGCGCCGAGGCACTTCAACGCTCCTCGCCGTGGGCTACGTCCTTACGTTCCTCGTCTTTCTTCTTCTGCGCCCCGTCGCCGACGAGACCTTCATCCCGGTCCATTACGAGCTCCCCCTCCTAATGGACCGCATCCTGTTTCTAGGCGCGCTGCCCGTGGTCTGGATGCAGGACCTCCTCTACGTCCCCGGGCGTGTCGGCGTCCTCGACCTCTTTCTCTCAGGCGTCTACATCACTTACTTCTTCGCGCCACATTTGATTGCGCTGGTGGTCTGGCGCACGCGGCCTCATCTCTTTCCAAAGGCCATCGTCGCCATCTCGCTGACCTTCATGATCGGGCTCTTCTTCTATTTCGCCGTGCCGACCGCGCCGCCCTGGCTGGCCAGCGACACGGGCGACATCGACGCCGAAGTTGTCCGCATCCTGCCGGCAATTAGCGCCCAGGTTGCCGGCGACACCTACGACCAAGCCTCGCGAGCCGTCGGCGATAACGACGTGGCCGCGATGCCCTCGCTGCACACGGCATTGACCACAATGGTTGCGTTGATAATGGCAAGCTACGGCCGCCGCTGGCGCTGGGTCGGTCTCACCTACGTCGCGCTAATGGGGACTGCGCTCGTTTACCTCGGCGAGCACTACGTTATCGATGAGATCGCTGGCATCGCGCTCGCCGTTGGCGTCTGGAAGCTCGTCTCCCATCACCGGATGTTCGCCTGGGTGACGCCGAGCGTCGACCAGGACGAGACGCCGCTCGACGTAAGCGCCGACAGGCGCGCCGCCTAGACCTCGTCCACGTGTACGAAGATCGAGACGCGCTCCGCCGTCAACGCCTTGCTGATATGCCCTTTGCCCGTCGTGTCGTCCGCCAGCATGATGCTCCCCGGCCCGAACTGCCGCGTCTCACCGCCGCTGGCGACGATTTCCACCGTACCCGTCAGGTTGAAAATGAACTGCCGCCTCGGCGCAGGGTGATAATCGAGCTGGTAATCGGCCGTGTTGCGCCGCATCAGCATGCCCTTCGCCGCGAAAAGCCCCGATAGCTCGGTCCCCTCACCCCGGTCCGTCATCGGCACCTCGACGTCCCTGAAATACGACAGTCCGTCGTCGCCGGTGTAGAGGTGTGCGTAGTTCATGTTGGTCCTCCTTCGCGTCTGGTCGGTCGAGCAGCGCCAGCCTACAGCATGGTGACTGGACACTCGATGGCATCAGCACTACAACTACGCCTATGGCCGAAGCAACTCGCAAGCCACGGCTGGAAGGCATGGTCTCGATTGTTACCGGCGCCGGATCGCGGGGACCCGGCGTTGGCAATGGCAAAGCGGCCGCCGTCCTCTTCGCCCGTGAAGGCGCGAAAGTGACGCTCGTCGATAGCGTCCTCGCGCGCGCGGAGGAGACGCAGGCGATGATCCGCGACGAGGGCGGCGAGTGCTTCGCGATGGAGGCAAACGTCACCTCCGGCGAAGACTGCAAGGCCATCGTCGACGAGACCGTACGCCGCTACGGACGCCTCGATATCCTGCACAACAACGTCGGTATCGATCCCGGCATCGTCAGCGTCGTAGACGTCGATGAACCGACCTGGGACGAGACGATGGACGTCAACGTCAAGAGCATGATGCTGACGTCGAAACACGCGATCCCGGTCATGGCGGCCAACGGCGGCGGCGCTATCATCAACATCTCGTCGATCTCAACCCTGCGCCCTCGTGGCCTAACGCCGTACTCGGTGTCGAAGGGCGCCGTCATCGCCCTGACAAAGGCGATGGCCGTCGACCACGCCGCGCAGTTGGTGCGAGTCAACTGCATCGCGCCTGGTCCCGTCTACACGCCCATGGTGGCAGAGCACATGACGCCGGAGCGCCGCGCCCAGCGCGCCAAAGCTTCTCCCCTCGGCATTGAGGGCACGGCGTGGGATATTGGCTACGCCGCGCTCTTCCTCGCCAGCCCGGAGGCGCGCTGGATCACGGGCCAGGTCCTCGTTGTCGATGGCGGTGCCACCCTCCAGGGCCCGCCCCGCTGACCCCTCCCCTGGCCAACTCCCCAACTCCATGTGTTTGACATGCCCTCTCTCTGACGACAGAATCGCTGCACCGTGACCAGCGACCGAATCCAGCGCCAGATCGAGCGGCTCCTCGACCAGGCTGATGAGGCGTTCAGCAGCCGCGATTGGGAGGGCTTGCGAAACGCCGCCAACGACGTCCTTAGCCTCGACGCCGCCAACGGCGAAGCCGCCACGTACCTGGCGGCCGCCGAGCGCAACCTGACAGCCTCCACGGGCGAGCCTTCACAGCCAACGACGGCGCCGGCAAGGGCAGCAGACGCGTCGCAGCAGCCGACATCCTTCGCCAACGGCCGCTACGAGGTCAAGCGCTTCCTGGGCGAGGGCGGCAAGAAGAAGGTCTACCTGGCGCACGACGCACGGCTCGACCGCGACGTCGCCTTCGCGCTGATCAAAGCCGAGGGCCTGGACGTCGCCGCGCGCGAGCGCATCACGCGCGAAGCGCAGGCGATGGGCCGCCTCGGCAACCACCCCAACATCGTCACGGTCTACGACATCGGCGACGAGGACGGACAGCCCTTCATGGTACTGCCGGTGCTGGCGGGCGGCGACGTCGAGGGCGTGGTCGAGAAGGCGGAGGAGCACAAGCTGCCGCTTGAGCGCGCCATCGAGATCGCCGTCGACACCTGCCAGGGGCTGGAGCTGGCGCACGGCAAAGGCATCGTGCACCGCGACCTCAAGCCGGGCAACGTCTGGCTTACCGAGGACGGGCGGGCCATGATCGGCGACTTCGGCCTCGCCGTGGCGGTCGACCGCAGCCGTCTGACGCAGGCGGGCATGATGGTGGGCACCGTCTCCTACATGCCGCCGGAGCAGGCGATGGGGGGCGAGGTGACGCCACAGAGCGACCTCTACAGCCTGGGCGCCATGCTCTACGAGATGGTCAGCGGCCGCCCGCCCTTCGTGGGGGACGAGTCCGTCGCCATCATCGGCCAGCACCTCAACACGCCACCCGTCTCCCCCACCTGGCACCGCCCCGACTGTCCGCCGGCGCTGGAGACGCTGATTCTGCGCCTCCTCGAGAAGGACCCGCAGAAGCGCCCTGCATCCGCCACGGAGGTCCGCGAAGCGCTGCAGGCTGTGACGCTGGCCCAGACGGACGTAGCGGCGACCTTTACGGTCGCCACGGGGGGTGGCGGGGCCGGCGCGGCGTCGGGTGTCGCCGACCCCCTCTACCGCACCGTCTTCGTCGGCCGCGAGGCGGAGCTGCGCCAGCTGCAGCAGGCCTACGACGCTGCCGTCTCCGGCCAAGGCGGCCTCGTCATGGTCGTCGGCGAGCCCGGCATCGGCAAGACGGCGTTGTGTGAGCAGTTGGCCACATACGTCAGCATCCGCGGCGGCCGCACCCTCGTCGGCCACTGCTACGAAGAAGGCTCCCTCTCATTGCCCTACCTGGCCTTCGTCGAGGCGATGCGCACCTACGTCCTGGCGCGCGACCCTGACGGCCTCAAGTCCGACCTCGGAACGGGGGCAGCCGACGTAGCGCGCATCGTCTCGGAGGTCAGGGATCGCGTCAACGTCGAGCTTCGCGACGCGTCCGACCCGGAGGACGACCGCTGGCGCCTGCTGCAGAGCGTCACGACCTTCGTGCGCAACGCCGCGTCGGTGCAGCCGCTGGTCATCGTCCTGGAGGACCTGCACTGGGCCGATCGCGGCACGCTGGACCTGCTGCAACACGTCGCGCGCAACTTGCAGGGCGCCCGCCTCGTCGTCGTCGGCACCTACAGGGATGTGGAGGTGGACCGGGCTCACCCGCTATCGGGGACGCTGGCGGAGCTTCGGCGCATCGGCAGCTTCCTGCGCCTGCCGTTGCGTGGCCTCACCATCGAAGAAGTGCAGCGCATGTACGAGGTGGTGCGCGGCACCGAGATTACGTGGGCGAGGGCGGAGGCGGTACACCGGCAAACGGAAGGCAACCCCCTCTTCGTCCAGGAGATCCTCCGTTACATGGTCGAAGAAGGTTACGTCGTGCGCGAAGGCGGCCGCTGGGTGCTGGCCGAGGGCACCGGTCCGACGAGCGGCATCCCTGAGGGATTGCGCGATGTCGTCGGCAAGCGCCTCTCCCGCCTGACCGAGAAGACGAACCAGGTCCTGGCAATCGCGGCGGTCATGGGCCGAGAGTTTCGGCTCGACGCGCTGCAGACGGTCGCGGGGATGGCAGAGGATGACGTCGACGCGGCGCTCCAGGAAGCCGAAGAGCGCGCGATTATCGAGCAGCGTCCCGCCCTCGGCACGCTCGCCTTCCGCTTCACCCACGCCTTCTTCCGCCAAACGCTTTACGAGGAGATCTTTGCCTCGCGGCGTCTGCGATTGCACCAGCAGATCGCCCGCGCGCTCGAAACGGTGTACGCCCGCCGCCTGGAGGAGCACGCGCCCGAGCTAGCAGAGCACTTCGCGCAGAGCACTGACCCGGCAGACCTCGAGAAGGCACTTCATTACAGCGAGCTGGCGGCCCGGCGCGCAGTAGCCGTCTACGCCCACGCCGAGGCGGTGCGTCACCTGGAGCAGGCCCTGAAGGTCCAGGAAGTGCTCGATCCCGACGATAGGGCTATGCGCTGCGATCTGCTACTGGCACTGGGCGAGGCCCAGCTGCCGCTTGGGGAGTCGCGTAAGGTGACTGACGTCATTGCGCCAGAGGCCTTCGAGTTGGCGCAGGTCTTGGGCGACAAACAGCGTGCAGCGCAGGCCTGCTATCAGGCAATCGAGGGACTGCATCGCTCCGCACCTCAGGCGTCCTGGCGGACACCCGAATGGGCGGAATGGGCGCAACGTTATGACGAGAATGCCGTTGCGGAATCTTCGCACAGAGTCCACGCGGACCTCGCGCTGGGTCGGGTGCGTGTAGCCGAAGGGGCACTAGAAAAGGGCGTTGAGCTATTCCGGGGCGCTTTGGTGCTAGCACGACACCTAGGCGACCGAGAAGCCCTGTTCTCAGCCGCGCGGCTCAATATTCAGCACCTCATGTTCGGGGCAGGTCTTTGGCGTCGGGCCGTTGAATTGGCAGAGGAGTTCGTCTCGGTGCCATGGGACGGCGTCAGTGGCCGCACGCAAAGCCTGATGCTGGAGTTTTGCGGGATCGCCCTGCTCGAGGGTGGAAACCGCGACGAATTCGACCGGCTCTTCGGCCAGCTAGATGAGGTTGGAAAGCGGACCCGCGACGCCTATTCCCGGGTCCTGGTATTGAGCCTGGAGCCACTTCCAGCGGTACTCGACGGGCGCCTGGAGGATGCCGTAGCCGCCCTCGACCGTATGCAGTCGTTGGCCGACGAGCTGGGCGTGCCTGAGATGGGCCGGAACTTCTCGCGTGTCCGCGCTACTACGGCCTTCTTCTTTCTCGGCCGGTTCGCGGAGGCCGCTCAAGCGCATCCTGCGGCGAAAGCTCTCTGCGACGCTTATCAGGGACTCCATGATGAAGTCCGGAAAGCGCTTCCAGACCTGGTGGCCCACGTTGGCGGAATGAACATGCCGGGAGGTCCCACGATCGAAGCTCTGGCGCTCCTCGAGACAGCGGTTGAGGTTCGCGACTTCGATTCGATCCGAAGTCTGCTGGCGTTCATCGGAGATGACCCGCCACCAAATCTAGTCTTCGCAAGCGGCAGTAATAGAACTTTGGGCGCGGCTGCCGCGTGCCTGGGCGAGTTCCATGGTGCGCGCCATTTGCTCGATTTAGCGCTAGCGGACGCCACGGGGGTTCGCAGCAGGCCTGAGGTCTCGCTTTGCCGCCTGGCGTTGGCCGAGCTTCTCCTCGATCACTACCCCGACGAGCGCGGCGCGGCCATCGAGCACCTCGACTTCGCCATCGCGGAGCTTCGGGAGATGAAGATGCAGCCGGCGCTGGAACGGGCGCTGCGGCATCGTGGGTTGCTCAAGGCATGAAAGCCGCGAGCCACGAGTTCATGGCAACCTGGCGTTCTAGCTTGAAGCTTCTGCCTCACGTTCGCGTTATAGTTAGGGACGACATCGCTCTCAGAAGGAGACGCCATGCTGACCAAAGAAGACAACGAGATCCTGACTCACGTCGGCCCCGGGACGATGATGGGAAACCTGCTCCGCCGCTACTGGACGCCGGCGTTGCTCAGCAGTGAGGTACCCGAGCCCGACAGTCCACCAGTCCGCGTCCGGCTACTCGGCGAGGATCTCGTGGCCTTCCGCGACACCAGCGGTGACGTCGGTCTCTTCCCTCAGGCTTGCCCCCACCGCGGCGCCTCTCTGTTCTTCGGTCGCAACGAGGAAGCCGGCCTGCGCTGTGTCTACCACGGTTGGAAGTTCGACACCGCCGGCGCCTGTGTCGACATGCCGTCGGAGCCGGCGGAGAGCAATTTCAAGAACAAGGTCCGCATCAACGCCTACCCGACGCATGAATCCGGCGGCATCGTCTGGACCTACATGGGCCCGAAGGAGGCGATGACCGCCTTCCGCGACTTCGGCTCCGATGCCGTGCCGAAGGAGGACTGGTTCGCCGCCAAGAACATCGGCTACTGCAACTGGGTGCAGCGCATGGAGGGAAACCTCGACACGTCGCACATCTCCTGGCTGCACCAGTTCAAGGGCGCCCACGACGTCCCGGACGACGGTACGGACAGGCCCGGCAGCTATCCCTCCTTCGACACCTCGATCAAAATTTGGGCCCACGATGGCGCCCCAAAGCTTGAGGTCGAGGAAGAGTGGTACGGCTACAAGTACGCCGGGATTCGCAACACGCCGAACGGCAACACCCACGTCAGGATCACGGCCTGGGCCATCCCCTACACCTCTGTCGTCGCCAACATCCCGTTCGTTTACGGCGGTGGCCTGTCCGTCCCGATTGACGACGAGAGTTGTTACTTCTTCTTCTGGAACAAAGCGCCGAAAGAGGCCGACACGCTGGCCATCCGCCTTGCGGGCATCGAGGGCACCGGCCTCTTCGACAACACGCCGTATACCAACCGTCGCGGTGCCGGTCAGGTCAACCGCATGCGGAGCTTCTTCCAGCCACGAGAATACCTGCCCGAGAACGATTACCAGGTTGACCGCGACTACGCGACGAGCCCGTTCTACTCAGGCATTCGCGACTTCGGCAGCCAGGACCTCATGGTCACCGAGTCACCCGGCCGCATTTGGGACCGCTCGCGGGAGCACCTCGGTACCACCGATAAGTCGATCATCACGATGCGCCGTATCTTGCTGAAGGCGGCGAAGGACCTCGCCAACGGCATCGAGCCGCCGGCGATCGACCCCAGCCTGCCGTATACCGAGATTCGCGGCGCCGAGAAGGTGCTGGAGCCGGGCGAAGACTGGCGCATCCTTGGCACCAGGCAGGATCCTCTTCGGGTCAAGATCGAGGCAATGCTCGCGGAACAAGCTGCTGAAGTTCCCGTCTCTGGTGGCGGGGGCGCTTAACTACCGCGACGGAACCGACGCGGCCGTGGCTAGACCGCGGCCTTTGTCTGCCTTAGCCTGACGCAGGCCCCGCAGTTAGATAGAAGAGGTTCACCGTGGCTGACAAGATCCGCGTCGGCATAGTCGGCGCTACCGTGACCACCGGCGGCAGCGGCTGGGGTGCCAACGCCCACGTTCCCGCTCTCGACATCCTTCCGGACTACGAGCTGAAGGCCGTCTGCACGACGCGGGAAGAGACCGCCCAGGCGTCAAAGGAGAAGTTCGGCGCCGAGCTCGCCTTTACAGACATCAACGCGATGGCCGCCCACCCTGAGGTCGACCTCATCGCGGTCGTCGTGCGCGTGCCCGGACACTATGACCTCGTCATGGCTGGCCTCAAGGCCAACAAGGCGGTCTTCTGCGAATGGCCTCTCGGCGCCAACCTCAAAGAGGCACAGGAGATGAACGATCTCGCGAAGAAGAACAATCTCAACAGTATCGTCGGCCTGCAGGCGCGCAGTGACCCGACGTACATGTATGCAAAGGACCTCGTTGCGCAGGGCCACATCGGCGATGTGCTCTTCGTCAACCTCTCGGTGTCGGCGCAGGCGGCTCTGGAGCGCGGCCCGGGCCGTATCTGGCAGGGCGAGCGTAAGAACGGCGCTAATGTCATGACGATTTCCGGAGGCCATCCGCTCGACGCGATGTGCTTCATTCTCGGCGAGTTCACCGAGGTCACCGGACGAGTCGCCACCCAGATCAAGCAGTGGAAGCACGCCGACACGGGCGAGATGGTTTCGGTCGACTCGCCGGACGTCGTCTCGGTGGCCGGCGTTCTTGCCAATGGTGCCGAGGTCTCCTACCAGGTGGCAGGAGTTCCGTTCAGCCCAAGCGGCACGCGTCTTGAAATCTTCGGTCGCGAAGGCACGCTGGTCCTGACCGGGAACTCGGCGAATATCGGCCCCAATACACTGCTCGGCGCCAGGGGCAAAGACCCGCTGGGCGAAATGCCGCCGCCTGACAGCTACAACCTGGCGCCCGAAGGCACGCCCAACGGCCCGCCGCGCAACGTGGCGCAGGCCTACGTGCGCTACGCCGACTCGCTGCCCAAGGGGGAGCCGCTCGCGCCCGATTTCAACGATGCGGTCATACGACACCGCCTGCTCGACGCAATCGAACGCTCAGCCAGCGAAGGAAAATCCATCAAGCTCTAGTTCTGAAGGCTTTAGTCGACATAACACGGAGGGATACATGGCAGGCAAGTACCGCGCGGAGCAAGTCGGTAGCCTTCTCAGGCCCCAGGCTGTGCTGGACGCCCACGCCGCGCTACGCGACGGCAAGATGACCCCTGAACAGGTGCGCGAGATCGAGGACACGGCGATTCTCGACGCGATCAAACTGCAGAAGGACGTCGGCATCGAAGTGATCAGCGACGGGGAGTTCCGCCGTCCCGGCTGGGCCAGCGACTTCAGCGCCTCCGTCGATGGCTACGTCCCTGGCGAGGCCGCGTTGCGCCTCACATGGAGCAACCAGGAGACCTCGCGACCGGCTCCGCCCGCGGGAGGTGGCCAGGTCATCGGCGGCAAGCTCAGCCCGAAGCGCCGCCTCACCGGTAACCAGGCTCCCTTCGTCAAAGAGCACGCTGGTGGCACGCCCTTCAAGGTAACGATGCCTGCTGCCTCCTACGTGACGACACGCGGTTACAAGCCCGGGACATCTGACGCCACCTATCCGAAGCGCAAAGATGCCCTCGACGACGTAACGGCCATCATCGCCGCCGAAGTAAAGGCGCTCGCTGCTGAGGGGGTGCCCTACATCCAGCTCGACAACCCTCACTACCCCGACTACATCGACCCTTCGCGGGTCGAGCAGATGAAAGCCTATGGCTGGGACGTCAAGCAGATGATCCGCGACGACATAGCGGCTGACAACGCGTGTCTCAAAAGCATCGACCGCAGCAACCTCATGCTCGCTATGCACTTCTGCCGCGGCAACGGCGGCCGTGGCGGCTGGCACACCAGCGGCAGCTACGACGCCATCGCCGAAGAGGTCTTCGGCGGTCTCGACGTCGACACGTTCCTGCTCGAATACGACAGCGACCGCGCTGGCGGCTTCGAGCCCCTGCGCTTCATTCCGAAAGGCAAGGTCGTTGTCCTCGGACTCGTCACGACAAAGTCAGGCGAGCTCGAGTCCGCGGACGACATCGTCAGGCGTATCGAAGAGGCCTCGAAATACGTGGACATCGATGACCTCGCGCTGAGTCCGCAATGCGGCTTCGCCTCAGTCGCCATCGGCAACCCGGTGACACCCGAGGAGCAGCGCAAGAAACTGGAGCTCGTCGTGGAGGTCGCCCGCAAGGTCTGGCATTAACCGCCGCTCAGACGGCTCGGAGACGCCCCGGCAATTCGGGGCGTCTTTGCGTCTGTCGCCAATCCTTACGCGTTCCTTAACCACGGCTCGCCTCGAAGCTTGCTACCATGATGGCAGTGAATCGAACCGCGATCCTCGCTGACCTCTGGCCGCCGTTGCTCGGTGGGCTTGTCGCGATTGCGGGCGCCCTGCTTCTGCGAACGCTGTCCGGGACCCGGCTCCTCGCGGAGATATCGCTCGACGCCATGCTGTCGATCCTGCCCGGGGAGAACTTCTCGTCCCTGCTTGGCGTCTTCGGTCCCTACGGCAAGGCGCTCTTCTTCTTTTCTGCCCTTCTGGCGCAACTCGCTGTCTACGTCATCGTTTGGATGCGCGTTCGGCGATACGCCGGAGTTGGCGCCGGTACGGCCCGCGTCGCGATCGGCGCCGGGCTTGCCATCGTCCTGCTCCTTCTGCTGATAGCCGTCGTCCTGATTTCGATCACCACCGCCACACTCGGGCAATACACCGGCTGGCTCGATTTCGCCTTCGCGACAGTCCTGTTCAGCGCGATCTACGCCAGCGTCGCCGGGCTGCAGTCGCTCGGCGGGCTGAGTGATACGGAAGGCACTGTAGAGAGCGCATCGCGCCGGCGTTTCTTGACCCGAATACCCGGCGTCGCGTTGGCCGGTCTGGCGATCATCGTGATCGGCCGCGCTATCGACGACGCGTCTGGTGGTGGAGTGCAGCGCTCGCGCAGCGGTCAGGCGTCCCCGGAGGTCACACCGACCGACGAGTTTTACATCATCTCGAAGAATCTGATTGACCCTGAGCCGAACGGGTCTACATGGCGTCTACAGGTCGGCGGCGCCACGGAGCGTGTCCTCAAGCTGGATTACGAAGACATGCTCGCGATGCCCTCGCAGGAGCAGTACACGACGATGCAGTGCATCAGCAATGAGGTCGGTGGCGAGCTCATCGGTAACGCCCTCTGGCGCGGCGTGCCCTTGAGCACTGTCATCGGGCAGGCAGGTGTCCTGCCAACAGCGAACCACGTCTTCCTGCGCTGCGCCGACGACTACACGGATTCGATTCCGCTGGAGTTCGCGATGCGCCCGCAGACACTCCTGGCCTATCAGATGAACGGCGAGAAGCTCTCTTCCAAGCATGGCTTCCCGCTGCGTCTGCTCACGCCTGGGAAATACGGGATGAAGCACCCCAAGTGGATTATCGAGATCATACTGCTGGAAGACGAGCAGCTCGGCTTCTGGCAGCAGCGCGGCTGGAGCCAGGAAGCCTCGATGAATACGACGGTACGCATCGACGTGCCTGGAGCCAGCATGACTGTGACGCCTGACGACCTCCTGGTACAGGGAGTCGCCTTCTCCGGCGATCGCGGCATCAGCAAGGTTGAAATCTCGACGGACGGGGGCAGCAGCTGGGACGAAGCGAAGTTGAAACCTCCTCTCTCACCGTATACCTGGATCCTCTGGGAGTACGAATGGCACAATCCACCCCTCGGGGAAGGAGCCTTGTTGGCTCGCGCCACGGACGGCACGGGTCAGCTTCAGAAGCCGGACTCCGTCGATCCCTATCCGGATGGCGCTGCCGCCTACCACCGGGTCCCCTTCAGAGTCGAGTCCGGCTCCGCCTGAGCGACCCTACCCTCTGAGCACTCCGCGTCCTATCATCAGGGCCTGATCGATTTCGCCATCACAAGGAGCCCTCTGGATGATCGCGGTGAACCGGACCACTCACAAACCCACTGACGACCACCCGCTGCTGCTCAAAGCGCGCGAGTTTTCACCCCGCGTCCGAGACTACTCGGATGCAATCGATCGCGAGCGCAAGCTCCCGACCGACCTCGTCGATAAGATGCGTGAGGCTGGCTTCTTCCACGCCCTCTTGCCACGCGACCTTGGTGGCCAGGAAGCCGACCCCGTTACCGCCGGCCGCATCGTTGAAGAGATCGCGCGCGGCGACGGCTCCGCCGGCTGGTGCGTCATGCTCGCCGCGCAGTCCTGCAGCTTCGCGGGCTTCATCCCGAAGGAAGACGCCATTGAGGTCTATGGCAACGGCGGCATCGTCGCCGGCACGGCTCGTCCCATCGGTCGCGCTGTTGCGACCAGGCAGCCCGCGGACGGCTTCATCGTCTCCGGACGCTGGCCCTTCGCCAGCGGCAGTAGCCACGCCACGTGGTTCGCCGGAGAGTGCGTCGTCTATGACGGCGAAAAGCCACGTCTCGATGCGAACGGCAACGAAGTCTCGCGCATGTGCTTCTTTCCCGCATCCGAGACGAAAATCATCGACACTTGGGACACGATCGGCCTGCGCGGCACCGCAAGCAACGATTTCAGTACCGAAGGCACGTTCGTTCCGGCCTCGCGCGGCTTCCAGGTTCTTGTTACGGAGCCTGTCCATAGCTGGCCGCTCTACCGCTTCGAGCCACTCGTTTTCATCAACCACGGTACGCATGCTCTCGGCGTCGCGCGCGGCGCCATCGACAGCGCAATAGACGTCGCGATGACGAAGCACGGCTGGGGCGGCGTGATGATGAAGGACGTGCCACGGATGCAGGCGGCCATCGCCGAGGCCACGGCATTGGTCGATTCCGCCGCGAGTTACCTCTACGACACGTCGTGGCGGCTCTGGCAGGGCGCGCTTGGCGGCGAGAATGACGTGCAACTCCGGGCTGCTGTCCGACTCGCTACGAGTCACGCCATGAAGGCCAGCCTGCAGGCCGTAGACGGGCTGCACGCCGCCGTGGCGACCACCGGCATCTTCAACGCTAGCCCGATCTCGCGACAGTTCCGCGACATTCACACCGCCTCGGCGCACGTGATGATCGGCACGATGACCATCGAGGCCGCCGGCCGCATCATCCTCGGCGACGAGGCTGGCTTCCCGTTCTTCTAGCCGATGCTGGAGAAGATCAGCGCTATTACCCTCGCCACCGCCGACATGCAGCGCGCCGTAGACTTCTACCATCGTCTCGGCTTCGAAGTGCTGCACGGCGGCCCGGATGGCGACTTCACCTCGTTCCGAGTCGGCGACGGTTACCTCAATCTCGCACTGCGCCCCGGCTACACGCCCGGCTCGCCGTGGGGACGCACGATCTTCTGCGTCTCGGACGTTGACGCCATCTACAAAGCGGCGCTGACCGCGGGCCTCCACCCGGAGACGGGACCCGCGGACGCCTCCTGGCATGAACGCTACTTCCACATCCTCGACCCCGACGGCCATGAGCTAAGCTTCGCGAAACCTTTGCCGCGTTAGAGAGGCCCAGTCATGATCGAAAAGCTCAGCTTCGGACGCACCGGCCACGAAAGCACCCGGACCATCTTCGGCGCTGCCGCCTTCATGCGCGTCAGCCAGGAGGTCGCCGACGCCACGTTGCCGCTGTTGCTCGATCACGGCATCAACCACATCGATGTCGCCGCAAGTTACGGCGATGCTGAGCTGCGACTCGGCCCCTGGATGGAGCAGCACCGCGGCGACTTCTTCCTCGCCACCAAGACGGGCGAGCGGACCTACGAGGCTGCGCGCGACCAGATTCGTCGCTCTCTGGAACGGCTGCGCGTCGACCACGTCGACCTGATTCAGCTCCACAACCTGACGGACCCCGACGAGTGGAACACCGCGATGTCGCCCGGCGGTGCGTTCCAGGCAGTCATCGAGGCGCAGGAGCAAGGCCTCGCGCGCTTCGTCGGCGTCACGGGCCACGGTGTCCTGGCGCCGCAGATGCACATGCGCAGCCTCGAACGCCACGACTTCGATTCCGTGTTGCTGCCGTACAACTTCACCATGATGCAGAACCCGGACTACGCCCGCGACTTCGAGGCGTTGCTGGCGATATGCCAGGAGCGCAATGTAGCCGTGCAGACGATCAAGGGGATCACCATGGCGCCCTGGGGCGAGAAGGACCATACGACCAGCACGTGGTACGAGCCGCTCCAGGAGCAGGAAGACATCGATCTCGCGGTGAGCTACGTCCTGGGCCGCCCGGGCGTTTATCTCAACACGGCCAGCGACGTCACGCTGCTGCCCAAAGTCCTCGACGCCGCGGAACGCGCCTTCGGCGCTCCCGACGACGCCACGATGCGAGCCCTCGTCGAGCGCCGGCAGATGGCGCCGCTCTTCGTCTAAGCGATCAAGTCATAGCGTAGACGCCTGGCGACGCGGCGATCTCGCGTCCTCCGATACGTCTGATTCGGAATCGGCTGGTCTCGTCTTCACCCCTCCCCGCAAGGAGAAGGACGCTCCAGCAGCAGCCGAGAGCTTGCTAACCTAACGGCAGCCGGACCGTAAACGTGGCGCCCTTGCCCGGCGCCGAACTGCACTCCACGCGCCCGCCGTGCGCCTCCACAAAGCCCTTCACAATCGAGAGGCCTAGCCCTGCACCATCGCTCGAGCCGTGACGCCCGCGCGACTTGTCGCCGCGGTAGAAGCGGTTCCACACCTGCTCCGCCTGCCCCGTGTCGAAGCCCTCGCCGTTGTCCGTGACGTCCAGCGCCAGCCAGCCGTCTTCCTGACGCACCACGGCGCGTATCTCGCCGCCCTCCGGCGTGTGCTGCAGCGCATTGCGCACCAGATTCGAAACGGCGCGCTCGAAGCGATTTCCGTCCAGTTCTACGTCTGGCAAGTCCTCCGACTCGGCATCGAAGCGCAGTTCAATACCACTGCGCTCTGCCTGCGGCCGCATCCCTTCAACAACCTCGGCCACGATCTCCTGCAACGGCAGCCGGCGCTTCTCGAGCCGCAGCGCGCCCGCGTCAATCTGAGCCAGGTCGAACAGGTCGCCGATCATGCGGTCCAGGCGCTCGATCTCCCGCTGGATCAGCGCGTAGTAACGGGCGCGCTCCGATTCTTCCTCGACGACCCCGTCGGCCAGTGCCTCCGCCATCGCCCGAACGCTCGCCAGCGGTGTGCGCAGGTCGTGCGAAATCGCTGCCGTTAGCTCCACTCGCTGCGTGTCCAGGCGCGCTCGCTCGCGCTCCGAGGCGTCCAGCATGTTTGAAAGTCGCTCGACGTCGCTCGCAAGCCTCGACACCTCGTCGGATTCCGAGAGCGACATGTCGGGAACAGCGCGCCCTTCCGCCAGCGCACGCACGGCGTCCGAAATCAACGTGACGCGCTCTGCCACGGAGGATGCCACCGCGATGCTGAATCCCGTCATCAGAACGACGCTGAACCCTATCGCCGCCGCCACGACCCAGAGGTCATGCTCGGTTGAAATGAACATCAGGCGCGCGATCAGAAGGACGTTGAAGAGCCCCAGTACGCCGCCGATCAGCGAACCCGCGAAGGCCTTGCCGCGCAGCCCTAGCGCGCTCGACCAGCCGCTATTCAGTGCGAGCCAGCCGATCAGCCCCGCCGCTGAGCCCGAAGCCGCCAGGTAAGCCGCCAGCGACACCATCTCGCTTCGCGGTGGAGCCATCGTCAGGTGCGCCACGACCAGTGCCGCGGCGATCGCCAGGCATAGCATCGCCAGCCCCGCCAGCGGCGCGCGCCAGCGTGGGTCGAGATGCAGCGATGAAGAAAGGCTACGGTTCAAACTTGTACCCCACGCCCCAGACCGTCTTTAGATAGCGGGGCCGCGCCGGGTCCTCTTCGATCTTTTCGCGCAGGCGGCGCATATGTACCGTCACGGTTCCGGCGTCTCCCGCGAAATCGTAATCCCAGACCGCGTCCAGCAATTGGTCGCGGCTGAACACCTGTCCCGCGTTTCGCGCCAGGTAGAGCAGTAGATCAAACTCGCGCGCCGTTAACCTCAAATCAACGCCCTCGCAGTCGACGACTCGAGTGCGAGCGTTGATCCGCAGCGCGCCGTAGCGCAGCATCTCGGCATCGGCCCCGGGGAGCGATTTCGCTCTGCGTAGCACGGCCTGCACGCGGGCTGCCAGCTCCCGTGGGCTGAAAGGCTTGGTCACGTAGTCGTCGGCGCCGAGACCCAGACCCAGCACCTTGTCCGTCTCCTCACCGCGAGCAGTCAGCATGATGATCGGCGTCGCGCCGCGAGACCGGACCTGCCGGCACACCTCTAGCCCGTCAACCTCCGGCAGCATCACGTCCAGCACGATCAGGTCTGGGATAAAGACTCCCAGCGCGTTTAGCGCCTCGCGACCGTCGCCCACGATCATCGTTTCGTAGCCTTCGCGTCGCAGAAAGCGTTCCACGACTTCGGCAACGATCGCCTCATCTTCGACCACGAGGATTCGGTCTGACATCACACTCAGAGTAACGCGGCAGCATTACGAATTGCTTACAACCGTCACGCTGTCACTGAATCCGTAATCTGCGTAAGACCTATGTAAGCTCTGCCGCCTAGCGTGGTGTGCATCCACTCATCTACTAGGAGGATGCATTGACTACTGGACCAGACCTGAGCAGGGGCCTCTCGAGGCGCTCATTCATCAAAGTCGGCACGATGGGTATCGCTGCCGGCGCATTCCTGGTCGCCTGCGGTGGCGACGATGACGATTCGGGGAGTTCGTCGGGCTCGTCCGGGAACGGCGCGCCGACGAGCGTCCCAGAGGCAACGGCGACGACCGCGGCAGAAGCGCCCAGCGGTGGCAACGAGCTATCACTGGTCGCCGGTTGGTACCGCGACGCCGAGGTAAAGTACTACGACTTCGGCGCCAATACGCCTCTCGCTGAGGGCAACTCGATCGCGACCGCACCGATCTACGCCTTCATTACCGGCATGGACGCTGACGGCAACCCCCAGTTCGTCGAGGGCCAGCACAACATCGTTGCGGTGAAACCCGGCGACGACGGCTACAGCGACCTGTGGCGCGTCAACCTCGTTACCGTCGACGACGCGTACGAGGCGGATTCGGTGAAGGCCGTCGCGGACGTGATGTCAGGCGGTTTCGCGGTCACGGAGACCGACATCTTCGTCAACTGCCCCATCGTCGAGACAGGAACCACGCTCGAGGGCGGCGAGGCACTGACCCAGGGCTGGCTCAACGGTGAAGAGGCCTTCTACCCGGACTTCGGCCCGAACGCGCCGGTCGCCATCCCAATCTGGGCCTTCATCACTGGCATGGACGCCGACGGCAACCCCGAGTTTGTCGAGGGCCAGATGAACATCATCGACTCCGTCCCCGATGACGTAGGTTACAGCGCTTTCTGGCGCGTCAACCTGGTCACAGTCGGCGACGACTATGAGGCGAACACGTACACCTCGGCCGACGCCGTCCGCGCGGCCGGCATGGAGACAGCGCAGACCGACATCGTGGTCAACTGCCCCGTCACCGTCTTCTAGGCCGATCGGGTAAGCAAAGAAACGGGACGGCGTTCGCCGTCCCGTTTCACGTGCTCCAACGCTACGCATTTGCGTGCTTTGCAGAGGCAACCGGGTCTTAGAAACGCAGCGCGTATGGCAATAGCAGACCGGCCAGCACGATCAGAGACACAAGAAGCAGCAACCAGCGCCGCAGGAACCACGGTTTCTCGTACGGCTCGTCGAAGTCGTACGGCGCCGAATTCGACAGGTCGTAATCGCGGTGCGAAGGGTCGTTCGGGTCGTCGTCTTCGAATTCGGGCGGGATCAAACCGCAGCCGCTAAACCGGGCGCTCGCCCTTGATCGTCACGCGATAGCCGGAACGCGTCTGAGGCCAGTAGTCCCAGATCGCCTGGTGCTGCACGCAGCGGTTGTCCCAGAACGCCATCGAGTTTTTCGCCCATCGGAAGCGGCACTGGAACTGCGGCTGTGCGATGTGCTCGTAAAGAAAGCCAAGGATCGCGTCGCTCTCCCTCTTGGGTAGCCCCACGATGTGCGTCGTGAACATCGAGTTGACGAACAGACCCTTGCGCCCGCTCACCGGGTGTGTGCGGACGAGGGGGTGCTCTGCATGCGGGTACTCGCGGCCTTTATCGTCACGGCCGGTTCGCGCATTGACGCTGTGATAGTAAGGCGCGCCGTCGTGAATCGCTGTCATCCCGTCCAGGAAGCGCTTCATCGGCTCTGAGAGCGCCTCGTAGGCCGCGTACATGCTCGCGAACAATGTGTCGCCGCCCGTATCTGGCAGCGTGTGAATGCGCAAGATCGAGCCCATCGGTGGCTCTTCCTCGCAGGAGACGTCGGAGTGCCAGGTCTCGCCCGCCACGCGCTTCGAGGTCTCGTCCGCGTGGATGATCATGACCTCGGGATGAGCCTCCAAACCCGGGTCGTTAGGGTGTGCGACAAGCTCACCAAACCAGGCCCCGAGCGCCATTTGCGCCTCGACAGAGATGTCCTGGCCGCGGAAGAACAGGACCTGATGTTCCGTCAGCGCGTCTTGTATCTGCTCGAACGTCGATTCGTCCGGCGCCTCACTCAGATCGAGACCGCTGATCTCCCCACCGATAACCGGCGTAACGGCTGAAACACTGAATGTCTTTGCCATAGGCGAACCATAGCGCAGGTTGCCACCAGTTTCCAGCACTCATGACTGCTCTGAAGTCTCCGAACTGTCGATACCTTACTCAGAGGTGGGAGTTCCCGTAGGGATTATCCCGGATCGAATGAGAGTTTTGAAAAAGACGCGCAGTGAGCCTGGATCGAGCGTTTCCGCGGCGATCGCAAGCCTTTGCGACCAGCTCGCCGACAGCGTGTACATCATGGATGCGGACGGCGTTATCCGTTACGCCAACAGTGCGTTCGAAGAAATGACGGGCTACACGCCCGCCGAAGCTGTGGGCAAGAGTGCGACGATCCTGGCTTCTGGCTCCCATCCGGAAGCCGTCTTTGCCGGGATGTGGGAGATGCTTCGTGCCAGCGGCTCCTTCCGTTTCGTCTTTACCAACCGCAAAAGAGACGGGTCGCTCTACGACGAAGGCGTCATGATCTCGCCGATTCACGACGCCGAAACGGGACAGGACTTCTACGTCCACATGGGCCGCCTGATCAAGTTCACTCGCCAGACCCACGACGTCTTTACGATTCTCGCCAATAGCGCTCCTGCCGGCATCTACCTTGAACGCGATGGCATCCTCTACTTCGTCAACGAGCGCTTCGCTTCCCTCCTTGGCCGTCCTGCCGCCGAGCTTGTGGGCTCCGCGTGGGGTCAGTACGTAGTCGATGAGGACCGCGAGCAAGTCATTGACTATGTTCGGAAGAGCCAGAAGACCGGCAGCTCACCAGCCCTACCAGTGGAATGCCGCATCGAGACGCCGAATGACGGCATTCGCTGGATCATGGCCAGCGTGCAACCAATTGTCTTGACAGGGCCGGCTGCCGTCTCTGGCCCCTTCTCCACCGGCTATGTAGTAGACATAACAGCTAGAAAGCTTGCTGAAGAGCGTCTTCGCAACGCCATGTCTATCCAGGCCGCGACACTTGAGTCCACGACCGATGGCATAGTGGTTATCAACCGCGCCCGCGAAATCGTCAGTCATAACCACCGCTTCGCCGAACTCTGGAGGATAGAGGACGTTCCGACCATGACTGCTGAGCGTACCAGGGCTGCCTTAAATGAAAGGCTCAAGGACGCTGATGGCTTTCGGCGGGTCATGGAGGAGACGTCGGCTGACCCAACGGCCGAAAAGTCTGGCTCGGTCGAGCTCCGTGACGGCCGCTTCCTCGAGTTCTACTCCAAGCCTCCGATCGTCGACGGTGAAGTCGCCGGCCGCGTCTGGAGTTGGCGTGACGTGACGGAACGCCGCAGATTCGAATCCGCGCTCCTCCGGCTCGCTAACTATGACTCACTGACGGGCTTGATGAACCGCCGCAAGATACAGGAGGAACTTGACGCCTGTCTCGCCGAGACTGAGCACGCCCGCGGCGCCCTGCTTCTTCTTGACCTCGATGGCTTCAAGGAGGTCAATGACACCTTGGGTCACCAGGCGGGCGATGAGGTCCTGGTCCAGGTCGCCCGTGTCCTCGCAGACTCCGGCACTGGCGACATGGTTGGCCGTTTCGGCGGCGATGAGTTCGCTATCCTGCTGCCTGGAGTCACGCCGCCCCAGGCGATGCAAATGGCCAACCGTACGTTGCATCACCTCTCCGGCAATGACTATGTCGCCACCGGACATCACGTATCTCTCACAAGCAGCATGGGCGTGGCCTTCTATCCCGCGCACGCGACCACCAGTGATGAACTGCTCAGCGCCGCCGACCTTGCGTTGTATGAAGCCAAGTCTTACAAGCACAGCAGCCTCCGGGTTTACTCTCCACGTCTCAAGCGCCAGAGCCGCCTTCTGACCCGCGGCCATTGGCAAACGCAGCTGCGCAACGCAATCTCAAAGAGCCAGGGCAAGCTCTACGCGGAAAAGACGCTGCCGCTACACGCAGGCCTGCCAGTCATTTACCGGCTCACGATCCGCATGACAGGTTCCCGCAGCCAGGTGCTGTCCAGCCGTGACATTGGCACGCTGGCGCAGCAGGCGAGCCTCTCCGTTGCCCTTGATCGCTGGCTTCTGCGCGAGGCGATCGCTCTGGCCCGGCGGCCTTCATTCATTTCCGCCGGCGCCGGACTCAGCTTCGAGCTGTCTGTCGACTCCTTGGCCCATCCGGACGTCCTGAGGCGCCTGCTCGACCTCGGCGCAGTGCGCGCCGCTCACACCACTCCGCTCATTCTTGAGCTAACCGGTCTCGATGCGATGGCTGGCGCGGAAGGCTCGATCGAGACGCTGCGTTCGGCCGGCTATCGTTTCGAGGTTACGGAGTCCAGCAACTCTGCGCTCGCACAAATCCTCACCGCGCTCCCGATCGATTGTCTAAAGCTCGACTCTGCGCTTGTTAGGGAGCTTCGGGAAAATCCCTCCCTCGATGTGCTTATCGGCGGGACAGTTCACATGGCCCGCGGACTCGGCGCGGTCGTCGTAGCTGATGGCGTGCCAGAGGAAGCAAGCCTCACCAAATTGAAAAGCCTCGGCCTCGATTATGCTCGCGGTCCCGCCGTGGGTTTGGCCCGTAGCGCTAATGCGGTGTTTCGCACCACAACACGCAGGCTACGCGCTGCCTAACGGCAACAAAGTTCACTAAATCGCTCGCCAAAATCTGTGTATTGTCGTACTCTTTCCGCCTGAGTCCCACCGTTCCGTGGAACGTATGATGCACAAGATTCGACACCGGCGGCAGCCACATCAGCTCATCCTGGACGGGCTCTTTGTCGTGCTGCTCCTGCACTTCTTCGTCACCGGCAGTATCGTGCCCGGCGGACTCGTCGATTTGTTCCGCGAGAAGCCACAGATCGTCGTCTCCACCGAACCGGCGCACTTACCAGAACAGGACTCCGAGTCCACGCCTTCGATCGAAGAAGACGACCCGCTTCCCGAGACGCGCAATCCCGGTTTTGGTGCCTTCCACCTCTAACGCAACTTAGCTGCGCCCTCCAAAAGAGCATACCTGCTACCCTTTCGCTTACGCCTGTCTCTAACGATTGACTCTAAACCGCCACGGGCAGATGATTCTGCTAAACCCTGTCCCAGACTTGATCGTGTTGGGGCCGCTGTGCGAGCGAGGACTCTCCATGCAAGAAACCGAAATCGAAGCGACGATGGTCGCGAAGGGCGTTACCAACGACGCCGTCAAGGCCTTCGTCAAGCGCTGGACCGCGCACCTCGACCCCGCTGCCGTCGAAGTGGTGAGCGCTGAAGACGATGCCAGGCTGCTGCAGGAAGCACTGGCCGCCGGTGAGATCTTCGAGGTCGCCGGTGGTCGTTATTTCGCCCGCTCCTACTCCAAGGACACTGCCCGCTCCGAGGAGCGCACCTTCGTCGCCACGAGTAAGCCTGAAGATAAGGGCGCCTACAACAACTGGGCCGACAGCGCTGAGCTCAAGCCCAGGGTCGAGGCGCTAATGGCCGGCGGCTCCCGCGGCAAGACGATGTATGTCCTGCCTTACCTCATGGCGCCGCCCGGCGGGCCGCTTGACCAATGGGCCGCAGGCGTCGAGCTTACCGACAGCCGAGTCGTTGCGCTGCACATGATCCGCATGGCCCGCGTCGGCGTCGAGTTTCTCAATCGGCTGCCTGATCAGGCCAATTTCGTGCGCGGCGTCCACGTCACCGGCGACCTCGATAACCTCGAACAGGGCACGCCCAACGACAAGCGCTACTTCGCGACCGTGGCGGACGAGCGCCTGCTTCTGCACTACGGCTCTTCATACGGCGGCAACGCGTTGCTAGGCAAGATCGCGCACGGCCTGCGCCAGGCGTCCTACGATGGTTACGCCTCGGACAGCTTCCTTGCCGAGCAGTTCATGCTCATCGGCATCCGCGATAAGCAGACTGGTCGCGTGTACCACATCTGCGGCGGTTTCCCCAGCGCCTCCGGCAAGACAAACCTGGCCATGATGCATCCACCCGCCTCATTGGCGGACCGGTACGAGGTCTACTTCTTCGGCGACGACATCGCCTGGATTTACGTCAACCCAAGCGATGGTCGCCTCTACGCCTTCAACCCCGAGTTCGGCGTCTTCGGGGTGGCCAAGGACACTAACGAGGGGACCAACCCCAACGCCGTTTACGCATCTGGCGAAGGGTCCAGGGCGCTATTCACCAACGTCGCGTACAACCCGAATACGAAAGAGGTTTGGTGGGAAGGTCGCACCTCGGAGCCACCCGAGGATGTCTCCGGCTGGCTCGACTGGCGCGGCGACGCGATCAGCGACCGTCCCGCAGACCGCCGGCGCTCCGGCGCCGACGGCGATGAGTGGGCGCATCCAAACAGCCGGTTCACGACCACGCTGGCCAACGTGCCCAACCTCAGCCCCGAGGCCAACGAGGGCGCGGGAGTGCCGATCGACGCGATCATCTTCGGCGGCCGCGTACGCGAACGTGAGCCGCTGATCCGCGCTATTCGCGGGAACGCCGAGGGCGTCTATGACGGCCTGACGCTGGGTGCTGAGGCCACGTTCGCTGCCGAAGGTAAGCAAGGCGTCCTGCGCTACGACCCGATGTCAATGCGGCCCTTCCTGTCCTATTCTGAAGCTGCCTACGCCCAACACTGGCTTAACGTGCTCGGGCGTGCCAGCCAGAAGCCGATATTCGCGCACGTCAACTGGTTTCAGCGCGACGCCGGCGGCCGCTACATCTGGCCCGGCTACAGCGAAAACCTGCGTGCGCTGCTCTGGCTCATGGATCTCGCCGAAGGCCGGGCCCAGGGCGAACTCTCACCCGTCGGCATCCTGCCACGGCAGGACGAGCTTAACCTGCAGGGCCTCGACATCGCCGATTCTGACCTCGAACGGGTACTCAGCATCAACCAGGAGCTGTGGCAGCAGGAAATGATCAATCGCGAGGAGCACCTTTCACAGTTCACCGGCCTCCCCGAGGAGATCTGGCAGGCTCACCGCGACATGAAGGCGGCCTTCTCGCGCGTCTAGGGCTTCGTTCGAGCGGCGCGCTAGGCGACCAGCCTGAGCTTCGTCGGTTCCGCCGTTTGCGCCATCGCAGAAACGGCATCACGGTTTACCAGGACCACCGGCGCGTCGAGAAACGCTCCGTCCTCCAGAGTGATACGTGCGCCGGTCATCGAGAAGAAATGCGCGAACAGGTTTGGATCGGCACGCAACACACTTGTGCCGAAGCCACCCGGCAAGTGAGCCGTCCCCGCGATGACGAGCGGTGGTGAAATGACGACCACAGGGAGTTGAATTGTCTTGGCGCGGCCGGTCATCGACGTCGCAAGTGCCCGCTGTCGGTCTTGCGCGGTCGTTTCCCAGGGAATCGCCGCGATGATCGCTTTCTTTTCTACCGTAATGCTCGGTGTTTTCAGGGGCTCCCCTGTGGTCATCTTTGCCACAGCGTCGTCCAGCTCGATCACGTCGCCCGGCGTATTTAACACCTCGGAGAGCCTCCTGCGAAGCTCCACCTGGCTGCAATAACCTTCGATACGCACCCCATCCAGGAGCAGCTCGACAAGCAGTGCTGAGTTTTCCTTGCTCATACGTGGATTCCTGACTCGTATTTTCGGCATCGGCGACGTGAGCGCCTAGTGGTGATCGCCCTAACCGGACAGCAGTGACGAGAGGTCGCTCTTGTGGTTCAGAATGTCGCGCCACAGATCGCCCTGCTTCGCGACTCGCTCAGGCACCGTCAATAAGCTGAGGCTCGTAGGGTCCAGATTCGCCAGCTCGGCCCACGTGATCGGCGTCGACACGCCTGCCCATGGGGTCGGGCGTGGCGAATACTGTGCCGCCAAGGTCTTGCCGCGCGTGTTCTGGTTCGCGTCGAAGAAGACCTTGCCTTTGCGCTTCGAGGTGTCCCACTCCAGCGTGACGTCCTTTGGGTGCTGTTGCACAAGGAATCGTCCGATGGTTTGTGTCGCGGCGCGGATCTCGTCGTAGTCGTAGTGGCGCAGCGTTGGCAGATAGACGTGCAGCCCCGTCTTGCCGCTCGTCTTCACGAACGACGACAGCTTGAGCTGATCCAGCAGCGCCTTCAGCGACTGCGCAACCTCCACGGTCTTCTCCCAACCGCGCTTGTTGTATTCTGGCTCCTCGCCTCTACCTTCCTTGCCAGAGTAAATGTACGGGTCCAGGTCGAACACCATGAAGTCCGGGTAGTTGAGCGACGACGCGTCCAGCGTCTCTTCGGATGTTGCGAAGTCGAGCCCGCGGCCGTGGGCATCGGGCTCCGGGTCCGTCCTCGACATCCATGCGTGCAGCTCGAGGTCGGCTAGCTGGCCTAGCCAGACGAGGGTTGCCAGGTTGTTACAGAGGATGTAGTCGTCTGATTTCTGGTTGCTGCCGGACCAGATGCGCGCCGTCTCTATGAAACGCGGCAGCGGCTGCTCGTAGTGCTTCTGGTAGAAGGGCTTTGCCTCGACGCCGTTGGGGTAGCGTGTCAGCGTTAGCGGCCGGTCCTTCAGATGGGGCAGCAGCAAGGGCGCCAACTTGACGTAATAACGGATAAGCTCGCGCTTTGGTAGCACGGGCGTGTCACCATGGGAGGGCCAAAATGGCTTGTCCAGGTTCGTCAGCTTTACCGGCTCGCCGTCGACGTCCAGCGTGAAGTTCGCTCTCGAGTTCTCCAGCTGCGCCAGGAGCTCCTCGCCCAGCGAGTTTGGGCCGCCTACCGCAGCAACCTCTGCTTTCGCCCCGTCTATCGTCGAAAGGCCCGCCTTGAGTGCCGCCGACGCCTTCTCGGCCACCTCCCGTCGCACATTGCGTGGCTCGATGTCGTCTCGCATCCCCAGAAAGACAGGCGCCCGCAGGCGCCCCTCCTTCGTCCACTCGGCGAACTTCACCTCCACCACCACCGCCGGCTTCGTAAACGTCACGCCCTCCACGGCATCCTCAAAGCGCGATTCCGCCGTCTCCAGCGGTTTCAACGCCTTGCGCACCGCCGCCAACTCCGCGTCGTCGAACCCCGAGCCAACGTTGCCGGCGTAGCGCAGTTTGCCATCGTCCCAGTAGCCAATCGCCAGCGCGCCAAACGTGCTGCGACGCCCTCCCTCCCCCGGCGTGAAGCCGCCTACGACGAACTCCTGCTGCTGGACGTTCTTCACCTTGACCCAGCTTGAGCTGCGCTGTCCCGGTTCGTAACGCGAGTCGGCCCGCTTGCCCACGACGCCCTCGAAGCCCAGCGCCTCGGCCCCAGCGGCTACGTCGCGTCCGTCGCCCTCGATCCAGGTCATCAGGCGCAGGTGGTCGCTCACGAGCGCCTTCGCGGCCAGCAGTTCCTTGCGTTCCCGCAGCGGCACCGCGCGCAGGTCGAAGCCATCAAGGTAGAGCAGGTCGAAAAGGAACAGCACGACAGGGTTCTCGACGTCTACTTTGCTGTTGTCCCCGCGTAGCAGGTTGATCCGTGGTTGCAGTAGCTGAAATCGCGGCACGCCTTCCGCGTCTAGCGCGCAAATCTCGCCGTCCAGGACGAGCGACTGCGCCGCCAGCCGTCCCAGCGCGGCAACCAACGACGGGTACTGCTTCGTGATGTCAACGCCGCGGCGGCTACGTAGCTCCACCTTGCCGTCGCGTAGGTAGGCCAGGACGCGGATGCCGTCCAGCTTCGGCTCCCACAACCAGCCCTCGCGGTCGAACGGCTTGTCGACCAGGCTGGCCAGCATCGGGCGTTCCTTCTTCGAATCCGGGAACGGCGCGGCGCGCGCGTTGGCGTGCGACTCGACGCTGGCGGCGGCTGCATTCGGCAGCCGGCCCTCTTTGAGGTCCTTGATTGTCAGGCCGCAGCGTACCGAGCGGTCCTCCAGCGTCAGGTCGCGCTCGGAGACGTAGGCGTCACGGTGCTTGATGAAGAGCCAGTTCTTGCCCTCGTCCTTCTTGCCCTGGCCGTACTTTGTCCGAACTAGCGTGAAGCTTCCCTGCAGCTTGTGCCCCTGCAGCGTGAACGACAGCTTGCCGCGCTCGATGCCCTCCAGCATCCTGCGCGAGCCCTCTTCCTTGTCGTCCCAGGAGTACTCGCCGTCTTCGTCCGGGGTGTAGATGCCCTCGTCCCAGACGATCACCTGCCCGCCACCGTACTCACCTTTCGGAATGACTCCTTCGAAGGTGCGGTACTCGTAGGGGTGGTCTTCCGTCATCACCGCCAGGCGCTTCACGGTTGGGTCCAAGGACGGACCGTTTGGCAGCGGCCACGACTTCAGTACGCCATCAACCTCGAGCCGGAAGTCCCAGTGCATACGCGTCGCGGCGTGTTGTTGTACCACGAAGACGAGGTTGCGCTGTGACGCATCGGGGTCGCCCGGCGGCGGCTCCGGCGTCTTCGCGAAATCGCGCTTCTTGCGATACTCGTCGAGCTTCGGCTTCGGTGTGGATTTCGGCACGACATAAATCGTAAGTCGCGCCTTTCGGCTTCGCAATGACGTTAGGCGATCGCGAGGATTACCTGATGTCGTTCACCGCCGCTCTCATCGATCTCATCCAGCACGATCGTGAAGCCGGCAGCCTCTGTCATCTCGCGATTGCGCTCCGGGCCAAAGTGGCTCCAGTGCATCTCTGCGCCTTGAAAGTCCGGGTCGGAACCCTCCCAGTCGCTCGCTCCCATGGTCACAAGCAGGGCGCCACTTGGCGTTAAGAAGCTGTGCAAGGTTCTCAGCAACCGCTCGTGCTCATGTCGGTCGATGTGAAAGATTGAGTACATCGCGACGACGCCGTCTACCGCGTAGTCCCCTTCGCGTAGCGACTGCATGTCTTCAACTTCGAAGCGCGCCTCCGGGACGTTGTTCTTCGCGAGCTCGATCTGCTTTGGTGAGATATCGATACCCGTAACCGCGAGATTGCGCTCGACCAGAAATCGCGCCACGGGAATTCCAGCACCACACCCGAGGTCGAGCACTTTGGCCTTG
>Ga0214471_10000543_pt1 | contig 32036 bp, 33 predicted proteins | sample RVTome_5_FD_207665 | JGI IMG/M metagenome (GOLD analysis project Ga0214471, IMG submission 207665) | Soil microbial communities from uranium-contaminated site in the Upper Colorado River Basin, Wyoming, United States - RVT142D155 | ecosystem: Environmental > Terrestrial > Soil > Contaminated >... | reverse complement strand
TTCGCCGGGTTGGTTCCCGGCGACCGCTGGTGTGTCACGGCCGCGAACTGGCTGCAGGCCCACCACGACGGTGCAGCGGCGCCGGTGCTGCTGGCCTCGACCGCCGAGCGGGCGTTGGACGTGGTGTCGCTCGACGTGCTGCAACAACACGCCGTCGACGTCCCCCCCGACCTGAGCAGGCTGGCTACTTAGCCTGTAGCCACCGGTCCAGGTCCGCGCCGCGGATTGGCGCTTCGGCCGATGGCCCTTGTCCCACATGGAATGCTGCCATGAAGCGGTGATCACTGATCGGTTGTGGCGACCATCACTCGAATCTGTTGGCGTCTATGGCGAATCGGCCGAAGCGGCCAATCCGAGCGGTGGATGCAGGCTCAGGCTCGGCACTCGTCACCCGGCTCAGCCTCAATCCGAGCCGTGGATTGAGGCTCAGAACACCCGCACCAGGCGCACCAGCCACATGCCGGCGAGCACGACGCCCACGACGATCGCGATGAGGCGCACGCCGAGTGCCAGTGTGGGCCCCGCGGTCGGCGACTCGACCTCGGCCAGCGTTACGTTCACCTCGGCGTCGAGCAGGATCGTGCTGGCCTCTTCAACGCGGTCGGACAGGACCCACAGCTCGGTCTCAGCCATCCCGCCGACTGTTACAGGGTAAGGCCCCAATGCCGGGCTGTGGACCCGCACCTCGATCCCCTCCGACGCCAGCCGCGCCGCCAGCACCCTGCCCTCGACGAGGTCGCCGACGGTGGCCAGGCGCACGAAACGAGCGGCGGGTGGGTCGAGCATGCTCCTCGCATTGTGGCGCATCCGAGAGGAAGGCAGGACCGTTCAGCCGGCGGCAGGGGTGGCGTCCTCCGGCAGCCTGGTGCTGGCGAAGTAACACGCCACCGGGTGGCCCTGACCGCGATCGACGAGCTCGGGCACCTCTCCGGCACACACCTCCTGGGCCTTCCAGCACCGGGTGCGGAACCGGCAGCCTGACGGCGGGTTGGCCGGGCTGGGCACGTCGCCCTCGAGCAGGATGCGCTTCTTGGCGGTCCTCACCCTCGGGTCGGGGATGGGGACGGCCGACAGCAACGCCTGGGTGTAGGGGTGGGCGGTCTGCTCGTAGACGTCGGTGTCGTCGCCGATCTCGACGACCTTGCCCAGGTACATCACCGCCACCCTGTCACAGATGTGGCGCACGACGGACAGATCATGGGCGATGAACACGTAGGCGAGGCCGAACTCGTCCTGGATGTCCTCGAGCAGGTTGACCACCTGGGCCTGAACCGACACGTCGAGCGCCGACACCGGCTCGTCGGCGATGATCACGCTCGGGTTGAGGGCGAGTGCCCGCGCCACGCCGATGCGTTGGCGCTGGCCGCCGGAGAACTGGTGCGGGTAGCGGTTGGCGTGGTCGGGGTTGAGGCCCACCAGCTCCAGCAGCTCCTTGATACGCTTGGGCCGCTTGTCCTTGGCGAGCACGTCGGCGTGGGTCTCGAACGGCTCGCCGATGATGTCCGCCACCGTCATGCGCGGGTTCAACGAGGCGTAGGGATCCTGGAAGATGATCTGGATGTGGCGGCGTAGCTGGCGCATCTCGGCACGGTTCAGCGCGAAGATGTCGGTTCCCTTGTAGAAGGCTTGACCCGACGTCGGCTCCACCAGGCGCATGAGCGTGCGCGCCACCGTGGTCTTGCCGCAGCCGGATTCGCCCACGATGCCCAACGTCTCGCCGGGGCGCACGTCGAAGGAGACGCCGTCCACCGCCTTGATGGTGCCCACCGTGCGCCGGAACACCCCCTTGCGGATCGGGTAGTGGACGACGAGGTCCTCCACCTGCAGGATCGGCTCAGACGACACTGAGCACCTCCTCGGAGAAGTGGCAAGCCGACGTCCGCCCCGGGCCGATCGGGCGCAGCGCCGGGTCGTCGACGGAGCACACCTCCTTGGCGAACCGGCAGCGAGGGTGGAAGGCGCAGCCGCTGGGGATGGCGAGCAGGTCGGGCGGGGATCCGACGATGGGAGAGAGCCGCCCACCCTTGAGGTCGGGCCGTGCCAGCGAGTCCATGAGGCCCCGGGTGTAGGGATGGCCGGGCCGCGAGAAGAGCTCGCCTATGTCCGCCGACTCGACGATGCGCCCGGCGTACATCACCGAGACCCGGTCGGCCACCTCGGCCACGACCCCGACGTCGTGGGTGATGAGGATGAGGCCCATTCCGGTCTCTCGCTGCAGGTCGGCGAGCAGCTCCATCACCTGGGCCTGCACCGTCACGTCGAGGGCGGTCGTCGGCTCGTCGGCGATGAGCACCTCGGGGTCGAGCGCCAGCGACATCGCGATCATGACCCGCTGCCGCATCCCTCCGGAGAACTCGTGCGGGTAGGAGTGCACCCGCTCCCGGGCCGAGGGGATGCGCACCCGCTCCATCAGCTCGATCGCCTTCCTGGTGGCCTCGGCCTTGCTCGCCTCGCGGTGTTGGCGGAACATCTCGCCGATCTGCCATCCCACCGTGAACACAGGGTTGAGGGCGGTGAGGGCGTCCTGGAAGATCATCGCGATCTTGGCGCCCCGGATGTCGCGGCGCTCCCGCTCGGCCATCCTCAGCATGTCCATGCCGCGGTAGAGGATCTGGCCGCCGGTGACGAAGCCGGGCGGGCTGTCGATGATGCCCATGATGGCCTGGGCGCTCACGGTCTTGCCCGAGCCGGACTCGCCGACGATGGCGAGCGTCTCGCCGCGGTCGACCGAGTAGCTCACCTTGTTGGAGGCCTTGACCGTGCCGTGGCGCATGCGGAACTCGACCTCGAGGTCCCTCACTTCGAGCAGCGGTGCTCCCGGGTTGCCGGACGGTGGTTGGACGGTCACAGATCCACTGCTCATCGAAGCTTCGGGTCGAGGGCGTCGCGCAGGGCGTCGCCCATGAGGATGAACGAGAACACGGTCACGCTGAGGAAGATCCCCGGGAAGAACAGCAGGTGGGGGGCGCCGAGGATGCGGGTCTGCGCCACCGAGATCATCAGCCCCCAGGAGATGGCGGGGAGCTGCAGCCCGACGCCGAGGAAGGAGAGCGTCGATTCCACCGAGACCACCACGCCGACGGTGATGGTGGCGTACACGATCACCGGTGTCATGGCATTGGGGAGGATGTGGCGGGTGATGATGCGGAAGTCGCTGGCTCCCAGGGCGCGGGCGGCGTCAACGTATTCGGTCTCCTTCACCGAGAGCACGGTCGAGCGCAGCAGGCGCAACATCGTCGGCCAGCCGAACACGATCAGCACGAGGGACACCATCCAGAAGCCCTGGTTCCCCAATGCCCGCAGGAACACGATCCCCGCCAGGATCAGCGGGATGGCGAACCATACGTCGGTGATGCGGGCGATGACGGCGTCGACCCAACGGCCGTAGTAGCCGGCGACGGAGCCCAGCACCACGGCGATGACGGTGCTGAACAGGGTCACCACGATGCCGATCGAGACCGAGTTCCTCGCCCCGTGGATGGTGCGGGCGAAGTAGTCGCAGCCCTGCAGGTCGTAGCCGAACAGGTGCTCGGAGCTCGGCTTCAGCAGCGAGTTCGAGATGCTGCAGGCGCGGGGGTCGGCCGAGGTGAAAAGGCGGGGGAAAGCGGCCATGGTGATCACCAGCAGGATCAGCACCGCCGAGATCACGAAGATCGGATTGCGGCGCAGCTCCTTCCAGGCGTCGCCCCACAGGGTGGCTGCCCGGCCCCCGGCGGCCGGTTCCAGGGTTCCGAGCTCTACCTCGGGGGTGACGACGTCAGTCATATCGGATCCTGGGATCGAGGATGGCGTACAAGATGTCGACGATCAGGTTGGACGCCGCGTAGATGATGACGAGGAGGGTGACGATGCCGACCACGACCGCTCCCTCCTGCGCCCGGGTGGCATTGAAGATCTCGCGCCCGATGCCGGGGATGTTGAAGATCGACTCGGTGACGATCGCCCCGCCCATCAAGGCCCCGAGGTCGATGCCCAGGTAGGTGACCACCGGGATCAGCGAGTTGCGGAACGTGTGCACCCCGATCACCCTGGCGTTGGAGAGGCCTTTGGCCTTGGCGGTGCGCACGTAGTCGGCGCGCAGGTTCTCCACCAGGCTGCTGCGGGTGAGGCGGGCCACGTACGCCAGCGACACCGATGCCAGCACCATGGCCGGCAGCAGGTACCCCTGGAAGGTGAACACGCTGCCGGCGGTGACCGGCAGCCATCCGAGTCGGACCCCGACCAACAACTGTGCCATGAAACCGAGCACGAAGATCGGGATCGAGATCACCGCAACGGTACTGATGTTCACCAACGAGTCGATGAACTTGCCTTTGCGGATCCCGGCCCAGATGCCGGCGGCGACGCCGAGGATCATCTCGATCCCGAACGCCATCAGCGCCAGGCGTGCGGTGCGGGGGAACTTCTCGGTGATGATCTGGGTCACCGGGATGTTGTTGAAGCTGGTGCCGAGGTCGCCCTGGACGACGCCCTTGACGTATTCCCAGTACTGCACCGGCCACGGGTCGTCGAGGTGGTACTGCGCCCGCAACGTGGCGACGGTGGAAGGGGGAAGTTGCTTCTCCCCGGCGAGGGCCCGGATCGGGTCGCCGGGGATGATGAAGACCATGGCGTGGATGAGGAGGGTGGCGCCGATGAACACCAGGACGAACTGCAGCAGGCGGCGCACGATATAGGTCGCCAACGGTTTACGCCTCTCCTCCCGTCTGCGGTGCCGAGCGCCCCGTCGCGATGCGGGGCGACACCTCTCGGTGCCGCCCCGCAATCTAGTCGGCGCCAGGCGTTCCCGCCCGGCGTACTGCTCAGCCTGCCGTCAGCGCCAGGTAGTCGAGGTTGCCGAAGGCGTCCACGTAGACGCCGCCCACGGTGTCGTTCCACGAGTACTGGTTGAGCCCGAAGAACATCGGGATCAGCGGCGTGTCGTTGCAGGCGATCGCCGCAGCCTCCTGGTAGAGCGGGATGGCGTCCGCGAGGTCCGCCTGGGCGTTGGCCTCGTCGACCTTGGCGTCGAAGTCGGGGTTGACGTAGAACGTCGAGTTCGAGCCACCCACATCGCTGCCGAACCGGCTGTCCAGCAGGAGCTGCCAGTAGTTCTGCGGGTGCGGGTAGTCCATACCCCAGCCGAGGCGGAACGGTCCGGTGACCTCTTTGCCGTCCAGCTTGGGCAGGTAGTCGGCGAACTCGAGCTGCTCGTACGTGACGCTCGTAGGATCGAGGCCGAGGTTCTGCGCCCACATGTTCACCACGGCATCGACCCACTGGTCGTGGCCGGCCCCGGCGTTGAACCACACGACCACGCTGTCCAGACCGCCGGCGGCGTCCCACAGGGTCTTGGCCGCCGCTGGGTCATAGTTCCAGTTCGGGCACACCGTCTCCTGGTAGCCGGGGATGACCGGCGACTGCAGGTTGAAGGCGGCCTGGCGGGTCCCGTTGAAGATCGGGCTGGCGACCAGCGCCTCCTTGTCGATGGCCATCGACAAGGCCGCCCGGATGTTCGGGTCCTGGTAGTTGGCGTCGTACAGCGGGAAGCCGAGGTAGTTGATGGACGAGCTCGGCGACTCGCCGAAGTTCGGGGCGATGCCCTTCACCTCGTCGGCTCGCTCCGGCGTCACGCTGTCGACGATGTCGAGGTTGCCCGCCTCGAGATCGTTGATCGCCGTGTTGACGTCGGCGTAGATCTTGAAGGTCACGCCCGCGACCTGGGGGGCATCGGTGCCCGCGTAGTTCGGGTTGGCGACCGTCTTGATCTCGGTGTCGTGCACCCAGTCACCGTCCATCATGAACGGGCCGTTGCCGACGGGGTGCTCCTCGAAGGCCACAGGGTCTGCGAAGAACGACTCCGGCACCGGGTAGAACGCCGTGTAACCGAGCTGGGTACCGAAGAACGTCTGGGCCTCATCCAGCGTGATGGTGAAGTGCAGGTCGTCGGTCACGGTCAGCCCGCTCAGGGCGTCCCCGGTCGGAGGAGTGCCCTCGCAGTCGGGAACGTCGTTGCCGTCGGCATCCTGGATGACGCCGCACTGCAGGTCGGCGAACCCGGCGATCGGCGAGAAGAACCCGGCCAACTGCGAGGCGTTCGGCCCGTAGGCGTTGTAGTTCCAGGCGTCGACGAACGAGTTCGCCGTCACCGGGGTGCCGTCGTGGAACGTCCACCCGTCGTCCAGGGCGACCTCCCACGTCAACCCGTTGTCCGGCGACGTCAGGGACTCGCCCACGCCGTTGCCGAAGTCGGGCTCGGTGGTCTCGGCGTCGTAGTCGTAGATGCCGGCGAACAACGCCTTCAACACCGCGCTGCCCTCGGACTCGTTGGTCTGGGCCGGCGCCAGGTGCTCGGGCTCGCCGATGTAGGTGGTGATGTTGGCGTCACCGCCGCCGTCACCGGTGGTCGGGGGGGCTGTCGTGTCGCCGGGCTCCGTCGTGCCCGGTGTGCCCTCGGTCGTGGTCGGGGTCGGCGCCGCAGTGGTGTCGCCCGGCTCGTCGTCACCGCCGCAGGCGGCCACGATGAGCGCGAATACGGCAAGGATGGCGCCCAAGCGCCATCGCAATCTGTTTTTACTCAAGATCAATACTCCTCCGCTCGGGAAAAGCTGGGGAACGCCCGGCAACTTGCCGGGCTGGTTCAGCAAAGGCTACCGGTGCCCTCGATGGGGTGCAACACGTCCCGACGCCAGGGGCACTAGCCCGGTCGCGTCATTCCCGGAAGAACCGTGGGGAAAGACGGCGCCGCCAGGTACGCTGCTGCGGTGCGACGCAGGATCTTCGGCCTGGAGAACGAATACGGCGTGACGTGCACGCTGCGCGGTCAGCGGCGGCTCTCGCCCGACGAGGTGGCGCGCTACCTGTTCCGCAGGGTGGTGAGTTGGGGCCGCTCGTCGAACGTGTTCCTGGAGAACGGCGCCCGCCTCTACCTCGACGTCGGGTCACATCCCGAGTACGCCACCCCGGAATGCGACAGCCTGCTCGACGTGGTGCGCCACGACAAGGCAGGGGAGCGGATCCTCGAGGGCCTGCTGCGGTCCGCGGAGCAACGCCTCGAGGAGGAGGGCATCCGCGGCCAGATCTACCTCTTCAAGAACAACACGGACTCGGCGGGCAACTCCTACGGCTGTCACGAGAACTACCTCGTCGGTCGCCAGGGCGACTTCCAGCGCATCATCGACACGCTGATCCCGTTCTTCGTCACCCGCCAGATCTTCGCCGGAGCCGGCAAGTTGCTCCAGACCGCCCGGGGAACCGTGTTCTGCCTCGCGCAGCGCGCCGAGCACATCTGGGAGGGCATCTCCTCGGCGACGACCCGCAGCCGCCCGATCATCAACACCAGGGACGAGCCACACGCCGACGCCGAGCGCTACCGGCGGCTCCACGTGATCGCCGGCGACTCCAACATGTCGGAGTACCTCACCTACACCAAGGTGGGGACCACGGCGGCGCTGCTCCAGATGCTCGAGGACGACGTGGTGTTCCGCGACCTCACCCTGGAGAACCCGATCCGCGCCATTCGCGAGATCAGCCACGACGTCACTTGCCGGCGCCGGGTGCGCCTCGCCAACGGGCGTGAGCTGTCGGCGCTCGACGTTCAGTGGGAGTACCTCGAGCGGGCCATGCGCTACGCCCGCACCAGCGGCTTCCCGCCCGAGGTCGAGCAGGCGGTGCTCATGTGGGAGTACCTGCTCACCGGGCTGGAGAAGGACCCGCTCACGTTGCACCGTGAGGTCGACTGGGTGGCGAAGTACAGGTTGATCGAGCAATACCGTGCCAAACACGATCTCGGCCTGTCGTCGCCGAGGCTCTCGCTGCTCGACCTCGCATACCACGACGTGAGCCGTGACAGAGGGCTCTACTACCTGCTGCAGCGGCGTGCTGAGGTGGAGCGCATCGTCACCGACGAGGCGATCGCCACCGCCATGGTGGAGCCACCGGCCACAACGAGGGCGAAGCTGCGCGGTGACTTCATCAAGGCGGCCAAGGCGCGCAAGCGCGACTTCACGGTCGACTGGGTGCACCTCAAGCTGAACGACCAGGCGCAGCGCACCGTCCTGTGCAAGGACCCGTTCAAGGCCGTGGACGACCGGGTCGAGAAGCTGATCGCGTCGCTCTGAGGGACCACCAACCGGCATCGGCGGCCGAGTTCGTGATAGGTGCGCCGCATCCACCCCCCTCGTGCTCCCCCCAGCGCGCTTGGGTACTTGAGTGCCCGGCACCACCATCGAGACTCGCGTATCTGGCCACTGGCTACCGACCACCGACTACTGGATACTGGCTCATGCACAACGTCGTCGAGCGGCTGCTCAATCTGCTGGCATTCCTGCTGACCGCAGAGCGGCCGGTCACCGCCGATGAGATCCGCATGACCGTCGCCGGCTACGACCGCGGCAGTGACGAGGCCTGGCGTCGCATGTTCGAGCGGGACAAGGACCTGCTGCGCCATCTCGGCATACCCCTCGAGTTGCGCCCTACCGATGCCTGGGAGGTCGAGCACGGTTACGTCGTGCCCAAGGACGCATATGCCCTTCCCGATCCCGGGCTCACCGACGAGGAGAGGGCCGCGCTGTGGTTGGCCGCAAAGGTGGTGCGCATCGGGGGCCAGGCGGCCGGACCGGAGGCGCTCTTCAAGCTCGGCGGGGCGCCGCTGGCAGCCGCCGGCGAGCCGCTGGCCGCCGACCTCGGTGTCGACCAGGAGACGGTCGCAGAGGCCTTTGCCGCCGTTGCCGAACGCCGCCGGGTCTCGTTCCACTACCGCGACAAGGAGCGGAAAGTAGCGCCGTTCGGTCTGGTGCACCGCCGTGGCCACTGGTATCTCGTCGGAGAGGACGGGGTCGACAGCGCGGTGAAGGTGTTCCGCGTCGACAGGGTGACACGTCTGAGGGCCGTGGGTCCCCACGATGCCTTCCGGCGACCCGAGGGCTTCCGTCCTGCGGACGCCATCCCCGAGCAGCCGTGGGAGGCCGGGCCCGAAGACGTCCTCGCAACGGTGGTGTTCGACCCTTCGATCGCCTGGTGGGCGCGCCGTCAACTCGGGGGAGCCGACGTGGAGGAGCGTCCCGACGGGTCGCTCCTGGCGACGGTGCGCGTCGCCAACCCCGACGCGTTCGTCGGGTGGATCCTGGCGTTCGACGATGCCGCCGAGGTCACGGCTCCCGCCGAGTTGCGCCGACGACTCCTCGACAGGGTGGCCGGCGTGGCATGACCAGCCCCCGCACGGCACGCCGGCTCAACCGTATCCTCGCCATGCTCCCATGGGTGATCGGGCATCCCGGTGCCACCGTTGCCGAGGTGTGCGCGCGGTTCGACTACACACCCCGTCGGCTCGCCGCCGATCTCGACCTCGTGTTCGTGTGCGGCCTCCCCGGGTACGGCCCGGGTGACCTGATGGTGGCCTACATCGATGACGACGAGGTAGTCGTCGAGATGGCCGACTACTTCTCGGAGCCACTGAGACTGACCCCTCCGGAGGCGTTGAGCCTCCTCGCCGCCGGCATGGCGGTCGCCAGCACCGGCCAAGCGCCGGCTGCGCTCCAGCGCGCCGTCGACAAGGTCCTCGGCATCGTCCTCCCCGACGATCCGGATGCGCTGGTCGTCGATCTTGCCGAGCCCGAGCCGGTGGGTGTGCTGCGTGCCGCTGCCGCGCAGGGCCGTGTCGTGAGGATCGTCTACACGGGGCTGGCATCGGGGTCCACCACCGAGCGCGATGTCGAGCCGTGGTCGGTGTTCTCGACACTCGGCAACTGGTATGTGCGTGGCCATTGCCGTTCGGCAGCGGCGGAGCGTGTGTTCCGAGTCGATCGCATCCGCCGTGCCGAGGCGACCGGCGACCGGTTCGACCCGCCCGACGAGCCACCGCCTCCGGTCGTCGGCTACAACCCCGGTGAGGAGGACGTGCGCGCGGTGATCCGGCTCGGCCCTCGGGCGCGCTGGGTCGCCGACTACTACCCCGTCGAGGTCGTCGCCGACCACGACGGCGCGTTGACGGTGCGGTTCTCGGCCCCGGAGTCCGTCGTCACCGCCCGGCTCCTGCTCCGGCTCGGCGCGGACGCAGATCTACTCGAGGGGGACGAGGTGAGGGCCGCTCGGGACGACCTTCGCACCCGGATCGCGGCGCGTTACGGCGCCTAGGCCGGCGTGACTATGCCACGAAATAGTCATACAGCGTCAAGGGTTCCGGCCGATGTGAAGAGGAATAGGGGCCATACCGGAGATGCGAATGACCACCATCAGGACGACATGCAAGCGGTGCGGAGACGTGGAGCTCACGACCAGCGATATCGGGCTCGAGTTGGCCGCAGAAGGCTCCACCGGGAGCTACCGCTTCGGCTGCCCGTTCTGTGGCCTGGTGCAGCGTCGCCCCGCAAACCACAGGGTGGTGAGCATCCTGCTGGCAACCGGAGTCGAGTACGAGATCGTGTCGGCCAGCGGCCCGATCACTGAGGACGAGATCGCCGCCTTCTCGAAGGCGCTCGACGAGGACGGTTGGTTCTCCGAGATCGCCGCCTCCTGATCGCCCGCTCCCAACGAGCTCGCAACTAACGAGGAGCCCTCCGGGGCTCCTCGTTTTCAGTATCCAGATCGCAGAGTGGCCCAGCGCAGGAGGCGACGGGGCGGCTCCCGGTGGGAGGCGTCACCGTGGTCCCGAGTACCGAGTACCGAGACAGGAGCCGGGCCGCCTCTGGTTTCCGCGTGCAACGGCGGACTCCAGGTAGTCCTCGACGACTCGCCGCGATCTGAGCCCGCATCCCCCGCTCGGATTGGCCGCTCCGGCCGATTCGCCATAGACGCCAACGGATTCGAGTCGTGGTCGCCAGGACCGATCAGTGCTCACCGCTTGAGGGCAGCATCCTTGTGGGACAAGGGCCATCGGCCGCAGCGCCTCCCTGGACCGGTGGATACAGGCTGAGTTTTCGACCCAGCCATGAATGCCGACCACCGGTGGTCGCCATGTTCACGCCAGGTTCCGGACGCCGCGATCTGACTGCTCTCCTACCATCCACCCTGATGGGCAACTTCACGCTCTCCGAGATCATCTGGATCATGCTCGTGATCCTGATCGTGTTCGGTCCGCACCGGCTGCCCGAGCTGGCTCGCAAGGCGGGGGCTCTGGCGGCCAAGGCGCGCCAGGCGGCGCAGACCGTGCGCGATGAGCTCACCACCGAGTACGGCGACACCATCGCCCCGCTGCGCGACGTCGGCGACGAGTTGAAGGCGGCCCGCCGGGAACTGCGTGACTCGGCGTCCTCGATTCTGCGAGAGGTGGATCAACCCTCTCGACCGCCGTCGCCACGGCCGCGGTCGCCAAAACCGCGGCCGGCCGCCCGGGTCGACGAGGAGGCGCTCGCCGAAGCGGCATCGCCGGCCACGGACGACGCGGCTCCGGCACCACCTTCGCCAGATGACGCCGGGAAACCCGACGAGGCGGATGGGCCTGCGTGACCGAAGAGACTCAGATGAGCTTCGTCGACCACCTGGTGGAGCTCCGCGGCCGTCTCCTCAAGTCGGTGATCGCCCTGCTCGTGGGTTCCGTCGTCGGGCTGATCTTCCACCAGTGGACGTTGCGGGTGCTGACCGCTCCCTACCGGGCCGCCACCGACGAACCGCTGATCACGCTCGGCCCCACCGAGGGCTTCTCGATCGTGATGAGGGTCGGTCTGTTCGGAGGCGCCCTCCTGGCCAGCCCTGTGATCCTGTACCAGCTGTGGCGTTTCGTGAGCCCGGCATTGTCGCGACGGGAACGTCGCATGTTGGTGCCGCTGTCGGCGGCATTCACGCTGCTGTTCGCCTCCGGCATCCTGCTCGGGTACTGGTCGCTGCCTCGCGGCCTCGAGTTCCTGTTCGACTTCGGGGGCGACGTGCTCGAGCCGACCATCCAGGGCCAGCTCTATCTGTCGTTCGCCATGCGTTTCCTGCTGGCGTTCGGGATCGCCTTCGAGTTTCCCGTCTTCACGTTCGCCGCCGCCGCGGTCGGCATCGTCACATCCGCCCAGCTCCGAAGCGGGTGGCGCTGGGCCGTGCTCTTCATCGTGGTCGGTGGTGCGCTCCTCACCCCGAGTGGCGACCCCCTTACTCTCACCCTGCTGAGTGTGCCCCTCTACCTTCTCTATGAGGTGACGATCCTCGCCGTGAAGCTGGTCTTGAAGCGGTGAGCCCTATGAGGTCCCGACCTGATGGGATGCCGCCGCCCGCGCTCTCCGCGCAAGCCGAGTCATTCCTGGAGGCGCTTCCGTTCCGTCCCGACGACTTCCAGCGACGCGCCATCGCGGCGTTCGAAGCCGGCAACTCGGTCGTGGTGACGGCGCCGACGGGGGCGGGCAAGACCCTGGTGGCGGAAGCGGGCGTCAACCTGGCGCTCGGGCGGGGCCTGAGGGCGTTCTACACGACGCCCATCAAGGCGCTCAGCAACCAGAAGTACGGCGACTTCCGCCGGGTCTACGGGGACGAAAGGGTCGGCCTGCTGACGGGTGACAACGTGATCAACGGCGACGCCCCGTTGGTGGTCATGACCACCGAGGTGCTGCGCAACATGATCTACGCCGAGGCGCCCGCGCTCCACGACCTCGGGATGGTGGTGCTCGACGAGGTCCACTACCTCCAGGACCGCTATCGCGGGTCGGTGTGGGAGGAGGTGATCATCCACCTGCCGGCCGGTATCCCTTTGGTGAACCTCTCGGCCACCGTTGCCAACGCCGAGGAGTTCACCGCCTGGGTGCGGTCGCGCCGCGGGCCCACCGAGCTGATCGTCGAGACCCACCGCCCGGTGCCGCTGGAGAGTTGGTACGCCGTGAAGGACCGCCACCACGAGGGGGAGCTGCTGCTGCTCCCCGTATTCGGTTCAGGCACCAGGCCCAACCCTCGTGTGGAGCGCCTCCTCGCAAAGGGTCGCGGCCGCTACCGCCGCTTCGCCCCGCCGCGCCGCGTGGAGACGATCGAGCTGCTGGCGCGTGAGCGCCTCCTGCCCGCCATCTACTTCATCTTCTCCAGGGCGGCTTGCGAACAGGCGGCGGAGCTGACGGCCGGAGCCGGGTTGGGGCTGACGACGCCGGTGCAGCGGGCCGAGATCCGTCGGGTGGCAGAGGAGCGCACCGCCCACCTGGCTGCGACCGACCTCGCCGTGCTGGGGTACGCCTCGTGGGTGGCGAGGCTGGAGTCGGGTGTCGCCGCCCATCACGCCGGCATGGTCCCCGGCTTCAAGGAGACGGTGGAGGAGCTCTTCGCGGCCGGGCTGGTGCGGGTGGTGTTCGCCACCGAGACGCTGGCTCTTGGCATCAACATGCCGGCACGTACCGTGGTGCTCGAACGCCTCTCCAAGTTCACGGGAGAGTCCCACGAGGTGATGGCGCCCGGCGACTACACACAACTCACCGGGCGGGCGGGCCGGCGCGGGATCGACACCCTGGGCACCGCTGTGGTCCTCCATCAGTCCGAAATCCCGTTCGACCGTGTCGCCGCCATCGCCGGGTTGGGGAGCCACCCGCTGCAATCGAGCTTCCAGCCGTCCTACAACATGGCGGTGAACCTCGTCGCCAACTACTCGCCGGACCTCGCAGACGAGCTGCTGAACGCTTCGTTCGCCCAGTTCCGTGCCGACTCGGCTCGCGCCGGGCTGGAAGAGTCGGTCCAGGCCAAGACGGTCGAGCTCGCCGAGATGCGCCGCAGCGCAGAGTGTGACAGGGGAGACTTGTGGACCTATCTCGATGCCCGGGGTGCCGGTGCCGCCGATCCGGGAGCCGCAGTGCGGGCCCTCGCCCAGCAGACAGCGGCCGGCGACGTGCTGCGCCTCTCGGCAGACGAGGACGACCGATGGGTCGTGCTCGCCCGCGGTTGGGGCTCGAATCCACGTTTGGTCGTCATGGGAGCATCCGGCGAGACGCGGCGCATCTCGGCCGGCGACCTGGCACCCGCGGTGGCCATCCTGGGCTCGGTGGCGCTGCCCGAGCCGGTGCGCTCGCGCGACCCGAAATATTTGGCAGAGGCCGTCCACCTCCTGCGCTCGTTCCGGGCCGACATTCCCCCGATCTTGCCCGGTGCGGACGACGCCGACCCTGTCGCAGGCTGCCCGCAGCTCTCCGAGCACCTGGCGTGGGTGCGCCGGGCCGAGCGGCTGGAGCGGGACCTGCGCCGCCTGCACCTGCGCATCGAACACGCGGGCGACTCGCTGGTCACCCGCTTCCACGCCGTGCTCGAGCTCCTCGAGGTGTGGGGCTACACGGCCGGCTGGTCGTTGACCGACAAGGGCCAACGGCTCCGCTTCGTCTACAACGAGATGGACCTGCTGCTCACCGAGTCCGCGGTCTCGGGCCACTTGGACGGTCTCGGCCCCGGCGACCTGGCAGCCGTTGCCTCGATGTTCACGTATGAGGCACGCCTCAACGACGCAGTAGGCGCGGCACCCAACGCCGAGGTCGAGGGGCGCGCCGAGCGGATCATGGACGCGTGGGCCCGTCTTGCCAAGGCCGAGGGCCGCTTCGGACTCCCAGAGACCCGGGCGCCCGACGCCGGCTTTGCCGCGATGGCCCATGCCTGGGTCGCCGGCGTCGAGCTCGAGGATCTGTTCGACGGAGACCTGGCGGCCGGCGATTTCGTGCGCAACTGCCGCCAACTCCTCGACCTGCTGCGCCAGGTGCGCGACGGGTTTCCGGCGCTGAGGACTTCCGCGGCCGCTGCGATCGCAAGGATCGACCGCGGCGTGGTGGCGGCAGGAGGGCGGCTGTGACCTGGTGGGTCATCGTCAATCCCCACGCCGGTCGGCGTGGGGAGACGGAGAGGCGCACCCGTCTCGCACTGGCGGCGGTCGGGGTCGCCCACGAGGTCCGAGTGTCGGCCCGCCCCGAGCACGTGCCTCAGCTCGTAGCCGAGGGACGTGCCGCCGGTTGCGGCGACTTCGCTGCGGTGGGCGGCGACGGCACGGCTCACCTCGTGCTCAACGGCCTCATGGCGGAGCCATGGCCGAGCCCGCCGACGCTGGCGATCCTGCCCGCAGGCTCGGGTTCGGACTTCATCAGGACCTTCGCCCTGCCCAAGCGGCTCGAGGACGCAGCCCGCCACCTGGCCACCGACAGCCGCTATCGATGTGACGTCGGAGTGCTCGAGGGCAACTTCGGGCGCCGCTGGTTCCTCAACGTCGCCGACATGGGGATTGCCGCAGGGTCGGTGCTGGTCGCCGACGCCCTGCCACGGTTCTTCGGCGGCTGGCGCTACCGGGTGGGTTTCTGGCTCTACCTGGCCCGGTTCGGGGCCGACGAGATCGAGTTGGTCGCCGGCGACCACTTCTACCGCGGCTCGGCCATCAACGTCGTGGCGGCGAACGGCCAGTTCTTCGGCGGCGGCCTCAACATCGCACCGCGGGCCGCCGTCACGGATGGCCTGTTCGACATCCAGGTCTTCACAGGCCCGAGGCGCCATGCATTCACGATCATGCCGCGGGTTCCGCGGGGCACCCACCTCGGCCATCGCGGGGTGCGGCGATTCACCGCGGCCGAGTTCTCGCTGTCCTGCCGGCCCGGTTGGCCGGTGGAGGCCGACGGCGAGGTGATCGGCCGCGGAGCCGTTGCCGGCCGGGTCGTCCCAGGTGCCATCGACTTCAAGATCTGACTCGTCGCGGGCCAGGCCGATATCGCGCCGTTTCGATGCCGAGGCGTGCTCGTGGCGTCCGGCATCGGCGGGAATGGGGGTCGAGCCGGTGTCGTTCTCTCCCTTCCGGCCGGGGATATACTCTCGCCGCGCAAAGGGGTGCTGATGGCCAAGGGCAAGGTTCCCACCGACGAATTGATACCGGACGACGAGTTCGACGAGGAGGCCGACGAGGCCCCCGCGGACGACGCCGACTGGGACGAGATCGAGGACGAAGAAGCCGACATCGAAATCGATGAGGACCTCGAGGAGCCCGACGTGTTCGTCGAGGACGACGAGGACCTCATCGGCGATGACATCGCGGTCGAGGACGTCGAGGACGTCGTGGACGTCGTCGAGGGCGACGAGGAGGACGACGACGAGGAGGAGGACGACGACGACGAGGACGACGAGGCACTCGACGAGCTGGAGGCCGAGGAGCTCGAGATGCTCACCGACGACGAGGCGTCCGAGACTCTGGTTGTCGACGAGGCCCAGGAGTTGCGGGCGATCCGCCGTGCCGAGATCGCCATGGAGGGCGAGGGTGGAGGCGAGCGGGCCGCGGACGAGTTCCTGTGCCACGGGTGTTTCCTCGTGCTGAAACGGTCACAGCTCGCCGACAAGAAGCGCAATCTCTGCCGCGACTGCGCCGGCTGACCCCCAGCGCCGGCTCCGTTTCCGGCGACGCGGTTCAAGGTGGTGAGGTCCGCGGCCGATGGCACACTCATGTCGACAACGATCGGCGTCCCCGACGAGAAGATGGCGACCACCACCCGTCTGCGCAACGACGTCCTGGTGGTGCTCCCCACCTACGACGAGGTGGAGAACATCGACGCGATCAGCGACGCCGTTCTCGCATTGGGATACCGCCTTCTGGTCGTCGACGACGCCTCACCGGACGGGACCGGGCGCCGGGCGGAGCAGCTCGCCGACGGCTCGAGGATGTCGGTGTTGCACCGCGAGGCGAAAGGAGGGCTGGGTCCTGCCTACGGAGCCGGATTCGGCTGGGGGCTGGCACACGACGCCTCGGTGCTCTGCGAGATGGATGCCGACTTCTCCCACGACCCGGGCGATCTGCGCCGGCTCGTGGCGGCGATCGATGCCGGTGCCGACGTTGCCATCGGCAGCCGGTACGTGGCCGCAGGCGGAGTCGTCGACTGGCCTCTGCACCGGCGGGCGTTGTCACGGGGCGGCAACCTGTACGCGGGTGTGATGCTCGGCACCGGCATCAGCGACATGACCAGCGGCTTCAGGGCGTTCCGGGCGGACGCCCTGCGGCGGCTGCAACCCGAGGGGTGCCGCGCCTCGGGCTACGCCTTCCAGATCGAGATGGCATGGCGGGCGACCATTCTCGGACTCGACATCGTGGAGGTTCCCATCACCTTCCGCGACCGGCTGCGCGGCCACTCCAAGATGGACCGCGCCATCGCCTGGGAGGCGATCTCGCTCATCACCCGCTGGGGGGTGGGCCGCATGGCAGGGCGGCTACCCTTCCGCCCCGAGTGAACGTCACGAGTCGACCCTCGACCTCAGACGACCTCGACGAGTTGGTGCGGCTCTATCGACTCCTGGAGGCCGAGCAGGCGGCGCTCCGGCCGTTCTGGCCACTCGCCGACGGGCTCGACGAACCGGTCGTGGAGTCGTTCGCCAAGATCCTGGTCGATCCTGAGTCGATCCTCCTCGTCGGGACGGTCGACGGCGTCCCGCTCGGCTTCCTGTGGGCCCGGCCCGAGGACCTGCTCGCCCAGGCGGGCGGCGAGCGGGTCGGTGTGATCCGGCTGATCTTCACGGAGCCGGGTGCTCGCGGCGTGGGCGTGGGCCATGTCATGACGGTGTCGGCTCTCGATAGTCTCCGTGGTTCCGGGCTGCGCTTCTTCGACGCCAGGGTGAGCCCGGGGCACCGCCACGCCAAGAACTTCTTCGAAGCCCACGGCTTCAAGGCCCGGCTGATCTTCATGCACCGCGACGACGAGCGCCCGGCGGGGTCGGGGGACGCCGAGTGACGATCCCTGGCGACGAGGTCGTCGAGGTCCTCCAGGCGCTCATCCGCAACGCATGCGTCAACGACGGCACCGAGGCGTCCGGCCACGAGCATCGCTCCGTGGCCACGCTCCAGGAGTACCTGGGAGAACGCGGCACGGTCATCGAACCGCAGCCGGGCCGCCAGAGCCTGGTGATGCGGGTCGAAGGCCGTCGCCCCGGAGCTCCGGCACTGGCCCTCGTGCCGCACCTCGACGTGGTCCCGGTCAGCCCCGAGCGGTGGACCCATCCACCGTTCGCCGCCGAGCGCGAGGGCGGCTTCGTCTGGGGCAGGGGAGCGGTTGACATGCTCAACCTCACCGCCGCCATGGCCGCGGTCTTCAAGCGCTACCTGTCCGACGAGCTTGCGCCGCTCGAGGGCGACCTGGTCCTGGTGGCGACGGCCGACGAGGAGGCCGGCAGCGAACTGGGTGCCGCCCATCTCGTCGCCGAGCATTGGGACCTGGTGCACTGCGACTACCTCCTGACAGAGGTGGCAAACCCATACTTCCCCACGGGCGGCGAACCGGTGCTCCCGGTCACGGTGGCCGAGAAAGGCCCCGCGTGGCGGCGCCTCACGGGGCGGGGCCGCTCCGGCCACGCCAGCCAACCGTACGACACGGCCAACGCCCTCGTGCCGATCGCCCGTGCCGTCGCCGACCTGGCGGCAGCTGCCATGCCCGTGGAGGTGACCGCCGAGTGGCGGCAGTTCGTCACAGGTCTGCCGCTCGACGCTGCCACGGCGGAGGGGCTGCTCGCCCCCGACCTCGTCGACGCAGCAATCGCCCGGATCGCCGCCGAGGACAGCGTGCTGGCGAGGTGGGTCCACGCTTGTACGCACATGACGGTGACGCCGACGATGCTCCATGCCGGGCTCAAGGCGAACATCGTGCCCGACGAGGCTGTTGCCGAGCTCGACATCCGCAAGCTCCCCGGCCAGGACGAGCAAACCGTCGACGACCACCTCCGCAAGGTCCTGGGCCCCGACCTGTTCGACGACATCGAGGTTGAGCCGGTGCATCCCTTCCCGGCCGGGGGTTCTGCGGCCGAGGGGCCGCTGTGGGAGGCGATCGCCGACGCCGCCGAGGCGGTTACCGGCTCCCGTTCGCTGGTACCGGCGATCACCCCGGTCGCCACAGACGCCCGGTTCTTCCGTGCCAGAGGTGTGGTCGCCTACGGCGCCGGCCTCTTCGACGAGGCAACCGGATTCGGAGAGTTCCTCACCTTGTTCCACGGCGACGACGAGCGCGTCTCCGAGGAGAGCATCAGGCTGACAACCCAGTTGCTGGAGACGACCGTTGCCCGCTTCGGCGTGCGGTCCCGGTAGCGAGCCCTCAGCCTGCATCCACCGCTCGGATTGGCCGCTCCGGCCGATTCGCCATAGACGCCAACGGATTCGAGTCGTGGTCGCCAGGACCCATCAGTGCTCGCCGCTTCAGGGCAGCATTCCCTGTGGGACAAGGGCCATCGGCCGAAGCGCCTCCCTGGACCGGTGGACACAGGCTCAGTCGGTCCCCAGTGCCCGCAGAACCAGGCCTGCCCTCGGCTTGGGGACGAAGTACGTCGACTTCTGGGGGAAGCGGATGCCCATCCGGCCGGCTGCGGCGATGGCACTCTCGCTGACCGCGGACACCAGCATGGCCGCTCCTCCTGCAGGTGCCGCCGCCACGGCCGCCGCGGCGTTGGAGACATACTCGGCCTGGTCCTCGTCGACGCCGATGCGCGGATACAGCAGCTCGCGGGCCACCGCCGTCCCCGCCTCGCGCCACGGCTCGGGAAGCTGCGCCAGAGCCTCAGGGCGCGGCGACAGAGCGGTCGCCGGGCCGCCGGCGCCAAGGACGACCACCAGGTCGCCCGGGCGGTGCGGCACCGTCGCCTCACCCGCCGACACGGCGAACGCGTCGGCAACGGCGGCCGGGCTGAACGGGAACGAGGCGAATACCCGGTGATAGGGCGCCACCGTGAGGCCGCTCCCATACGCCGGTGCCAGGAACGCCAGGATGGCGCGGCATCCCGCACCGGCAGCCCCTGCCGCCTCCAGGGACGAGCGGTAGCCGAGCGCCGTCGTATAGCGATGGTGGCCGTCGGCGATGGCCACAGGATGCGCGGCGACGGAGGACTCGATCGCCGCCACCCGCTCAGGGTCGGCGACGTCGGACAGCCGGTGGCGGATGCCGTCGGGTGTGGTGAAGTCGAGCCGCGGCGCGTCGCCCTCGCCGATCAGGCCCGCCAATCCGGGTGCCGGGCTGAGGGCGATGATCGGGTCGATGTTCGCCTGTGTGGACGTGAGGACGGCGAGGCGGTCCGCCCGGTGTTTGGCCATGGTCTCCTCGTGCGGCAGCACCGTGTCGCCCAGTTCGACCAGTTCGAGGGCACCGAGGATCCCGCGGGCGGTACGCGGTTCGCCGTCGGGGGTGAAATAGTCCATCCGGTACAGGTAGAAGCGCGGTATGGGATCGAGGCGCAGCGTCCCGTCGCGCCGCCAGCCGGCCAGCAGCTGCCCGGCAGCGGCGTAGCTAGGGTCGTCGTCGTCGGCCAAGAGCAGACGGACCACGTTGTGCTGGGAGCGGGCGGCCAGGGCGGTGCGCTCGCCCGGGTCGATCACGTCGTAGGGAGGGCTGGTGGCGTCGCCCACGGAACGGACGGCGGTGGGATCGAACAGCAGTCCGGCGAATGGGGAGAACATGACGGGATTAGTAGCCCGTGACGCCGGTCTCGGCAATGTGACGGCCGTGGTCCTCGACGTCGACGGGGTGGTTCACGTCGGCGGTCGCGGGGTGCCCGGCGCCGCCGGAGCGCTGCATGCACTGCGAACTGCTGGGATGCGGCTGCTCTTCGTCACCAACAACTCGACGAGAACCCGCCAGGACGTTGTCGACGACGTGGCGCAGGCGACCGGGTTCGCCGCAGACGCCGCCGACGCGGTCACGTCGAGCGAGGCCACGGCCTTTGCCATGCAGGGACGGTTCTCGACCGCTCTCGTGGTGGGCGGCATCGAGTTGGCCGCCGCGCTCGTCGAGCGCGGCATCGAAGTCGTCGAGGACTGGCGACGCGCCGAAGCGGTCGTGGTCGGGCTCGATCGCGATCTCACGTATCGCAGGCTCACAGACGCCACCCTGGCGATAACCCACGGGGCGGCGTTCGTCGCCACCAACACCGACGCCACGTTGCCGGCCCAAGACGGCTTCCATCCCGGCGCCGGGGCGATCGTCGCCGCCATCTCCGTCGCCAGCGGGGCGGCACCGGAGGTGTGTGGCAAACCACACCCGCCCGTGCGACGCCTGGTCCGCTCGCTGGTGGGCGAGGCGTCGGTGCTCGTGGTCGGCGACCGGCCCGAGACCGACGTTGCGATGGGCAAGGCGGAGGGTTGGGCGACGGCTCTCGTGCTCACCGGTGTGGTTCGCCGCGCCCAGGACGTCCCGACCGACCTGGTTCCCGACATCGTGGTGGACTCGCTCGCCGACCTGCCCTCGGCGATGGGCATCGCCATCTGACCGGCCGGCGTCAGGGCCGGTACACCGGCGCGGCGTGAAGCGCGTCGACACGGCGCAGCAGGAAGCTCCGTAGCGGCAGCGTGAGGAGCACGCCGAACAGGAACCCACCGACGTGGGCTTCCCACGCGACCGAGGCGTCCTGGATCCCGAACTGGCTGGCGAACCACAGGCCGAGGAACAGCACGGCGGGAATCGGGACGAAGAAGACGAAGAAGAGAGACAACACCTTGTGGGTCGGGAACAGCACGAGGTAGGCGCCCAGGATCCCGGCAATCGCTCCGGACGCGCCCACCAGGGGATCGACGGCATCGGGATTCGCCACCACGAAGGCCGCCGTTGCGACCAGGCCGGATGCCACGTATATGGCGAGGTAGCCGAGGTTGCCGTAGGCCTCCTCCACGTTGTTGCCGAAGATCCACAGGAACCACATGTTGCCGAGGATGTGCAGCAGGCCGCCATGGAGGAACATCGAGACCAGCACGGACAGCCAGATGTTCTTGCCGGGGTTGATCGGTTGGCCCGGCCCGTCGTCGCAGATGCCGCGTTCGGCCTCTTGCATCGTGAGCGGGTCGCCGGTGGTCAGCTCGCACGCAATGGCGGCGTTCTCGTAGAGGAACTCGACGGTCTTCGGATCGTCGACCGGCGGCTGCCAGAAGAAGTAGACGCCGGCCGTCACCAGGATGATGGCGATCGTGAACATCGGCGTGATACGCGTCGGGTTGATGTCACGGATCGGGATCAAGAAGCGTTCCTGTCGCCCGGCGGGGTCATAATGCTCGGATGAATACTACGCACGACCGCGACTCGAGCCCCGAAGACGAGTCGACCTCTCGACAGATCGACGCACGGGGCGGGCAACTCGAGGCACTGGCCGCGGCCGACCCCAGTGACGCTGCCGAACTCGCAGAGGCGCTCGCCGCCGAACTGGCGGACGATCTCGAGTCGGTGGACGCGGCACCGTCGCGCTCCGGCGGCGAAGACGATCGGCGACACGACGCGCAGGACGGTGCGAGGGGCCGCCCCTGAGCCTGCGACGCCTCGACACCGAGATGGTCCGGCGGCACCTCGCCGAGAGCCGCACAGCCGCCCGCGAGGCCATCACTTCCGGTCGGGTCGAGGTCGAAGGTGTCGTCGAGCCGAAGGCCGCCACCATGGTGGCCGCGTCGACCGCGGTGCGTTTCGCCGCTCCATCGCGCCAGTACGTGAGCAGGGGAGGGCACAAGCTGGCAGCGGCCCTCGAGGTCTTCGCCCTCGACGCCGTGGGGCGGCGTGCGCTCGATGTCGGCGCCTCGACGGGCGGCTTCACCGACTGCCTGCTGCAGGCGGGTGCCGCCTCGGTGGTGGCGGTGGACGTCGGCTACGGCCAGATCCACTGGCGCCTTCGCAACGACCCGAGGGTGGTTGTCGTCGAGCGCACCAATTTTCGTGACGCCGACCCTGCCGGGCTGGGAGCGCCCTTCGACGTGGTGGTCGTCGACCTGTCGTTCATCGGTCTCGCCAAGGTCGCCGGTCGATTGGCGGCCTGCGGCGGCCCGGGCACCGATCACGTGCTGCTGGTGAAGCCGCAGTTCGAGGTGGGCAAGGGTCTCGTCGGCAAGGGCGGCATCGTGCGCGATCCGGCGCTGCACCGCAGCTCGCTCGAAGCCGTGGCCGCGGCGCTGGCGGCCGCCGGCCTCGGGGTGCGCGGCGGGGTCGCATCGCCGATCACCGGCGCCAAGGGCAACCGCGAGTTCCTGATGTGGGCCCGCCGCGGCCAGGGTGAGGAACCCGCCGCGGTCATCGACAGGATGCTGGCGTGAGCCGTCCGGTGAAGACCCTGGCGTTGGTGGTCAACCCTCATCGGCCCGCCGCCGAGGAAGTGGCGGGAGCCACCGAAGCGGCGGCCGCGGCCCGCGGCTTGGAGGCGCGGCGGTGGACCCCGGGCGATCGGCTTGACGGCGACGTCGACGTTCTGGTTGGCATCGGGGGCGACGGGACGCTGCTCGCCGCTGCCGTGGCGGCCGTCGCGGCCGACCTACCACTCGTCGGCGTGAACCTGGGGAGGGTCGGGTACCTGGTTGACATCGAGCCGGGGTCCGTGGAGCGGATGCTCGACGGCCTCGTCGCCGGGACCCTGGAGGAGCGGGTCCGCATGACGCTCGAGGTCACGACCGCCGACGGGCGCACCTGGCAAGGCATCAACGACGTCGTGCTGGAGAAGGTGGTGTCGCAGCGACTGGTACAGATCTCGGTCGAGATCAACGGGCACTACTTCACCTCGTACCGGGCGGACGGGATCATCGTGGCCACGCCGCTGGGCAGCACCGCATACAGCCTCTCTGCCGGTGGCCCGGTGATCGACCCCGAGTTGGAGGCGTTGATCCTGACACCCGTGGCTCCGCACAGCCTCCTGTCGCGCTCGATCGTGCTGGCCCCCGATGCCGAGCTGCGCTGCACGGTTGCGCTCGACCGCCCCGTGCGAGTCAATGTCGACGGGCGTGATGCGTGTGTCATCCACGCCGGGGACTCGGCTGTCGTGCGCCGCTCTCACAAGGGGCTCCGGTTCCTGTCGCTGGGCACCCATCCGTTCCCGCAAGCGGTACGCCACCAGTTCGGGTTGGATCATGCTTGACGAGCTCCACGTCCAGAACCTCGGGATCATTGCCACGGCGAGAGTCGACCTCGGCCCGGGCCTGGTGGTGGTGACCGGCGAAACCGGCACCGGCAAGACCCTGCTGCTCGGGGCGCTGCGGCTGCTGATGGGTGAGACTGCGCGCCGTGAGCGCATCGGGCCTCACGGCGACGAGCTGCTGGTGGAGGCCCGGTTTCTCATCGACGGCGCCGAGCACGTGGCCGCCCGCAGGGTCGGCGCGGGGCGCAGCCGTGCCTATCTCGACGGGGAGATGGTGACCGCTGCCGATCTCGGGGCGCGGACCGCCGGGCTGGTGGAGGTCGTCGGCCAGCACGACCACCTGGCGCTGGCGACCGCCGGTGGCGTCCGCCGCATCGTCGACGGGGCCCTCGATGCGGACGGGAAGGCGGCTCATGCGGCCTACGCCGAAGCATGGGAACACGTCTCGGCACTGCACCAGGAAGCGTCCCTGCTCGGCGGAGATCGCCGGGCGCTCGAGCGCGAGCTCGACACCGTGCGCTTCCAGGCCGACGAGATCGCCCAAGCGGGGTTCGCCCGGAGTGACGACGAGGCGTTGCTCGCCGAGGCCGAGCGGCTGCGCCACCACGAGTCGATCGTGCGCTCCCTGGCCTTGGCTGCCGCCGCCCTCGGCGACGAGGGAGCCGCAGGGCCGTTGGCTGGCGCCGCCGACGAGTTGCGGAGGGCGGCACGGGTCGATGCCGGACTCGAGTCCCTGGCAGCTCAGGTGGCGGCTTTGGTCGAGCTCGCCGGGGCACTCGCCACCGCAGCCGAGGAGGCCGCCGATGACGACGCCGGCGATCCGGGCCGGCTCGACGAGTTGGAACACCGCCTGGAGTTGCTCGGCGACCTGCGGCGCAAATACGGCCCCGCGCTGGCCGACGTGCTGGCGTTCGGCGAGCAGGCTGCGGCCCGCGCCGCCGAGCTCACCCGGCTGCTCGACAAGGCGGGCCGGATCGATGCCGAGGCCGCCGCCGCTGCCGACGTGCTGGCGACCTGCGGCGCCGCCCTGTCCGTGGCCCGCGGTGCCGCCGCCGATCGTCTCGCCGAGTCGGCACGGGCTCACCTCACCGAGCTGGGCTTTCGTCAACCCGTGGTGGCCTTTCGCCTCGAACCGGCGACACCAGGGCCGACAGGATCGGACCGGGTGACCCTGGTGTTTGCTTCGGACGCGACGCTGGATCCCGCGCCGGTATCACGGGTTGCGTCGGGCGGCGAGCTGAGTCGCCTGGTGCTGGCGTTGCGCCTCGCAGCAGGCATCGCCGACGTGCCGATCGTGGCGTTCGACGAGATCGATGCCGGTGTCGGAGGAGTCACAGCCTTGGCATTGGGGCGCAAGCTCGCCGAGTTGGCGCGGGGCCGCCAGGTGTTGTGCGTCACCCACCTGCCGCAGGTGGCGGCCTTCGCCGATGCCCATCTCGTGGTGGAGCGCACCGAGTCCACCGCGGTTGTCACCGAGGTCGACGGCGAGGCCAGGCTGGAGGAGCTGAGCAGGATGCTGGCCGGCCTCCCCGATTCCGAGAAGGGCAAGACCCACGCCGCCGAACTCCTTACCGAAGCCAGGAGTCAGTAGTCGGTAGTCAGTGTCAGACACGGATTGCCGCTCACGAACGGAATCGGGCGGATGCGAGCCGAGGTCACCGTTGGGTCGCCCCTCAAGAGGGCGATCGCGAGGCGTCGCGTTCTGGCTACTGGCTACTGGCTACTGGCATCTGGATACTGGCTACTGATCGGGTCCTCGGGGCCTCGGAGGGGCACTGGTAGGATGCAGCCTTCCTAGGCGGGAGAGGCCACTTGACCAAGTACGTGTTCGTCACCGGAGGGGTCACGTCCAGCCTCGGCAAGGGGATCACCGCCGCATCCCTGGGACGGCTCCTCAAGGCACGCGGGTTGCGGGTCGTCAGCCAGAAGCTCGACCCCTACATCAACGTCGACCCCGGCACCATGAACCCGTTCGAGCACGGCGAGGTCTTCGTCACCGACGACGGCGGAGAGACCGACCTCGACCTCGGCCACTACGAGCGGTTCATCGGCGAGAGCCTGCGGCGTGACTCCAACGTCACCACGGGCGCCATCTACCAGTCGGTGATTCGCAAGGAGCGCCGCGGCGACTATCTCGGCGCCACCGTGCAGGTGATCCCTCACATCACGAACGAGATCAAGTCGCGCATCCGCAAGCTCGGTGACGACGACGCGGTCGACGTGGTGATCACGGAGGTCGGGGGAACCGTCGGCGACATCGAGAGCCTGCCGTTCCTCGAGGCGATCCGCCAGATGCGCAAGGACGTCGGCGCCGGCAACGTGTGTTACGTCCATGTGACCCTGGTGCCGTACCTGTCGACGAGCGAGGAGCTGAAGACCAAGCCGACGCAGCACTCGGTCGCCGAGTTGCGAGGGCGTGGCATCCACCCCGAGGTCATCGTGGTGCGCTCGGATCGTCCGCTCGACGACGGCGCCCGCCGCAAGATAAGCCTGTTCTGCGACGTCGAAACCGATGCTGTCATCAATGCCGTCGACGTTGGGAACATCTACGCCGTGCCGTTGATGCTCCACGAGCACGGTCTCGACGACGTGGTGTGCCGGTCGCTGGGTCTCGAGACCTCCGAGCCCGACCTGGCGGCGTGGCGCTCGATCGTCGAGACGATGGACCGCCCCACCGAGTCGGTGTCGGTGGGGATCGTCGGCAAGTACGTCAACCTGCCGGACGCGTACCTGTCCGTGGTCGAGGCGCTGCGCCACGGTGCAGCCGCCCACGGGATCGCCGTGGACATCCGCTGGATTCCCAGCGACGAGGTCAACGGCCTGCTGGCCGAGTCCCACCTCGAAGGCCTCCACGGAATCGTGGTCCCCGGCGGGTTCGGCTACCGGGGTGTGGAGGGAAAGGTCGTCTCGATCCGCCACGCTCGGGAGCGCCACATCCCCTTTCTCGGTCTCTGTCTCGGCTTGCAGTGCGCCGTCATCGAGATCGCCAGAACCAAGCTGGGCTTGGCCGACGCCAACAGCTCCGAGTTCGACCCGACCACGCGTCATGCCGTGATCGATCTCATGGCCGACCAGCAGGACGTCGAGGACAAGGGCGGAACGATGCGCCTCGGCGTCTACCCCGCGAAGCTGGCGCCGGGCTCCCTGGCCGAACGACTCTACGGCCAACCGCTCATCTACGAACGCCACCGCCACCGCTACGAGGTCAACAACCGGTACCGCAAGGACCTGGAGGAAGCGGGGCTCTTCCTGTCGGGCGTCTCTCCCGACGATCGGCTGGTGGAGATGATCGAGCTTCCCGGCCACCCGTTCTTCATCGCCTCCCAGTTCCACCCTGAGCTGAAGTCGCGCCCCGACGCCCCCCACCCTCTGTTCTCCGGGTTCATGGCGGCTGCGCTCGCCCACCAGCGGGCGGTGTCGGTCGAGGCGACGGCCGAGGCCATCTCCCGTCTCGACGCGTCGAGTCGCGACGTGTCGAGCGTCGACGCCTCGAGTTGATCGTGGGCGACGAGCACGGCTTCCGCATCGATGGGAGCCGCACCCTGGCGGCGCACGGGTTCCTGCGGTTGGAGCTGCTCGACGTGGTCGGCCCCACGGGCGACCATGTCGAGCGTCTGGCGATCCGCCACCCCGGTGCCGTGGCCGTCCTGCCCATCGACGTCGACGAGGTGGTGCTGATGCGCCAGTTTCGGGCACCCCTCGGTGACGCTCTCCTCGAAGTCCCGGCGGGCAAGCTCGACGTGACCGACGAGCCGCCGATCGAGACAGCGGCCCGCGAACTGGAGGAGGAGGTGGGACTGCGGGCAGGGAGGATCGAGCCGGTCCTCGGGTTCTGGACCACGCCGGGTTTCACCGACGAGTTCATCCACCTGTTCGTCGCCACCGACCTCACTCCGGTGGCGGCCCGACCCCACGGCCTCGAGGAGACCGCTGCCGACATCGTCCGGATCCCAATCCGCGACGTGGAACGGGCCATCGCCGCCGGAGAGATCAGGGATGTCAAGACCTTGGTGGCGCTCCAGTGGCTCCTGTTGCGGGTCTGACGGTCCTCGACGCGATCGAGGAGTACCTCGCCGCGCTGTCGTCGGAGAGAGGGCTGGCCGTCAACACCATCTCGGCCTACCGGCGCGATCTCGTCGACTACTGCCGCTTTCTCGGTGTCGAAGAACCGCGCCGTGTGGACGACGTCTCGACCGCAGATGTGTCCGCCTACCTGGCGTCGCTACGCGAGCGGGCATTGGCGCCGTCGACGGTCGCCCGACGCATCGCCGCGGTGAGAGGGTTGCACCGGTTCCTCGTGGCCGAGGACCTCGCAGGTTTCGACCCGACGGCCATGGTCGACGGGCCGCGCCGCAGCGCCGGATTGCCGAAGGCGCTCGCCGTCGAGGAGGTCGCCGCCATCCTGGACGCTCCCGATCCGACCACGGCGCTCGGAGCACGAGACCGTGCCCTCCTCGAGGTGATGTACGCCTCGGGCTGCCGGGTGGCCGAAGTGGTCGGACTCGACCTCGACGACGTCGACCTGGACGACCGGACCGCACGCGTCACAGGAAAGGGGTCTCGGCAGCGACTGGTGCCTCTGGGCCGGTACGCGGTCGAGGCAGTGCGGGCGTACCTGCCACGTCGGCTCGAACTGAAGGGCGATGCCCCCGATCTCGGCCGTGTGTTCCTCAACGCCCGGGGGCGCCCCATGTCCCGTCAGGCGGTATGGCTGGTGGTGCGCCGCCACGGCGCCGCGGTGGGGATCGAGCCACACCGGGTGTCGCCACACGTGTTGCGGCATTCGGCGGCCACCCACATGGTGGAGGGCGGCGCCGACCTGCGGACCGTCCAGGAGATGCTCGGGCACGCTAGTATTTCCACCACGCAGATCTACACGCGGGTTTCGCCGCAGCATCTGCTCGAGGTGTACGTGACCTCCCACCCACGCAGCAGGTGAGCGGTCTTCGTCCGTTCAGGCAGGAGCCCTCTGGTGATCGACACCCAGGCCGCCGTTACAGCGCTACGAGCCGAGCACGAAAAGCTCGTCCACCAACTCGCGGAGTTGGGGGCCACGCCCGAGGGTGACCTCACAGGCGATCTCGACTTCGGCGAGGGATTCGCCGACGCCGCCGCCGCCACTGCCGAGCGCAGCGAACTGCTCGGAATCGTCGACAATCTGCGCACCATGCTGGCGGAGGTGAGGGCGGCCCTGGGTCGGATCGAGTCGGGCACGTACGGCCGATGTGAGTCATGCGGCGACGCCATCGGCGCCGACCGCATGGAGTTCCGTCCGACCTCGCGGTTCTGCGTGGACTGCAAGTCGAAGCGCGCCGCCGGCTGAGCGCGGAACGAGCCGTGGCGATCGCCGGCCACGGCGTCCTCGGCGAGGCAACACATCTGGTGCGCCGCTTCTTCGGCTATCTCAGAGCCCGGCCATTGGCTCCCCGTGAGCAGCACGAGGTGCGCGACGCCCTCGGTGACGGGCTCGCTCCACTCTTCTTCGCCCAGCATCCCGCCGACCAGCGCCACGGCGTCGAGATGGCGGCTCGGGTGGCGGCAGCGCTGCCCCAGCGTGACGATGCGTTCGTCGCCGCCTTGGTACACGACGTCGGGAAGGTGGCTGCCGGATTGGGGCCGGTGCGTCGCTCCCTCGCCACCCTGCTCGACCTCCTGCACGTGCCGATGCCTGTGCGTTACCGGCGCTACCGGGATCATGGCGCCGTCGGAGCCGAGCTGCTGGACGCGGCGGGCGCCCCGCCGCTGGCGGTGGCCTTCGCCCGCGACCATCCCGGGGTGGTCCCCGAAGGCGTCGACCCATTGGCGTGGGACGTGCTGGAGGCGGCAGATCGAGCTTCCGATCGGCGGGCGGCCGGCATTTGACGACGCCCGGCTGGATTGTTCACGGTGAGGCCTCCCTGCCCGATACCATGCCCACGAACAGGAACATCCCGGGACCGTCACCGATGAGCTACGAAGTCAAGACGCGGGTCTTCGAGGGTCCGCTCGACCTGCTCCTCCAGTTGATCACGAGCCATCAGCTCGAGATCACGGAGTTGAGCCTGCTCGACATCGTCACCGAGTACGTGGCGCACCTCGAGGCCATGCGGGAGACGGACATCGACGTCACCAGCGAGTTCCTGCTGATCGCCGCCACGCTCATTCAGCTGAAAGCCCGCGACCTCCTCCCCGACGACCGCGCCATCGACGTCGACGAGGAGCTGGCGCTGGGGGAGGAAAGGGATCGGCTGCTGTCGCGGTTACTGGCGTGCCTGACGTTCAAGGACGTGGCCGCCGTCATCGACCACAGGCTCGAATCGGGTTTGCGCTACGTGCCGAGGGTCGCCGGGCTCGATCCCGACCTGATCCTGCCGCCTCCGCATCTGCGCCTCGAAATCGGCCCCGCAGGGCTGGCACTGGTTGCGGAGCGGGCGCTCGCCCCCAGGCAAACCGAACCGGACGTCGACCACCTCGACTTCGACCTGCCGTCCGTCGACGAGGCCATCGCCGACCTGCACGCTCGCATCGCCCGTGAGGTGGAGGCCGAGTTCGACGGCCTCGTGGCGCATTGTGAACGCCCCATCCAGGTCGTTGCCTACTTCCTGGCGTTGCTGGAACTGGCGCGCTGGGGGGCACTGCGCCTCAGCCAGGAACACGGTGACGCCCCCATCGTCGTGCGCCACAGAACCGACGGTGTCAACTCCGAGGTGGCGCGCCTCAGCCACGTGAGCGAATGGGGGAGGACCTCATGAATGCCAAGGCTCTCATCGAGGCGATCCTCTTCGTCGCCGAGGAACCGGTCACCGAGGAGGAGTTGGCAGAGGTGTTGGAGTTGGCGCGTGATGACGTGGCTGCCGCGCTTGCGGAGCTCCAGCAGGACCTGCGCGACCTCGGGAGGGGGATCGTGCTGCGTGCCGTCGGCGGCGGTTGGCGCCTCTACACCCACCCGGATGCCAGGGACCATGTCGAGCGGTTCGCGTCCACGGAGAGGGCTGCCAGGCTGTCCAGCGCCGCCGTCGAGACGCTGGCGGTGGTCGCCTACCGCCAGCCCGTGTCGCGCGGTCAGGTCGGCGAGATCCGCGGGGTCGACTCGGACCATGCGTTGCGCACTCTGGAACGCCGCGGCCTGGTCGCCGAAGTGGGCCGGGCACCCGGGCCGGGCCAAGCTGTGCTGTTCGGCACCACCGAGCTGTTCCTGGAGAAACTGGGCGTCAACTCGCTGGCGGAGCTGCCACCGCTCGCAGAGCATGTTCCACCTGCCAGTGTCGTCGAGGTGCTCGAGCAGCCCCTCCGGGGGGAAGAGCCATCGAGCGCCTCCACAAGGTGATCGCCGCCTCCGGCTTCGCATCGCGGCGCCGCGCCGAGTTGCTCATATCCCAAGGCAGGGTGACCGTTGACGGGGCGGTCGCGACGATCGGGCTCAAGATCGATCCGGAGTCGGCGATCGTGGCCGTCGACGGCCTGCCGCTCCCGGTGAACCCGACCACGGTCCACTACCTGGTGTACAAACCCGCCGGCGTCGTGTCCACCGCCTCCGATCCGCACGGGCGCAAGACCGTGGTCGATCTCGTTCCGACCGACCCCCCGGTGTACCCGGCGGGTCGGCTCGACGCCGAATCGGAGGGTCTCCTCGTCGTGACCAACGACGGCGCGCTCACACAGCTCCTGACGCATCCTCGCCACGGCGTGACCAAGACGTACCTCGCAGCGGTCCAGGGAGTACCGTCCTCTCGGTCCGTGCGCCGTCTCACCGCCGGTGTCGACCTCGACGACGGCCCGGCGCGTGCGGTCAGCGCCACGCTGGTCGACCGTCGTCGCGATGAGGCACTGGTGGAGGTCGTGATGGCCGAGGGGCGCAAGAGGGAGGTGCGCCGCATGCTGGAGGCTGTCGGCCACCCGGTGACCCGCCTGGTGCGCACGGCCATCGGCCCGATTCGTGACCGCTCGCTGGCGCCGGGTTCGTGGCGCCGGCTGGAAGTGTCGGAGCTGCGAGCGCTCTACGAGGCGGCGGGTACGACCTGGCAGGATGCGGTCGATGACGATCCGTGAGCCCGCCGCCGAGGTGCGCCGCATTCATCCCCCCGACACGGCGTTCCACGCCGCGGTGCGAGTGCCGGGCGACAAGTCCCTGTCGCATCGCGCCTTGATCCTCGCCGCCATGGCGTCGGGCGTTTCCGAGGTGAGCGGCCTCGGCCCGGGTGCGGATGTCGCGGCGACGCTGCGGGCCGTGCGCTCATTCGGCGTCGACATTCGTGGGACCCGGATGGTGTCCTCAGGGGTCACGAACTGGACCTCCTCGCCGGGGCCCGTCGATTGCGGCAACTCGGGCACCACGA
>Ga0214471_10000542_pt1 | contig 32054 bp, 30 predicted proteins | sample RVTome_5_FD_207665 | JGI IMG/M metagenome (GOLD analysis project Ga0214471, IMG submission 207665) | Soil microbial communities from uranium-contaminated site in the Upper Colorado River Basin, Wyoming, United States - RVT142D155 | ecosystem: Environmental > Terrestrial > Soil > Contaminated >... | reverse complement strand
TCGCCCGAGGGGAGCACCAGCTCGTACTGCCCGAGCACCCGCTTGGAGAGCACACCGACGAGAGCGCCCACCTCGGCCCCGAGCAGACGCGACACCATGCGACGGCCGAACCCCCCCTTCCCCTTATCCCGAAGCTTTCTCTCGGCCGGAGCCAGCAGACGCCCGAATGAGTCGATGCTGCCGCGAGCCCAGTCGGCCCTGCTCAGCACCCGAACGGTGGGATCGCCCACCCAGTGGAGCCCGGTCTCTTCCTCGACGAGCCGCGCCGCATCGGCGACCAGGCCCGGCGCCTGACGCTCGAGCAGGCCGAAGTGATAGGACCCCTCGAGCGGGTGCGATCCGGCGAGCCGCCCGGCGACCCGGATGGCGACGCCCCAGTCGATGCCGCTCACCGCGACACGCGGTAGCGGGCCTTGATCCTGACTCCGTAGGCGAGCACGACACCGGCGACCACGGCGCCGGTCAGGGCGAGGAGGGTGGGGACAAGGAAGCGGAAGGTCCAGGCCTCTTCGGCGGGAGGCTCAGCCTCCTCGCCAACGATCACGACAGGGCCGCCCTCGGCGGGCGGTGTCTCCTGGCCAGACGCCGCAGGCATGGCACCCAGCGCGAGGGAAAGCGTGATCAGGGCGAAGGCAACGCGAAGGCGGGTCATGCCGGGCAGGTTAGGAGTGTGACGGGCGTCAGATCGCCGCACGCCCCCTCCGTCTCGGCCTCCGGCCGAGCCACCTCCCCCTTCAGAGGACGAAATAGTCCTAATTTTCCGGGACGATACGACCGCGCAGACGGGGGAATCGGGTTGGGGTGTGGGCGTAGCAATGCGACCGCTTGTTGTAGCGGGACAGCACCGTCTCGCACGTGTCGTTCTCGCACACGCGCGTCTCGTCGGTCTGCTTGGGAGCGCGCAGCTTCCCTTGCACCCGATTGCCCTTCATGATCTCGGACGACATTCGTACCTCCAGAGGAGGGCGGAACCGGGAAGGTTACCCCACACTCCCGTCGGAATCATGTTCGTGGATGAACGTCATGAGGCGCCGCGTGAGTTCCGGCGGAACCTCTTCACGACAGCACTGGCGTATTCGCATCTTCAAGGCCTCCTCGAAACGGAAGCCGTCACCGCATGGTGGACATCTTCGCAGGTGCCAGCGCACGCGAATCCGCCGGACGAGGGTGGTCTCACCGTCGATGAACGTGTACAGCTGGCTGTGCGCCTCGTGGCAATTCATGATCCGGTGATGCCTCGTTGCTCTGCAAAGTCCCACAACGCCTTCTGGAGGGCCTTTCTTCCGCGATGCAGGCGCGACATCACGGTCCCGATCGGTGTGTCCATGATCTCGGCGATCTCCTTGTACGAGAAACCTTCCACGTCGGCGAGGAGCACCGGGATCCTGAAGATCTCCGGGAGTGCCTCCAGCGAGGCCTTGATGTCGTCGTCGACGATCAGGTCGAGTGCCTCCTCCTCGGCGCTCCGCTCGGCGCCGCCGGGGCCCTCCTCCCCCATCCGCTGGAACAGGTACAGGTCTTCCAGCTCACCCAGCTCCACCTCGGTGGGACGCCGGGTCTTCCGCCGGTACCGGTTGATGAAGGTGTTGGTGAGGATCCGATACAGCCACGCCCGCAGGTTGGTCCCGGCCTGGAACGTGTGGTACCCGCGATAGGCCTTGAGAAGGGCCTCCTGGAGCACGTCCTCCGCGTCGGCGGGGTTGCGCGTCATCCTCAGCGCAGCGGAGTACAGCTGCGGGAGGAACTCGGTGACATCGTCTTCGAACGCGGCCTGATCGGCCATGCGCGCCCCTTCCGGGCAGGCTGCCGTGCCCCGGAGAGGGGGCACGGTCGAGCCGGAGCGGGGATTTGAACCCCGGACCTGCTCATTACGAGTGAGCTGCTCTACCCCTGAGCTACTCCGGCGAGCGGCGGGAATGGTAAACGATCAGCGGCCAGCCCCAGCCACGGCTCCAGCAAGAAGGCCACTGCGCGACGGCCCTTCGCTCGACCGGAGTCTGGGACCTCTGGCCGTGGCTGTAGCTGGAGCTCTGGCACTCTCAGGGGTGGCTCGGGTCGCGGGTGATTCCGGCCGCCTGCTGCTCGGAACGGACGAAGGCCGCGATCTTGGCCACGTCCTCCCGGGTGAGGCCGGGCACCGGGTCCATCGGTCCGAAGTTCCAGTGGTGGGGGACGACCCCGAAGGCCACCGCCTGCTGGAAGGCCTCGTCCGAATGGTGATTGGGCGCGTAGTAGACGTGCAGGAAGGGCGGCCCGGTCTCGGTTCCCATGAGATCCACCCCATGGCAAGCCGCGCAGTTGGTCAGAAAGAGTTGCTTGCCTTCGGCGATGACAGCGGGATCGGCGGCGATAGGCGCCGACTCCGGCTGGGCCGTCATGGCGATGAAGACGATGAGCGCCGCCGCGGCAATGCCGCCGACCCACGGGATCCAAGGCCGCTTGCGACGCGGGGGCCGGGCTGGCGCCCGCTTCCTGGGCTTGCTCATCTCGGCGTTCCTCTGTGCTCGGACCCGCGGCAGCGTACCGTTGGCGATGTGGAAGGCCACAGCAGCGAACACCAGCCCTCAGATGATCGCCACAAGGGCCATAGCCCCGCCATGTTCCGGGATCGGCTCGCAGTGTCGGTTGCGCTCACCATCCCGATCCTCTACTTCAGTGAGCGGATCCAGGAGTGGCTCGGGTTCGACGCGGCGGAATTCGCCGGCGATCACCTGATCACCCCGATCCTGGGCACCATCCTCTTCATCTACGGCGGACGGGTGTTCCTCAGCGGAGCGCGGCGCGAAATCAGCCACCGCGCCCCGGCGATGATGACGCTGATCAGCCTCGCCATCACGGTCGCCTACGGCTACAGCCTGTCGGTGTCCCTCGGTCTCGAGGGCGAGCCGTTCTACTGGGAACTGGCGACGCTTATCGTGATCATGCTGCTCGGCCACTGGATCGAGATGCGCTCGATCGAGCGGGCGGGGAGCGCGCTGGACCGCCTCGCCGAGCTGATTCCGGCAAATGCCCATCGACGACAGGGCGAGGATGTCGTGGACGTACCGGTGGATGATCTCGCCGTGGGCGATCGCATCCTCGTCCGGCCCGGCGAGCAGGTGCCGGCGGACGGAGTCATCGAAGAGGGCTCCTCATCCCTCGACGAGTCCTTCCTCACCGGCGAATCCCTTCCGGTCGCGAAGTCTGAGGGGACCCAGGTGACGGCCGGATCGGTGAACGGGGAGGGAGCCCTCACCGTTCAGGTGTCGGCGGTCGGCGACGAGTCGACGCTGAGCCAGATGATGCGGCTGGTGCGGGAGGCACAGGAATCCCGCACGCGCTTTCAGGGTCTCGCTGACCGGGCGGCGTTCTGGCTCGTCGTGGTCGCCATCGGCGTGAGTCTGCCGACTTTCGCCGGCTGGCTCGTCTTCGGAGACCGCGGAACGACCTTCGCGGTGGCTCGCGGCGTCACGGTCCTGGTCATCGCTTGTCCCCACGCCCTCGGACTGGCAATCCCCCTGGTGATGGCGAACGCGACGGCCATGTCGGCTGGCCGCGGGGTACTGGTCCGAGACCGCGACGCCTTCGAGCGGGCTCACCGCATCGAAATCGTGGCGCTGGACAAGACCGGGACGCTCACGGAGGGGCGCTTCGAGGTGACCGAGGTCGCAACCGACGGCGAAACCACAGAGTCGGATGCTCTGCGGGTGGCCGCCGCACTCGAGCGATCCTCGGAACACCCGCTCGCCGCCGCCATCGTCCGGTCAGCCGAGGATCGCGAGCTGGAGGTTCCATCTGCCTCGAAAGTGCAGGCAAAGGCGGGCATGGGCATCGTCGGAAGCGTCGACGGCGCCGATTGGAGGGTGGGGCGGCCCGAGTGGGCCGTCGACCTGGGGATCACGACGCCCGACCCCATCGCCCGGGCCCTCTCCCGAGCGGATGCGGCGGGCAGGGGTGCCGTCGTCCTGATGGACAGCCAGTCGGTGCGGGGGGTCATTGTGCTCGAGGATCGGCTGCGCCCTACCTCGAAGGATGCGATCACCGCGCTGCGCGAGATAGGCATCACGCCGGTGATGGTCACCGGCGATGCCGAAGCGGTGGCGCGCACTGTCGCCAACGAGCTCGGCATCGAACGCTTCCACGCACGCGTCTTGCCGGGGGACAAGGCGGGCATCGTGAGCGACCTCCAACGCGAGGGGCGCGTCGCTTTTGTCGGGGACGGCATCAACGACGCCCCAGCCCTGGTGCGTGCCGATCTCGGCATCGCCATCGGCGCCGGGACGAATGTAGCCATCGAGTCGGCCGATGTGGTGCTCGTGGAGAGCGACCCCAGCGCCATCGCCCGGTCACTACGACTCTCGGTGATCACGCGTCGCAAAATGCTTCAGAACCTGATGTGGGCGACGGGCTACAACGTGGTGGCGCTCCCGCTCGCCGCGGGTGTCGCCGCCGGCGCCGGATTCGTGCTGTCTCCGGCAGTCGGTGCCCTGCTCATGAGCCTGTCGACGGTGGTCGTGGCGCTCAACGCCATGCTGCTGCGGAGGGCGAAAGTCTGAGAGGCCGTCGCCCGTAGCCCGATACCCGTTACCCGTCGCCCGTCGCCCCTCCTCCCGCTTCCCGCAAGAGCCGACCAGTCGCGTCTCGGAGACCCTGTGCCTTCTGTCGTATTGCGTATTGCGTCTTTGCCAATCGCCAATTGCGGCGAGCCTTACACCGCGCGCTCGGTACGCCGGTCGGGGTACACCACGCGGAGCCCCACGTCGTAGCGGACAGGGGGCTGCACAAAGCGCAGCTCCATGAAGGTGAGGCCCGGGTAGTACGGGTCTTCGTAGAGCTCGGCGATCACGTCGTCGGGGAGCAACTCGGCGATGCGCAGCATCTCGCGCCGATCGTCCAGCGACGACCCCACGAACCGCAGCTCGCCCTCTTGGTCGAGCCGCTCTACGAGCTGTTCGGCGACCTCCCGCCGCCACGCCCGCCGCGAGCGGCCCTCGCGAAACAATGGCATTCGGACACTCCGCCCTGAAGAATCACAACAGTGTGATTCTTGCGTCGGAAGACCTGATCACGTGGGATTTCCGCGAATCAGGTCGGCCGACCCGCGGAGCATTCGGAATTCGCGATTTTCACAGTTCGCCAGAAACCGGTGATCAGGAGGCTCGGAGGAGATCAAGACCCGATCGGGCAACGGGCAACGGGCAACGGGCAACGGGCAACGGGCAACGGGCAACGGGCAACGGGCAACGGGCAACGGGCAACGGGCAACGCCTACCGCGGTACCTCGCTCCAGGGCAGGTCCTTGTCGACCCGGGGCTCGCCGGGAAGTCCCAGGACCCGCTCCCCCAGGATGTTCTTCATGATCTCGGAGGTGCCGCCCTCGATCGAGTTGGCCCGGGCGCGCAGGAACGCCTTGGTCGGCGGATGGCTGGTGAACTCGTCGGGCCGCGACAACTCGTAACTGTCGTACAGCATGCCCTCTGGGCCCATCAGTTCCACCACGAACTCGTAGATCCGCTTGTTGATCTCCGCGTAGGCGAGCTTCGACGTCGAGCCTTCCGGACCCGGCGTGCCCACGGACCGCATGGCGGCGGCGCGGAGGTTGGTCAGGCGCGCCGCCTCGGCGTCGACCCACAGAGACATCAGCCGGTCCCGTGCCGCAGGGTCGTCGTGCCCGTACTCCCCCCATATCCGGACCGCCTCACCGATCGGGCCCGAGGAGCGCGGGGCGATCGTCCCGCCGATTGCGACCCGCTCGTTCATCAGGGTGGTGAGAGCCACCCGCCAACCGTCGCCCACCTCACCTATCAGGTTCTCGTGGGGAATGCGGGCGTCGTCGAAGTAGACCTCGTTGAATTCGGCCTCGCCGGTGATCTGGCGAAGCGGGCGCACCTCGACTCCGGGTGACTCCATGTCCACGATGAAATACGACATCCCCTGGTGCTTGGGCACATCGGGATCGCTGCGCACCAGCAACATGCCCCACTTGGAAACGTGCGCCAGGGTGGTCCATACCTTCTGGCCGTTGACGACCCACTCATCGCCGTCACGCACGGCCTTCATCGCAAGAGCGGCGACGTCGGACCCGGCACCCGGCTCGGAGAACATCTGACACCAGATCTCCTCGCCCGTGAACATCGGCCGCAGCCACCGTCGCTGCTGCTCCTCGGTGCCGTGCGCCATGAGGACATGCGCCCCCATGCCGACGCCGAGGGCGTTGAAGCGGGCCGGGTGGGGAGCGCCGGCGTCGGCGAGCCGCTGCTCGACGACAGTCTGCAGCGAGCGGGGAGCGGCCATGCCCCCGAGGCCCTCCGGATACCACACCCAGGCAAGGCCCCGGTCGAAGCGGGCGCCGAGAAACTCTGCAGGATCACCCTTGGGATCGTGCTCCGACAACAGCCGATCGAGGGCCTCTTCGACGGTCTCGGTGGTGACGGTCATGGGCGCCATGTTCCCACACCGGGAACGGTGATCGGCCGAGCCGAAGGGCCGCGATTGGCGATTGGCGATTGGCGATTGGCGACTAGGCCGCGAAAGGCGAGAGGCCATACGACAGCGGGTTGTCGCGCTCACCCTGCGATGGGCGAAAGGCGAAACCCGGGCCACGCGCCTCTTGCGGAAGGCGGGAGGCGGGAGGCGGGAGGCGGCTCTCAGCCAATCGCCTCCTTCATCGCCTCGTCCAGATCGCGGTCGGCGAACTCGAAGCCGTCGGCTTCGAGGCGGGCGGGTACGGCCCGCTGGCCCTCGAAGACCAGGGCGTCGGCCAGCTCACGGCCCAGCACCACCTTGAGGACGAAGCCCGGTATCGGGATCACCGTGGGACGGTGGAGCGCCCGCCCCACTGCCCTGATGAATTCGCGGTTGCGCACGGGATTCGGCGAGACCAGATTCACCGGGCCCTCGATCTGGGATCGGGTCAGCAGGTGCACGAGGGCCGTTATCTCGTCGTCGAGCGAGATCCAGGACCAGTACATCCGGCCGCCGGCGATCGGACCGCCCAGTCCCCAGCGATAGGGGCTCAGCCATCTCGGTCGGAACGGGGCGAGCAGCCGGCCGAGGGCACCGCCATCGGCACTGAGCACGATGCCGCTTCGAGTCATCGCGACCCGGATACCTGCCGCGGATGCCGGGCCCGTGGCAGCCTCCCATGCCGCGCACAGATCGGCGAGGAAGCCGGAGCCGCCCGGCGACCCCTCGGTGAGCACGTCGTCGCCGCCGTCGCCGTAGTAACCGACCGCGGAGGCGTTGACCAGGACCCGGGGCCGCGGGTCCGAGTCGGCCAGCGCCTGGGCCAGCAGGCGGGTCGTATCGACACGGCTCTCCCAGAGCAGCCGCTTCTCCCGGTCGGACCATCGGCGCTCGCCAATAGATCGTCCGGCCAGGTTCACTACTCCGTCGAAGCCGCCAAGGGCGGAAGCGTCAAGGCGACCGGGCGGATCCCAGGCGATGCCGTCCACCTCACCGTCGGTCTCCGGGCGGACCAGGCGCACCACCTGGTGACCGTCCTCGCGGAGACGATCCACCAGCGCCGAGCCGAGGAGGCCGGAGGAGCCGGCGATCAGAAAGCGCATGGGGTCAGGGTATGCGTTGGTCTGGCACTTGGAGTCCGCCGTTACCCGTTTCCCGTTACCCGTTTCCCGTGCGCGTTCGGGTTACGGGGAACGGACACGAGGGTCATCGCGGCGCTCCATATGCCGATCGCAGCGCGTCTTCCACCCGTCGCCGCCACTCTTCCATCATCGACCCAACCGGGTCTTCGGCCGCCTCGTGATCGGCCGGCATGATCGGGTCGCATGTGATCCCGATGACCGGGCTGCGGGCAATCCGGGTGGCACCACGGCCCATCACGAGGTCGGTGCCGGCGAGTGCCACCGGGACCAGAGGCACTCCCGCCCGCCGCGCCAGCCAGGCGGCTCCCCGCTTTGGCTCGACCTCGCCCCAACGCCAGACCCGGACCCCCTCGGGGAACAGCCCGACCGTCCCCCCCGCCGCCAACTCGGCGAGGGAGAGCCGTAGGGCACCGAGGGCCACCCGGGAACGCGACATCGGGATCGCGCCGAGCCACAGAGTGAGCGAGTCGAACAGTCGGGAGTTCCCGTACAACTCGTCGACAGCCAGGTACCGGATGGGCCGTCGAACGGTGAAGCTGACGATGACCGGATCGACATGCGAGTAGTGGTTCGCGGCAACGACCACCGGACCTGGGGGCAGCGGAGGGCCGTGCCGCTCGAAGTCCAGCCACCACCGCAACAACGCCGAGCCGACGGGAACGGCCGCCTTCCAGGAACGAAGCGCTCCCGGAGGGAAGCCGGGCCTACGTCGCGGTTCCAAGATCCGCGAACAGCGCCCCGAACGCGAGCTCGGGCCGCTGATTGGATTCGAGGGCGTCGATGGCGTCCAGCACGCGACCCGCCTTCCCAACGGCGTCGCGCGCTGCCACCTCCGCAAGGTCGGCGCCGCTGAGGTCGCGGTTGCGCACCGGGCCGCCGTACTGGGCAACCGCGGCATCGCGATACCAGGAGGCGAGGATCTCGAGGCCCCCGGTGTGAAGGGCGGTGGCGGAACGCTTCTTCTCCCGCTCGTGCCGCTCCTTGATGGCGCGCAGGTCGTGCCCGTGATCCTCTCCAGAAGCCAGTTCCTCGGCCTGGCGCTCGGCGAGACCCTCGAGCAGGGGTTCGGCGGCTGTCACGAGTTCGGAGGCGAGGCGATAGGCGTCCCCGGGACGCGGCGTCACGCGCCGTGGCACCGACAGCCAGGCCGCCCGAAACGCCGCGACCTCGGGTCGGGTGGCCAGAACCAGGGCGAGCCCCGGCCGCCCCCCCGACGCGGTCGCCACCCGCTCGGCCTGATCGCGGTCGATGCCCCGGTCGACGAGTGCCTGGGTTATCTCCGCCTCAGGCACCCGCCCGAAGAAGACCGTGCGCGAGCGGCTCGCCACCGTCGATGGGAGGTCGTCCTGCGACTCGGCAACGAGAACGAACATCGTCGTATCTGACGGCTCCTCGAGTGTCTTGAGGAGCGCGTTCGCCGCCTCGTCGTTCATGGCGCCGGCCTCCTCGAAGACGAACACCTTGCGGGATGCCTCTACCGGCGTCAGCACCGCCTTGGCGACCGTCTCGCGGGCACGGTCCACGGTGAGCGACGACCTCCCATCGGGCTCGACAAGGACGAGGTCGGGATGATTCCCCTGGAGGGCGCGACGCACCTCGTGCTCGTCGTCGCCACACAGCACCCGAGCCGCGAACCGGCGGGCCACAGTCGCCTTGCCGACACTTCCGGGGCCGACGAAGAGGTAGGCGTGGGCGGGACGGTCGGCGTCGGAGGCGAGCATTTCGAGTACCGGGCGGTGCCCGATCACGTCGCCGAACATCAGGCCCACCGCTCGTCGAGCGCCGCGACGGCCGAAGCAATCACCTCATCGACAGAAAGGGATCCGTCGATCACCACGAACCTGTCGGGCTCGCCTTCGACCAGGTCGTCGTACGCCAGCCCGACGCGACGGTGCAACTCTGCCCCGGCGAGCGAGATGCGGTCGGCCTCGTCCTCGCGCTGCAGGCCGCGCTCTGGATCGAGCCGGAGGAGGATCACCGTGTCGGGCCACACCCCGCCGAGCCCCGATTGGTTGACCTCACGGACCGCGTCGAGGGGAAGGCCACGACCGGCACCTTGATAGGCAAGCGAGGAGTACACCGACCGATCCGAAATGACCACCTTCCCGGCGGCGAGTGCCGGAGCGACGATCGACGACGCCAACTGCGAACGGGCAGCGGCGAACAAGAGAGCCTCGGTCCAGTCGGATAGATCCGACTCGGTCCCGAGAAGGATGGCCCGGATGGCCTCGCCGACCGGGGTGCCCCCAGGCTCGCGCACCCGCACGACCTCGTGACCCCGGCCCTCGAAGACCGTCGCCACCCCGGAGGCGACAGTGGACTTCCCCGCCCCGTCGACGCCCTCGATCGCCGCATACCGGGTCACTCCGGCTCCTCGTTGTCCCCGTGATGGACCGCGTCCATCTCGTTGGTCTCCTCCATCCCGGTGACGCGCTTGCGGTAGGTACGCAGCGCCTCCATCGCGCTCCCCACGGCGGGGCGATCGCCGATGTGCCCCAGCGCGATCAGGCTGCGGCGAACGCTCCACAGGGTCACCAGGCCGCTGGTGAGGATCGTGGCGCCGCCGACGAGCAAGACCACCCGGGAACCCTGCGACAGGAGCCCGGGGAGCACGCCATTGAACACTTCAGCCAGCGGAATGGCGATCATCATCGACGTCAGCAGCCCGATCCGCATCGACGAGAGCAACGCGGCGAAGGTCCTGCCTCGCAGTTCGTCTTCGGTTTGCTCGTGAAGATGGGCAAAGCCGAGTACGTACGCCGATCCGGCGCCCAGACCCATCGCCGCGATCCATCCCACGCCGCCGAACAGGGTCTTGACGAACGCCGCAGCACCCAGCGAGACCCCGGCCACGATCAGGGCCATGGCAAAGAAGACGTCCTTGTGCTCGAAGCGCGGGCCGAAGATCGTGACCGTCACGATGCCGAACCCAGCGCCCAGACCAAACGCCGTCAGCAGCGCCGGGAAGCCCACCGTGCCCGCCCGGAGGACCTCAGTCGCGAACGGCTTGCCGAGGACCACAATGATCCCGCCGCCGGCCAGCGCCACGGTCATGGCGAGCACCACCGATCGGATGCGCCGGTGCCCCGCTACGAACCTGACCCCCTCCCACAGGTCACGCAGCGGCTCCATCGGGCTGAAGTGACGCTCCTTCCCCGGAATCCGGGGGCGGCGACCCGTCGTAGGCAGGGTCATGATGGTCAGGGCCGAGGCGACATAGGTTACGGAATCGAGGAGAAAGGCCACGCCCGCCACCGTGCCGGGGAGCAGACCCCACAGCGTCACGTTGTCGCCCAAAGGGGCGATCGCGGTGAAGATCGCCGCGCCGAGTGGGAAGGTCCCGTAGGCCGCACTGAGCGAGAGGCTGTTGGCGCGCACGATCTCGCTGCGACGAACCAGGGTGGGCACCATCGCCTCCTTCGCCGGCTGGAAGACAAGGGTGAGGGCTTCCAGTGCCAGGTTGATGAGGACGAGTGCCTGGATGGTCTCCACAAAGGCGAGGCTGAAGACCAGGGAGGCTCGCCCGAACTCCATCGCGATCATGACGTACTTGCGCGGGAGGCGGTCGGCGATGACGCCACCGATCGCCGCGAAGAACAGGCCAGGGATGATCCGCGAGCTGAGGGCCAGGACGATCCCGCCGCCGCCAGCCAGATCGTCGGCCAGCGACAGAGTGGCGAGGATCGCCACCCAGTCCCCGGTGCTGGAGATCAGGCCGGCACGCCACAATCGCGAAAAGGGCCCGGACCTCATCAGCGCCCATGCCGATCGCGGCCCAGCCCCCGTCTGTTCGATCACGGGCGGAGGCTAACCAGCCACCAGCCACCAGCCACCAGCCAAGAAGAAGAAGAAGAAGAAGAAGAAGAAGAAGAAGAAGAAGAAGAAGAAGAAGTCATCGGTTGCAGCCCACGTCGACCAGCGCGTCACTCCCCGTTCTTGCTGGAGGCTGGAGGCTGGGGGCTGGAGGCTGTCTTGCCCGGCTGGGGGCTGGAGGCCTTCTTCCCCGGCTTCACCGTCTTCCCCTCGGACTCCAGCTTGGCGCGCCGCTCGGCGAGGAGTTCGGCAGCGCGCTCGATGGTGATCTTCTCCACCGAGTCCTCACGCCGCAATGACGCGTTGACGCCGCCATCGGTCACATACGGCCCGAAGCGTCCGTCCCGGACGTCGACCTCGTAGCCGGTACCCGGTTCGATGCCGAGGGCTTTCAGCGGCTTGGCGCTACGCCCCCCGCGGCGCTGTTTCGGCTGGGCGAAGAGCGCCAGCGCGCCGGCGAGGTCGATATCGAAGATCTGCTCCTCGGTCTCCAGACTGCGGGTGTCGGTGCCCTTCTTCAGATACGGGCCGTATCGCCCACTCTGTGCGGTGATCTCCTCGCCGCTCTCCGGGTCCTCGCCGACGACCCGCGGCAGCGCGAGCAGGCGGAGGGCCTCGTCGAGGGTCACGGAGTCGAGGTCCATGGAAGAGAACAGGGAGGACGTCTTGGGCTTGCCCTTCTGGTCGTCGGGCTCCCCGAGCTGCACGTACGGCCCGAATCGACCGGACTTGGCGAACACGGTGAGCCCGGTCTCGGGATCGGCGCCGAGATCTCGCTCACCCGGCGGTGCCTCCAGCAACTCGGTCACCTTTTCCGGGGTGAGCTCGTCGGGGGGAAGGTCCTCGGGGACGCTCACGCGGTCCTCGCCACGCTCCAGATAGGGCCCGTAGCGACCATTGCGCAGAACGACCTCGTCGTCGCCGGCACCGGCAAAGGGGATGGTGTTGATCTCCTTGGCGTCGGCCGAGTCGAATGTCTTCGCCACCAGGTCCACGAGCCCCGGGTGACCGTTGCCGAAGTAGAAGGCGGTGAGGTAGGGGACGTGCTCCCGGTCGCCGCCGGCGATCTCGTCCAGGTCCTCCTCCATCCGCGCGGTGAAGCCGTAGTCGACGAGGTCGGCGAAGTGGCGCTCCAGCAGTCGGACGGTGGCAAACGCGAGGAAGGTGGGGACGAGGGCCGAGCCCTTCTTCCACACGTATCCCCGCTCCTGGATCGTCGAGATGATCGAGGCGTAGGTCGACGGCCGGCCGATGCCCAGCTCCTCGAGCTTCTTCACCAGCGACGCCTCGGTGTACCGAGCAGGCGGCTTGGTCTCGTGGCCCACTGCCTCGAGGCTCTCGGCATCGAGGGGCTGACCCTCGCTGAGCGGCGGCAGGCGGACCTCCTGGTCCTCCAGTTCGGCGTCGGGATCGTCGGACCCCTCCACATAGGCCCGGAGGAATCCGGGGAACGAGATCACCTTGCCGGAGGCGGAAAACTCGGCGTCGCGCCCGGACGCCCCCGCTGCACCGAGCCGCACCTGCACGCTCTCGCCCACGGCATCCGCCATCTGCGACGCCACGGTCCGCTTCCAAATCAGGTCGTAGAGGCGGGCCTCGTCAGGGCGCACCTCGCGGGCGACTTCGTCGGGAGTACGAAAGCGGTCACCCGCCGGCCTGATCGCCTCGTGCGCCTCCTGGGCATTCTTGACCTTCGAGGCGTACACCCGCGGCGACGCCGGCACGTAGTCGGCCCCGTAGAGCTCGGCGACCTGGGCGCGAGCGGCCGCCACCGCCGTCTCGGAGAGTGCCGTGCTGTCGGTCCGCATATAGGTGATGTAGCCGTTCTCGTAGAGGCGCTGCGCCACCTGCATGGTGCGCTGCGACCCGAACCGCAGCTTGCGACCCGCCTCCTGCTGCAGGGTCGATGTGCGGAAGGGCGGATACGGCGACCTCTTGTACGGCTTGCTCTCCACCCGCCGGACGGCGAATTCCGCGTCGGCCAGATCCTCGACCACCGCGTCGGCGCCGGCACGGTCGAGCAGCACCACATCGCTCTTGGCGACGGCGCCCTCGCTGTCGAAGTCCTTGCCGGTGGCCACCCGGGTGCCGTCGAGCGAGGACAGCACCGCGGAGAACGATCCGTCGGCGGTGGCGAACACCCCGGCGACGTCCCAATAGGCAGCGGCCCGGAACGCCATCCGCTCACGCTCCCTCTCGACGATGATCCGGATCGCCGGGCTCTGCACCCTTCCCGCCGACAGCTTCGGCTTGACCAGCTTCCACAGCACCGGAGACACCTCGTACCCGAACAGGCGATCCAAGATTCGCCGGGTCTCCTGCGCATCGACGAGGCGGCGGTCGAGGTCCCGGGGCGTCTCGATGGCACGCCTGATGGCGTCGGGTGTGATCTCGTGGAACACCATCCGCTTCACCGGGACCCTGGGGTTGAGGACCTCGGTCAAATGCCATGCGATCGACTCGCCCTCACGGTCCTCGTCTGTCGCCAGGTAGAGCTCGTCGGCGTCTTTGACCAGCTTCTTCAGCTTTGTGATCTGGGCGCTCTTCTCCTTGGGGACGATGTAGAGCGGCTTGAAGTCGTTCTCGGTGTCCACCCCGAGGCGCGCCCACGCCTCGTCCTTGTACGACTTCGGGATGTCGGCGGCGTTGCGAGGCAGATCACGCACATGGCCGATCGACGACTCCACGACATAATCACCGCCGAGGATCCCGGCGATGGTGCGCGCCTTGGCGGGCGACTCGACGATGACGAGTTTCGAGGGCATGGTCTCCGCAGAAGAAGGGGTTCTGGCACTGAGCGGGTCAGCTAATAGGTCGCTGGCCCCCTAGGGTTTACGGCGAGACGAGCGGCATGTCAAGGAGGCGCATGCGGGAATACCGGCGCCCTACCCTCCAGTCGCAGCCCGCAATCCCTCCTCGACCCGGGCCGCCGTGGCGTCCCAGGTGAAGTGCCTCCCCACCCATTCCCGACCCGCCGCACCCATCGTCGTGGCGAGCGCCGGGGCGTCGACCAGCCGGGCGAGGGCGTCCACAAGTGCCCGATCGCCGTCCACGACGAACCCGGTGACACCGGGATCGACCGTCTCCCGTGCGCCGCCGGAGTCACCGGCGACCACCGGGAGTCCCGCTGCCGCCGCCTCGAGAAAGACCACGCCGAGGCCCTCGACCTCGAGCCCGAGCCACCGCGACCGGCATGGCATGGCAAAGACGCTCATCTCGCGATACAGCGACGGCAGCCGGTCGTAGGGCACGGCCACCTCGAAGCGTGTCGGCACGGCCAGCTTCGCCGCGAGGCGCCGGAGCGCCCGCTCGTCGCGACCCTTGCCCACCAGAATCACCTCGAGCTCCCGGCCCCCGCGGCGAAGCGCATCGACTGCTCGCAGGACGCGACGCTGGCCCTTCCTCGGCACGAACCTGCTCACACATCCGATGACGGTCCCCACCGGCCCCGGTCCCGGGGCGAAGGATGGATCCACCCCAACCCCGACTACATGCACCGGACGCCGGGCAAGCCGCTCGACGCGACCCGCGGTGAATCGCGAATTCGCCAGCACAGCATCGGCCCGCTTCAGCGGCCGTCGCAGAAGCTGACGCGTGACCGGGAAAGCGGCCGGGACCGTCACCTCGGCGCCGTGGCACAGCACGGCATACGGGACCCCTGTCTCCGCGCGAAGGCGGGGCCCCATGTGCGCCAGCGGATGCGGCGCGCCGAAGAGCACCACATCGGGCAGGAAGTCCGCGATGTGCCCGGCCACCCAGCGTCGGGTGCGGCGGGTGGGCCACATGAACCGGCGGTGGCCCCTCACCACGCCCTCCTCCTCGGGCGCTCCATCGTGGCGGGGCGCCAGGACCCGTATCTCGCCCGGGAACGCCGCGACGAGCCCGTTCAGGTACTGCTGGATCCCCCCCGGCTTGGGCGGGAAGTCGTTGGTGACGAGAAGTACGCGCATTGGAGAGAGTCTCGCGTACTCCGCGATTCGCAATACGCAATACGCAATCCGTCGGAACGGCTCGGTCGTATCGCGTATTGCGAATCGCGAATTGCGCTTCTCGCCTCCCGCCTCCCGCAAGAACGGACCAATCGCGTCTCTCAGAGCCTGGCCTTCTTGCGAATTGCCAATTGCCAATTGCAGCCGAGCGCCAGCGAGGCGCATCTGACTTCGGGGCCGTCGAGGCCCCGAAGTCAGATGTTGTAATCCACCAGCATCTGGCGTCCGGATTCGACCCTGACGTGGCTGACGCTGGTGTTGGACGGCATCGCAAGGTTCCGCCAGTCGGACCAGGTGAGCCCGAGCACCCGGGCGGCCAGCGACCAGATGGCACCGCCGTGGCTGAAGAGGGCGACGCGCTCGCCCGGATGGCTGGTGTCCATCCGTTCGATGACGCCGGCAAGCCGCTGCCCGACCGCCTCGAAGGTGTCGCCGGTCCCGCCCCGGGGAATGTCCTCGCCCGATTCGAACACGCGGGCCCAGTCCTCGGGGTGACGCTCGGCGATCTCATGGGGAGTGAGGCCCTCCCACGCCCCGAAGTCGACCTCGATGAGTTCGGCGAGGAGCGAGACGGGCAGGTCGTGGACGCCAGCGAACGCCTCGGCGGTGGCACGCGCTCGCTCGAGCGGCGACGAGTACACCCTGGTGACACCGGGGTAACGCACACCGAGCGCCGCAGCCTGATCGCGGCCCCGGGCGGTTAGGGGCCCATCACTGACCCCATGCCATCGCCCGGCGGCGTTCGCCTCGGACTCGGCGTGTCTGATCAAGGCGACCGCGGCACCTCCGTCGTCATCGAGGTGACCCCGATCGTTGTACGAGGTGAGCCGGAAGCTCTCGCCGTCGACGGCGACTTCGGTGATCCCGGTGTTGCGAACCCGGTCGATGGGCCACGGAACGCCGCGATCCCGAAAACTCATTTGGCCCGCGATTACGGAGTGGATCACCCCTCCGTGAGTGACAACCAGGACCCGCGAACCATCCGGGGCGTCTGCGACGAGCTCATCGAACGTCGACTTGATTCGCTCGCCCAGGTCGAGCCACGACTCCCCACCACCCATCTTCACGGGCTTCCCGGAGCGGACCGCAGCGATCTCGTGCGGGTACCGCTCATGGACCTCGTCGCGGGTCATACCCTCCCACACCCCGATGTCGATCTCGCGCCAGGCCGGATCCGGCTTGGGGTCGAAGCCCGCCATCTCGGCGGTCTCGACTGCCCGGGGAAGGTCCGATGCGATCACGAGATCGAACTGACGGTCTTGGAGCCGCCGACCCAGCGCATTCGCCTGGCTGCGACCGAGGGCGCTCAGACCATGACCGCCATGACCCTGCCAGACGCCGGACGCATTGGCGTCGGTCTCGGCGTGGCGGATGAGAGTTACTTCGATGGGCATAGGGGGGCGCACAGGCTAGAGCGTGTCGGATCGACGGCTGACGGCAGACGGCTGACCTTGTCAGAACGGCATAGGCGGCTCGAGACCGGCCGAAATGGGGCGCCGGAGAAACGCGCTTCAGGCGGGACCCGTTCGGGTAGATTGAGGAGTGACTCTCGACACTGAGGAGGAGTCATGAGCACACTCGCGTGGGTGATCCTGATCGTCGTCCTGCTCGTCGTCTTCGGTGGGTTCGGCTTCAGCAGGCGTCGCCGCTAGAGCTCCCGTCGACGAGGTAGCGGCCCCGGCCGGGGCCTAATAGCGCGCGGAAGCGGGCGGTCGCCGTGAGGTTCCGGTCGCGCCCAGACGCCGTGCCCGGCAGCTCCCTTACAATCCCCACATGACGATCCTTTGGGGCATCCTCGGCGCCGTGTTCGTGGGGATCTACATCCTCGTCCACCGCGCCCGGGTCAGGACGATGCGCCGCTACATCGAGCGCGGCGGGTTCGACGGCGCCGAACGCGACGACACTCGTTGAGCCCACCGGCACTGCAAGCTGCCTAGATGAACGCCCCCGCGAAGATCAAGGACACGATCGTCATCACCTTGATCACGATGTTCATCGCCGGTCCGGCGGTGTCCTTGAAGGGGTCCCCGATGGTGTCGCCCACCACGGCGGCCTTGTGGGCGTCGGAGCCCTTCCCGCCGTAGGCGCCCGCCTCGATGAACTTCTTGGCGTTGTCCCAGGCACCGCCGGCGTTCGCCATGAAGATCGCCAGCAGGAAGCCGGTGATGAGCGCCCCCGCGAGGAACCCACCCAGCGCCTGCACGTCGATGAACCCGATCACCAGCGGCAGGGCGATCGCCAGCGCACCAGGGATCACCATCTCCCGCAGAGCCGACGCCGTCGAGATGTCCACGCACTTGGCGTAGTCCGGCCGGACGCCCTCCCGCCCCTCGCGCAAGCCCGGGATCTCACGGAACTGGCGGCGCACCTCTTCGATCATTTGATTCGCGGCCCGGCCGACCGCCTTGATCGTCAGCGCGGCGAACAGGAACGGGAACATCGCGCCGAGGAAGAGCCCGATCGTGGTCTCCACCTGGATGATGTCGATCGCCTCCAGCTGCACCGCCTCGCGGAATGCAAAGAACAGCGCAAGCGCGGTGACGGCAGCCGATCCGATGGCAAACCCCTTGGCGACTGCCGCCGTGGTGTTCCCCAGGGAATCCAGGGCGTCGGTCGCCTCCCGGACCTCCTTGGGAAGATGCGCCATCTCGGCGATGCCGCCGGCGTTGTCGGCGATCGGCCCGTACGCATCGACCGACACCGTGATCCCCAGCGTCGACAGCACGCCGATTGCGGCGATGGCGATGCCGTAGATGCCTCCGTCGGTGAAGGCGAGCTCGCCGGCCCAGTAGGCGCCGCCGATCCCCGCGGCCACCACGATCACCGAGAACGCGGCCGAGCGCATGCCCTCGGCAATGCCAGCGAGCACAACGGTGGCCGGGCCGGTCTCGGACTGCCGGGCGATCTCTTTGACGGGACGCCAATGGTCCGAGGTGAACATCTCTGACAGCTGGCCGATGGCGAGCCCCACCGCCAGCCCCACGACGACGGCGAGGAAGAGGCCGATCGGGTTGTCGACCCCCTCGACGTCTCCAAAGAGCCAGTAGACGAGGCCGAGCGTCCCGAGGACGGTCAAGATCGCCGCCGCGTAGGTGCCCCGGTGGAGCGCGGCCGCCAGGTTCGTGCCCGCCGGCCTCACCAGGAACGAGCCCAGGATCGAGGCCCCCATGCCGACCGCGGCGATGGCAAGCGGGAACACCAGCGCCTGCGGCAGGAAGGCCTGCCCGGCGAAGACGAAGGCGGCGAAGGCGATGGGCGCCACCATCGACCCCACATACGACTCGAAGAGGTCGGCGCCCATGCCGGCAACGTCACCGACGTTGTCGCCCACGTTGTCGGCGATCACGGCCGGGTTGCGCGGGTCGTCCTCGGGGATCCCGGCCTCTACTTTCCCGACGAGGTCGGCACCCACATCGGCGGCCTTCGTGTAGATGCCGCCGCCGACCCTGGCGAACAGCGCGATCGACGATCCGCCGAGGCCGACCGCGGTGAGCACCTGGTACGGGTCGTCGACCTCGAGCCACCTAACGAAGACGAGGAAGGCGAGGCCCAAGCCGGCGAGGCCGAGCCAGGCGACGCTGAACCCCATGACGGCCCCGCCCCGGAAGGCGAGGGGCAGTGCCAATCGCACTCCGCCGGTGCGCGCCGCTTCGGTGGTGCGTGAGTTGGCGGCCGTGGCGACCCGCATCCCGATGAAGCCGGCGGACGCGGAGAGCACCGCGCCAAAGACGTAGGCGATGGCGCCCCACGGGCGGCCGTAGTCGAGCAGCGCGAAGATCAGGCCCGCCATGAGGAGCACGAAGACCGCCACCCAGGCGTATTCGCGGCGGAGAAAGGCCATGGCGCCCTCGCGGATGGCGGCGGAGATCTCCCGCATCCGCTCGTTGCCCTGGGGGGCCTTCATCACCTGGCTAGAGAAGAAGGCGGCGAGCAGCAGCCCGGCCACCCCGGCCCCGACGGCGACGTACAACCAGACTTCCGGATCCACGGGGTCTCCTCCCTGCGATCGGCCGGAAGGCTAGACGCGCCTGGAACCACCCAGCTCCAACAGACCGGCCAGCGATCGGAGAGGGCCAGCAAGTGGGCTCGCCCAGGGATCAGGTCTCGCCTTTCCAGAATTCGAAACCTGAGCGAAGTCGGGTCCGCTGACCCTCCGTCCGTCAACCCCCCGTCAGGATCGTCGCCCACCGCGCAATGGAGCCGTCAAGGTCGAACGGGATGGTCCGAGGTCGTGTGTATCAAGAGCATATGGAGCGACCCTCCCCGCACCCGATTGGCCGCGGGGTGACACTCGATCTGACCGGGCCATGAAGGCCGATCGAGCCCCGAGCCCTGTCGGATCTCCGTTCCAACGACACAGCCATGCGTGACACGCGACGCTCCTCTTGGCGCACGCACCTCGCCGGTGGACTCGTAGCCGTCCTGATCGAGGCGATCACCCTCGGGACGCTCGTTCTGTTCGCATGGGCGATCGCAGTCCTGGTCACGGCGATCGGCTGAAATGCTGCTGCGGCCACGAGGCTCCGACCTCCTCGCGATCGGTTTCGTCATGGGCCGCATCTTCTGGGTGGTGGCCTTCACGGGTTTGTTCCCCATGCTGTGGGCGGTCGCAGCCGGCGAGTGGCGCCCCTTCTCCTCCTTCGTGCTCATGACGGGAGTCTTCGCTCTCCTCGGTGCAGCGGGGTCCCGCCTTCGTCCGGCGACAGTGCGCTTCGAGTGGCGGCACGGCATGGTGGTTGTTGCGCTCGCGTGGCTCGTGGTCCCCTGTATCGCAGCCATCCCGTTCATCCAGTCAGGCCACTTCTCAGACCCGATCGACGCATTGTTCGACTCAGTGTCGGGGTTGACGACAACCGGGCTCTCCGTGATGAGCGACCTCGACCATCTCGCTGGCTCACTCAATCTGTGGCGCCACCTCCTCCAGTTCCTCGGTGGACTCGGCATCGTCGTCGCCGCGCTGACGCTCTTCGCCGAGCAGGGCGGAATCGCGCTCTATGTCGGTGAGGGGCGCGGTGAGAGGTTCCTCCCGTCGGCCACCTCGATGGCGCGCTTCTTCTGGCGAGTGGCGGCGCTACATCTGGTACTGATCGGGGGCGGGCTGGTGCTGGTGGGCTGGCTTGCCCTCGGCTTCGAGTTCCATCGAGCCGCACTCCACGGGATCACCATGTTCCTCGCAGGGTTCAGCACGGGCGGCTTTGCGCCCCAGTCGACCAGCATCGGTTACTACCACTCGATCGCATTCGAGGCGATCGCCGGCATCGCAATGGTGGCGGGAGCCATGTCGTTCGGCCTCCATTACCTCCTCTGGAGGGGCCAACGGCAGCATGCCCTGGCCAACCTCGAGACCCGAACGATCCTGGGCAGCTTCGGATTCACGATGGTGCTGACCCTGGTCGGACTGATGGCCGCGGGCATCTTCACGACGGTCTCCGGTCTGAGTCGACAGGGTTTCTTCCAGATCCTCTCGGCTCAAACCACGACTGGTTGGGCGACGATCCCGTCCGCCGAGCTCGCCCAATGGGGCGGTCTTGCATTCGCAGGGATGGCCCTGGCGATGGCCATCGGCGGTATGGGTTCGGCGACCGCGGGTGGCGTCAAGGCTCTCCGGGTGGGGCTGACGCTCAAAGCCCTCGTCAACGAGATCCACCAGGCGGTGCTACCCCATGGAGGTGTGGTGCGCACTAGCTATCGACAGGGGGGCGTCCGCCACCTCACTCCAGAGGTAGCCCAGTCGGTGATGACCATCTCGCTCCTATTCGTGGCCTCATACCTTCTCGGCGCCGCGGTCGGGTTCGCCTACGGTCTGCCCCTCCACCTCTCGCTCTTCGAGTCAGTGAGCGCTTCGGCGACGATCGGGCTCTCCGTGGGCATCACCGACCCGTCCATGCCCGTCGCACTCGAGCTCGTCTACATGCTCCAGATGTGGGCGGGGAGGCTCGAGTTCATCGCACTGTTCTCGCTCCTGGGATTCCTCTACGCCTGGCTTAGGGGCCAATGAAACCGATGCGCGCACTCGTTGCGATGATCGGTGCCCTCGTGCTTGTTGCGCTTCCCGCGCCTGCGAGTAGTGAGACGGTGACCGTGTTGGACCTGGTGACCGCGGGCGAGACCTGGGCAGGCGAAGTGGTCAGCGTCGACGGCGAGTTGGTCGGCGACTTCGGGAGGCGCCCGAACGGGTGGGTGTGGACGCAGCTGAACGGTGACCCATACGTGACGAGACCCCTTGTCGATGGCGGGGACCCGGTGGGGGGGAACGTTGGGATCGGTATCCGGATGGATGAGTCCCTGGCCGCAGGCCTCGACCCCCCCGGACGACATGGGATCCGCGGCCCGGTCGTGAGGGTCACCGGGACCTGGAGATGGCACGATGCTCGGCGGCAGGGTGAATCGTTTCTAGACGTCGTCTCGCTGGAGGTGATCGAAGGTGGGCGCCGGCTACCCATGCGCACGGACTGGACGTCCGCCCTCGGAGGCGTGGCCTTGCTCGGACTAGCCATCCTCGTGTTGCGACTCGGCCGCAGCACGGTCTATCCGCGGTCTGGAGCGTTCGCCGGACGATCGGATGCGGCGAACCGATATCCCATCCCGGGTTCGGTGAGGAAGTAGCGGGGATCACCTGGCGTTGGCTCGAGCTTCCGACGAATCTGAGCGATGAAGACCCTCAGGTAGTTCGTCTCCTCCCGGTAGTTCGGTCCCCAGACCTCCTGAAGCAGTTGAACCTGAGAGACGAGCTTCCCCCGGTGGGTGACGAGCATCTCGACGATCCCCCACTCGGTGGGCGTCAACCGGATCTCGCTCCCGTCAGCGCCCGTGACGGTCTTGGCAGCGAGATCGATGGTGAAGTCTCTGGTCGCGACGATCGGCTGCTCGTTTTCGGTGGGCTTGGCTCGCCGCAGCGCTGCCCTCAATCTCGCGAGAAGCTCGCCCATGCCGAACGGTTTCGTGAGGTAATCGTCCGCGCCGGCATCGAGCGCCTGAATCTTGTCGTCCTCTGCCTCGCGGACCGTGAGCACGATGATCGGAAGCCGGGTCCATCCCCGGAGTCCGGCGATCACCTCGACACCGTCCATATCCGGCAGACCCAGGTCGAGTATCACCGCGTCCGGGCGGTGGGCGGCGGCCTTGGCGAGGGCCTCCGCTCCCGTCTCGGCGGTGTCGACGATGTGACCCAGAGCCTTGAGGTTGATACCGACGGCTCGCAGGATCTGCGGTTCGTCGTCGACCACCAGGATTCGGGTAGGGGCGGTCATGGCCCGGTCGCCTCGTCGATTGGCGCCGACGCCTTGCGAGGGATCCGGATCACCATCGTCGTACCGCCACCAGGGGTGGTCTCGACATCAAGACGGCAGTCCATCGCCTCGAGCAGACCATTCGCGACCGCGAGTCCCAGGCCCACGCCCTCGCTTCTCGGAGAGTCCCCCAGACGTTGGAACGGCTCGAACACAGCCTCCCTATCTCCCTGAGGTATCCCTGGCCCGTGGTCGACGACCCGCACCTCGACGTCGTCCCACTCCTCGCGGGCGACAACGCGGACAGGGATACCGGGCGGCGACCAGGTCAAGGCGTTCTCGACGAGATTCGCCACCACCCGTTCGAGAAGCGCCGCATCCGTCGCGACCGGCGGCAGGCCAAGGGGGGCTTCCAGCACGACGCTTCTCGCTCGGGGACCCAGACCACGGAGAGCGGAGGCGATCACCTCTTCGAGGTCACGAGCTTCGATCGACACCGTCACGGCACCCGACTGAATGCGGCTGGCATCGAGGAGGCGGCCGACCAAGCGGTCGAGCCGCTCGGTCTCGCCGAGGGCAGTCATGAGGAACTCGTTGCGCTGTCGGTCGTTCCATTCGACATCGGTCTCGACAAGGCTCGTGATCGAAGCCTTGATCGTCGCCAGCGGTGTTCTCAGATCGTGGGAGACCGCACGGAGCAGGGCGGTACGGAGTCGATCAGTCGCCGCCAACGCTTCGGCGGCGCGCGCTTCCCGCTCGAGATCCGCGCGTTCGACAGCCTCTGCCGCCTGCTCAGCGAATGCTCGGAGGACTCGTCGGTCGTCACCGGTCATCGTCCCACCGCGGTATGTCATGACATAACCATCCGCGAACGGCAGCATCTCGAGTGCTCGGTCACCACTCCTCGGGTCTGCGTCGCCCGCCTCCGCCAGCGGCGTCCAGCCTTCGTCGGTTTTTCTCCAGATTCCGACCGCCGACAGGGAAAACGCCTCCCTCACCCCAACCACCACTCCCTCCAAGTCGGAGTCGAGTCCCGACCCCCGGCGGGCTGTGATCACGGCAAGAGCCTCCGCTTGTGCCCTCGCCCTCCGAGCCTCCGCACTCCGCCGTGCCGCGACGCCGACGAGATAGCCCACAGCGACGGACACCACGAGGAAGGTGAACAATGAGAACAGGTCGTCGGCATCGGCGATCGTCCACGTCCGGACCGGTGGTGTAAAGAACCAGTTGGCGAGCAGGAATCCCGCAATGGCAGCAGCCATCGCAGGCCACACGCCACCGACAGCCGCCACGGATACCGCCGTCAGCAGATACGCGAACAGGGTGATGTGGAGCGCTCGTGTCTCGAACCCATGGAGCAGCACCCAGGTCAATAGGGGAAGGCTCACTGCGGCGAGAGCCGACGCAGCGATCTCGCGCTGCCTGCCGAGCAGGGCGGCACCGATCGGCCTGGCTGCCCGCTCCGCAGAGACCTCACTGCCGGTGTGTGGCCCCATCGACCCGGCCGGCGGCTCACCAAAGCTCATGGTGGCAAGGTACCCCGGCTCAGGAAACGTCGCTCTCACGGGCTCGCGCACTCCGCCTCCGTGTCGACAGTCGCGAGCCGAGGAGGATCAGTGCACCGGCCGCAGCGACCCCCAACCCGATGGCCAACACCGCCCAGGGCATCTCCTCCTCGAATCGGCGCTCGCGCTCCAGCACCTCGAACGAGTCGACTGGCAGGTATGACTCGCCGCCGCGCTCCTCGTCGTGATATCGCCAGTCGCCGGTCACCCGAACGACCGGTCCCCGGACGCCGTAACCGCCCGGTCGTTCGAAACCCGCCGCGTCGAACGCGTCCGAGGCAAAGCGCACCGCGATCCCGATGTTGCTCCCGGTCAGCTCACCGCCCGCGGGGGCGGGGGAGTCGGCGTAGCTGTCTCCATTCAACTGCACCCATACCCAGGCACCGCGGCGCTGGAAGTCGCCAACAAGCTCGCCCTCGACCGTGATCGTCTGATCGTCGAAGACCGCCCCGTCGGAGATGAGAACCGGGACGGAGACCTCGCCGGCGAGAGCGGGAGCGGCGATCCCCAGGACGGTGGCCATCAGGACGACGAGTCGCCTCATTTGCCGCGCACCAGCGAGATGATGAAGCCGAAGAGCGCGAATACCGCGACGAACTCGAGGCGGCCGAGCCACATCTGGGCCATATATGTGATCTGGAGAAGCATTGGCATCGAGGGACCGGTGATCCCCACCGACAGGCCCACATTGGCGCCGGCGCTCACAGACTCGAAGAGCGCCTCTTGCAGCGGAACTCCATATGCGATGCCTACACCTGCGCCGAATAGGTACAACGCCACGTAGAGGAGGGAAACCACCAGGACCGCCTGTGCGAGTTCAGGCGTCAGGGTGCGCGGGCCTCCCTGGTGATAGCGCCGGCTCACCACTGCTCTTTCGGGAAGCAGTACCTGCCGCACCTGATCCCGCAACACCTTGAGTGTGAGACCGATGCGCAACGACTTGACGCCACCGGCTGTAGAAGACGCCATGCCGCCAAGGGCCATGGCTATCGCAACCCCCCCGAAGGCGAGCCCGGTCCACATGGCCATCTCCACACTGGGAACCGTGGAAAAGCCCGTCCCCGTGTGGGCGGACAGCACATGGAAGAGACCCTGCCTGGTGAGACCGGGCACACCCGTGTACAGGCCGAGTGTGGCGAGCCCAACGATCCCGAGCACCAGTGTCCCAAAGAACGTGAGGAGGATCGTCCTCGTCTCCAGGTTCTTCATCGCAAGCGTCCCGCGCCGGCGCCAGAGAGCGAAATGCAGGCCGAAGCTCATGGCCCCGGCGATCATCAGGACGCCGGCTGCCGCCTCGTACCACGCGGAGTGGTAGTACCCGAGGCTGGTGCTCTGTGGCGCGAACCCCCCGGTGTCGAAGCCGGCGAAGAAGATCATGAGACCGTGGAAAAGCGAGCGGAGGGGATCGAGACCGACGGCCACGATGCCGACGATGGCGAGCAGCGCCACCCCGAACACCAGGTGCCCCAGGCTCACCAACCAGATGAAGCGGGCCGTCGACGTGACCGACGGGAAGATGCGATCATCACGCGCCTCGCCGTAGTAGAGCGTAAGGCCGCCGCCGCCCGCGAACAGCGAGAGTGCGGCGATCACGATCCCCTGCCCACCGAGGAAGTGGAGCAGGTGACGCCAGAAGTTGAGAGAAGACGCCAGGTGGTCCAGATCCTGGAGCACGGAGAGCCCGGTGGTCGTGAGCCCGCTCATCGCGTCGAACATCGCGTCGAGCGGATCGCTGAAGTGGCCCGACAGTGCAAATGGGATCGACCCGATCAGCGGAACGATGAGCCAGGTGAGGGCCACGACGACCATCCCGTGTGACCAGTCGAGCCGGCTCTCCCCCGGTTTGAGCGCCGTACCCGCCGCACCGAACATGAAGAACACCCCCGCCATGAGAACGAACGATGCGAAGGGAGCCCACTCCCGGGCGATCGCAGCCCACGCCAATGGAAGCGTTGCCGCCGCGGCCACGACCATGCAGATGCGACCGAGGAAGTAGCCGATGATGGCGCCGTCCCGCGTGTCGGGTCGTACCAGCATCAGACGATTACTGCCACGAGCAGCGCGATGATCAGAGCGGTGACGGCCGCCGCGACCGCCACCGCAGCCTCGGCGAGGAACACCACGAGTGCCGACAGGGCACGAGTCCGCAAGGTGGTTGGGTGCGTCATCAGCCCCGCATGATCACGTCGCGGACTGCCGGCTCGCGGTCGAGGGTGGTCACCGCCACCACCCGGTCCCCTGGCCGGATACGCGTCGTCGCTCCTGGAACGGTGGTCTGCCCATCCGCCACCACGGCCACGAGCACCGATCCCGGCGGCAGCCTCAATTCGGCGACGAGTCGCTCCGAGGTCTCCTCCGGCACCCGTATTTCGATGACGCTCAGTTCCCCGCCGAGCAGGAGCGCAAGCCTGTCGACCTCCGACGTATCGACTTCCCGCTCTATGACCTCGCCGATCAAGTCGGTCACCGCCACGACCGGGATGCCGAGAGCGTCGAATGTGTGACGATTCCGCGGATCGTTCAGCCGGGCGAGGAGGTGGTCGACTCCGAACGTCCCGGCGAGCTCGCAGGCGACGAGGTTCACCTCGTCCTGGCCGGTCACGGCTACAAGCCAATTGGCGCGATCGATCTGTGCCGACTCGAGAACCGTGATGTCGGTGCCATCCCCCTCGATCACCAGCGCACTCGTCGCCTCGGCGATCTCGCGGGCACGCCGAGGCTCCTTCTCGATCACGGTCACCGTCTTGCCGGCGTTGAGCAGCTGGCCGGCGAGGTACCCACCCACCTTCCCGCCGCCGATAACGACGACTCTCACGGGGCATCCTCCGTGGCGAGAAAGACTCGCAGCGAGGCCTCGGACCCCTGGCGCACGGCTGCGACCACGAGATCGCCCTTCTCGATGACGAGCTCGTCGTCGGCCACGAGGACCGCCTCGCCCCGCCTCACAGCGGCGACCCGAATCCCACCCTCACGCTCCAAGGCGCGCACCGAGACCCCCGCCGCCCCCCGCCCCACCTCGAGTTCGAGGATCTGCACATTGCCGGTGGAAAACGAGACGTGATAGTCGAAATCCGGCTCGCGGATCATCTCGGTCATGACCTTCGCCACCAGATGCGCGCCCGCCACGAAGGACACCTTGAGCGCGCGGTAGGACTCTTCGCGCGCGGGATCGTCGAGGCGGGCGATCGCGATCGGGACTTCGAAGACTTCCTTGGCGAGTTGCACCGCCATCAGATTGGCGTTGTCTGAGTTCGTGACCGCGAGGAAGGCGTCGGCCTCCCGGATACCGGCCTCTTCGAGCACATCCACGTCGTAGACGAGCCCGGCGTGGAACGTCCCGTCGAATGCCTTGCCAAGCGACTCGGCTGCCTCAGGCCTGCTGTCGACCACGGATACGTCCTCACCGGCCTTCGACAACAACATGGCGACCTGGCGACCGACACGGCCACAGCCGGCAATTACAACCCGCATCCGGTTCACTCTAGGAGCCGTCCCCGGCGCTGCCTGACGACCGATAGCTGACTCCGCCAGAGCCAGCTACCTGGGCACCCGTGTCGAGCGGAGGCTTCTCCGCGATCGACTCACGTCGTCAGGAGAACAGCTTTTCCACGGCGGGAATGGCTTCGGGTAGCGCGATCGCTATTACGACATCGTCCTCCGCGATCACGGTGTCGCCATGGGGGATCATTGCTTTTCCACGCCGCACGATGCCGCCCACGATGGCCGACTTCGGCAAGCCGATGGCGGTGAGGGTCTTGCCAACTGCATGGGTCCCGCGTGTCGCTTGGAGTTCGATCGCTTGGGCGGAGGTGTCCTGGAAGGTTGCAACCGACCTGATGCTCCCCCGTCTCACCAGGCGGAGTATCTCGTTGGCGGCCGCGAGCCGGGTCGAGACGCCGGCGTCGATTCCATGTCCGGCGAGCAACGATACGTACTCGAACCTGGAGAATCGCGCCACGGCGGTCGGGACGCCAAGCGCCTTCCCAAAAAGGCAGCCGATGATGTTCACCTCGTCCCAGCCCGATAGCCCCAGGATCACATCCGCCTTTCGGATGCCATGGGACTCCATGAGCTCGGGATCGGTTGGATCGCCCTGGACCGCGGAGAGCCGGTGGTACTTGCCTGCGAGATCCTTTGCCCTGTCGGCGTCACGATCGATCAGGACCGTGTTGATGCCGCTCTTGGCGAATCGCTCGGCCGTCAGGAGGGCGAGGCGCGTGGCTCCGAGCACGAACACCTTCTTGGCGCGGTGTTCCTCGACCCCCATGAGGCGCAGTGCCTCGTCGACCGACGACCCGCTTGCGACCAGCAGGACATGATCGCCGGATCGGACCATCGAGTCTCCCCGCGCGATCGTGGTCTCACCGTCGCGCACCAGCGCCGCCACGATCCAATCCCAACCCTTCACCCGCTCCCGAAGCGCCCGCAGAGTTATGCCGTCGAGCGGGGCATCGGGCTGGACACGACCGCCGAAGAGATGGATTTGGCCATCTGCGAACTCGATGATCTCCGACACGCCGCCGCGCCTGACAAGCCGGAGCAGGTCGCGGCTGAGGGTCTCCACCGGGTCGATCGCGACATCCACCCCTTGGAGCGGAAGATCGTCTCGCAGGGCGGGATCCTCGACTCGTGCCACGCGTTGCGGCACACCGAGGTTGGCAGCGGTCTGGCAAGCCAGGATGTTCACGGCGTCGGATGAGGTGACGGCAATGAGAAGCGAGGCCTCGGCGACGCCGGCATCCTCGAGGGCATGGACGCTCGCGCCGTTGCCCTGGACGACGCGGCTCTTGACCTTGCGGCGGAGCGCAGCCACGCGCGCGCCGTCCGCCTCGACGACGACGACGTCCTGGCCTTCGTACGCGAGGCGCTCGGCCAGATAGCCGCCGACCGCCCCCGCCCCGACGATGACAATGCGCATTCGAGCGTGAGCCTAGGCATTGGACCGTTGCCCCCTACCCGTTTCCCGTCACCCGGCACGAGCAACGGGTAACCGGCCACGGGGAACGATTCGTCGAACCAAACAGATGAAACGCGTCGAGGGACCGTTACCCTGCGGGGTCCCGTGGCCAAAGTCCCGCCGCCTGCCGCCGAACACATCACCTGGCTCGAATCGGAGCGAGCCGTCCCCCGACGGTTCATCCGACCGCTGGTTCGGTTCACCTATATCGAGTCGGCGTCGGGAGGGGTGCTTCTCCTCGCCGCCGTCGCCGCCCTGGTGTGGGCCAACTCGCCCGTCGGCGAGTCGTACGAGACCTTCTGGGCCACCCGGTTCGAGTTGACGATCGGCCCGATTCACCTGGTCGAGAGCCTGCGCCACGTAGTCAACGACGGCCTGATGACGATCTTCTTCTTCGTCGTAGGCCTGGAGATCAAGCGCGAGCTGGTCAACGGCGACCTTCGCAATCCGAAGGCCGCTGCATTGCCAGTGGTGGCCGCCCTGGGGGGAATGATCTTCCCCGCGCTCCTTTATGTCCTCGTTGCCGGCGACACCCCGGGGGCGTTCCACGGCTGGGGAATTCCCATGGCCACCGACATCGCCTTCGCGGTCGGGGTCGTCGCCCTGCTGGGAAGCCGGGTCCCCGTCGGAGGGAAGCTGTTCCTACTCGCCCTGGCGATCGTGGACGACATCGGCGCCATCACGGTGATCGCGGTGTTCTACACCGAGGACCTCGCTTTCTGGTATCTGATCGGGACCGTTGCCGTGCTCGCGGCGATGTGGGCAGCGCAGCGAGTACGCATCCGCTCTCTCGCCTTCTACGTTCCGATGGGGTTCCTGGCCTGGTTCTTCCTCTTCGAGAGCGGCGTCCACGCCACCCTCGCCGGCGTGGCGATCGGGTTGCTGACACCGGCTCGGTCGATGTACTCCGACCGCGAGTACCACAACCGGACCGAGCGGATCCTGGAACGCTACGACTTCGACCGCGAGGCTCCCCGAGGCGAGGAGCGCATCGACTTCGACGCCCTCGAAGTCTCCGATCTTGCACGCGAGTCGGTTGCACCCCTGTATCGGATCGAGAACAAGCTCCACCCCTGGTCGTCGTTCCTGGTCGTCCCGATCTTTGCCCTCGCCAACGCCGGCGTTCGATTCGCCGGCGTCGACCTGGTCGAGGCTGCCACCCATCCTGTCGCCCTCGGTGTCGCCGTCGGGCTGCTGGCCGGCAAGACCATCGGCATCAGCCTGTTCGCCTGGCTGGCGGTGCGCCTCCGGCTCGGCGTGCTGCCGCGGATGATCACCTGGCAGCACATCGTCGGGCTCGCCGCCGTCGCCGGCGTCGGCTTCACGGTCTCGCTCTTCGTCTCGGACCTCGCGTTCCGGGCGCACGCCCTCGAGGACCTGTCGAAGACGGGGATCTTCCTGGGATCTGCCCTCGCCGGAGTCCTCGGGTTCCTCATCCTTCGCTCGATAAGACCGACGGACGCCTCTGGATCACAAGAGCCCGGAGCGGGTAACGTCGCCAGCCGATGAGGTACACACCGGCACTCGGCGTGCTGCTGGCTCTCTCTCTCGTCTCTGCAGGCTGTGGAGGTGGGGAGGCGGTGACCACGACGACTACAGCGGTCACCACGACGACCACGAGCGCCCCGACCACCACCACAACCAGCGCCCCGACCACGACGATGGCCCCGCAGTGGGCGAGCGTGACGATCGACGTGTCGATGGAGGGAGACGACGAAGCGGCTGCGGCGGTGGCCGGGCTCTACGCGTGGATCGGTGACCGCACCCTGCCCACCCCTGCGGCTCCCGCCGGACTACTCGACCTCCTCGCCGACGTCCACCCCGACACGGGGAGCTCGTTCGAGGCCGTGCTCCATGCGGCGGACGTCACCGGCGGCCGCGTGGCGGTCGTCACTGCCGGCGACGACGTCGTGCTGCTCACCGATGAAGGAGCCGGCTGGCGAGTGGTGGGGGCGCACTTGCCCCGATTCGGCGTCGCTGCTTGGTACGGCGGCGAAGTTCGACACGTCCTGATCCTCGGCACAGATGCCCGGCCCGGCGAGTCACAGCGCCTGTACCGGGCCGACAGCATCCACATCATCTCGTCCAACTCGGCGCGCGGCGCCGGTTCGATCCTCGGATTCCCGCGAGACACCTATGTGGAGGCCTCGTACGGATACGACAAGTTCACGCATGTGAATGCGCTTGCGGAGACGCATTCATCGGAGATGGTGGACATCGCCGAGCGAATCTCAGGCCTCCCGATCGATGGCTACATCCTCGCCGGCTTCACGAGCTTTCGGCAGCTTGTCAACGCGTTCGGCGGTGTGGTCGTGGATGTCCCCTACTTCATCGACGACTGGAAGGCTGAGGCACTGATCGCAAAGGGCGTTCAGCGTCTCTGGGGCGATGCCGCGCTGGGCTTCAGTCGTACCCGGGCCATCACCGGCGGAGACTTCGCCCGGTCCGCCAACCAGGGCAAGGTGATCCTGGCCGCCCTCGGCGAGACGCTCGATTGGGACATCACCCGGCTCCCGACACTGATCGCGATCCTGGTGGACCACACCTGGACCGATCTCTCGCTGGGCGATCTGCTGACGCTAGGGGCCACCGCATTCCTCGTGAGCCCCGATCAAGTGACCAATGTGGTGCTGCCAGGAACCGTGGCGACCGCTCCCGGAGGCGCCTCGGTCGTCCACCTCGACGAAGCACCCACCGCTGAGATCTTTGACGACCTCGTGGATGGGGTCCTCGACGGCTGAGAATTGGCAATTGGCAATTAGCAATTCGCAGGAACACGTGGGCGCGCCTCTTGCTGGCGGCTGGGGGCTGGGGGCTGGGGGCTGGGGGCTGGGGGCTGGGGGCTGGGGGCTGGGGGCTGGGGGCTGGGGGCTGGGGGCTGGGGGCTGGGGGCTGGCGGATGGCGGCTGGACGCT
>Ga0214471_10000540_pt1 | contig 32113 bp, 44 predicted proteins | sample RVTome_5_FD_207665 | JGI IMG/M metagenome (GOLD analysis project Ga0214471, IMG submission 207665) | Soil microbial communities from uranium-contaminated site in the Upper Colorado River Basin, Wyoming, United States - RVT142D155 | ecosystem: Environmental > Terrestrial > Soil > Contaminated >... | reverse complement strand
TGAAAGGCTTCGCCGCGGGCTACGAGATCGCCGCCGGCACGCGCGTGGCGGCAGGCGAGGACGCGGGGTCCACCGCACCCCAGGCGCCGAAGATCGATGGGCGCGTGGCGCGCGAATTTCCGCAGCCGGCGCGCGAAATCCTCTCGCTCGGCGTCGAGCGCCTGCGCGACTTTCAGGGCGAGGCCTACGCGGCGCTGTACCTCGAGCGCATGCGACGGGTGGTGCAGGCCGATCGCGGGCCGGACTACGCTCTCACGCGCGAGACCGGACGCCATCTCGCGGTGTGGATGAGCTACGAGGACATCATCCGCGTGGCCGACCTGAAGACGCGGCGCTCGCGCTTCGAGCGTGTGCGCCGCGAGGTGGGCGCCAAGCCCGGCGAGCCGGTAGTGGTCATCGACTACCTCAAGCCCGGCCTCGAGGAATTCGCCTCGATATTGCCGCCCGCTCTCGGGCGGCGCCTCGTCGCCTGGGCCGAGCGCCGCGGCAAGCTCGACGCCTATAACGTCGGCATGCACCTCAAGACCTCGGGCGCGATCGGCTACGTGCTGGTGCGAGCGCTGTCGTGGCTGCGGCCGTGGCGTCCGTACAGCGCCCGCTACGCCGAGGAGCAGCGCCTCATGGAGCGCTGGCTCGGCCATGTGTGCGCGGCGGCAGCGCGCGACCCCGCGCTCGCGCTCGAAGTCGCCGAATGCGCACGTCTGGTGAAGGGCTATGGCGAGACCCACCGACGGGGCAAGGCAAATTTCCTCGCGCTCATCGATGCGCTGGTGGAGAACCCCGCAACCAGCGTGCCGGGCGAGCAGGCCGCGGCGGTGCGCCGGGCGCGCGACGCCGCGCTGGCCGATCCGGAGGGCAAGGCGCTCGGCACGGCGCTCAGCAAGCCGGTAGTCTGGCTCAAGCCGGCGGCAAAGGGGGTCGAAGTCCAAGCAGCACCGCACTAGGGCCCCTCGGATAACCGCCCTGGTCTAAAGCGCGCTCTCAAGGACACGAGCAAAAAATGGCCGCCAAGAGGCGCTGAATAGCTCCTAATTCCTGTCTTTTTCGTGGTCAAGAGGGTCTTGTTCCGCCCTGTTGCGTTGCGGCGGATGGACGGACAGGGGAAAATCGGCCCGTTAAGTGCAATTTCCCGGCAGGAGCCCCGATGGCAAGCGTGTTGCAGCCCAACGTCAGCGGCGCCCGGCAGGAGTTTTACCGGCGCATGGACCGCGACAACCTGACTCCCCTGTGGGAAGTGCTGCACAACCTCGTGCCGCCGCTTCCGGCGACCGGCTGCCTGCCGGCGCTCTGGAAGTACCAGCAGGTGCGGCCCTACATCATGGAATCCGGCTCGCTGATCACCGCCCGGGAGGCGGTGCGGCGCGTACTGATTCTCGAGAACCCGGGCCTGCGCGGCCAGTCGTGCATCACGAAGAGTCTGTACGCCGGGCTGCAGTTGATCCTGCCCGGTGAGATCGCCCCGAGCCACCGCCACACGCAATCGGCGCTGCGCTTCATTGTCGAGGGCGCGGGCGCCTATACCGCAGTCAACGGCGAGCGTACTACGATGCACCCGGGCGATTTCATCATCACGCCTTCATGGACGTGGCACGATCACGGCAACCCCGGTGACCAGCCGGTAGTGTGGATGGACGGTCTCGACATTCAGATCGTGCAGCTGTTCGGCGCGCAGTTCATGGAAACCCATCCCGAGGAAGTGCAGCCGGTGGGTCGTCCCGAGGGCGACTCCTACGCCCGCTACGGCGCGAACCTCGCCCCGCTCGGCCCGCTGCCGAGCGCCAAGACCTCGCCGATCTTCAACTACCCTTATGCGCGCAGCCGCGACACGCTTGCAACGCTTGCCAGAGCACAGGACCCGGATCCGTGTGACGGCTGGAAGATGCAGTTCATCAATCCGCTTACAGGCGGCCCCGCAATGCCGACCATCGGCACTTTCATTCAGCTGCTGCCGAAGGGCTTCCGCTCGAGTCCGTACCGCGCGACGGACGGAACGGTGGTCTCGGTGGTCGAGGGCCGCGGCAAGGCATTGATCGGGGGCGAAGCGTTCGAGTTCGAACCGCGCGACACGTTCGTCGTGCCCTCCTGGAGCGATTTGCGCCTCGAGGCGACCGACGAGTGCGTGCTGTTCTCGTTCTCGGACCGTCCGGCGCAGCAGGCGCTTGGGCTGTGGCGTGAGAAGCGCGCGTAATCATTTCGAAGGTTCGGGCCGCGGCGGATCGCCGGGTGGCACGCGTATCGAAACCAGAGGCGCTGCATTCATGAACAACACGGATTTCTACAGCCGCGAATACAACAACCGGGAGCTCGTTCCCGAGCACCCGCAATACTTCGCCCGCTGGGCCGAGAGCTCGGCGCGCGCGCGGCGCACGATGACCTGCGAGCTCGGACTGCGCTACGGCGAGATGCCTGGCGAGACGATCGACCTGTTCCCGGCGCGCAAGGGTGACGGCACTTGCATGATGTTCATCCACGGCGGCTATTGGCGCTCGCTCGACAAGAACGACTTCTCGTTTCTCGCACCGTCCTGGGTCGATGCGGGGGTGTCGCTTGCGGTAGTCAATTACGACCTGTGCCCGAAGGTGTCGGTCGAGGAGATCGTGCGGCAGATGCTGCGCGCCTCGCGCTGGCTGTATCTGAACGCGGAGGAGCACGGCATGGATCAGGACCGGCTTTACGTGTCCGGCCATTCTGCAGGTGGGCATCTGACTGCGATGCTGATGTGCGCGCTCTGGCCGGTGTTCGACGCGCGTCTGCCGAGGGACCTGTTCAAGGGCGGCCTCGCCATCAGCGGCATCTACGACATGCGCCCCCTCATCGGTATCGACTGGCTGCAGGCGGACCTGCGCCTGGACAACGCCGCGGCGCTCAAGGTTTCGCCTGTGTTCCTGTCGCCGGCGACGCGCGCGCCGATCATGACCTGCGTCGGCGGGCGCGAGAGCTCCGAATTCCGCCGCCAGAACGCGCTGATCGCCGAGCGCTGGCGCGCCGCATTTGCCGGCGACGTTACGATGCCCGAGGGTCACCATTTCTCGGTAGTCGATGGCCTCGCCGCGCCCGGCAGTGCGCTGTTCTCTGGCGCGCGGCGGCTGATGAAGCTCGACCGATGAGCGCACGCGAGGACGCCTTTCTCGCCCCTGGGCAGTACATCGACAGTGATCACCCCAAGGTCGCAGCCTTCGCGCGCGAGCATGCCAAAGGTGCGAGCGATCTCGAGCGCGCGGTGGCGCTGTACTACGCGGTGCGCGACGGCGTTCGCTACAACCCGTTTCTCGACTTCACTGACGACGCGAGCTTTCGCGCCAGCCACTGCCTCGAGGCGGGCGAAGGATTCTGCGTTGGCAAGGCGGCGCTTCTCGTGGCCTGCGCGCGGGTAGTGGGCATCGCGGCGCGCGTCGGCTTCGCCGACGTGAGGAACCACCTCTCGACGCCGCGGCTCCTCGAGGCGCTGGGCAGCGACCTGTTCATCTACCACGGCTATAGCGAGCTGTTCCTCGAAGGCCGCTGGGTCAAGGCCACCCCAGCCTTCAACCTCGAGCTGTGTCGCAAATTCCGCGTGCGAGCGCTCGAGTTCGACGGCCGCAGCGATTCGATCTTCCATCCCTTCGACGAGGACGATCGACGCCACATGGAGTACCTGCGCCATCGCGGCGCCTTCGCCGATGTGCCTGCCGCCGAGATCCAGCGCGCGTTTCGCAAGGCCTATCCGCGCCTTTACGGCCTTGGGCGCGAGGCAGGCAAGGAGACCTTTGGTTAGCAGTTCTTCACGCGTGCGCCGTTTCGTCTAGCGGATAGATTGGCCGGCGCACTCGCCGAAAATCCAGCGTGCCGCAATCCGAAGTGCACACGCCGGTCCCGGCGCATTCGACTACGGCCTTCGCCAAGCCGCCCAGGCCGGCGCGCCAGTGCACGCGGCTTTTGAGCATCAGGTAGCGCTTTTTCGCCGGGTCAATGCCAAGCGCCCGGAAGCTTGCGATGTCGTAGGGCTCGGTGTGGCGTGAAATCACCGCGATCTCGATCCTGCCGGTGTCAAGCACCGCGCTACTGCCCATGTCACCGGGCGCGCCCTTCGCCATCGACCCGTCATTGACGAAGCGACCGTCGACAATGCGCTTCACGATCCCGCTCACCTCGCGTGGCTCGCCCCTCAGCTTGAGCGCCGGCATGTCGAGCTTGCCGCCGAGGGGCAGCGTGACGCGCGCGCCGGTGCCGGCCTGCTTGATGCGCTCGACCGCCTGTGGATCGCAGATCGCGAATGCAGCCGCATTGTCCAGCCCCGCGTCGAGGATGCGCGTCGCCATCCACTCGAAGGCATTGGTCGCCACCGGTCCGCTGGGCGCCGCGTCGACTGCGACCGGCAGCACCGCCTGCGCACCCGCCTTGTCGGCGAGCTCGAGAAATGCGCCGATCGCAGTGCCAGTGCCCCGGAAAGCGGCGCGGATCGCCTCGCCCTCGAGCGGCCTATCCGGTCCGCGCGCAAAACGCGCCAGCGGCGTGGGCACCGGCGAGAACGTGTTGGTCTCGTGCTTCATCTGCGCGATGACGAGCTTCATTCCTCTTCCCTGATAATCGGCGAATCGGTCGCCAGCATCTTAGCCGACGCCCTGTACACTTCGCGCCATGCGTTCGCTCCTCGAACAGAGCTTTCGCGCCGCAGTCGCCGCGGCTGACCCACTCGAGATGCTCGCGCGGCACCTGCCGCGCCCGCCGCGCGGGCGCACGCTGGTGGCCGCCGCCGGCAAGGCAGCCGCCTCGATGTCGCTCGCGGTGGAGCGCGCCTGGCCGCCCGAAGCGCCGCTCGAGGGGCTTGCGATCACGCGCTACAAGCATTCGCTTCCGACCCAACGCGTGCGCGTGATCGAGGCCGGCCACCCGGTGCCGGACGAGGCCGGCGAGGCAGCGGCGCGCGCGCTGCTCGAGCGCGCGCGCGCGCTGGGCGAAGACGACTTGCTGCTGGCGCTCATCTCGGGCGGCGGCTCGAGCCTGCTTGCGCTGCCTGCGGAGGGCCTGTCGATGGCCGATTTGAAGGCGGTCACGACGGCGTTGCTTCGCTGCGGCGCCGCGATCCAGGAGATCAACACGGTGCGCAAGCACCTGTCGGCAATCCAGGGCGGGCGGCTCGCCGCGGCGTGCAACGCGCCGTTGCGCGCGCTCATCGTATCGGATGTCACCGGCGACGATCCGACCCACATCGCCTCGGGACCCTGCGCGCCCGACCCCACCACCTACCGCGACGCGCTCGAGGTGCTGGCGAGGTACGAAGTGACCCCGCCACAGGCGGTACTTCGGCGTCTCGAGTCGGGCGCGCGCGGCGAGATCGCAGAAACGCCCAAGCCGGGCGACGCCGCCTTTGCGCGGGTCGAGAACCGCGTCGTGGCGACGGCGCACCGCTCGCTTGTGGCCGCGGCCGAAGTGTTCCGCGCCCAGGGCATCCAGCCCGCGATCCTCGGCGACACCATTACGGGCGAGGCCTCCGAAGTGGCGAAGGTGATGGCGGCGTTGGCGCGCGAGGTACGCCTGCACGGCTCGCCTTTCAAGCCGCCGGTGGCGCTCATCTCCGGCGGCGAGTGCACGGTTACCGTCCGCGGCAGAAACGGCCGCGGCGGGCGGTGCAGTGAATTCCTGCTGGCGCTCGCCATCGAGCTCGAGGGCGTAGAGGGCGTGCATGCGCTCGCCGCCGACACCGACGGCATCGACGGCTCCGAGGACAATGCCGGCGCGCTGCTGCGGCCCGATACGATGGTGCGCGCCCGGGCGCAGGGGCTAGATGCGCGCAAGCTCCTGACGGAGAACAACAGCTACGGTTTTTTCGCGGCGCTCGGCGACCTCGTGGTCACCGGGCCGACCTACACCAACGTCAACGACTATCGCGCCATTGTGATCGGCTAGGGAAGGCACGCACAGGTTGCGCGCGAGCGGAACTGTTCGCATATTCCCTAGACGCGCGCGACGCGGCTGCCAACCCGCAGCCGGAGCTTGCGCGCCGCGCTTTCACGCTTGGCGGCGATCTCCACCAGACCGATGCAGTTCGGGTACCAGAACGGCTCGCCGCGGCGCGCGGTTTCAAAGGTGCGCGCGTACGCGAGCCGCTGGCGCCCTACGCGCAGCCGCGCGAACTTCGGCAGAGTGCGCAGCCCGGTCATCGCGTTGCCGTAGTGGTCGATATAGATCACTTGCGGCAGATCACCCGCATCAAGCAGCACGTCGGGCGCGTGCTTTGCCGCGAGGCCGCGGCGCGGCATGCGCTTCGCGGCGAGCGCCGCGGCGACCGGGGCGAACAGGTCGCGTCCGTGGAAAGTGTCGGAGAGCTGCGCCGGCCGCCACGCGATGCGCCGGCAGCGGCGCTCGCGAGCACGCTGCCAGATCACCGAAAGCAGACCGTTGTCCGGACCAACGAAGCTGCGGCCGTCGGCCTCGATCACGATCGCGTCGCGCCGGCCGCCGACGCCGGGATCGATCACCGCGAGAAACACGCTGCCGCGCGGGTAGCGCGGCGCGAGCGCGGCGAGCAAGTGCGCAGCCGCCTCGACATCGAAGCGCGGCGCCGCGTGCAGCGCGTCGAGCACGGCAATGCGCGGTGCGCGTGCCGCGATCGCGGCCTTGACTTGGCCGACGTAGAGGTCGGTGACACCGAAATCGGTAAACAGCACTACGGGCATGCAGCGATTCTAGCCGCGCGGGCGAACCCCGCCCGCGTGTCCGCGGCGGCCGCGAACAAAAAAAGGCCGGGGAGCCCCGGCCGGGTCTACTAAGTTAGCGCTAGGCGCTCAGCCGGACTTGGCGGCCGGCTTCTTCTCGGTTTTCCTTTCTGTTTTCTTGTCGGTTTTCTTCTCGGCCTTGCCTTCTGCCTTCTTGTCTGCCTTCTTCGCGGCGCCCTTGGCCGCCTTGTCGTCGGTCGAGACCTGCGCTGCCCCCGGCTCGGGACGGTCCATCAGCATGACCAGCGCCATCGGCGCGTTGTCACCTTTGCGAAAGCCGCTCTTCAGGATGCGCAGGTAGCCGCCGTTACGATTGACGTAGCGCGGCCCGAGCTCGTCGAAGAGCTTCGCGACGTTGTCGCGGTCGCGCAGGCGGTTGAACGCGAGGCGCCGGTTGGCGAGCGAGGATCTCTTGCCGAGGGTGATCATCGGCTCGACGACGCGGCGCAGCGCCTTGGCCTTCGGCAGCGTGGTGGCAATCTGCTCGTGGCGCAGCAGCGAGTTGGTCATGTTGCGCAGCATCGCAAGCCGGTGGCTCGAGGTGCGGTTCAGCTTGCGCAGTCCGTGGCCGTGACGCATGGCGTGCGGTCCTTATCGTTTCCTGTCGCTCAGGCGTGGTGCTCGAGTCCGGCCGGCGGCCAGTTCTCGAGCTTCATGCCGAGCGTCAGCCCGCGCGAGGCGAGCACTTCCTTGATCTCGTTGAGCGACTTGCGCCCGAGATTGGGCGTCTTGAGCAGCTCGTTCTCGGTGCGCTGGATGAGATCGCCGATGTAGTAAATGTTTTCTGCCTTAAGGCAGTTGGCCGAGCGCACCGTGAGCTCGAGGTCGTCGACCGGACGCAGCAGAATCGGGTCGACCTGCGGCGACTTCGGTTGCTCAGCGGGCAGCGAGGTACCCTCAAGCTGCGCGAATACCGAGAGTTGGTCCACCAGCACGCGCGCGGAGTAGCGAATCGCCTCTTCGGGTTCGATCACGCCGTTGGTTTCGATGTCGATGACCAGCTTGTCGAGGTCGGTGCGCTGCTCGACGCGCGCAGATTCGACCGCGTAGGACACGCGGCGCACCGGGCTGAACGAGGCGTCGAGGATGACGCGGCCGATGCCCTTGGTCTCTTCGGGCAGGAAGCGCATGTTGCCCGGTACGTAACCGCGCCCCGACTCGACCTTGATCTGGATCTCGAGCTTGCCGCCCGCCGCGAGGTGGGCGATGACATGGTCGGGATTGACGATCTCAACGTCGTGCGCAGCCTCGATGTCCGCCGCGATCACCGCGCCCTCGCCCTTTTTCTTGAGCGTGAGGATCGCCTCGGTGCGGTTGTGCAGGCGGAAAACAACACCCTTCAAGTTGAGCAGGATGTCAACCACGTCCTCGCGCACCCCATCCATGGTCGAGTACTCGTGCACCACGCCGGCGATCTGCACCTCTGTGGGCGCATAGCCCTGCATCGATGAGAGCAGCACGCGGCGCAGTGCGTTGCCGAGGGTGTGGCCGTAGCCCCGCTCGAATGGCTCCATCGTTACCTTGGCGTGGTAAGGCGAGATGTTCTGGACGTCGACGATGCGCGGTTTGAGAAATCCGGATTGCGGCATTTTTCGTCCTGAAGTTGTGCGAGACAAAACGCGAGGCGCGGCGCGTGCCGGCCCCGCTCGATTTCGTTACTTCGAATACAGCTCGATGATCAGGCTTTCGTTGACCGTCGAGGACATGTCGGCACGCGCCGGCAGCGCCTTGAAAGTGCCCTTCAGGCCCTTCGCGTCAACCTCGATCCATTCGGGGAAGCCGCGCGATTCGGCGGCCTCGACTGCAGCCTTGATGCGCAGCTGCGCCTTGGCCTTTTCGGAGACCTCGATCACGTCGCCTGGGCGCACCTCGAACGACGGGACATTGACGCGCCTGCCGTTCACCATGATGGCGTTGTGGCGCACCACCTGGCGCGCCTCGGTGCGCGAGGCGCCAAATCCCATGCGGTAGGTGACGTTGTCCAGGCGCGCCTCGAGCAACTGCAGCAGGCGCTCGCCGGTCACGCCCTTGGAGCGCGAGGCCTCGGCGTAGGTCTTGCGGAACTGGCGCTCGAGCACGCCGTATATCCTGCGCGTCTTTTGCTTCTCGCGCAGCTGCTTGCCGTAATCCGACATGCGCATGCCGCTTCGCTGCCCGTGCTGGCCGGGTGCGTAGCTGCGGCGCTCAATGGCGCACTTGTCGGTGAAACACTTCTCGCCCTTCAGGAAGAGCTTCTCGCCCTCCCTGCGGCACTGGCGGCACTTGGCGTCGAGGTTCCTTGCCATGGTTTCTCCTTAAACGCGACGGCGCTTGGGCGCGCGGCAGCCGTTGTGCGGTACCGGTGTCACGTCCGAGATGCTGGAAATTTTCAGTCCGATTGCGTTAAGCGCACGCACCGCCGACTCGCGGCCGGGCCCGGGGCCCTTGATGCGCACCTCGATGTTCTTGACGCCGCATTCCTGCGCCGCGCGACCGGCGCGCTCCGCGGCCACCTGGGCCGCGAACGGCGTCGACTTGCGCGAACCCTTGAAGCCCGCATTGCCAGAGGTGGCCCACGACAGTGAGTTGCCCTGGCGATCGGTGATCGTCACGATCGTGTTGTTGAACGAAGCGTGCACGTGGGCGATGGCCTCGGCCACGTTCTTCTTTACCTTCTTGCGCGCGCGCGCCGCGGCCGTGACTTGCTGCGGGCTGGGGGTTCTGGTTGCCATGGATTTCCTTGTTCGAATACGGTGCGGATCAGGTCTTGCTTGGCGCCGCCCGGTTGGCGATCGCAGCCTTGCGCGGGCCCTTGCGGGTGCGGGCGTTGGTGCGGGTACGCTGGCCGCGCACCGGCAGGCCTTTGCGATGGCGCACGCCCCGATAGCAGCCGAGGTCCATCAGCCGCTTGATCGACATCGAGACTTCTCTACGCAGGTCGCCTTCGACGACGATCTTCGCCAGGTGCTCGCGTAGCCGGTCGAGCTCGGCGTCGGTCAGGTCCTTGATCTTGCGCGTCTGCTCCACGCCGGAGGCGGTGCAAATCGCCTGCGCGCGCGCGCGCCCAATGCCGTAGATCGACGTAAGCGCGACCGCGGCGTGCTGGTGGTTGGGGATGTTGATACCCGCAATGCGTGCCATGTGCCGTCCCTGCTCTCCTGAAATTGCGCCTGAAAACGGAAAACCGGTGATTCTAGCCTAAAAAGCTTGCTTGCTCAATGCCTTAAAGAGAATGGGCACCCTTTAGCCCTGGCGCTGCTTATGGCGCGGGTCCGAGCAGATCACGCGCACTACGCGCTTGCGCCGGACGATTTTGCATTTGCGGCAGATTTTCTTGACCGATGCCATCACTTTCATGTCACTACTCCTCGTCGGCGCCGCGCGAATGCGGCGCGTTGTGCTGTCTGTTGCTGCTTCGCCGTCCCCGCGCGGCGTCCTAGCGCACCGGCACCCCGCCCTTGAAGTTCGCCTTGCGCAGCAGGCTCTCGTACTGGTGCGACATGACGTAGGCCTGCACCTGCGACATGAAATCCATCGTCACTACCACGATGATCAGGAGCGAGGTTCCGCCGAAGTAGAACGGCACGTTCCACTTCAGGATCAGGAACTCCGGCAACAGGGCAACCAGCGTTACGTAGGTCGCGCCCCCCAGGGTAAGGCGGGTCAGGATCCGCTCCAGGTAGCGGGCGGTCTGGTCGCCTGGCCGGATGCCCGGCACAAAGGCGCCGGACTTCTTCAGGTTGTCCGCGGTCTCCTTCGGGCTGTACTGCAGCGCCGTGTAGAAGAAACAGAAAAAAACGATCATCGCCGCGTATAGCAGCACGTAGATCGGCTGTCCCGGGGTCAGCGTGCCGGCGATGTCGCGCAGCCACAGCATGCCCTCCGCCGAGCCGAACCAACCGAGCAGTGTCGCCGGAAAGAGAATCATCGACGAGGCGAAGATCAGCGGGATCACGCCCGCCATGTTGAGCTTGAACGGCAGGTGCGAGCTCTGTCCGCCATAGACGCGATTGCCAACCTGCCGCTTGGCATAGTTGACAAGGATTTTGCGTTGGCCGCGCTCAACGAAGCAGACGAAGGCCGTGACCATCAGCACAGCGATCGCGATCAACAGCGCGGTAAGCGGGTGCATCGCGCCGGTGCGCACCAGCTCGAGCGTGCCGGCAATGGCGTTCGGCAGACCCGCCGCAATACCGGCGAAGATGATGATCGAGATGCCGTTGCCAAGCCCGCGCTCGGTGATTTGCTCGCCGAGCCACATCAGGAACATGGTCCCGGTCACCAGCGTGGTTACGGTGGTGATGCGAAACATCATCCCCGGATCGAGCACCAGGCCGGCCTGCGCCTCGAGCGCCACCGAGATGCCGGTGGCCTGGAACAGCGAGAGGAACACGGTGCCGTAGCGCGTGTATTGGGTGATCTTGCGCCGCCCCGACTCGCCTTCCTTGCGCAGCGCATCCAGGTGCGGCGACACGGCGCTCATCAGCTGCATGATGATCGAGGCCGAGATGTACGGCATGATGCCCAGGGCGAAGATCGTGAAACGCGAGAGCGCCCCGCCCGAAAACATGTTGAACATGCCGAGTATTCCGCCCTGCTGGCCCTGGAACAGATCGGCGAGCACGTTCGGGTCAATGCCCGGCACCGGGATGTGCGCCCCAATGCGGAACACGACGAGCGCGAGCAGCATGAACAGCAGCCTGCGCTTCAGGTCGCCGTAGCGGCCCGCTTTGCCGACGTTAGGAAGCGCGGTGGCCAAGGAAAGGTTCTCCTGCGGGCTATGGCTGGGCGGCGGCCGGCTTCGGCGTGTCGTCGACCTTGGCCCGCTTCGGCGTGTCCTCGACCTTGGCGGGTTTCGGCGCGTCCTCGACCTTGCCGCCAGCGGCCTCGATCGCCGCGCGTGCGCCCTTCGACGCCTTGATGCCCTTGAGCGTTACCTTGCGCGTGAGCTTGCCCGAGAGGATCACTTTCGCCGCGAGCGCGCCATGCGGCACGATACGCGCCGCCTTGAGCGCCTTGAGGTCGACCTCAGCCGAAGCGAGCTTTTCGATCTCGCTGGTGCGCACCTCGGCGCAGTCGTTGCGCGTCAACGAAGTGAAGCCGCGCTTGGGCAAGCGTCGCTGCAGCGGCATCTGACCGCCCTCGAAGCCAATCTTGTGGAAGCCGCCCGAGCGCGCGCGTTGGCCCTTGTGGCCGCGGCCAGCCGTTTTGCCCATGCCCGAGCCGACGCCGCGCCCGACGCGGCGCCGCGTTTGCTTGGAACCAGGGGCAGGTTTCAGAGTGTTGAGTCGCATGCCTAGCCTCGCTTCAGCTCACTACCTGCACTAGGTAGTAGACCTTGTTGATCATGCCGCGCACCGCCGGCGTGTCGGCGAGCTCGACCGTATGGTTGAGCCGCCTGAGCCCCAGACCGCGCACCGTCGCGCGGTGTGTTCCCTTGCAGCCGGAGAGCCCCTTGAGGAGCTTGACCTTGATTTTTTTGTCTGCCATGGCGCGCCTCAGGCGAAGATTTCTTCGACTTTCTTGCCGCGCTTGGCGGCGATATCCGCAGGCGTGTTCATGGCCTGCAGTCCATTGAGCGTCGCCCGCACCACGTTATACGGGTTAGTCGAGCCGAAGCACTTGGCGAGGATATTGGTCACGCCCATCACTTCGAACACAGCGCGCATCGGCCCGCCCGCAATGATGCCGGTGCCTTGCGAGGCAGGCTGCATCAGCACTTTGGCCGAGCCGTGGCGGCCGACTACCGCGTGGTGCAGCGTGCCGCTCTTCAACTTCACCTTGAAGAGCTTGCGGCGTGCCTCTTCCATCGCCTTTTGCACTGCGACCGGAACTTCGCGCGCCTTGCCCTTGCCCATGCCGATGCCGCCGTCACCGTCGCCGACCACCGCGAGCGCCGCGAAGCCGAGCACGCGGCCACCCTTCACCACCTTGGTGACGCGGTTCACCGCCACCATCTTTTCGCGCAGGCCGTCGGAGCGCTCCTGCGACTGCTGCATCCTGGGTTGCATCCTTGCCATAAGGTCCGTCCCGTTGCGTTAGAACTTGAGCCCGCCCGCGCGGGCGGCCTCGGCGAGCGCCCTGACGCGCCCATGGTACCGGTAGCCGGCGCGGTCGAATGCCACCTTTTCGATGCCCAGCGCCTTCGCTTTCTCGGCGATGCGCTGGCCAATTAACTCGGCGGCCTTCGTGTTGCCGCCGTTTTTCACCATGGCGCGCATTTCCTTCTCGGCGGTCGAGGCGCTAGTGAGCACCTTCTGGCCGCCCGGCGCGATGATCTGCGCATACATGTGGCTGTTGGTGCGGTGCACGCTCAGTCGCACCGCCTCGAGCTCACGGATCTTGTGCCGCGTCTGTCGCGCGCGGCGCAGCCGCGCGGGATTCTTGTCGATCATGGCCTGGCCCCGTTACTTCTTCTTCGTCTCTTTCATGAGAACGACTTCGTTGGCATAGCGTACGCCCTTGCCCTTGTACGGCTCGGGCGCGCGGGAAGCGCGCACCTCGGCGGCGACCTGGCCGACGAGCTGCTTGTCCGTTCCGGTGATCACGATTTCGGTCTGCGTCGGCGTCGCGACCTTGATGCCCTTGGGCATCTGATGTGACACCGGGTGAGAAAAGCCGAGCGTGAGATTAAGTTTTTCGCCCTGCGCCTGCGCGCGGTAGCCGACACCGACCAACGCGAGACGTCGCTCGAAACCCTTGCTCACCCCCGCCACCATGTTGGCGACCAGCGCACGCATGGTGCCCGACATGGCATTGGCGTGGCGCGAGTTGCCGAGCGCCTTGCACTCGAGTTGGTCGCCTTTCTTCTCGACTGCGACGTTCGGATCAGCCGGCAAGGTCAGGGTGCCGAGCGGCCCCTTGAGCGAAATCTGGCCCGCGGCAACATTGAACTCGACGCCCTTGGGCAGCGGAATCGGAAATTTGGCGATGCGGGACATCGTTCGCTCCTTAGGCCACGATGCAGAGCACTTCGCCGCCCACGCCAGTGTCCCGCGCCTTGCGGTCGGTCATCACGCCATGCGAGGTCGAAAGAATCGCCACGCCCAGACCGTTCATCACTTTCGGGATATTGTTGCGGTTCTTGTAGACCCGCAATCCCGGCTTCGACACGCGCTCGATGCGCTCGATCACCGGTCGGCCGGCATAGTACTTGAGGCTGATCGCGAGCTCGGCCCTGCCGCTCGTGTCGCGCACGGCGAAATTATCGATATAGCCCTCGTCCTTCAGGACCTGGGCGATCGACGCCTTGAGACCGGAGGAAGGCATCAGAACTTCGGCGTGGCCCACCCGCTGCGCGTTGCGAATGCGCGTCAGCATGTCGGCGATCGGGTCGCTCATGCTCATCTTTTCACTCCTTACCAGCTGGCCTTGATCACGCCCGGGACCTCGCCGCGCATGGCGAGCTCGCGCAGCTTGTTGCGACCGAGCCCGAACTTGCGGTACACGCCGCGTGGGCGCCCGGTCAGTGCGCAGCGATTGCGCAGGCGCGTCGGCGAGGCGTCACGCGGCAACTTTTGCAGCTTTTCGCGCGTCGCGTCCTTGTCCTCGTCGGAAGTGTGCGGACTTTGAAGCATCTGCAACAGCACCGCGCGCTTCGCCTTGAATTTCAAGACGGTCTTGCGGCGCTTCTTTTCGCGGTTCGTGACTGCGAGCTTGGCCATGTCGGACCTCAGTGCTTGAACGGGAAGCGGAACGCGGCGAGCAGCGCGCGCGCCTCGTCATCCGTCGCCGCGGTGGTGGTGATGCTGATGTCCATCCCCCGCAGCGCATCGACCTTGTCGTAGTCGATCTCCGGGAAGATGATCTGTTCCTTGACGCCAAGGCTGTAGTTGCCGCGGCCGTCGAATGCGCGGTTCGAGATGCCGCGAAAGTCGCGGATCCGCGGGATCGCGATGTTGACAAGCCGGTCGAGGAATTCGTACATGCGCGCGCCGCGCAGGGTCACCATGCATCCGATCGGATAGCCGGCGCGCACCTTGAAGGTGGCGATCGACTTGCGCGACTTGGTGATCACCGGTTTCTGGCCGGCGATCTTGGTCAGGTCGCTGACTGCGTTGTCGAGGATTTTTTTGTCACCCGTGGCCTCGCCCACGCCCATGTTGAGCGTGATCTTGCGAATGCGCGGCACCTGCATCACCGACTTGTAGCCGAACTTCGCCGTGAGCTCGGGAACGACCTTCTCGCGGTAGTGCACGTGCAGCCTCGCCGGAGGCGCCGGCATCGCGGGCTTGGCCTTGTCCGCCGGCTTCGCCTTTTCTGCGGACTTGGCCTTGTCCACGGCCTTGCCCTTGTCGGCGTGCTTTGCCTGCTCGGCGTGCTTTGCCTGCTCGGCGTGCTTCGCCTGCTCGGCGTGCTTGCCCTTTTCTTTGGCTTTGTCGCTGTATTTCGCTTCGGGTTTGGCCATCGACTTACCTTACGCGTCGACCTGCTCGCCGTTCGACTTGAACACCCGCACCTTGCGGCCGTCCTCGAGGGACTTGATGCCGACGCGGTCGGCCTTCTGGGTCGCGGGGTTGAACAGCGCGATATTGGAGACGTGAATCGGCATGTCCTTGTCGACGATGCCTCCGGTGAGGCCCTTCATGGGATTGGGGCGCTGATGCTTCTTGACGCGGTTGACGCCTTCAACGACAACGAACTGATCGCCGACGCGGCGAAGTACCGTGCCACGCTTGCCCTTGTCCCGGCCGGCGGTGACCACCACGTCGTCGCCTTTGCGAATGCGTTTCATCTCGGATTTCCTCAGATCACTTCCGGAGCGAGCGACACGATCTTCATGAAGCGCTCGGTGCGCAACTCGCGCGTCACCGGTCCGAAGATGCGCGTGCCGATCGGCTCGAGCTTGGGCGTAAGCAGCACCGCGGCGTTGGAATCGAAGCGGATCAGCGAGCCGTCGGAGCGTCGCACGCCCTTGGCGGTGCGCACCACCACCGCGTGATACACCTCGCCTTTCTTCACGCGCCCGCGCGGCGCCACGTCCTTGACGCTCACCTTGATGACGTCGCCGATCGAGGCATAGCGGCGCTTGGAGCCGCCCAGCACCTTGATGCACATCACCGAGCGCGCGCCGGTATTGTCGGCCACGTCCAGAACGGACTGCATCTGAATCATTTTCAGTTCTCCATCCAACTTGGCCGCGGGACGCTGCCGCGCGGCCAGTATTGGATCCCGTCCGGGTTCAGGACTTCCGCGGGCTTTGCCCGCCGAACCTTAAAAAGCTGCGCATTTTAGCCCAGGAGCCACCCTCCGGGCAAGGCACCGCGCCGAACTTCCGCTTAGATCGCCTTCGATTTCTCTATCAACCGCGTGACGCGCCACGACTTGGTCGCGGACAGCGGCCGACACTCGATGATTTCGACCAGGTCGCCCTCCTTGTATTCGCCGGAGTCGACGTGAGCGTGGTACTTCTTCGTGCGGGTGATCGTCTTGCCGATCGCCGCGTGCTTGACGCGGCGCTCGACCAGCACGGTCACCGTTTTCCGCATCTTGTCGCTCACCACCCGGCCGCTCAGGATGCGCGGCTTGCTCACAGCGGGGGCGGCGACGGGCTGTTCCGTCGTCATTTGGCGGCCTTCTCCTTCATCACGGTGCGCACTCGCGCGATATCGCGGCGCACCTTTTTCATCTGGCTGTTATTACTCAGCTGCTGGGTCGCGTTCTGCATGCGCAGGCCGAACTGCGCCTTGAGCAGATCGGTCAGTTCCTTGGTCAATTCGTTGCCGTTCTTGGCGCGCAGTTCACTGGCTTTCATGGCTTACCCTAGGATGCGGCTTACGACCGTGGTCCTGAGCGGAAGCTTGGCCGCCGCGAGCGCAAATGCCTCGCGCGCGAGCGCCGAGGTCACCCCGTCCATCTCGTAGAGGACTTTGCCCGGCCGGATCTCGCAGACAAAGAACTCCGGGTTGCCCTTGCCGTTGCCCATACGCACTTCTGCGGGCTTTTGCGACACGGGCTTGTCCGGGAAGACGCGAATCCAGATGCGCCCACCGCGCTTGATGTGGCGCGACATGGCGCGGCGCGCGGCCTCAATCTGGCGCGCGGTAAGCCGCCCGCGGGTGAGCGCCTTCAGCCCGAACTCGCCAAAGGAAACCTTGTTGCCCCGGGTGGCGATGCCGGTGTTGCGGCCCTTCTGCTGCTTGCGGTACTTGGTACGTGCTGGTTGAAGCATCTCTTACTCCTTCTTGCCCGAGCCGCCGGAGGCGTCCTTCGCGCCGCCGTCGGTCGGTTTGACAGCCGTCTTGCGCGTGCGCTTGACGGTGGTCCGGGGCTTGGCCGGGGCGCCTTCGGACTTTTTCGCCGCGGTGCGGGGGACCGGCTTCCTGGGCGCGTCGCCCGCAGGCCTGTCCGCAGCGCCCGTCTTGCGCGCGCCGGGCTTGGGCACTGGGCGCTTGGCTCTCCTCGGCTGCGCGGGCTCCTCGGCCGGGACTGCCGGGGCGCCACGGAGCAGCGCCGCCTGCTGCGCCTCCCCCTTGGACATCACCTCGCCTTTGTAAACCCAGACCTTGATGCCGATAACGCCGTAGGTGGTTTTCGCTTCGCCGAAGCCGTAATCGATGTCGGCGCGCAGCGTGTGCAGCGGCACCCGGCCCTCGCGATACCACTCCGTGCGCGCGATCTCAATGCCGTTCAGGCGCCCGGCGCTCATGATCTTGATGCCCTGCGCACCCAGGCGCATCGCGTTCTGCATGGCGCGCTTCATGGCGCGGCGGAACATGATGCGCTTCTCGAGCTGCTGCGCAATCGAGTCGGCGATCAGCTGCGCATCCGTCTCGGGCTTGCGGATCTCCTCGATATTGACATGCACCTGCTGCACGCCCATCAGGCGGCGCAGTTCGGCCTTGAGCGCCTCTATTTCCTCGCCCTTCTTGCCGATCACCACTCCCGGCCGCGCCGAAAAGATAGTGATTCGAGCGTCCTTCGCCGGGCGCTCGATCACCACGCGGCCTACCGAGGCGTGCGAGAGCTTTTTCTTGAGGAAGTCGCGCACCATGATGTCCTCCGCAAGCATCCCCGCGAACTGTCGGCTGTTTGCGTACCAGCGCGAGCTCCAGTTCTTGTTGACCGCAAGCCGGAAGCCGATCGGATTGATTTTCTGTCCCATTGATTTGCCTTTTCAGACGTTTTGCGCTGTGGGGGTGGTCAACCCCGGGCCGCAGCGTATCGCGGTTCGTCAGTCTCCGACCGTGATGAAGATGTGGCAGGTGTGCTTCAGCACCCGGTTGCCGCGGCCCTTGGCGCGCGCCTGGAAGCGCTTCAGGAACATGCCGCGTTCGACGGTGATCGACTTCACTTTGAGCGTATCAATGTCCGCGCCATCGTTGTGCTCGGCGTTGGCAATCGCCGATTCGAGCACCTTTTTGACGATGCCGGCGCCTTTTCGTTGCGCGAAACCGAGGATATTGAGCGCCTGATCGACCCGTTTGCCGCGGATCATGTCCGCCACCAGTCGGCCCTTCTGCGCCGACATGTGCGCTCCGCGAAGCACTGCACGAGTTTCCATATTCGCTCCTTACTTCTTGGCCGGGGCCGGCGCGGCGGCAGCCGGTGCGGCTGCGGGGGCCGCGGCCGGCGCAGCGCCCGGTGCCCCGACGGGTGCCCGGCTCGCCCCGGGTACCACCTCGGCGGTTTTGCGGGCCGCCGAGTGGCCCTTGAACTGGCGCGTCAGCGCGAACTCGCCGAGCTTGTGCCCGACCATGTTCTCGGTGACGTAAACCGGGATGTGTTGCTTGCCGTTGTGCACGGCAATCGTAAGACCGATGAAATCCGGCATTACCGTCGAGCGCCGTGACCAGGTCTTGATCGGGCGCTTATCGTTCGAGCTGCGCGCCTTGTCGACCTTGCCCATGAGGTGGAGGTCCACGAATGGACCCTTTTTGATTGAACGAGCCATGTTCTAGCCTCTTGTCCGGTTATGCCCGGCGCCGGTCGCGGACGATCATGCCCTGCGTCCGCTTGTTGCGACGGGTCTTGTAGCCCTTTGTCTGGACGCCCCACGGGGAAACCGGGGGCTGCGCCGCCGCGGTGCGGCCTTCGCCGCCGCCGTGCGGATGATCGATCGGGTTCATTGCGACACCGCGTACGGTCGGGCGCACACCTCGCCAGCGCTTGCGGCCCGCCTTGCCGATCGACTCGAGGTTGTGCTCCTCGTTGCCGACCTCGCCGATGGTGGCGCGGCACTCGACGTGCACCTTGCGGATCTCGCCGGAGCGCAGCCGAAGCTGCGCGTAGGAACCCTCGCGCGCCAGCAGCTGCGCCGATGCGCCCGCGGAGCGCGCGATCTGGGCGCCCTTGCCCGGCAGCATCTCGATGCAGTGCACGGTGGTGCCGACCGGGATGTTTCTGAGCGGCAGCGTGTTGCCCGCCTTGATTGGCGCCTCGGCACCTGAGACGAGCTGCGTTCCCGTGCTCACGCCCTTCGGTGCCAGCACGTAGCGGCGCTCGCCGTCAGCGTAGAGCAGCAGCGCAAGGTTGGCGCTGCGGTTGGGATCGTATTCAAGCCGTTCGACCTTGGCCAAAATGCCGTCCTTGTCGCGCCGGAAGTCGACGAAGCGGTAATGCTGCTTGTGGCCGCCGCCCTTGTGCCGCATGGTGATGCGGCCTAGGTTGTTGCGGCCATTGGTCTTCGACTGTTTGGCGAGCAGCGGTGCGTGCGGCTCGCCCTTGTGCAGCTCGGGGCTGCTCACTTTGACCAGCGCGCGGCGGCCCGGCGAGGTGGGTTTGACTTTGACCAGTGGCATCGCTTACTCCGTTGCCGCGAAGTTGATTTCCTGACCCTGTGCGAGGCAAACAAAAGCTTTCTTCCAATTACGGCGACGGCCGCTGAAGCGGCCGAAACGCTTGGCCTTGCCCTTGACGTTGGATACGGTCACCGAGTCGACCTTGGTCTTGAACAGCAACTCGACGGCGGCCTTGATCTCCGGCTTGGTGGCGTTATCGGCCACGCGGAAAACGTACTGGCGGGCTTTGTCCGCGAGCATGGTGCTCTTTTCCGAGACCACCGGGGCGAGCACCACGTTCATCAGACGCTCCGGGTTGTACTTGATGGTCGCGGTCATTTCAGCATCTCCTCAAGCTTCGCCACTGCGGCGCGCGTCATCAGCACGTTCGGATGGCGGATCAGCGCCACCGGGTTGGTGTGGCGCACCGGGATCACCTCGACGTTCGTCAGGTTGCGCGACGAGAGCTTGAGGTTCTCGTCGATCTCGTCGGTGATCACCAGTACGCCATCGAGGCCCAGCGCCTTGAGCTTTTGCGCGAGCAGCTTCGTCCTTGGCGCGTCGACCTTGAACTCCTCGACCACGCAGATGCGCTCCTCGCGCGCGAGCTGCGACAGGATCGAGGCCATGCCGGCGCGGAACATCTTGCGGTTCACTTTGTGCGAAAAATTCTCGTCGGGGCTTGCGGCGAAAATCTTGCCGCCGCCGCGCCATAGAGGGCTCGATGCCATGCCGGCGCGTGCGCGGCCGGTGCCCTTCTGGCGCCAGGGCTTGCGCGTCGACTTGGCGATCTCGCTGCGCTCCTTCTGCTTGCGTGTGCCAAGGCGCGCGTTCGCCTGGTAGGCGGCCACGATCTGGTGCACCAGCGACTCGTTATAGTCGCGTCCGAACAGCACGTCGGAGGCGCTGTAGGTGCCCGCAGCACCTTTGTCGTTCAGCATCTTGAGTTCCATCGCGCCCCCTTAATCCTTGACCGCCGGGCGCACGATTACGTCGCGGCCGCTCGAACCGGGCACGGTACCGCTCACGAGCAGCAGCTGGCGCTCGACGTCAACGCGCACGATCACCAGGTTCTGAACGGTACGGCGCACGTTGCCGAGGTGCCCGGCCATGCGCTTGCCGGGGAACACGCGGCCCGGGTCCTGGTTCTGGCCGGTCGAGCCGGGAACGTTGTGCGAGAGCGAGTTGCCGTGGCTCGCGCGCTGCGACCGGAAATGGTGGCGCTTGATGACGCCGGCAAAGCCCTTGCCCAGGGTCACGCCGGAGATATCGACCTTCTGGCCGACCTTGAAAAGCTCGACGCCGATCTTGCCGCCGACCTTGAGGTTGGCGAGTTCCTCGGCCTTGGCGCGAAATTCCTTCAGCGTATGACCCGCCTCGACACCAGCCTTGGCAAGGTGCCCGGCGAGCGCCTTGTTGACGCGGCCGGCGCGCCGCTTGCCGAAGGCCACCTGCACGGCGGCGTAGCCGTCGTTGTCCGGCGACTTGATCTGGGTGACCCGGTTGTCGGACACGTCGAGCACCGTCACCGGCCGAGCGTCGCCGTCGTCGGTGAAGATGCGCGTCATGCCGACCTTGCGGCCGACAAGTCCTATCGTCATTTTCTTGACCTCGCTTATCAAATTCGGGGCGGGAGACTTCTGCTCCCCGCAGCCCCGGAGGCGCCGGCTGCAATTGGCCGGACTGTTTAATCAACCCGGATTTCCCGGGAATTCCAGTGCTCCGGCAAATAAGAACGCCGGAGCGAAAAAAGCGTTACTGCAGCTTGATCTCGACGTCGACTCCTGCCGGCAGGTCGAGCTTCATCAGCGCGTCCACGGTCTTGTCGGTCGGGTCGATGATGTCCATCAGGCGCAGGTGCGTGCGGATCTCGAGCTGCTCGCGCGAGGTCTTGTCCGCATGCGGCGAGCGCAGCAGGTCGAAGCGCTGCCTGCGTGTGGGCAGCGGCACCGGGCCCTTCACCACGGCGCCGGTGCGCTTGGCCGTATCGACGATCTCAAGCGCCGACTGATCGATCAGGCGATAGTCGTACGCCTTGAGACGGATGCGGATGCGTTGGCGCTGCATTTTCATTACTCGAGGACCTTAGCGACGACGCCGGCGCCCACGGTGCGCCCGCCCTCGCGGATCGCAAAGCGCAAGCCCTGCTCCATCGCGATCGGCGCAATGAGCGTCACCACCATCTTGGTGTTGTCCCCGGGCATCACCATCTCGGTGCCCTTGGGCAACTCCACCGAGCCCGTCACATCGGTCGTGCGAAAGTAAAACTGCGGCCGGTAGCCGTTAAAGAACGGCGTGTGCCGCCCGCCCTCTTCCTTGGAGAGCACGTACACCTCGCACTCGAACTTGGTGTGCGGGGTGATCGAGCCGGGTTTCGCCAGCACTTGGCCGCGCTCGACTTCTTCTCGCTTGGTGCCGCGCAGCAACACCCCCACGTTGTCCCCGGCCTGGCCCTGGTCGAGGAGCTTTCTGAACATCTCCACGCCCGTGCACACGGTCTTGATGGTGGGCTTAAGCCCCACGATCTCAATCTCATCGCCCACCTTCACGATGCCGCGCTCCACGCGCCCCGTGACCACCGTGCCGCGCCCCGAGATCGAGAACACATCCTCCACCGGCATCAGAAACGCCCCGTCGATCGCCCGCTCGGGCAGCGGAATGTAGGCATCGAGCGCCTCGGCGAGCTTCATGATCGCCGCCTCGCCCATCTCGCCTTTGTCGCCTTCAAGCGCCTTTAGCGCCGAGCCGATCACAATCGGGGTCTTGTCCCCGGGGAAGTCGTACTTCGAGAGCAACTCGCGCACCTCCACCTCTACCAGCTCAAGGAGCTCCTTGTCATCGACCATGTCGGCCTTGTTCAGAAACACCACGATGTAGGGCACCCCGACCTGGCGCGCAAGCAAAATGTGTTCGCGCGTCTGCGGCATCGGCCCATCGGCGGCCGAAACCACCAAAATCGCCCCGTCCATCTGCGCCGCACCTGTGATCATGTTCTTGATGTAGTCCGCATGCCCCGGACAGTCAACGTGCGCATAGTGGCGCTTCGCCGTCTCGTACTCGACGTGCGCCGTGTTGATCGTGATGCCGCGCGCCTTTTCTTCCGGCGCCGAGTCAATCTGTGCGTAGCTCCTCGCCTCGCCCCCGTACTTCTTCGCCAAAATGCTCGTCATCGCCGCCGTCAGCGTCGTCTTGCCATGGTCCACATGTCCAATCGTGCCCACGTTCACGTGCGGCTTCGTACGCTCAAATTTGACTTTTGCCATTTTCGAAGATGCCTCTGTCGATGCTCAATGAAAATCCACTACGAACCAGTTTGCATCCGTGTGAACTGCGTCCCTGGTGCCCATGACGCGGATTGAACGCGTGACCTCTCCCTTACCAAGGGAGTGCTCTACCACTGAGCTACATGGGCTGAAATCTATGTCCCGTTGTGCGCGACGTGCGCCGATCACGCGTTGCTCATTGCGCAACGCCTGTGGAGCGGGTGAAGGGAATCGAACCCTCGTCATAAGCTTGGAAGGCTTCTGCTCTACCATTGAGCTACACCCGCCCGATCGCCTCGCACCAGCCACCCCACTCCAGTCCACTGCCGCGCCTCGCACCGCCCAGAAAAGCTGGTGGAGGGGGTTGGATTCGAACCAACGTAGGCGCAAGGCCAACAGATTTACAGTCTGCCCCCTTTAACCGCTCGGGCACCCCTCCGGCGGAACCCGAAATTATGTGAGTTTTCCGTTGCTTGGTCAAGCGCTTGGGCATTGAACCCTCTCCGAGGCCGCGCCCCCAACCGAGGCCGTTTACCTTGCCGGAACAAGCAGATGAGCACCGCACGGCGCCGCAACGAAACTCAGGTGCCGTAGCGCGACCGCGCACCAAGCGCTCGAATCGCCGCCAACGCGCTGTAACACGCGAGCCACGCGGTCTTCGGATTCCCGGGGGCCGGCACGTTCTCGAGCACGATGCTGATGCGCCCGCTCTTGCCCTCGACGCGAATAGTGTGGGTGTTGCGCGTCAGGGACGGGTCGGCGACGACCTTGAGCCGCGTGCGGTCGAAGCCGATCCCAGCGAGCGAGAGCACAGCCGCGATGTTCACGTTCTGCGGAAAATGCGGCACGCCTTCTCGCGCCGGCCCCTCAAACAGCGTCAACGGCTCGCGCAATGCGTCGAGCTTCACGTTGCGCGCCTCGACGTAAGCGATGCCCTTCCACGCAACCGGTGGCTTGGCAACCTGGATCGTCACCGAATCGACGCCGGCTTCGCAGGCGCCCTTCAAGGCGTCCAGCCCGCCGATTCCGCCGGAGGGCACGTAGAGCACCGCGCCAGAGTGCTGCGCGGCGCGCTCCGCGCCCTCGCGCAAACGGTCCTCGGCAAGCGCGCCCGCAGACAAGACGATAACCGAGATGCCGGCCTCAAGCGTCGGCACAAGATGCTCGCGCACCGCCTCGTGCGAGGCGGCCTCGAGAACGGTGTCGGGTCGATGCGCAAGCAGCGCTTTGGCCCCGATCACGTACGGCACGCCGAATTCGCGCGCGAGGCCTGCGCCGCGCGAATGCGCGCTACGCCCGGCAATTCCGACGAGCCTGACCCCCGCCAATGCGCCTTGACGGACGTGTTCCAGGACCAGGCGTGCGATTGTTCCGCCGCCGAGAAGCGCTAGTCGCATCCGAGAGTGCGAACTTCCGGAAAGCGGCGATTTTGCCACATCGGGACTTGCTCCCAGCGCCAGCGGCATTATCATCTAGCCAGCCGGATTATCATTTAGCCAGCCGCGACGCCATTGCGCCGCGCGCGAACCAGGGAGTTTGTGGCCGTGAGAGTAGCGATCCTCGAGGACGATCCCGATCAGCTCGCGCTGATCAAACGCTGGTTGGTCGACGCGGGCCACGACGTGCACGCGTACCTGAGCGGGCGCGAAACGCTGAAGCAGGCCGGGCGCGAGAGCTTCGACCTGTTCCTGCTCGACTGGCAAGTGCCCGATGTGTCTGGGGCCGAGGTACTGAACTGGATTCGCGCCAACGTCTCCAAGCGCGTGCCGGTGCTGTTCGTCACGGTGCGCGACACTGAAGAAGACATCGTGTTCGCGCTCGAGCACGGGGCCGACGATTACATGGTGAAGCCGCCGCGCAAGCAGGAGCTGCTGGCGCGCGTTAACGCGCTGCTGCGCAGGGCCTATCCCAACGAGGAGCCCTCGCGCCTGTCGTTTCCTCCGTTCGATATCGACACGCAGCGTGGCGAGATCAAGCGCGATGGCATCAAAATCGAACTGACCCCGAAAGAATTCGAGCTCGCGGTGGTACTGTTCCGTAACGTCGGCCGTTTGATGTCACGCGGGCACTTGCAGGAAGCCGTTTGGGGCCGCACCGGCGACCTCGCCACGCGCACCGTCGACACGCACGTCAGCCAGGTAAGAAAAAAGCTCGACCTGCGGCCCGAGGCCGGCTATCGGGTGGTTCCGGTCTACAACTTCGGCTACCGGCTTGAGCAGCTCGGTCCCGAGGCCGACGCCGCCTGATCCAGCGCGGGACGAGAAAATTCCCTAGCGCTGCAGCAGGCGCGCGCGCTGCTCGGCGAAAACCCTGAGCTCCGCGCTCAGTGAGCGGGTTGCCACCGCACGGTGGAACGCCTCGACCGCTTCCGGGCGGTGCTCAAGCGCCTCGAGCGACATCGCAAGGCCCACCCAGGCCGTTCCGGTGTCGGGCGCGAGACGCAGGGCGTCGCGGTAGGCGTCCGCCGCCTCGCGGTGCCTGGCAAGGCGCTGCAGCACGTTGCCGTGCAACGCACTGAAATCCGCATCGCCCTGCGCGCTGCGTTGGGCCGCATTCAGTACTTCGAGCGAGGCGGGAAAATCCCCGCGCTCGATGAATACCCTCGCCAGCACTAGCGAATAGGGGGTATGCGACGGATCGATTGCCACCCCTTCCTGCAGTAATTTGCGCGCTTCGTCCAAGCGGCGCTGCTCGAGGAGCAGCGCAATGCGTGCCTGGCGCGCGGCGCGGTGCGAGGGGAAGTTCGACAGCGCCGCGTCGAATGCGTCATCTGCCTCACTTGCGCGGCCCTGCTTGAGCAGCGCGACGCCGCGCCGGACGTCCGCCTCGGCGCGTTCGGCGGGCGTGCGGATACGTTCGTGCTTTTCGACGCGTGCCGCCGTCGCGGCGGCGGGCGCCGATTGTACCTGGGCAGGCGAAAGCTTGGGCCCGGATTGGACGGACGGCGGAGGCGACGGCTGCGCGGGCGCGCGAGGCGGCGCCGGCTCGGCGGGCTGCGGTTTGGGGGACGCCCCGGCCGGCGCGGACATCGTGAGTGAACGATTCGGTATCGGCGTCTCGATCGAATGCGCGAGTCGGAGCGTCTCGGGCACCACCGCGGCCGGCTTGGTTGTATGCGCAGACGAAGCCTTCATCGCGGGCTCAGGCGCGGCAACCGTCGCTGCAGGGGTTGCTGTGGGCGTCGCTGCGGGCGTCGATTCCGGCGGTTGGGGCGACGGGGTAGCCGGCGCCTTGGGCCCAGGCGCCACGAGTCCCTGTACCTGAAACAACGGCGGCACCTGCGGCGCCGCCGGAACCGGCTCCGGCGTAAGCAGCGCTCTTTGTTCGGCCCGCGCTGCGGCCTTGAACGCCTGATCGGTTACGAGCGGTCGCGCCTGCAATTGATAGGTGATCCACAGCACCCATGCAACCGCGACGATCAGCAGTCCGGCGACGAAACGCCAGAACCACTCGTGACCGCCCTTCAATTTCGATACTGCGCGCACGTGGCGCGGCGGGAGCTGTCCGTCCGGCGTCGCCACGGCATGGCGCCGGTCGAGCTCCTGCAGCATTTTGTTGATCAGGCTCACCGGGAAATCATCAGTCGAGCACGCGCGTCAGTTTGAGCCTCGGCCACCACCAGCGTGAGAGCGTCGCGGCGGTCGGGGTGTCCTGCACGGCCGCGCGCACGTGGCGGCGCGCCACTTCAGTACCGCCTTCGCCGAAAACGAGCAGCAGCGCCTTGTGCATAAGAATGTTAACGAGACGCGCAACGCCTTGGCTCGCGCGATACAGCAGGCGCAGCGCGCCTGCGGTCAGCAGCGGCTCGCCCGCATAGCCCGCCACCGCCAGGCGATGCGCGACGTATGCCACGACCTCGTCGTCGTCGAACGCGCGGAGGGTGTGCTGGAACGTGATGCGCTGGCGCAGTTGCCGGATCGAATCAGAGGCGAGCTTGCGATCGAGCTCTGGCTGTCCGAAGAGCACCACCTGCACCAGTTTCCTCTTTTCCGTCTCGATGTTGGTGAGCAGGCGCAATGCTTCGAGCGTCGCGATCGGCATCGCCTGCGCCTCGTCCATGCACAGCACCACGCGTCTGCGCTGGCGCGCGAGGTTCAGCAGCGCCCGAGTGATGCCTTTAAGCAGGTGGTACTGGTCGACATGCATATCGACCGGGAAGCCAAGCTCCTCGCCGATCGCCAGCAGCAGAGTGCGCGGCTCGAGCTTTGGATTCGGGATGTATGCCGAAAGCCAGGAGCTATCCAGCGTGGCAATGAACTTGCGGCAGATCAGCGTCTTTCCCGTGCCGACCTCGCCGACGATCTTGAGAAAACCTTCACCGTTGCCGACCGCCACGAGCAGTGTGTTGAGTGCCTCCTGCGTACTGCGGCACGGATAGAAGAAGCTCGTGTCCGGCGTAATGCCGAACGGCGGCTCACGCAGCCCGAAGTGTCTGAGATAGTTCATTTCGTCACGCTCCCTTTATGTGCCGAGGCCGGCCGGCCGAGCGATTGAAATCGCTCGCGCGCGTCGTTCAGGTCCTGCTGCCAAGACTCGTCGGTTTGCAGCAAGGTCGGCTTGAGCAGAATGACCAGCTCCTTCTTGCGCACCGTGCGGCTGGTGTTACGTATCAGGTCCCCGGCGCCGCCTTCCCTCACGCCGGGAATGCCGCCCCGCGCGTCCTTGATGTCCACACTCATTAAACCGCCAATAGCGACGATGTTGCCGTCGGTGACGCGCACGATCGTGTCGGTCTCGCTCACCGTGCTCTTCGCCAGCGGCAGGGTGATCGTCGCGATCGAGCTGCCGAGGTTGACCACACGCAGACTCTCGGTCACCTCGCTGACCGAGGGATGGACGTGCAGGATGATGTTGTTCTGGTTATCGATCTGCGGAGTGACATCGAGCACGATGCCGGAGAAAAACGGCTGCACCGTGACGGTCGGAGACTGAGTCTGCGTGGTGCCGGTCGTGGTGGTGGTTGTCGTCACGTTGGTGACGAAGAACTCATCGGTGCCGACCTTGAGCACTGCCTTCTGGTTGTTGAGTGTCGCGATTCGCGGACTCGAGAGCACCTGCACGTTGCCCTGAGACTCGAGGAACTGGAGCAGGGCGGCGAAGTTCGAGGTTTGCAGCGCGAGACCGAATACTGCGCCCGCGGGATTGCCGCCGGCAAGGGACTGCACCCCGGTGCCGACGATCGAGCGCCCCTGCGTGTCTACGCTAAGCGCGCCGCCGCTCAGCGTCTGCCCGACCGCGCCGAGCGTGGTGCTGTTGTTGTTCAGCGGATTACCAACTTGACCCACCGCGATGTTCGGCCCCGAATTTCTGAACGCCGCCCAGTTGACGCCCGACTGGTAGGCGTCGGATAGCGTCACCTCGACGATCTTGGCTTCCAGCATGACCTGGCGCTCGACCGACACCCGCGTCGCCTTCAGGTACTTCTCGACTGAGCGAAGCTCCGCGGGCAGCGCGCGCACGACCACCACGCCCGAGTGCGGTGTCACCACCACCGAGCGCCCCTCGCCCGTGCCGACGATCGTGGTGAGTGCCGCCTTCAGGTCGCCCCAGAAGTCCGACTGCTGGCTCGTCGTGATGCGGCTCGATTCGCGCGAACTCGAGGTCGGGGCGGCGGGCGTTGCGGCCGCGCCGGAGGGCGTGGACCCCGCGACCGCCGTGCCGGATTCGGAAACCGCGCCGGACTGCACGCGCAAATCGGACATTCCGAGGCGCCGTCCCTGCAGATAATTCACCTGGAACACGCGCGTCTGAAACCCGGCCGGCTGCACGAAAACACGTGTACCGTCGACGCGATAGTCGTAACCGTAGATCTCGCGCAGTGAATCGAGCGCCTCGAAGATCGTCACGTCCTTGAGATTCACCGATATCGTTCCGCTGACACCAGGATGCACCAGCATGCTGTAGCGCGTGCCGGAAACGATCGAATTAAACACCTGCGCGGCCGGCGCATTGTTCACCGAGAGATCGAAACGCGTGTCGATCGGCTGTCCGCGAACATCGGGCATTTCCATGCGCAACGGCGGCAGCAGCGCCTGATCGATCACCGCTGGAGTCGGCGCCCTGCGCGGCTCGCCGTCCTTGGCCAGCTCTGCGGCGATCCCGGGGTCGATGCCGCTCGGCCGCGGTGGTGGCGTACATCCGGCGATGGCCAGGGCGAGTACCATCGTCAAGAGTCGATTCATCGCTTTCTCTCCCCCTTCGCCCCGCTCTTGTCGCCGGCAGCCGAGCGCCGCACCGGACTTTTCTCGACCGACGGATAAAGCTTCAGCACGCGCGTTTCCGCGCCATGCCTGAGCACCACTTCGGTCTCGGTGACGCGCACCAGCGTCGCCTCGCCTAGCTTTTCCCCGAGGGCAACCGATTCGCCGTTGATCACCGCGATCTTGCGGCCCGGCGCGAGCAGGACGCTCTGCAATTGCGGACCGGGCGGCTCGGGCGTGGCCTGCGGCGACGGCGCCACCGTCGGCGGGCGGGTCGGGTCGAGCAGCCCTTTTTGCGCCGTGGCCTGGGCGCTCGCGAGAAACATGCCAAGAGCGATCACGGACGCGGCTTTCATACATTCAACCACGACTTGTCCAGGCTCAGTGTGTACACCGTCACCTTCAAGGTCACGGCCGGGAATCGCTCGGCAGTCATCTCCGCGCCGCCCCAGTAGAGCTGCGTCGGCAGCCGCTCGAGCTCCTTCAGGTAGGCGAGCAGGTCGAGATAGGAGCCCGCGACTCTGAGCTCGATGCCGTGCCTGTAAACGCTGTGCTCGCCGCTCGCGCCAGCGTCCGCGGCGCGCTTCGCCTGCGTTGCGTCCGCGCGCGAATCGGTGATCAGCGTTGTGGCGAGCGATTTCATGCCGACGAGCGTGACGCGAGCGTTGCGCGCCAGCATCTCTTCCAGAACCGCGCGCATTTGGCGCGGATCGGTGAACCTGCGCTGCTCCTCGAGAATGCGAGTCTCGATCACCGTGATTTCGCCGTGCACGAGCTCCAGGCGCTCGCGCAGCGCGCGATCGGGGTCGGCCGCGCGCGCGCTCACGAGCTGACCAAGCTTGTCCTGCAAGGCCGCAGTCTCGGCTTGACGCGCCGCGATATCGCGGCGCAGGCGCTTTTCCTTGGCGACCTGCGCGTCGATTAACACGGTATCCATGAAGGTCGCCACCAGCACGAGCAGCGCGATGAAGATCAGTGCGCGCTCGCGGAGCGACGCGGCATCCATGCGCTCGGCGAGCCGCTGCAGTAGCGCCCTCATGGCCGCTCCTTGGTCGCTGCGGCGACGCCCGTCGCGTCACGTGGCGGCAAGCTCACATTGAATTCGACGTAACGCGTCGGCGGCTGCAGCTCGTTCTGCGGCGCGGACACCGCAGCCCCGGACGAAGACGCCTCAAACGCCGTGAGCTTCAATTCTGCCACGCTGCGCCCACGCATTACGGTTTCAGCGTTCAGTCCCTTCAGGTAAATCGGCAGCAGGTCTGCAGTCAGTGCGCGCCCCTTGATGACGAACTCGTCAGCGCCGCTTACCGCGAATCCCGTCAGCCAGACGCCTGGGCGCGCCTGTCGCGCAAGCGCCGTCATGAACGACGAGTATCCAACGAGGTTCGCCGAAACGCCCACGGTAACCTTCGCAAGCAGTTCGCGGCTGGACTGAAGTCGCGCGTTGGCGCGCACCAGCTCTTCCTCGAGGAGCTTGGAGCGGCCCTGCGTCGAGAATGAATCCGCGAGCTTCAGAACCTGGTCGCGACGAACCAGCAGCTGCGCGTCCGTGTCAATCAGCACCACCTCGAGCGAACGCGTCTGGTAGAAGGCGTAGGCGTAGAGCACCACCATGCCGAGGAACGCAATGCGCAGTGCAATCAGCATCGTCGCAAACGAAAAATGTTTCGTCTGCTTCATGAAGATCGGGTTGAAGAGGTTGATCTGCTGGCTCACGCCGTCGGTTCCTATAGCACCTTGGTCTGAACGCGCAGCGACGCGCCGAACAGGTGGAATAGCCGCCACTGCGTGGCGGGATCCGGCACGCTCCCACCCTCGAACGAAAGCGTGTCGCTAAAGTCGATCGGCTCGATCATAATGCCAACGTTCTGACCGAGCGCCTCGTCGAGCCCATATTCCTCAGGCAGCGGCGCCAGCAGCAGCTTCGTCACCGGCACCTGCGGGAACTGGCGATCGAAAAGGTCAAGCGTGCGCTGCAGCTCGAGCACCAGGCGCTCCAGCGTCTCGTCGCGCGCGCTGCGCAAAGCGCTCAATCCAAGTTCGAATCGACGCGCGAGAAACAGCTCCTGGTTGAACGTCACCGTCAGCAGCGATGCCTCCTCGCCGGGGTAGAGCAGAGCGAGGCCACGCGCCGGCTCCTCGTAAAGAGCTCCGATGTTGCGTTGCGCGGTCTCCGCGATGTCAATAACACTGATCGGGATGCGCGCCGCCTCGAATTGCTTGATGCGCGCCTCGATCAGCTCGTTCTTGGCGGCGACCGCGTACATCGAGTGATTGCGCCCTGCGCGGGAGGCGTCGGGCGGGATGGCGAGCACGTCGATTGTGGCGTCATCGACGTGGTAATCGAGCATGTCCTTGATGCTCCAGCGAATCGCGCTTTTCAGCTCCACCGGCGGCACGTTCGGCGCCTCGACGAGCAGCAGCTGATATTCGCCGGGTCGCAGCAGCGTCGCGCATTGGTAGCGCTCGACACCGACATCGTTGGCGAAGCCCTCGGCATTCGTGCCCTCAAGGCTGCGCGAGCCGAACTGCGTGACCGCCGGGGTAACGTTTTTGGCGCCGGCGAGGGCATGGACGAAGCTGGCCGAACGCTCGTTTAGCTCGACCACCATCCATCCCTTTAAGTTGTTCGATGACCTAAACGGCCAGCGCATGAATTGGCATTGTTGACTATTGTAGCCAAAACTTGAAGTTAACCAATTAACTATTTGTTGTCAATAACCTTTTTTAGATTTCAAGTCGGCTCTGGATCGAGTCTTGTGCGACCGCCTCGAACAGCCCAAATACAGATGAGAACAATTGTCAACAGACTGCCGGCACAGGTCTTCACCCGCGCCGCATTGGGCCGGGGATACGGCTCTAGTTACTGCCGACGCTGGCACGCAGCTGGCGCTCGACATAGTTCGGATTCGAGGGGCTGGCTACCGGGCAGCTGCCGCCGGAGAAGTTGCAGGCGGTCGCCGTGATTGCGTACACCGTGACCACGGTCGAAACCTCCGTGTGCGGATTCGACGTGCACTCGACCGTGACCGTGAAATCAGAGAGCGCGCCCGGAAGCGCGAAGCTGGTCGATGCGACGCAGCTCGTGGCATTCAGAACCCGATAGACGCCCCACTCGATCCCTACGCGTGCAGCCTGGTAGGCGCGCGCGCCAAGCATGTCGCGCACGATAGTCGACTGCTGGGTCGACGACAACGAGAACACGGCGGTGCCGAGCACCGCGAGCATCACCAGGATCACCACCGCGACGGTGGTCG
>Ga0214471_10000539_pt1 | contig 32174 bp, 46 predicted proteins | sample RVTome_5_FD_207665 | JGI IMG/M metagenome (GOLD analysis project Ga0214471, IMG submission 207665) | Soil microbial communities from uranium-contaminated site in the Upper Colorado River Basin, Wyoming, United States - RVT142D155 | ecosystem: Environmental > Terrestrial > Soil > Contaminated >... | reverse complement strand
TGATCGTCTCATGGGTCTTTGCGATCCCGCAGTCGATGCCGGGCAGCTGGTCGCCGGGCGTCCCGCCGGTCAGCTCGGCCGTGGCCTCGAGCACCGCCGGCCAGGCGTCGGCCGGCAGGCCGCAGATCGCCGCGCGATCGTCCTCGTCGCGAACGTAGATCTCGTCATCGCCGTAGAGTGCGGGGAAATCGACGGTCTTGAAGGATTGAGTCGTCATCGTCAGGGCTCCTTTCCCTCTTGCGGCGGGCCGTCCCGCCACGTCTCGATGGTGCAAGTGTCCCACAAAATAGGACGTGTGTCAAGCGGTTTTCGCCGCCGGGTCGATCTTTTTTCGCCCGCCGCCGTGCTCTTTGCGTTTGGGGTGTCCCGTTTTCGGCTCTCATTCGAGGACGCAAAAATTAACAAAAAGCCGGTCCATTGCGGTTCACTCCCCGCGGTTTCACACTTTCACGCTTTCACACTTAGTGTAAAAGCCAGTGACCTGAGATTTGGTTTTCGGGAAACTAGTTGACCGACGATTCCGGCCCTCTCGGCGTGCGCCGAGGGGGCCGGGCTTTGTCGTTTTGGGCGGGAATTATTCAGATCCTATTCAGGACGGAAATTGACGAGGCGAGTCAATTTGGTTCATTTGCACCATCGCGCCCTGTCCTCCGTCACCCCTAAGTGATTGAAAACCCTGGTGGGCGCGGCTGGGATTGAACCAGCGACCCCCGCCGTGTGAAGACCTTTCCCTCCACGATCTAGCGGTGCAGGGCGCGCCAGACCCGCCAGATGTGGTGCACCGCGGGTCAGAAAGAGCACCCGGCAGCAGGAATTTGGTTCAGTTGCACTAAAGGGAACTGTCCTACAGATTGCCTCGCCTGCGCTGCCACGCCACGCCATGCCCCGCCAAGCCCGGCCTTGCCCCGCCTGCCTCGCCGCGCCTCGCCGCGCCTCGCCGCGCCCTGCCATGCCAAACCACGCCTGCCTCGCCCTGCCTCGCCATGCCCCGCCTTGCCGCGCCCGGCCCCGCCTGCCGCGCCAAGCCGTGCCCGGCCCAGCCGCGCCCAGCCACGCCTGCCGCGCCATGCCATACCTAGCCGCGCCACGCCTCGCCCCGCCTTATTCGGCGGCTGCCGCGATGGCGGCGGTCAACTGGTCGACCTCCGCGATCAGCTGTTCGAACTGCGACTCATCCACGACCTCGAACGTGCCGCAATCTCCGTCGCGTTCCGGCCGGTAGTCGCCGACGCCGACGCCATGCCCGGCGACGGCGAACAGAGTGCCGAGCTGACCGAAAGAAATCACTGCGCTGTTGTACTGGACCTCGATCTTGACGCCCCACGGCCAGAACTCCGGACGGTAGCGCATCTCGGGCGTGCGGCCCGGCCCGCTGAGCCGCGCCACGTCCTCACGCACGGTCGCCGGCGGCGCGATGATCGGCACCAGGAGGGTTCTCTGAAAGGCGCCTTGCAGGCACCCCGGTTGGCGTTGAGCCGTCCCGGTGACTCGAAAGGCCTGACGCGCGGACACCTTGGTCATGTCGGCGAGGCTCGTGCACGCGGTCACGGCGGCGGCCTTGAACGCGATCGCCGGGAAACCGTCGCGGCCGTCATCGAGACGATAGCGCGCGGCTTCGACCTCGGCGTGCGGGTTGCGTGCGTCCCTGCCGGTGCTCGCGACCTTCATCTGCTTGTCGAGCATCTGCTTCCGCGCCTTCTCCGGGAACGCATGCACGATCAACGGAGCCGTGCCGCGCAAATAAAGAGTCGTCCACAACAACTTCATTTCCGGTATCTGGGTCTTCTTCTCGGCCATCGTTCGTCCTTTCAAGTTTGATGATTACTCCAGCGCCTTGGCGGCGCGGGCGAGGTAGCCGGGGGAAAATTTGGCATAAATCCGCTCGGTGGTGCGGGCGTCGTCGTGGCCGAGGAAGGCGGCGATCTCGGGCATGGGTGTGCCGGCCTCGGCGAGCCAGACCGCGGCGGTGTGGCGGAGCGTGTGGGGGGTGACTCCCCCCGGTTGCCCGGGGGCAGGCTTGAGGCCGGCGCGCGCGCAGGCGGCGGCGAAGGCGCGCTTGACCGACTTGACCGGCCGGCCCGCCCACTCGACGACGCGGTCCTCGGCGGTGCCGGTGCTCACCTCGAGCGCGCCCTCTAGCGCGGCGCGCAGGCGCGCGTTCATCGGCACGGTGGCGCGGCCCTTGCGCCGCTGGCCCGCGGGCGCGGTGCCGAGCTTGACCAGGCCGCGGCGGAAATCGACCCGGTCCCAGGTCAGCTCGAGGATGGCGCCGGCGCGCCCGGCGGTGGCGAGCGCCAGGACCACGAACAGCCTGAGATGGTCGTGGCGGCACGCGGCCAGCAGCGCGTCGAGCTCGGGACGGGTGAGGTAGCGGTCGCGCGGCGCCGGGCTCGCCGGCAGCTCGACCACGGCCGGGGTGCGCGGGTCGTGCCAGCGCAGCGCGGCGCGCAAGGTGCCGAGCTCCTTGGCGACGGTGCCGGCCTGGCGGCCCTGGGCGGCGCGCCGGCGCGCGTAGAGCCGCGACGCCGCGCGGTCCACCTGGGCGGGGTAGAGCCCGGCGAAGTGGGAGCTGAGCGCCTTCCAGGCGTCGTGCGCGCGGTCGGGGCGGGCGGCGCGCGCGTCGAGGTCGGCGAGGTAGGCGGCCATGATCTCGCCCACGCTCTCGCCTACCGGCCGGCGCGCGAGCTCGTGGAGACGAGCCTGGGCCTGGTCCCGATCACGGGTCCTGAGCGAGACCCGGACGGTGCGTCCGGCCTCGGTCCAGGCGGCGGCCCAGATGCCGCGGTATCTGACGAGCCGCATAGCAACCTCTCGGCCTCATGGTGGGGGATGCGGACGGGCGAGCGCAAGGGGACGGTCAGGATCAAGCCCTCGCGGATGCGCCGGCGCACGGTGGAGGGCGACACCGCGAGCGCCTCGGCCAGGCGTGCGACCGTCCAGGCGCGGGGCAGACCCGGGTCACGCGGAGCCGCGGAGGAATCGGCGGTCATGGTGCTTCGCTCGTCGAGCGCCGAGGCGCTGACAGCTTCTCGGCCGCCCAGGCGTCGATATCGGCGACGATGTACAGCGCGCGCGTGCCGAACCGCCGATAGATGGGGCCGCCGCCGGTGGTGGCCATCTTCTGCAAGGTGTTGCGGGTGATCCGGAGGCCGCGCTTAGTGAGGTAGTCAGCGGCCTCAGCGCGGGTAAGATAGCGCTCGGCGAGAACCATCATTGTTCCCGTTCCGGTCATGGGCTGGTATCTACGAGCAACTCAAAAATATCATCATCAGCGGAGTCCGGTTCTTCATCCGGGCCAGCCGGCCGCAATGCCTGAATACTTTCTGTGATAGATGATTCTTTTTTTTCGTCCAGCAATGTTCCAGTTTCTCGGAGATAGAGTATTGATGCCTTAAGTTCATTCTGTAATGACAATAATGCGGCCTTTCTTTTTTCAATTTCTTGCTCTAACTGTGCGATGGAGTCTTGTAAGTTTTTCAATGTTGCAGAAAATCCCATGATTTCACTATGTGTCAGTAAATGACGGCCTTTCAAATCTATCTCTTTTTGATTGCGAATTACATAGACTGGGATGCGTGCAAGTCTCAAGATTTTGTGCACAATCTCCTGATTGGGACGTAGTCGATCATTCTCTGTCTTAACCTCAACAGCAAACACAGCCTTAGTAATACCCGGTTCAAAGCCCCTAAGTCGATAAGGTGTTGTCTCTCTGTAGCATAGAAAGTCCGGCCATCCGTTTTGCAAGACTGTTACGCCTCGTTTCTCTAGCTCGTTCTTGATAACTAATTCCCTTTCATTCATCGATTGGCAATCTCCAATAGAACATCGACATGGCACGGCGCGCAGTCCGGGCAGGCCACGCCCATCTCCTTGCCGTCGGCGTGCGTGCGGCACAGCGCGCACCAGCAGGCGAGGTCGCGGCCGGCGAGCTCGCCGCGCACCACGCGGCGGAACAGGGCGCTCGCGACGAGCTCCATGGCCCGCCGCCGAAACTCCTCGACCGCCTCCTCGGCGTGATCGATCGTGAAGAACACCAGCCCGCCGCCCATCTGGCGGACGGCCTGGCCGCCAACCTTGTACGGGTTGCCCCATCTAGTCGTGCGGTCGCACTTGACCGCTCCCGCCGGCATCCGCCAGCCCTTGACGCGCCTGAGCTGGATGCGCTTCGGCATCAGCTGGGCTCCTCGATGTCCGAGACGAAGCACAGGTGCTCGACTTCGTCCGGATACCCCGCTTTCGCGGGGGCAGGCTCCGCGCTCGGCAGCTTGGCGAAACGCATGTGCAGATAGCCGCGGCACAGGCGCAGCTTGCGGTGGGCCTTGGGATAGGCGAAACCGTGCTCGCCGGCCGGCTCGATCGGCACACCCTTGTGGCAATAGAAGACTCCGCCGGCCTTGAGTTTGGCCATCATCTTCTTCCATTCGGGCGTGTCTTTCTGCTCGGGCGAGCCGGCGCGAAAGGCGCAGTTATCGCACGGCTCCGGGAACGGGAATGGCGTCCCATCGCTGTCGCGGTGGTCGCCACCTGGCGGCAGCGGCTCCCACGTCGCGCCGCAGTTCACGCACACCTCGAGGATGCGGGCATAGAAGGGCGTGACGCCCTGGCGGAACTGGCGCACCTTGCGGCACGCGCAGCGCGGGCAGCGCCCGCGCCCCTTGACCGGCTCGTCGCGGGCCCGTGCGCGCATCACCCCGCCTTCGTCAATCGCTTGCCGGCCGCGGCGGCGGCGACGGCGCGGGCAGTCTCGAAGTTGGCGTGGTGGTCCGCCGACTCCTTCGCGCGGTAGTCGGCCCAGCGGCGCGACAGGCCGAGCTTGCGGTTGCCCGGCACGGCCTGCCAGCAGGCGCGGCAGAACCCGAACCTGCCGTGCTCGCCGCGCCCGCCGCAGCCCGGCACGATGCAGCCCGCCTTCGCGAAGCCCGCTCCCGCCTTCGCGAAGCCCGCTCCGGCGGGCGAAGGAAGGCCGGCGGGCGAAGGAAGGCCTGTCATTGCCGCTTCCGCCAGCGCTCGAATCCGGCGGCCGCCTCGTCGGTCACCTCTCTGCCGCGGTCCGCGGCGTCGGCGCGCGCCGCGGCCTTGACACCCTCCAGCACCTTGATCAGGGAATCGGCCACGGTCTCGACCACGATCGACCCCACGGCAAAGATCATCGCCTGGCGGCGCGCGGCGCACGAGCAGTTCGGCGCGATGCAGGTTTCATAGCCGAACCGGTTCTCGGCCAGGTCGGCGTTGCACAGCGCGCGCACCGCGTCGAGGTCGGTGTAGGCGGTGCTATTCTGCGACCTTCCTTCGCCCGCCGAAGCGTGCTTCGCGAAGGCGGGAGCACGAGTCATCGCCTGGGTCCCGCGGCCGGCGCGGTGCCGGCGATCTCGTCGAGCAGGTCGGGCGCGCGTTCCGGCCCGTCGTCGGTATCGTCCGCCTCGCCGCCTGTCGGCACGACAATGGCGATCGGCTCGCCCTTTTGAACCACCCCCGCTTCCGCGGGGGCAGGCTCCGGCCCGGAGGACACAGAGGTCTCGTCCTCGTCCTCGTCCGTGCCCTCCACGAGCGCATCGCCTTCGCTCTGCCCGGCCTTCGCAGCCGAAGCGGCTGCTTCGGCGGAGTAGGCTGTCCTCTGTGGTTGATCCTTCGCAGCGGCGCGCCGGGTGCGGCGGCGCTCGACCTGCTCGCGGTGGGCGCCGGCCGCGTCCTGCCACTCGTCGGCGATCTCGCGCGCCAGGTCCTTCAGCGTCAGCTCGACCAGGTAGCGCGGGTCGTTGGCTTGGTCGACGTCGAGCGTGCGCACCAGCACGTGGCGGCGGTGGGGCGTGTAGACCCGCGCCTCGACGCGGACCTCGCCGCGCTTGGGGCGCGCCGCGCGATCCTCTGCGGGGCGGCCGGCAGCCGTGTCATCCGTCATGGTATGCCTCCGGTGGTGGAAATGCGGTTGACGCTGGCGGATCCGAACCAACGTTCGATGGTCGCGTCGGGCCAGAACCAAAAGCCTTGCCGGCCGCGAGCACGGAGCGGCACCGGCCAGGGAGCGGCGTCGGTCATCGGCCACGCCCACACGTCCGGGTCGATGTCGGCCGGGTCGCTGTCGTGCCATGCGATGTCGATGGCGCGTTGCGGCGCGCCGAGCACGACCGTGCCGAGGCCGGCGCCGAGCGGCGTTGCCTGGGGTGCGAACCGCATCCGGTCGATCATCCGGCGCGCCTCGGTCCATTGGAGGGACGTCCCCGCCACGGTCCCGGCGAGGCGCCGCGTGCGCGGGTCCAGCAGATCAAGGACCTCGCCCATATCGAGCGGGCGCGCCGCGGCGTGGATCACGATGCGTTGCCCGACAAGGGCGCGCGGCGCCGGCCAGCGCCGGAACTCGTAAGGCTTGAGCCCGGCGACGACCAACGAGGCCCAGGGCTGCCACAGGGTGAGGGCCTTCATGCCGCGCTGCCTCCAAGGGTGAACAGCATCGGCGCGGCGCGGACGGCCTCGCCGTGGGTCTCGATCAGGCCGTTGTTGCGCAGCTTCGCCATGCCGTCGTTCCAGTGGCCGCCGCGATCAGCCTTGCCGAGGCGCTCGGCGATGGCGCGTTTCGGCACCCAGCCCGGGTAGTCGGCGAGCAGCAGGTCGAGGATGTCGCCGGACAGCGCGGGCAACGCCGCCTTCCACATCGCGACGCGCTCGGCGGCGGTGCGCGGCGGGTCCGGCGCCTCGAAGCCGGCGAGCGCGAGGCCTGACGCCGCGATCGAGATCAGGCCGTCGCCATGCTCCTCGACGAGGCCGAGGTCGCGCAACTCCTTGCGGCCGGCGTTGAAGTGGCCGCCGCGAGCCTTCATGCCGGCCAAGGTCGCGGCCTGGGTCCAGGTGAGCCGCGCGGGCGCCACGCGCGCGAGCGGGCCGAGCAGCTTGGCGGTGGCGCTGTAGAGGACGTTGGCGCCGCCGTTCGCGCCGCGCGCGGGCCGATGCCGTTCCTTCTGCTTCCGGCTGCCGCTACCAGCGTCGGCCGCGGCGATCGGCTTTCGCGCCGAGGAGGCAATCTGGATAAGAGCCCGATCCTCGGGAGCCGGTTCGCCGCGCATCGCTGCGATACGCCGGCCGAGCTCGGCGAATGCGCCGCTGACCGCCTCGACGAATGGCGCGAGCGCATCGAGCTCGGCGAGCAGGGCGGCGTGGGCTTCGCCGCGGCCCTCCGCATAGCCTTCGCCGCGCGCGGCGGCGAGGGCGGCCTTGCTACTCTGCGGAGCAGCGCTCCGCTGCGAAGCACGAGTCGAGACGCCCGCCTTCGCCGATGCTTCGGCGGGCTCCTCAGGCTGAGGCTGTTGTGTTGCCGCGACCAGCGCGCTCAGCTCGGCGAGGTCGGCCTGGGCCAACGCCTCGGGCTCGGCCAGGCCCTCGTCGGTGGGGGCGCGGCCCGAGTCGAAGGTCTCGATGGCGGGGAAGCGGCGGCGCTCCAGCAGGCCGAGGTCGGGCGCCCACAGCCAGCCCTCGCCGACCTTGAGGCGCGCCAGCGAGTCGAGCACCTCGCGGCCCTGGGCGACATCGCCCTGGCCCTTGATCCAGTCCTCGATCGCCTTGCGGTCCTGCGGCGCCATGACGCGCATCGCGACCAGCGCCGCGGCCTGGGTGAGCACGTTCTTATGGAGCACGGCCGGCCGCTGGGTGATCAGCACCACCCGGAAGCCCTTGACCCGACCGCGGCGGACGATGCGGTCGGTGGCGTGCAGCAGCCGGCGCTGCTCGGGAAGCGTGCTCTGCGCGGCGAGCTCGTCGGCCTCGTCGCAGACCAGGTGCAGCGGACGCTTATTGAACCGGTAGAGAGCGCCCAGGAAGTCGGTCATGAAGCGGTGGCGCTCGCCGATCATGAACTCGCTCAGGTCGATCACGCACGAGAAGGCGCGCTCGGCGACAGTGCGGCCCAGCAGATCGCCGGCGCTCTCGGCGAGCGCCAGATCGGCGTGGTCGCCGCCCAGCACCGCCACCGGGAAGCCGGCGCGCTTGCCGTCGGCGCTCGCTTTCAGCCCCCACCATACCCCGGTCGGGTCGATCACGCACACCCGCCGCCCCAGCCGCAGCAGGCGCTCGACCCAGCCCTTGGCGACGTAGGACTTGCCCGAGCCGGTGCGCCCCAGGATGGCGACGTGGCCGGCGAGCAGCGCCTCGAGCCGGTCGTCGGTCAAGGGCGGCGGATGCCGGCGGTCAGACATGCGCGGACTCGCCGACCTCATAGACTGCCGTGGCGCGCTTCATCGCCCGGCCGCGGTGGCCGGGCGGCAGCCGGTAGGCCGCGATCGTGACCAGCAGCCGGCGGCGCAGCAGCTCGAGCGCGCGCGCCGCGCGCTGGCGCGACACGCCCAGGCGCGCGCCGGCCTCGGCCGCGGTCAGCGGCCCCGCCGCCAGCAGCTCGGCGAGGACCATGCTTCGCAGGGTAGCAACGGTATGGTCGATGCGCGCCCGCGCCTCGTCGAGGGTCACGTCGGCCACGGCGTGTCGGACGGCGGCTCGGGGTGATCGCCTCGCCTAAGCTCTATGACATCGCCGGTCTGGGTAATCAGCCTAAGCGTATCGTCGTACCCGCTCCGGTAGGTGAGGAGCGCGGCATGGTTGGCCGCTGCCCTGTCGACCGCGGCCTCGGCGGCGCGCTGGACCCCGGTGCGGGTGAGCCGCCAGGACTCGATCCACCAGGTGCGCCGCCCGTCGCTGACCAGAGACGTCTTGGCGCCGCTGCACAGCACGCGGACGTCGAAACAGGGGTTCGCGGTGCGCACGCGGGCGAGCTCGTCGAGCGGGCCGAGGTCGGTCATCATCACCGACCGGCCCGACGGGTAATGGACGACTCCGGTGGTCATCGGGGCTCCTTTCGTGCGGGCGGTTCGGTTTCATGCGGGGGCGCGAAGGGCGCGGAAAAATGGGCGAGGGCTTCGCGCAGCTCATCCCGGACCTCAATCGCCTCCTCCCAGCCGATATCGTTCAACCAGTCGTTGGCAGCTTCTAGGGCAGCTTCGATCTCGTCCTCGTCGGCGCCTTGCGGCTCGACGGTATCGAACCACGCGAGGGCGCGGCGTGCGGCGACCACCAGATCCGCGACTCCCGATCCGGTCGGGAGCAGGCCCTCCGCGTTTCCACAAGCCCGGTCCGCGCTCACGTCGCGCCCCACAGGTCGATCAGCAGGAAGCCGCCGATGGTGACGGCGAGCGCGGCGTCGGCGCGCGCGATCGCGGCGGCGAGCCAGCACGCGTCGCCCGCGACGCGCATCCCGAAGGCGGCCGTATGCCAGTGCGGCCAGCCGGCGGCAAGCGCGAGCGTGCCGGCGAGCAGCAGCGCCGTGCCGAGCCAGCGGATGACGGTCATGCGCGCCGGCCCCGCGCGCGGACGGGCCGCGCATCCTCCGCCGGCGGCGGGCCGGCGGCGTCCCACAAGGTGGCGGCGAGCTCGCGGCGGACGGTAAGAACCGTGATCTCACGCGGAGACGCGGAGGGCGCGGAGAAGACTGTGGAGCGGGGCCCGGATGCTGCCCCCGGCTCGGCGACCGGGGCAGGCCCCGGGAGCGGACGGGTGGTCCCCTGGGCGCGCGCGCTGCGCGCGCCACGGTCCGCCGCGCTGGCCCCTCGCATGGTCTCCGCGCCCTCCGCGTCTCCGCGTGCAAATTCGCGTGCCCACGGCACGACCGCGATCATGACCGGCCCGGCTCCTCGACGGCGTCGTAGTGGGCGGCGATCAGGGCCAGCACATCGGCGGCGGTGTCGAGCGCATCCTCGCCGGCGACGGCTATCCAGGCCGCGCCGAGCGGCGTGCCGCCGGCGGTGGTTACCGTGACCTTGACCGAGGCGCGCGGTTTTATCGTCGCCTCGGGGCGCGGCGCCGGTCGAGCGTGAGCGCTGCCCAGCGCCGCGGTCATGGATCGATCCCGGGGTGCAGCTCGCGGATGGCGTCGAGCGCCGCCTGCCCCCGACCGCGATCGGGGGGGCCGCACAGCTGGCCGCGGGTGCGGGGCTCGGCGCGGGCCAGCTCGGCGCGCGCCAGGTCGCCGACGATGTCGGCGAGCGCGCGGCGCTGGCCGCCGCGCAGCGAGCGGAAGTTGTGGATCAGGAAGTGCTCCTGGTGGCTCAGCTCTTGGCTCAGCTCGGCGCCGGTTCCAGGCATCGATGTGTCCTTCGGTGGTCCGGATGCCCGGCCGGCGGCCTGCCTGCGCGAAGCCGAAGTAGCTTTGCTTCGGCGAAGGCAGGTGGGGCTTCGTGGCTCAGGTGCAGGGCCTTCGGCTCTCGGGTCCGAAGGATGCCGCCGGCCGGGCTGCTCCGTTCCGCTCCATCTGCCCTGCCTCGCGCGTACCGCGCTTCGCAGGGCGTGCCGGGCGTCCCCACGCCGCCCCGGCTTCGGCGGCCGCCGCCGGCCCAGGGAGGGAAGGGCCGATGGCGAACGCATCCCGGATACACCCGCCAGGGGTTATTCGTCAAGCGAGTCGTGCGCGGGGCGAAAATCGCGTGCGCCGCGGCGGGTTGCACGGCGGGGCGCCGCGCCTTACGCTGGCCCGGTCGGCTGCGAAGGAGCGATCGCGATGTCCGATTCAATCTCCAGCCTGATGCCCGCCAACGCCTTCCTGGGCGCGGTCGTGATCGTCCTGATCGCGGCGTGGGGCCTGTGCTGGCTGGTGCTGCCGTTCCTGGTGGTCGGCATCTTCGACCGGCTGGGCGGCGTGCGCGCCGAGTTGCGCGCGCTCAACGACGCGCTGGCTCGCCGCGCGGGTGAGCGCGGCGAGGCCGAGCGCGCGACGCCGGCGCGGGCGCGCGAGCCGCTGATCCGCTCGCCGCCGGGCTAGGATGCGGCGCAGGCACGTGCGGCCGGGGCGCGCCTCAGCGGCTTCCGGGGGTGAACTTCTGCTCGATCAGGCCGACGATCTCTACCGCCTCGCCCGGCTCGGGCGCGTAGGCGACCTCGCGCGACCGCGCCCAGGCCTGGGCGGGATCGCCGACGCCGCCGCCGCCGGCCGGGCGCGCGCGGATCACCACCGCGCCGTCGACCTCCGCGTCCGATGACTTGACCCGCAGCAGCAGCTCGCCGTCGCGGGTGACGATCAGCTCGCCGGCGAGCACCTCCATGGTCGCGCCCCCCGGCGCGGCGCGGCGCACCAGCACCATGTCGCCGGCGCGCAGCGGCCGGTCGAGCGCCTCGGCCCGGCGCGCGATCAAGAGCGAGCCCGGCGGGTAGAAGCCATCGGCGCTGCGGTCGGCGACGGTGGCGGCGAAGCACTGTCCCGGCCGGTCGAGCCCCGGGCGCGCGGAGTGCCACTCGTGGGGCGAGGGCAGGTCGAAGCCGCCGGCTCCGGGCGAGGTCTCTGAGAACGCGCTCGCCACCACCATGGTCTCGGGCACCTTGGCGGCGCCGGGCGCGGCGTCGGGATAGAGCACCGCCGGCGGGCAGCCGAGCGCTGCGGCCAGCACCCGCGCCTTGTCCGGCATCAGGCGCCGCTCGCCCCGCCACAGCTTGGACACGGTCTGCTGGCGCTCTCCCGCCGCCGCCGCCAGCATCGCCTGGGTCCAGCCCTTGGCCTCGGCGATCCGGGCGATGTTGTTGGCATGGCGCGGCCCTGCGTCCGGCCGCGCGGGCGGGCGGCCGCGCTGGGCCGGCCGGGCCTTCTGGCCATCGTCGTGCCCGGTCCGCGCCATCCGCACCAGCATGGCAGCCGGGGCGGGGGAAGGGGCAAACCCCAGGGGCGAGTGCATGTTGCATTTAACCCCTGCCGGGTGTAAACCCGCAACCGCTACATCTGGTAGGCGGACGGGGACAAACCTCTAGACCGTGGAAACGCTGGCCGAATGGCTGCGCCGCAACCGCATCAGCCCCGAGCGCTTCGGGACCGAACGGCTCGGCGTGAGCAAGTCCTACGTCCGCCGGCTGCTGTTTCCGCCCGGCCATTCCTGCCACAAGCGGCCCAACGACGCGATGAAGCAGCGGATCGCCGAGGCGACCGGCGGGGCGGTGCCGCCCGAGGCGTGGTACCGCGACTGGAGCGCGGCGGCGGAGTGACCGCGATGGCGCGGAGTTATTGGATCGTCAGGATCGAGCCGCGAAACCGAGCGTTCATCTGGGTGCTGTCGGCGCCCAACGGCAAGCCGGTGGCGCGCAGCTACGAAAGCTATGTCAGTCGGCGCAACGCGCGACGCGCCGTCGCGGCAATCTTCTCGATCGAGTGGCGGCTGCCGAATACCGGATTGATTGATCTCCGCTCGGGTCCTCCGATACCGCCCGGACGGCTGGCGGAGTGACGGCGATGGCGGCGCCCAAGGACCTGCCCGCCTATCCCGAGGGGCCGGGCTGGCGCGACAACGAGGCCTCGATCGCCGCCGCCGAGGCGGTGGCGCCGGACACGGCCAGCATCCGCGACCGGGTGCTGCGCGCGATCGCGGGTGCCTGGCTGACCGGTGGGCTGACCGCCGACGAGGCGGCGGCGCGGCTCGCGCTGACGCCGTTCACGGTGCGCCCGCGGGTGACCGAGCTCAGGATTATGGGCAAGGTGGTCGACTCGGGACTGAAGCGCCGCAACGAGTCCACCCTGCTGGCCACGGTCTGGTGCGTCCCCGCCTTCGCCAAGGCTACGGCGGGCGGGCCCGCCGAAGCTCCGCCAGGAGCGAAGGCGGGCATCGCGTCCTCCGCGTCTCCGCGTGCATCGTCTTCCCGCACACCGCTGTCCCGCGACCGCGGCAACGACCTGGCCGCGATCCACGCGGCGCAGCGCGATCTCGGCCTCGACGACGCGGTCTACCGCGAGCTGCTGCTCGGCCTCACCGGCCACGCCAGCGCGGCCGAGCTCGACGACGCCGGGCGGGCGCGCGTGCTCGCCGAGCTGCGCCGGCAGGGGTGGGGGCAAGGAAAATGAAAGGGGAACTACAGAGAACACAGAGGACACGGAGAAGCAATCCTGTCCGCCGAAGCGCGGAGCGCGTAGGCGGATGAGCATCCGGGTGACCAGCAAGGTGTGGGAGCACTCGGCTCACAAGGGGACGACGCTGCTGGTGCTGCTCTCTCTCGCCGACCAGGCCAATGACGAGGGCTGGTGCTGGCCGTCGATCGGCACGATCGCCGCCAAGTCGCGGATGTCCGAACGGCAGGTGCAGCGGGCCATCCAGAGCCTCGCCGCGTCCGGCGAGATCGAGATCGCTGCGGGCGCGGGGCCGGGCAAGGTCAACCGCTACCGGGTGCTCACCGAGCGGCTCGGCCGCGGCCCGGCGCCCGCCGACATCGCGCTCGACGGCGACGACGGGGGTGACAACTTGTCACCGCTGACGGTGACGCCCGTGTCACCCCCGGACGCCGGGGAAGGGGTGACATCCACGGTCGTGGAGGGTGACATCCATGGTCAAAAGGGGGTGACACCCGTGTCACCCAAACCGTTAAAGAACCGTCAAGAACCTAGACGCGCGGGCGCGCGCGCGAGCGCCGCGTCGCGGGGCGACGCTCGCGCGCCCGCCGAGGCCGACCTTCCTTCGCCCGCCGGAGCGGGCTTCGCGAAGGCGGGTGCCCAGGCGTGGCAGCGGGTACGCGAGCGGCTGCACGCCGAGGCCGGGGCGGCGGCGTTTGATACCTGGCTGGCCGGGCTTGAGCCGGCCGAGGTCGGCTCGGTGCGGGTCGTGCTGCACGCGCCGGGCGCGTTCGTCCGCGACTGGGTCGCGCCGCGCTACGGCGGCCTGCTGCGCACGCTGTGGACGGAGGCGCTGGGCCGCCGGGTTGCGGTCGAGATCGTGGTGCCCGGCCCGGAGCGCGACCTGTTCGCGGCGTCAGCCGCCGCCGCGCCGTGCGCTCCGTCCGTAGAGCCGGGGGCATCGATCCCCCGAAGCTCCGTCAGGAGCGAAGGGGGATGACCGCCGCGCGCCAGCCGCTCGGTTCGCGCCGGAGCGCCGGGCCCGGGGCGGCCTGCCTTCGCCGAACGACCCGTCGCCCGAAGGGCTTTGGCCCGCAGGGCGAAGCTCCGGCTTCGCGCAGGCAGGCCGACCTCGAGCTGGCCGCGGCGGGCGCGTGCCCGCCCGAGCAGTCGCTGTGGCAGGCGGTGCTGTGGCGCGCGGTCAACGACGCGCTCGGCCAGCTCGGCGGCGCGGAAGCCGCCGGCGCGGCGCGGCCCGCCATCGCCACGGCGCGCGCCTGGTTCGAGACCGCCGGCGCCGACTTCCGCAGCGTTTGCGACTGGGCCGGGTTCGAGCCCGAGGTGGTCCGCGAGCGGATGCTGCCGGTGCTCGCCGCCGGCGCCGCGGCGCGCGCGCAGGTGAAGCTCCGCCTGCGCCGCAATATCGGCCACGGCCGGCGGCCGCTGTCGGCCGCCGCGGGAACCGCGTCGTGAGCGTGCGCGTGATCGAGGGCGACTGCCGGGCGGTGCTGGCCGCGATCAAGCATGCAGACGTGGTGATCACCGATCCGGTGTGGCCGAATTGCCCCGCCTCGACGCTGGCGGGGGCTGATCGCCCCGAGGAGCTGTTTGCCGAGGCGATGTTGTTGTTGCCGCCGGACGTGAAGCGGCTGGTCGTGGTGCTGCGCACCGACAGCGATCCACGCTTCCTCGCGGCGGTGCCGCGACGCTGGCCGTTCTTCGATTGTTACTGGCTGCCTTACGTCTTGCCGCGCTACAGCGGCCGGAAGCTGGGAGGCAACGAGATCGCCTATGCGTTCGGCTCGCCGGTCACCTGGCGGCGGGATTGCCGGGTGATCCCGAATATCGCGCCGAAGGCCCAGCCTACCGAAAAAATCGGCCATCCTTGCCCGCGCGCCCTCGTGCACATGGCCTTCCTGGTCCGCTGGTGGTCGGAACCGGGCGAGACGATCCTCGACCCGTTCGCCGGCGCAGGCACGATCGGGTTGGCGTCGAAGCAGCTGGACCGCGATGCCGTCCTGATCGAGATCGATCCCGCCTACTGCGAGATAGCGCGGAAACGAATGGCGGAGGACGCGCCGCTGCTGTCCGCGCTCTCCGCGCCTTCGCTGGTAGAGGGCACGCCATGACCGCGCCGCGCAAGAAGCGCTGGCGGGCGCGGGGCGGGTTCCGCCCGGGCCGGCCGGGAGCGCGCAACGGCGGCCGCGGCGGGCGGCCGCGCAGCGACGGCGAGCCGACCCCCGAGGCGCAGGCCAAGCGCATCGCGCTGGCGGGCGGCGAGGCGCGGGTGGTGCGCGGCAAGCTGGTGGTCGACAAGGCGCCGGCCGGCGACCCGGCCAAGACCGCGACCCCGCTGGATGCGCTCGAGACGAGGCGGCTCATCAGCATCGCCCAGGCCGCGGCGGGACGCCAGCTCGCGGCCGACCACGCGCTCGCCTTCCCCAGCGGCGGGCGCGGCGACGGGGTGCCGCCGTCGATCCCGGCGCTCGAGCGCGCGGAGGCGGCGTACGCGGCCGGGCTCGCCGCGCTCGAGGCGTGCGGCGAGCGGGTCAAGCGCACCGTGCTCGACGCGGCGGTGTGGCGGGTGGCGCCGCGATGCCTGGTCGTCGACGACACCGCCGCCGGGCTCGACCTGTGGCGCTTGAGCGAAGGGCTGAACGCGCTCCAGCGGGTGCCGCGGTCGCGGCTCAAGCCGACCGGCATGGTGCGGCGCGCACGGCAAGGCGAAGGAGCACCCGTGCTCCGAAGCCCGAAGGGCGAAGGAGCATGAGGCTCAAGCCCGCCGACGTCGATCTCGCGCGCTTCCAGCGCCGGCGCGGGATGACCGTCAAGACGCTCGCCGCCATCTTCGGCGTGACCCAGGCCGAGCTCAAGGCCGCGCTAGGGGTCGAAGAAGGCCCACGCGGAGCCGCGGAGAACACGCGGCAACATGAGCCTGCACCGTCCGCGTCCTCCGCGGCTCCGCGTGCAGACAGCGGCGCGGCGCCCGGACCGGAGCTGGAGCTGCCACCGGGTGCGCCCGAGCTGCCGCGCGACCTCGCCCGCCTGTACGCGCTGATCGCCGCCGGGCCGGCCGAGGGGATGGCGCGGCGCGACATCATGGACAAGCTCGCGATCGGCGACGGCACCAGCTTCAACAGGCTGCACCAGCTGCGCGACCTCGGCCTGGTCGAGCTTATGGGCGACAGGCGCACCGCGCGCTGGCGCATCAAGCCCATGCCCGCGGTCGAGGCCGCGGTCGCGGACGGCAAGGTGACCGTGCTGCCGCCCGGCCGCGCGGCGGGCGGGACCAGCTTCGATAAAGGGTGCACGGCGCTGCCGCACCCGACGCGCCGGCGTGGGCCGGCGTGAGTCGTTCGAGGAAGGAGGCCGACATGGCACGGAAACCACCCGCCTTCGCGAAGCCCGCTACTGCGGGCAAAGGAAGGTCGAGCATCGATACCCGCAACCGAGCGGGGCGCAACCGCGCGCTGCGCGCCGGCGCGCCCTATCCGAAGGAGGTCGCGCCCCCGGCTCTACGGCCGGGGCAGGCGCCCGCCGGCGGAGCGGCGTTCGCGGAGGACCCGGACCCGACCGATAGAGGCCTGCCCCCGGCCCGAACGGGGGGCTTGCCGCCCGCCTCGACCACGGGACTCGGGACGAAGGTGACGATCCGCGCCGGCGCCGCGGCCGTCGAGACCACGCTCGAAGACATGCAGGCCGCAACCGACCGCCTGGCCGGCGGCACGCGCCACAACCTGGGCGGCGATGCGGGCGAGCGGCTGCGCGGGTTCGTCGAGCGCATCGAGCGGCTCGAGGCGGACAAGGTCGCGATCAAGTGGGACATCCACGAGGTGTTCGCCGAGGCCAAGGAGGACGGGTTCGACACCCGCGCGATGCGCGAGGTGATCCGCGAGCGCCGCCTCGACAAGGCCGAGCGCGACGGGCGCGAGGCGCTGCGCGACCTCTACCGCCGCGCGCTCGGCATGCTCGACGGCACGCCGCTGGGCGAGGCCGCGCTCGCCCGCGCGGCGGAGTAGGGCGATGGCAAGGAAGGTTGAAACACAGAGCACACAGAGAGCACAGAGCAACAATTCCTCTGTGTCCTCTGTGTCCTCTGTGGTTTTCGTTTCTTCCTTCTGCGCACCCTCCGCGGCTCCGCGTGAGCCCGATGGCGCCTGATGGCGGCCGGGCACAGTGCGTGAGCCGCAAGGTCGCGACCGACTTCGGGGCGATGTACCTGCATGTCGACCTGGACGCGCGCGGCCGGCCGGTGGGCGGGGCGATCTCGAGCCCGGGCAAGGAGCCGGACTCGGCGATCGCGCGCCTGGTCGCGGCGCTGTCCGAGGCGCTCGACGACGCGCTCGCCGCGCCGGGCCACGAGGAGCCGTGATGGCCCGGCGCCGACCAGAAAGCTGAACGGGACCAAGGAGCGAGCCATGACCACGAAGATCGAGTGGGCGCGCAACCCCGACGGGTCGGCGGGCGAGACCTGGAACCCGATCCGGGCGCGGAACAAGGTCACCGGCGGGGTAGGGCACTTCTGCGTCCGTGTCTCGGACGGCTGCAAGCGCTGCTACGCGGCGCGGATGCAGAGGCGGTTCAACAACCCGATCCGGTACGCCGCGCAGGACCGCAAGCTGGTCGACATCTTCCTCGACGAAAAGGTGTTGATGCGGCCGTTGCGCTGGCGGCAGCCGCGGACGATCTTCCCATGCTCGATGACCGACCTGTTCGGCGAGTGGGTGCCGGACGAGTGGATCGACCGCATCTTCGCGGTGATGGCGCTCAGCCCGCAGCACACCTTCCAGGTGCTGACCAAGCGCCCGGAGCGGATGCGGGCATACATGACTGCGCGCTCCCAGGGCAACGCAGAGGCCGTACGCGTGATGCTTACCGCCTTCCATGCGCGGGCGGGCAAGTGGTGCAAGTCGATTGTCTGGCCGCTGCCAAATGTCTGGCTCGGCGTCTCGGTCGAGGACCAGGCGACGGCGGACGCGCGGATTCCGCTGCTGCTCGCCACGCCGGCGGCGGTGCGGTTCGTGAGCTACGAGCCCGCGCTCGGGCCGGTGCTTCTCGACCCGGCTTGGATCGTGCCGTTCGGGCCGACCCTCGATTGGGTGATCTATGGCGGCGAGAGCGGCCCGGGGGCTCGGCCGATGCACCCGGACTGGGCGCGGAGCGCGCGCGACCAGTGCGCCGACGCCGGCGTGGCGTTCTTTTTCAAGCAATGGGGTAGGTGGGCGCCGGCCGCGCGCCACCCGAAGCGCGTGTTCGTCTATCGGGACGGCGGCATGGACATCCCGGATTATCGCGTCGCCGAGTCCGACCACGGCGAGGTGGCCATGGCCCCGGTCGGCAAGAAGCGTGCCGGGCGGGTGCTCGACGGGCGGGTGCATGACGAGATGCCGGCCGCTTTCGCGCGGGCAGGCTTGCCGTCGGTGCCGACGGCGCGCGCCGGGGCGCCGGCATGACCTCGCCGCCGCGCCGCCGCCTCGCCGCCCGCCCGTGGGAGCACAGTGAGCGCGGGCGGTGTGGGCCTTGGTTCGGGACCGGCCAGGCCAGGGGCCGCTCAGCGGCGCGTACAGGCGCCCTGAGGGCCTATATGCGGAGGCGGGGCTTGACGCGAGCCCCCAAATGTGGGATCGAAACCATCAAGGTGGGCCGAATGGCGTCCCGCGTTCCCTACATCCCGATGCCCGGCCCGCCGATCGCGTCGGGGGCAACCCGTGGCTGAGCGCAGCTCCGTCGACATCGCGGGGCTCGAGCGGAAGCTCGCCGCGCTGCCCGGCCAGGCGCGGTTCGCCGCCGCGCTGATGCTGACCACGCTCGCCCGCGACGACGGCCGGCCCGCCGGACAGCGGCGCATCGACGAGGCATTCGACCGCCCGACCCCGTTCACCAAGCGCGGCGTGCGCTACAAGCAGGCCACCAAGGCCAGCCTCGAGGCGCAGGTGTTCGTGGCTCCGATCCAGGCCGGATACCTCGCGCTCGAGGAGACGGGCGGGCCCAGGCGCCCGGAGCCGGGCAAGCCGGTGGTGACCCCGGTGCAGCTTAGGGTCAACGTCTACGGCAACATCCCGCGCGGGGCGATCAAGCGCCAGAAGCTCAAGACCGACCGCTTCATCAGCGGCCAGGACACGCCGCGCACCCGTCACCTACCGCCCGGCCTTTATCAGCGTCTCAAGGGACGGAAGAACAAGGGCACGACGACGCGACGGGGCCGACCGCGAACTCTCACCCGTCCGGCCAAGATCAGGGGGCCCAAGCTGTTGGTCGCGTTCAAGCCGCTGGCGAGCTACCGGCCGATCTTCCGGTTCAAGGCCTCGGTGCGCGAGATCGTGCTGCGGAACGTCGATCGGCGCTGGGCCGAGGCGATCCGGCGCGCGCTCGCCACGGCGCGGTGACGGTCAGCCGTGGTGCCACCAGCCGCCGCCCGCGAAGCTGCAGGCAACGCCCAGCCAGCCGTTTACCGCCATCAGGCCGAGCCCGGCGAACGCGGCCAGCCAGCCGCCCGCCTCCCACGCCTTCCAGCGCTTGGCCGTCTGCTGGATTGTCCGCACGTCGCGCCGCTCGTCCATCGCCCGCAACCATCGGTGAGCCCCAGCGATCATAGATCGGCCGGCCGCCGCCAATCAACGCCGCGCCGCACCCGGCGTCGGGGACCCTGGCACCCCGCGCGACCAAGGGTAATTCGCGAGCCCGATGTCGCGCTAGGCGAAACGGAAAAAAGCCATTTCGTTTCGCCAGCTTACAGGACGGTCTGATGGCGGCGAGGAAACGCAAGCGGGCGGCCGTCGCCGGGTTCCGCGACCGGATCACGGGACTGCGGCGAGTGCGCGCCGGCGACTTAAGGGCGAGCCCGAAGAACTGGCGGCGGCACCCGGAGGGACAGCGGAGCGCGCTGCGCGCGATCCTCGACGATGTCGGTTTTGTCGGCGCGGTGGTCGCGCGCGAGATGCCGGACGGCAGCCTGGAGCTGCTCGACGGCCATCTGCGGGCGGAGATCGATCCCGACGCCGAGATACCGGTGCTGGTCGTCGACCTCGACGACAAGGAAGCGGCGAAGGTGCTGGCGACGTTCGACCCGCTGGGCGACCTGGCGCTGCCCGACGCCGCCGCGCTGGCGGCGCTGCTCGAGGGCGTCGACTTCGATGAGCATGCCGACCTACGCAAGCTCCACGCCGACCTCGCCGCGGCGTTCGCGAGGATCGCCGACGAGATCGAGGCGAAACCGGCGAGCGAGACTGAGCACGACGTGCCGGGCATGGAGATGGCGCCGCACGAGCACTACGATTATCTGGTGGTGCTGGCGACGACCACCCAGGAATGGAACACGCTCTGCGATCGGCTGGAGCTTAAGCCGGAACGTCGGCGCCGCTCGCTCGGGACATGCCGCGCCGTCCGCGCGGAACGCCTGTTGAAGGCGATCGATGGACGGTAGCCTCGATCTCGCGATCGTCGTTCCGTCGCGCCGCCGGCCGCACAACATGCCGACGATCCGGCGCCTGCTGCCAAGCGCGACCGTGTGCGTCGACGAGCGGGAGGTCGAGGACTACGCCCTGTTCGTCCCGCGCGATCGGCTGCTCGCGCACCCGCCGATGGACGGCTTCGCCGTCGTGTGCAACTGGATCATGGACGCCGTGGCGGCGGAGATACTGTGCTTCGCCGACGACGACCTGGTCCGCGTCCTGGTACTGACCGGCTGGCGCCGCAGCGGCCGAGGCGCGGTGATCACCGAGGCGGACACCATCCTCGGGATCATCGAGAACGCCGCGCGCGCGGCCAAGGATATCGGCGCCTCGACCTTCGCGTTCTCGCACACCGACTTTGCGCCGTCCCCGCGGCCGGCCGAGAGGCCGATCAGGCCGGTGGCGATCCTGTCGAACGTGTTCGGCATCATGGGCCCGGCGCGGCATCGCAAGATGGATCCGTGCTTCGCCGGCCGCAACGCGATCGAGCTGACATTGCGGACGCTGCTCGAGGACCGGTTCGGCTACGCCGATTGCCGGTTCTTTTTCGACTGCGGCCCGATCTTCGCCGGCCGAGGCGGCAATGTGGGCCTGGTGACCGCCGCGCGCTGGGTGGAGTCGACGAAGGCGCTGAAAGAGACCTACGGCAAGCACGTCGGGTTGAAGCGGGTCGCGATCGACGGCCGCGGCAAGATCGACACGATGCGGATCAGAGTATCGAGATCGAACGCCATGGCGCAAAAGTAGGGCGACTTTTCGGCCGCCCAGGACGGATGCAGAACGGAGGCTCAGAGCAACTGGCCGGTATCGTCGCCCTCGCTCTCGGCTTTCGGCGCGTCGCCCTTCGGCATGTCCTGCTCTTTTTCGCGCCTTAGGGGAAAGGATGCCGCCGCCGGGCGTCGGAGCCACCTATCCCGGGCCGGTGCTGGCCCAGCTCCTCGATATCACCCCGAGGAGGCTCCAGCAGCTCGCCCGCGAAGGCGTCATCCCCCGCGACCAGCGCGGGCGTTACGATCTGGTGGGGGTGGTGCAAGGCTATGTCCGCTATCTGCGCAGCCGCGCGATCGCGGGCGACGTCGCGGGCGGCACGCCGGCGGACAAGGAGAGGCTGGTGAAGGCCAAGGCCGACATCGCCGAGATGGAGGCCGACCGGATGCGCGGCAATTTGGTGCCCGCCGACGAGGCCGACGAGGCGTGGCAACCGGTGGCGATGGCGGTGCGCCAACGGTGCCTGGCGATCCCGACCAAGACCGCGCCGCTGGTGGCGGTGGAGACATCGATTGCAGCCTGCAAGGACATCATCGAGACGTTCGTCAAGGAAGCGCTCGCCGAGATCGCCAGCCTCGACATCGCGCCGCGGCTCGATAGCGGTCCCGGCCCGAACGGCGCTGGTCGGGGTCGCCCGGCGGTTCGTTGACGCGTTCGCGCCGCCGCCGGACCTGACGGTCAGCCAGTGGGCCGACCGCTACCGCCGCTTGAGCCCCGAGGCCAGCGCCGAGCCGGGCAAGTGGACGACGGCGCGCGCGGAGTACCAGCGCGGCATCATGGACGCGGTGGCGAGCCCATCGATCCATACCGTGGTGATCAAGACGTCGAGCCAGATCGGCAAGACCGAGATCATCCTCAACATCATCGGCTTCCACGTCGACCAGGACCCGGCGCCGATACTTGGCCTGCTACCGACGCTGGAGCTGGCCGAGGCGTTCTCGAAGGACCGGCTGGCGCCGATGGTGCGCGACACCCCGGCGTTGCGCGGCAAGATCAGCGATCCGAGGTCGCGCGACTCGCATAACACGCTGCGCGAGAAGACCTTCCCTGGCGGGCACATCACCTTGATCGGCGCCAACAGCCCGGCGGCGCTGTCGGCGCGTCCGATCCGCATCCTGCTCGCCGACGAGATCGACCGCTACCCGCCGTCGGCCGGGACCGAAGGCGACCCGCTGAGCCTGGCCCGGAAGCGCACTACCGCATTCTGGAACCGCAAGATCGTCATCGCGGGGACACCGACCAACAAAGGCACGTCGAAGGTCGAGGCTGAGCACGACAAGAGCGACAAGCGGGTCTGCCTGGTGCCGTGCGGCGATTGCGGCCACGAGCAGGTGCTGCTGTGGAGCGGCGTGCGCTGGCCAGAGAACCGGCCGGACCTGGCCCAATACATGTGCGAAAGCTGCGGCTCGTTTTGGACCGACGCCGAGCGCTGGCGCTACGTCGCCCGCTGCCGCTGGCAGCCGACCGCCGAGAGCGACGGCGTGGCCGGGTTCGCGCTCAACGAGATCTACTCGTCGTGGGTCGAGCTCGGCGGCATGGCGCGCGCCTTCCTGACCGCCAAGCGGCACCCAGAGACGCTCAAGGTGTTCATCAACACCTCGCTCGGCGAGGCCTGGGAGCAGGACGCCGAGCGGCTCGATCCGCACGCGCTCGAAGGCCGCGGCGAGGCGTGGACCAAGGCGCCGGCGTGGGTGCTGCTGATCACCTGCGGCATCGACCTCCAGGACGACCGCGTCGAGATCACGCGCATCGGCTGGGGCGTCGGCGAGGAAGCGGCGGTCCTGGAGCACCTCATCGTCTATGGCGACCCCAGCGCGGACGCGCTGTGGGCCGAGCTCGACGCCTACCTGCTCGAGCGTTGGGAGAGCGAGGACGGCCGCCTGATCCCGGTCGCGGCGGCGTGCCTGGACACCGCCGGCCACTACACCCAGACGGCCTATGCCTTCTGCGTGCCGCGCTTCCGCCGCCGCGTCTACGCGATCAAGGGCGCGGCCGGCGCGGGCCGGACGGTGTGGCCGAAGCGGGCGAGCCGCAACAACAAGGCGCGGGTCAACCTGTTCATCGTCGGGGTCGACGCGGCCAAGGACATGGTGCTGGCGCGCCTCAAGGTGACCGCGGCGGGACCGGGCTACGTCCATTTCGCGGCCGGCCTCGACGCCGAGTACTACGCCCAGCTCGCCGCCGAGCGGGTGGTGACCAAGTATGTCAAGGGCTTCCCGACCCGGGTCTACGAGAAGGATCCGAGCCAGCGCAACGAGGCGCTCGACTGCCTGGTCTACGCCTATGCCGCGCTGGTCTCGCTCAACGTACGCTGGGGCGCGCTTGAGGCGCGGATCGCCGAGCGGCGCGCGCATGCCGTTCGCGCCAAGGGCGGCGCGGCGCCGCCGGCGGAAGCGCCGCGCCGACCCAAGCGCCACATCGTCGGACGATCGAGCGTGGTGAGCTAGTTCTGCTGCGCGCCCCCCGCTTCCGCGGGGGCAGGCTCGCGCTTCGCAGGACGGGTCCTGCGAGGGAGGCGAGATGGCCGCATTCAGCGACTGGACGCTCGCCGAGCTCAAGGGCTTCCGCAAGGAGCTGGGCAAGGCGATCGCCACCGGCTACTTGCGCGTGCGCTACGCCGACCGCGACGTCCAGTACCGCTCGCTCGAGGAGATGCGGCGCACCGCCGCGCTGCTCGACGAGGAGATCGCGGCGCGCGAGGGCACGCGCCGGGTGCGCCGGGTGCGGGTGACCAGCCAGAAGGGGTTCGCGCCATGAGGACCGCGCGGACCCGGGTGCGGATCAAGCCCACGCAGCTCGATCTGGACGGCAAGAAGCTCTATCTCGACGCCTTCACCGCGACGATCGGCGACAGCTCGCTGGACTACGAGGCTGCGGGCACCGGTCGGCGGGCGCGGACCTGGAGGTCGAGCGCGGCCGGGCCGAACGCGGCGCTGACCTTCGCCCAGCCCACCCTGGTGCGTCGGGCGCGCGACGCGGTGCGCAAGAACGCGCTCGCGGACCGCGCCGCCAACGTCATCGAGATCAACGTCGTCGGCACCGGCATCACGCCGCAGTTCCGCACGCCCGACGCCGGGCTTAACCGCGACCTCGCCGAGCTGTGGCTGGACTGGACCGACGAGGCCGATGCCGACGGCCGGCTCGATTTCTACGGCCTCCAGGCGCTGGCGACCCGGTCAATGTTCGAGGCCGGGGAGGTGTTCGCGCGCATCCGCGTGCGGCAGCCCGAGGACATGGGGACCGTGCCGCTGCAGGTGCAGCTGCTCGAGTCCGAGTTCTGCCCGATCAACGAGTTCCGCCAGGCCCAGGTGCCGGGGCGGACGGTGCGGAACGGCATCGAGTTCGATCCGGTGGGGCGGCGCACCGCCTATCTCATGTACCGCCAGCACCCCTACGACTGGTCGGCGGTGGGCGGCACCGCGGACCTGATCCCGGTGTTCGTGCCGGCCAGCGAGGTGCTGCACATCTACGAGCTGCGCCGGCCCGGCGCTGTGCGCGGCGAGCCGTGGCTGACCCGCGCGCTGATCAAGCTGCGCGACCTGGACGGCATGGACGATGCCACGCTGATGCGCGCCAAGGTCTCGCAGCTCCTGGCCGGCTTCATCACGACGCCGGAGCCCGGCGAGATCGGCTTCGAGGGCGGCGCCGACGACGTGGTCGACGCGGACGGAAATCTGGACGTGACGTGGGAGCCGGGTACGCTCGCCAAGCTCGGCCAGGGCGAGGACATCAAGTTCTCGGCGCCGGCCGAGGTCGGGGCGAGCTACGAGCCGTTCATGCGCCAGCAGCTGCGCCTGATCGCGGCGGCGGGGCGGCAACTCTACGAGCAGCTCAGCGGCGACTACTCGACCATCAACGACCGGACTTGGCGCGCCAACGTCAACGAGTTCCGGCGCGGCATCGAGGCGCTCCAGCACAACATCCTGGTGTTCCAGATGTGCCGCCCGGTGGTGCGCCGCTGGATCGACATCGGGATGCTGGCCGGGGCGATCGAGCCGCCGCGCGGCATGGACCCGCGGGCGCTGTACCGGGTCGCGTGGCTGCCGCAGAGGTGGGCGTACATCCACCCCGTCCAAGACGTCCAGGCGGACCGCGACGAGGTGCGCGGCGGTCTCAGCTCCCGCTCCCAGAAGGTGGCGCAGCGCGGCTACGATCCGGCCGAGATCGACCGCGAGAACGCCGAGGACAACGCGCGCGCCGACGCACTCGGCCTCGGCTACGACAGCGACGGACGCCGCCCACGCAGCGGCGGCGCGGCCAAGACCGCCGACGCCGAGGAGCGCGAGGACGAGCGGGAGGTCGAGAATGCGTGATCTCTCGCTGGTCGCGACCCGTGTGCTGAACGCGCCGCTGCTCGCGCATCCCGGCAAGGCCGAGGTGGTGGCGGCCGTGGTGCTGGCGCGCCACGGCGTCGAGGTCAACGTCGAGGCCGCGGCTTTCGCCAACGCGCCGCCGCCGGCCATGGGACCGCTCCAGGATCGCGACCTGGTCCGTCGGCGCGAAGAAGAGCGCGCCATCTTCGGGTTGCCGGAAAGCCCGCCATATCTGTTCGACGAGGCAACCGGAATCGCTGCCATCGAGGCGATCGGCAGTCTTGCCCACCGACAAGGAAAGATCGGCGCCTACTCCGGTGTGACGGGCTACGATTGGATGGGCGCGCAGCTTTCCGCGGCGCTCGAAGCTGACGACGTCCGAGCGCTGGTGTTGGACCTGCACACGCCGGGCGGCGAGGTCGACGGCGCGTTCCAGCTCGCGGATCGGATCGCCGCGGCGCGCGGCGTCAAGCCCATGGTGGCGCTGGTGGACGAGATGGCCTTTAGCGCCGGCTACCTGCTCGCCGCGGCGTGCGACGAGATATGGCTCGCCTCGGACGTCTCGCAGGTCGGCTCGGTCGGCGTCGTGTGGGTGCATTTCAGCTTCGAGGAGTTCCTGGCCGGCGCCGGGATCAAGCCGACCATCGTCCAGGCCGGCGCGCGCAAGGGCGACGGCAACCCGTTCCAGGACCTGCCCGACGAGGTCCGCGACCTGGTCCAGGCCAAGGTCGATGCGGTCTACGACCAGTTCGTGACCCGGGTCGCGGCGTGGCGCGGCATGGACGAGGCCGCCGTGCGCGCCACCGAGGCCGGGATCTACATGGGCCGCGAGGCGATCGAGGTCGGCTTCGCCGACGGTATCGCCGACCCGGCCGACGTATTCGCGGCGCTCGCCGCCGAGGTCAACCCAGCGCCCGCGCTGCGGGCCGTTTGACCCCCCTACGCGCCGCCACGCGCCGCTTCAGGGGACTAGTAGAGGAGCACGGCCATGAGCATTGCAAACCGACTGCGGGGCCGCAGGTTCGGCGCCAAGGCGCAGGACGACGAGGAACCCGAGGACGCCAAGAAGGCCCAAGGCGACGACGACGAGCCCGAGGACGCCAAGAAGGCCCAGGGCGACGACGAGGAGCCAGACAAGAAATCGTCCAAGTCGAAGAAGGCCAAGGCGCAGGACGACGACGAGGAAGACGACGAGCACATGGCCGAGGACGATGACGACAAGGAGAAGGCCGCGGCGCCCGGCCGGGTCGCGCAGATGTGCGCCGATGCCGGCGTGCCGGGCCTGGCCCGCCAGCTGATCGATGCCGGGCTCGGCGCCGGCGCGGTGCGCCGGCGCATCGACCAGGCGGTCGAGATCAAGTCGGTCGCCGCGCGGCTGCGCGGCCGGTGGCCGGCGATCAGCGCGGCGGTGGCCGCGGAGCTCGCCGCCAAGGGGCTCAGCGTGCAGGCCGCGAAGGCGACCTTCCTCGACCTAATCGAGGCCAACCAGTCGGGCGACGTGCGCAACAGCCACCTGCCCGGCGGGCCGGCGCCGGCGGGCCAATCCGACGCCGCGCGCGGCTGGGATGCGGCGATCAAAAAGGCGACGGGCGCCGCCCGGTTCTAGGCGGGCGCTCCCCGTGATGCAAAGGTGAAGGAGGCCAGCGATGGCTACCAAGACTGAAGGCAAGCACGCCGGCGAGTTCATGGTCAGCGAGGCCAACGGCTTCCGCTCGCGGGCGACGGCGACGGTGCTGTCGGGCCAGGACCTGGTCGCGGGCGAGATCGTCGAGCGGGACGGCAACGCCAAGCTCAAGGCGTTGAGCGGCCTCGCCGACACCGCCGGCGACCTGATCACCCAGGCGGCCGGGATCATGTGGGACAACGTCGATGCGACCGGCGGCGACGTGGCCGGCGCGGTCATCATCGAGCGCGACGCCGAGGTGAACGAAGGCGAGCTGACGTTCCCGACCGAGACCAGCGACGGCAACGAGAAGGCCAACGCGATCGCGAGCCTCGCGGCTCTCGGCATCATCGTCCGCACCAACCCGACAGTCACCGTCTCGTAAGTCGGCGGCGCCGCCGCCGTTTCGCCACTCGCGCTGATCCGGCCGGCGCCCATTCGGGCGCGGCGGGCCGGCTCGGCCTGTCGACAGGAGGCCCGACATGGCCCACATGGACATCTTCAACGACGATGCCTTCTCGATGGTCGAGCTGACCGCCGCCCTCGACAAGGTGCCGTACAAGCCGCAGTTCCTGGGCGAGCTCGCCATCTTCGAGTCGCGCCCGGTGCGCACTGTCGAGGTCTCGATCGAGAAGCGCGACAACATCCTTGCCCTAATCCAGACCAGCGAGCGGGGCGCGCCGCCGACACCGCGCAGCAACGAGAAGCGCGACATCCGCTCGTTCCGCACGGTCAGGCTCGCGCACGACGACACGATCTACGCCCACGAGATCCAGAACATCCGCGCGTTCGGCTCCGAGAGCGAGCTGCAGCAGGTGCAGCAGGAGGTGGCGCGGCGCATGGAGTATCTGCGCCAGGACGTCGAGCTGACGCACGAGAACATGCGCCTCGGCGCGGTGCAGGGGATTGTGACCGACGCCGACGGCTCGACGCTCCGCAACTGGTACACCGAGTGGGGCATCGTCCAGGCGGCGGAGATCGACTTCGAGCTGGACGACACGAGCACCAACGTGCGCGGCAAGTGCCAGGAGGTGATCCGCGCGATGCAGCGGAACGCCAAGGGCGCGTGGCTGCCGACCACGCAGGTGCACTCGCTGTGCGCCGACGAGTTCTACGACGCGCTGATCGACCACACGCGGGTCCGCGACACCTATCTCAACTGGGCGGCGGCGACGGAGCTGCGCGACAACCAGGCGTTCCGCTCGTTCCCGTTCAGCGGCATCTTCTTTCACAACTACCGCGGCACCGACGACAACTCGACCGTCTCGGTCACCGCGGACAAGGCGAAGTTCTTCCCGGTCGGCGCCCGCGGCGCGTTCCAGGTGGCGTGGAGCCCGGGCGAGAGCTTCGACTTCGTCAACACGCCCGGCCGGCCGACCTACTCGATGATGATCCCTGACCGGGACCGCAACTCCTGGGTCAAGGTGGAGGAGTACAGCTACCCGCTGTTCATCTGCACCCGGCCCGAGATGCTGCAGCGCGGCAAGCGGGCCTGATCCCCGGTCGGGGCCGGGGACAGGCCGCGGGCGACGTGACCTGGCGGATACCCGCCGACTGGCGGGGCGAGACGGCGTTCGTGCTGGGCGGCGGCGCGTCCCTTGCGGGATTCGACGCCGCCTGCCTGCGCGGGCGGGGCCGCGTGGTTGCGGTCAACGACGCCGGGCTGGTGATGGCGCCGTGGGCGGACGTGCTGTTCTGGGCCGACCCGCGCTGGCTCGGCTGGAACCACGCCGACCTCGCGCGCCATACCGGCGCGGTCAAGGCGTGCCGCCACGGGCCGCACGCCCGGCCGCCGAAGTGCCCGCCCGAGCTCAGCCTGCGGATCGGCCGGCTGCTCGCCGGGCTCGGGGTCAAGCACCTGGCGCACGACCGCGGCGGCGCGCTGTCGCGCGACCCGGGGCGCGTGGCCGGGCTGTGCGCCGGGGCGGGCGGGATCAACTATGCCTCCCTCGCCGGCGCCGCGCGGATCGTGCTGCTCGGCTTCGACATGACGCCGGGGCACTGGCACGACCGCCACAAGGTGGCGAGCCGCATCGAGCGCTACCCGGGGTTCGCCGCCGCGTTGGCGCGCATGGCGAAATCGCTCGCGGCGGCACGGATCGAGGTCCTGAACGCCCGCCCCGCCTCGGCGCCGGCGGGCACCGAGTCGGCGCTCGACTGCTGGCCGAAGGTCCGGCTCGAGGACGTGCTGGCGGAAAGGATCGCGGCGTGATCCCCCTTCGCCAACCCGCCTTCGCGAAGCCCGCTTCCACCCTCCGCAGCGGCAGCGGCGCCGCCGCTGCTGCGGAGGACGGGCCGGCGGGCGAAGGAAGGGGCTCCGGGGGACAGGTCCGCGTGTTCGTCGGCTGCGCGCCCGACGGCCAGGACGCCGAAAGCCAGGCGGTGCTCGAATACACGCTACGCCGCCATGCCAGCCGGCCGGTCGAGATCACCTGGATGCGCTTGAGCCGGGATCCGGCGAGCCCGTTCTACTCCTCGCCGGAGACAGGGGAGGGCTGGCGCACCGAGCGCTGGGCGACGCCGTTCTCGGGCTTCCGCTGGGCGGTGTCGAGCCTGTGCGGGTTCGAGGGCACCGCGGTCTACATGGACTCGGACATCATCGTGTGCGCCGACATCGCCGAGCTCGCCGACCAGGCTTTCATGTCGAGCGAGACGGTGCTGGCTCGGCGCTCTCCCGGCACGCGGTTCTGCGTCAGCCTGTGGCGTTGCTCCCGGGCCGCGCGCTGGCTGCGCAACATCGAGGCGTTGCGGGCCGATCCCGGCTCCCACCACGCGATGACACGGCTGTTCGCGACCAACCCGCGCCTGGTCGGACGGTTCCGGGGCGATTGGAACTGCCTCGACGGCGAGGGCTACGCCGATCTCGACGACCCCGGCCTGAAGGCGCTGCATTACACATCGATGCCGCACCAGCCGCATCTGCCCCGCGCGCGGGCGCGGCTCGCCGCGCAGGGTCGGTATCATTGGTTCGACGGCACGGTGGCACCACACTGGCGCCGCGACCTGGTCGAGATGTTCGAGCGGCTGCTGAGCGAGGCGGACGCTGCCGGCTTCCGGACCGAGGATTACGAGGGCGGGGCGTTCGGGAAGGTTGCGAAGAAATCTCTCGCCGGGCTCGGCAAGTCGTTGCCGAGCTGGGCAGGCGCCGCCCGGTGATCTCGATCGCGTGCGTTTGGACCGGCGACAGATATGGAATCGACTACGTCGCGCGGCTGCGCGCGATGGTCGGCCGCTACCTGCGCATCGAGCACCGCTTCATCTGCCTGACCGACCACGGGGCGGTGCCGGACGGGGTGAAGCGGATCGAGGTTCCCGCAATCGGCCTGAACGGGTGGTGGGCGAAGATGGCGCTGTTCGGCCCGTCGGTGCGCGGTGCGGGCCGGTGCCTGTATCTCGACCTCGACACCGTGGTGGTTGGCGGTCTCGAGTTGCTGGCGTCAGTGGCGCAAGGCCCGGAGCCGTTCGCGATCTGCCGCAACTTCCACAGCCATGCCCGGATCAAGTCCGGGACGAGCTGGTGCCGATACGGGAGCTGCGCCATGACCTTCGCCGAGGGCTGGGGCGAGGACGTGTGGCGGCGCTTCCTGGCGGATCAAAAGGGCCTGATGGCGCGCTCGCGCTGGGGCGACCAGGGCGCGATCGAGCTGCTGGTGCCCGACGCCGCAATCCTTCAGGACTACCTCCCGGACGGGTACTTCGTCCACTACAAGGCGATCCCGCCGGCGCGGCCGGACACGGCGGCGGTGGTTGTGTTCGGCGGCAAGGCGCGTCCCCACGATTGCGCCGTGCCGTGGGTCCGCGAGGCGTGGCGGTGAGGCCCGGGTCGATCCCTGGGTTAAACCCTGGGTTAAACCCTGGGTTAAACCCGGGGACGGGGACCGAGGCCGGGCTGCCGATCTGGCCATTGGCGGCCGATCCCTGGGACGAGGACGAGGCCTGCCGGATCGGGCGCATCGTCGAGTCGGGCCGGCGCACCATGGGCGAGGAGGTGGCGGCGTTCGAGCGCGAGCTCGCCGACTTCGTCGGGGCGCGCCACGCCGTCGCGGTCAACAGCGGGTCGTCGGCGAACCTGCTGGTCGTCGCGGCGCTGCGCTATCACTCGGCGCACCGCCTGGAGCGCGGCGCCGAGGTGATCGTGCCGGCCTTGGCCTGGAGCACAACCTATGCGCCGCTCCAGCAGTACGGGCTGCGCATCCGCCTGGTCGACGTCGACGCGCTCACCTTCAACGCCGCCGCGGACGCGATGCTCGCCGCGGTGACGCCGGACACCCGCGCGGTGCTGGCCGTGCATGCGCTCGGCAACCCGTGCCGCACCGACATCTTGCGCGCCGAGCTGCCCGAGCGGGTGGTGCTGATCGAGGATGCGTGCGACGCGCTGGGCGCGGTGCTGGACGGCCGATACTGCGGCACGTTCGGCCTGGCCGGCACGTTCTCGACGTTCTTCTCGCACCAGATCACGACCGGCGAGGGCGGCGTGGTGGTGACCGACAATGACGAGCTCTACCACCTGGCGCTTGTCTTACGCGCCCATGGCTGGACCCGAGACCTGCCCGCGCCGAATGCCCTGGCCGCGCGCGGCAGCGATGCATTCGCCGAGCGATTCCGGTTCATCCTGCCAGGCTACAACCTGCGCCCGACCGAGATCCAGGCCGCGGCGGGGCGCGCCCAGCTGCGCAAGCTGCCGGCCATGCTCGAGGCGCGGCGCGCCAACGCGAGACGTGTCCATGCCTATCTCAACGACGCGCCGTGGCTGGTGGCGCAGCGCCTGACCGGGATCGCCGCGCCGCTGGCGTTTGGCCTGGTACTGGGCGACGACGCCCCGGTCGGGCGCGCCGACCTAGTCGCGGCGCTGGCCCGGCACGGCATCGACAGCCGGCCGATCCTGGCGGGCAACATCGCGCGCACCGAGATGATGGCGCACCTCGATGCCGAAGCCCCCGATCTTCCGGGCGCCGATCGGCTGCATTCCTTTGGGTTGATGATCGGCAACTTCGGCCACGCCCTATCCTACCGCCAGATCGAGACGCTGACCGGCGCGCTCCGCGACACCTGCCCGGAAAGGTATCTGTGCCGATGAGCGTGACGGCGATCGACAACAAGGCCCAGCGCGGCGACGAGCTGCGCGCGTTCCTCGAGCTAGTCGAGGC
>Ga0214471_10000537_pt1 | contig 32229 bp, 30 predicted proteins | sample RVTome_5_FD_207665 | JGI IMG/M metagenome (GOLD analysis project Ga0214471, IMG submission 207665) | Soil microbial communities from uranium-contaminated site in the Upper Colorado River Basin, Wyoming, United States - RVT142D155 | ecosystem: Environmental > Terrestrial > Soil > Contaminated >... | reverse complement strand
CAGGTGCCATGGGCCCTTATGGCTCTCATCGGGAGCGCCGCGCTCGCCGTGAACATCCCCCTTGGGTACGCCCGGGAGGGCTTCCGGAAATATTCACTCGGTTGGTTCGTCTGCGTCCACCTCTCCGTCCCTCTTATCGCCTGGCTGCGGATCGTAAACCACGTGAGCGTGTGGGGGATTCCCGCCTTCGTCGTGTGCGCCGTTCTGGGACAGATCGCGGGGGGAAAGATCCGCCGGATCGGTCGGGAGCTGCCGTGAGACGGAAGGACGCGGCTCCCCTGTCGTCCATCCTCGACGCGTTCCTCGAATCGCTGCGGATCCCGCATGTCGCGTTTCTCGTGTCGCTGCGGAAAAAGTGGCCGGAAATCGCCGGCCCGCTGGTCTCGCGGAATGCCAGCCCTCTGTCGCTGCGGAACGGCGTCCTCACGGTCGTCGTGCGGAACCATGCGTGGGCGCAGGAACTGCGGATGAGCAAGATCCCGATGATCGGGAGAATCCGGGAGACGGTGGGTGAAAGAATCCCGGTGAGCGACATCCGGTTCACCGTGGGCTCCCTCGATTCGGTCGAAGAGGAGGAGGCCGCGGAGCGCGTGGAGCCGCCGCACGCTCCCGGTCCCGATCCGGAAGGACTCTCCGCCGTCGCGGACCCGGAGACACGCGAGAGCCTGCGCGCCCTCCACCGCCGTTCCCGCTCCCGGAAGGAAATTCCTTCGAAGTCGTAACGCGCGGTTCCCCGATCCCACTTGGAATTTTCCCATCGGGGGTACCTCGCCGGCGAGGAGCTCGTTGCCGGGAGGGAGAGGTGAGGTTTTACCCCGGGCGAAAGAGGCGGCAGATCCGCTCCACCTCCGGACAATATTTCTCCGGCCCGCCATGAAGGAACAGCGGAGGCAGGAGACGGGGGATTCCGCTTCCGCCCCGGGCCATGCAGCAGAGCAGCCGGGACGGCGGTGCGCCGGTGCGGGGGTGCACCACCCGCAGGAGTTCCACACGCATCCCCTCCTTCGCGGCGCACGGTTCGATCTCGGAACGCCGCGGGTACGGCAGGATGAAGACGAACCGGCCGGACGCGGAAAGGAACCGGGACGCCGCCGCGAAGATCTCCGGAAGCGCGCAAGCCACCTCGTGCCGCGCCGTCTCCTTCCCGGGATCCGGATTTCGACGTCCGTGTCCCGCCCGGCCGTACGGCGGGTTCGACACGACCAGGTCGAACGAACCGGGTTCGACCCCGTGGATCTCCTCCCGAAAATCCCCAGGCACGGCGACCAGACGCCCGGCCGGGCAAGGGTCGAGGAAATTCCGGCGCGCGAAATCGAACAGTTCTTCCTGGAGTTCCACCCCGGTGCCGGCAAGCATCCCGGGGGCGAGACGCGACAGGAGCAGCAGCAGGACCCCGCACCCCGTCCCCAGATCGAGAACCGTACCCCGGCAGAAAGGGGCGGCGAACCCCGCGAGGACCACGGAATCGATCGAGAAGCGGTACCCCCGCTCCGGTTGGCGGATGATCAACTTACCCCGGTACGCGGTCGTCCGCACCTGCGGGGAAAATGAGCAGGCCCGTCCCGATCTTCGGGTAGAAGAAAGTCGACTTCTGCGGCAGAACGTGCCCCGAGAGGGAAACGTCGCGGAACTCGGGGATCGTCACCGCGTTCATGAAGAAGGCGGCCTGGATCGCGCCGGCCGAAAGTTCCTTCGCCACCTTGGCGGGGTCCTTGTAATACTTCACGAACTGCCCCGCCGTCACGGCCTCGGGGGAGATCCCGAGCAGCTGCTCCAGAATGAATCCATGGAGAAGGAGGACGTCGAGCGGCCGAAGCTGCGGCGGGAACTTTGAAAGGAACGTATCGCAGAATGCAGGCAGGTCCGGGAAGGTGACCACGTGGTACCGGTTGCCGCCCGCGCTCCAGGCGATCGCCTTCCCCTTCCTCCCCGCTTCCTCCACGGCGCGCATCGCGTCCTCCGGCGTCCCGTCCCGGCTCTCCACCGGGAGGTGGGCGCGCACCTTCGCGAGAAAGCCGTCCGCCGAGAAGCCGGGTACGCAGTGGATGCCGCGGTGCGTCGGCAGGATGACGATCCCTTCGTCGTCCATGTTGCACAGGAACATCAGCACGTGCTCATATGCGGCCCCGGGGCTCGCTCCGTGCTTTTTCCGCATCTCGTCCCGGAACGCCAGCGCGGTCTCGTACCGGTGGTGCCCGTCGGCGATGAAGACACCCTTTCCCTTCATCCCTTCGACCGCTCCCAGGAGCGCCTCGGGGGTCGAAACGGTCCAGATCCGGTGTTTTACCCCCAGGTCGTCCATGGCGGCCATGTCGGGCGCCGAGGCCATCGCGGAGCGCAGGCTCGAAAGCGCCTCGTCCTTCGGGTCGGAATAGAGTGCGAAGACCGGGCTCATGTGGACGTCGGTCGCGCGCATCAGGGCGAGCCGGTCCTCCTTCGGCTTGGACAGCGTCCGCTCGTGGGGGAACACCTCCCCATCCCCGAACGCCGACAGTTTCAGGGCCCCGAGGAATCCCTTCCGCACGAAGGTGCTCTTCCCGGGGATCGTGAACTCCTGTTCGTAGTAATAGAGCGAAGGGAGTGTGTCGCGGACCAGGGTCCCCTCGGCGAGCCATTCCCGAAACATCGCCGCGGCGCGGGTGTACTTGTTAACGCCCGGGCCGTCGCCCTCCTTCGCCATCCCGAAGTCGACCCAGGTGATGTTTTTCGGGTGGCGTCGGTGCAGCGCATCCTGCTCCTCCGGAGAGATGACGTCGTACGGCGGCGCCATCACGCGGGTCAGGTCTCCCACGCGCTTCCCATCGTAATGGATCCCCCGGAACGGTTTCACATCGGCCATGGCGTCACCCTCTCTGAAGAAATTCGATGATGTCGTGAAACGGGAGAACCCCCTCCCTCAACAGGACCGGCTGGTCGTCGATCATCCGCACAACCGTGGACCCGGGGGAGGTCCCGGCGCCTTCCCGGCGCGCGTCGCCGGCCGCCCCGCCCCCCCACAAGACCCAGTCGACCTCCCCGGTGAATTCCTGGACGACCTCTTCGGCCGACCTCCACGCACCGGGATTCCCGGACCGGTTGGCCGACGTCCCCGTGACGGCGCCGGAAAGCAGGGCCGCCAGCGCGCGCGGGACAGGGTGGTCTGGAACGCGCAGCCCCACCGTGTCTCCCCCTCCCGTCACGGCCGGGTGGACCCCCGGATCCGCGGGAAGCACCAGTGTGAGAGCCCCGGGCCAGAACCGGTCCATGAGGCGGGCGGCGGCGGGCGGAACATGCCGCGTCCAGCGGCCGACCTGTCCCCCTTCCGACAAGAGCAGCGGGATCGGTTTTCCCCGGTTCCGCCCCTTGGCGGCGAGCAACCGGTTGAGCCCCGTTTCCGAGCACGGATCGACGCCGAGTCCGTACAAGGTGTCGGTCGGAAAGATCACCGCCCCTCCGGCGCGCAGCGAAGCGATCATCTCATCGGGGAAGCGCGGCTTCGGAGTCGTTGATCCGTCGGCACGATCGGCGTCCAGGAGGATCAGGCGCGTCATTCGGAGCATTCCGCCCGCGGAGCGCTACGCCGCCTTCCGTTCGCAGGGAAGGACCGTGGGATACGTCCCTCGGGCCTGCGGATCATGGAAGCCGCTTCGCCGCCTTCTCTATGGCGTCCGCCATCGCCTTCCGGCCGGCCCGGATCTTCGAGCGAAGCTTCGGGGACGAGAGGGAAAGAATCTGCGCCGCGAGGTGCCCCGCATTCTGCGCTCCCGCCTTTCCCACGGACATGGTCGCCACCGGGACACCGGCGGGCATCTGGACGGTCGCGAGGAGGGCGTCGAACCCGCCCAGGGCCGACCCGGCCAGCGGCACCCCGATCACCGGGAGTACGGTCTCGGCCGCGACGCACCCGGCGAGGTGCGCCGCGGCTCCCGCCCCGGTGATGATCACCGAGAATCCGTCCTTCTCCGCCCCGCGGGCCAGCGTCCGGGTCCGGTCCGGCGAGCGATGCGCGGAGGCGACGGTCATCTCGCACGGGATCCCGTAGCGCGACAACACCTCCGCCGCCGCCCGCATCGTTTCCGCGTCGGATGCGCTCCCCATGAGGATCAGGACCTTCCCCGCCATCATCCGTTCCCCCGCGTCAACGCCTTCCTCCCGATGTCGGTGCGCCAGTAGGCGCCTTCCCAGTGGATCTTGTCCACGGCGCGGTACGCGCGGGCGATCGCATCCTTCAGCGTGTCGCCGATCGCGGTGACGCCGAGAACGCGCCCCCCGTGGTTCACCACGCGATCCTCCTTCATCGACGTGCCGGCGTGGAACACCACCACGCCCTCCTCTTTCTCCGCCTCCTCGATCCCCTCGATGGGGCGCCCCACCTCGTACTTCCCCGGGTAGCCTCCGGACGACATCACGACGCAGACCGTCGGTCTCGGGTCGATCTCCATCTTCGCGTCCGCGATCTCCCCGCGCGCACACTGCAGGAGCAGGGGGACGAGATCGCTTTTCAGGCGAAGGAAGAGAGGTTGCGCCTCGGGGTCGCCGAAGCGGACGTTGAACTCGAGGACCCGGGGGACTCCCCGTTCGATCATGAGACCCGCGTAGAGGATGCCGCGGAAGACGATCCCCTCGGCACGAAGACCCGCCAGCAGCGGCTCGAAAATCTCCCGGTGCACCCGCGCCTCGACTTCGGGCGTCACGACGGGGGCGGGGGAATATGCCCCCATTCCGCCGGTGTTGGGTCCGGTATCGTTGTCCCCGATCCTCTTGTGGTCCTGCGAGGAAGGCAGCGGGACAAACCTGTCCCCGTCGGTGAAGACGATGTACGACGCCTCCTCGCCGGGCAGGCACTCCTCGATCACGACGCGCTCCCCCGCGGGGCCGAACACCCGTCGCTCCATCACGTCCTTCAGGAACGCGATCCCCTCCTCGTACGTCTGCGCGACGGCGACGCCCTTTCCCGCCGCGAGACCGTCCGCCTTGACCACCACCGGCAGCCGGTGGGTAAGGAGATATTGCTCCGCCTCGTCGTATTCTTCGAAAACCTTGAACGAGGCCGTCGGAATGCCGTACTTCCGGAGGATGGTCTTCATGAAGACCTTGGACCCTTCCATCTGCGCTCCCGCGCGGTCCGGACCGCAGACGAGGAGGCCCTCCTTCGTGAGCAGGTCGGTCAACCCCGCCGCCAGCGGGGTCTCGGGGCCGACCACGGTGAGGTCGATCCTCTTCGACACCGCGAATTTCCGCAACCCGTCGAGGTCGTCCGTCGCCAGGGGGACGCACTCCGCGTGCCGCGCGATCCCGGGATTTCCGGGCGCGGCGTAGACCTTGGACACGAGGGGGCTTTTCGAGATCTTCCAGGCCAGGGCGTGCTCGCGACCGCCGCCGCCTATGATGAGGACGGAAATTCCCAATCCATATTCCTCCGCTTCGAAGGTCTAATGACGGAAGTGCCGCACTCCGGTGAACACCATCGCCATCCCGTGCTCGTCGGCCGCGGCGATCGATTCCGCGTCGCGGACCGACCCGCCCGGCTGGATCACCGCAGTGGCTCCTGCGTCTGCGGCCACGTCGAGGCCGTCCCGGAACGGGAAGAAGGCATCGGATGCGACGACGGTCCCCTTCGTCGGATGCTGCGCCTTCATCACCGCGATTTTCGCCGAGTCGACCCGGCTCATCTGTCCCGCCCCCACTCCTACGGTACGGTCCTTCATCGCGTAGACGATCGCATTCGATTTTACGTGCTTGCACACCTTCCACGCGAACAGCATCGCCTCGAGCTCGTCCGCGGTGGGCTTCCGTTTCGTCACCACCTTCAGGTCTTTCGGGTCAAGCACGTGCCGGTCGCCCGTCTGCAGGAGGAGGCCGCCGCTCACCCGCTTCATCTCGAACGTCCGGGCGCCCGACCACCGGAACTCGCCGCCCGTGGCCAGGACGCGGAGGTTCTTCTTTGCGGAGAGGATCTTCCGCGCCTCCTTCTCGTAGGAAGGGGCGATGACCGCCTCGAAGAAGGTGTTTGCGATTTCCCGGGCCGTCTCTGTGTTCACCGGCCGGTTGAAGCCGATCACGCCTCCGTAGGCGGAGACGGGGTCGCACTCGCGCGCCTTCTTGAAGGCGTCCAGGATACGTCGCTTCGATAGCCCCACGCCGGAAGGATTCGTGTGCTTGATGACGACAGCGGCAGGGATGGAGAATTCGAGGGCGAGCTGCAGCGCCGCGTCGATGTCGACGATGTTGTTGTAGGAGAGCTCCTTTCCCTGCAGCTGCTGCGAGCCTCCCAGCGTCGGCTCGTCCGGCAGCGCGATGTCGGCGTAGAACGACGCCGCCTGGTGCGGGTTCTCACCGTACCGGAGCCCCTGGGTCTTCCGCCACTGGGCCGTGAAGGTCACGGGGAACGGATCCACCCCCCCCTGCCCCGCCCCGAGGTAGTTCGAGATCGCCGCGTCGTACCGTGCGGTCAGCGCGAACGCCTTCCGCCCGAGCTCCTGCATGGTCTCCTCGTCGAGGTTTCCCGCGTTCTTCTTCAGCTGCGCCAGGACCAGGGGGTAGTCCGAGGGGTCGCACACCACCGCGACCGACCGGGAGTTTTTCGCGGCGGACCGCAGCATCGAAGGCCCGCCGATGTCGATGTTTTCGATCGCCTCCTCCCGCGTACAGCCGGGGCGCGCGATCGTCGCCTCGAAAGGGTAGAGGTTTCCGATCAGCATGTCGAACGGGACGATCCCGTGCTCGCCGATCGTCTTCATATGCGCCGCATTCCCGCGCAGGGCAAGAAGCCCGCCGTGGATCTTCGGGTTCAAGGTTTTCACCCGCCCGTCCAGCATCTCGGGGAACCCGGTGTACTCCTCGATGAGGCGCACCGGGACCTTCTTCTCCCGCAGCAGCTTTGCCGTGCCCCCCGAGGCGTACAGCTCGATGCCGAGCCGGGAGAGCGCGGCGCAGAAGTCCGCCACGCCGGTCTTGTCGGACACGCTGACGATCGCCCGATGGATTCTCGCCATGGTTGAGATCCTTCCTTGGATGTCGTGTTTCGGTATTTGAGGATCGGAGCGCATCGTCACGGCCTGATGGGAACGGCCCCCAGGACGGTCTTGAGGTCCTCGTCGGCGAACTTGATCCCGAAACCGAGGAACAGGGTCCGCAGGTTCCTCTCGCTCGCCAGCACGTCGTCCACTCCGCCGGTCACGAAAAGGTTTTTGAAGATATCATAGTTGCCGTACAGCTTCAAATGGGGGGGCAGGTCCTTGCGGGCGAAGTCCCAGGCGTCCGCCCCGACCGTCAGCCGGTTCTTCAGAAGTTCGTAGTCCATGCCCAGGCCGCCGGTGGATTCGATCACGCCGCCCTTCACCGTGAGGCCGGAGAATTTCCTGGCGATCAGGGCGGAGAACTTCAGCTTGTTCTCGTACCTCTCCTCCGTGATCGTCGTGGGCGTGCCGTTGACGGTGACCGTCGAGGTGCTGGACTCGAGCCTCCCGCGCGGGTCGTCCACCACACCGATCATGTAATACTTGTCCGCCGCCGGCTGGAGCCGGAGATTCACGTAGTGCTTGAACTCGGAGGGCTCCTGCTGCCACTCCAGGTGGTAGTCGACGAACGTCTTCAGTTGCTCCGACTTCCGGACGAACTTGTTGATCCCCTCGAGAGTGTCGGAAAGGGAGCCGTGGACCGTGTTGTCGCTGATGAGCATCCCGAGGGTCCCTTCGCCGCGTTCGATCTTGGCCATCACCTTCCCGGCGGCGTCCAGCGTGTTGTCGAGCCGCGCGGAGGCTGCCTTGAGGTTCTTGATGCTCTCCTTCAGGTTCTCGCGGTTGTCCGCAACGACGCCGCTGACCCCCTCGCTCATCTCCTCGAGCTTTCTCACCAGGTCCGGCGTCTCGCTTTTCAGCGTGTCGGATAAGGCCCGGAGGTTGGCGATCGTCGCGCGGACGTCCTGCTTGTTCGCCGAAGACATGTCGGAGAGGTCCGCGGAGAGCCGGTCGATGTTCGCGACGATCCGGTCGAATCGCTGTTCGTTCCCCGTCACGACGGTCCGCAGGACCGCAGTGGTGGCCCGGACATCGCGGAGGATGTCCCCGAGCGCCTGCTTCCCCTCCTCTGTCCCGAAGGTGGCCGAAAGCGTCTCGGTGAACTTCTTGACGTCGTCCCCGATCGCCGACAGCTTTCTCACCATCTCGTCGAGATTCGTGGGGGTCAGGGTGTTGGCGATCTGCCCCCCCGCGGGCAAGTTGCGCTGCACGTCCTTGCCCGGGAGGATCTCGACATATTTCTCGCCGAGGAGGCCCTGCGTCTGGATGGAACCCACCGAGTCGATCGGGATCCGGATCCCCTGCCGGATGCGGAGGACGAGGCGGGCGCGGTTTCCTACCAACTGGATCTCCTCGACCTTCCCGATCGGGACCCCGGCCATCTTCACGTCCGACTTGGGCTCCAGACCCGACGCCGTGTCGAAGTCCACCGTGAGCCGGTATCCCTTTTCGGCGATCAATCCCCACTTGCTTACGCGGAACGTGAAGAACGTGAGGACGATCAGCCCCAGCAGGACGAAGATTCCGACGCGGGCCTCCCTGGACATCGACGATGCTACCCCCTTGCGTGCGGCCCGACCGGACCTCGCCGGCCGGACTCCTCGCCCCGAAAGATCGGGGATACTATATCACCGGCTGACGAAACGGACGAACTCCTCGCTCTCGTCCGTGATGGGGCCGCGGGCGCGCCCGTGAACGAACTGCGCGACCACCGGGTTCGATGTCGTCCGGATCTGCTCCGGGGTCCCCACCTCGATGATCTTCCCCTTGTACAGCATCGCAATCTGATCCGCGACCTTGTAGGCGGAGGCCATGTCGTGGGTGATCGTGATCGAAGTCACCCCGATCGTCTCCCGCAGCGAGATGATCAGGTCGTTGATGACGTCGGCCATGATCGGATCCAGTCCCGTCGTTGGTTCGTCGTACAACAGGATGTCGGGCTCGGAGGCGATCGCCCGGGCGAGTCCGACGCGTTTCTTCATGCCGCCCGACAGCTCGGCGGGCATCAGCCGCTGGATGTCGCGCAGCCCGACCATCGAGAGTTTCTCCTCCACCACCTCCCGGATGTGGCGCTCAGGGACCACCTTCAGGCGCCGCAGGGCGAACGCCACGTTCTCCCCCACGTCCATCGAGTCGAACAGGGCCGACCCCTGGAAGAGCATCCCGAACTTCCGGCGGACCCGGACCAGCTCCCGCTCGTCCATCCGGAGGATGTCCTGGCCGTCGATCAGGATTTCCCCCGCGTCCGGGCGAAGCAGCCCCACCGCGCACTTGATGAGGACCGATTTCCCCGTACCGCTTCCGCCGATGACGACGGTGTTCTTCCCCCTGGGCACGGTCAGTTCGAGGCCGTCGAGGACAACCTTCTTCCCGAAGGACTTGCTCAAATCCCGGATCGCGATCACGCCGGCTTCGGCCCTTTCCCGTCAGAACATGAACGACGTCATGAAGTAGTCCGAGATGAGCACCATCATGGAGGACGCCACTACGGCCCGCGTGGTGGCCCTGCCGACCCCCTCCGCGCCCCCCTGCGCCACGAAGCCGTGGTGGCACGAGATGAGGGCGATCAGCATCCCGAAGACCGAGGCCTTGACCAGCCCCGTATAGATGTCCTTGAACTCGAGGTACTGGTACGTCTTGGCCATGTACACGTACGGGTTGGCTCCCATCAGATAGACGGAGACGAAGTAGCCCCCGACGATCCCCAGCAGATCCGCGAACACGACGAGCACCGGGAGGACGATCGTAGCGGCCACCACGCGCGGAACGACGAGGTACTTGACCGGGTTGGTGGCGAGGGTGACCAGGGCGTCGATCTGCTCCGTCACCTTCATCGTCCCCAATTCCGCCGCCATCGAGGCGCCGACGCGGCCGGAGACCATGAGCCCGGCGAACACCGGGCCCAGTTCCCGGGTGATGGAAAGCGCGACCACCGAACCGACGAAGCTGGTCGCTCCGAACCGCTGGAACCCTGCGTAGCTCTGCAGCGCGAGGACCATCCCGGTGAAGGTGGCGGTGACGAGCACGACGGGCATCGACCGGATCCCGACCTCTTCCATCTGCTTGACGATGTTCCGGATCTCCGACGGCGGCCGCACCATCGAGGAGACGACCTGGACGAACAGGGTGAAGATCGCCCCCAGGTCAAGCACCATGGCGTAGACCCGCTCCCCGAGGAGCTCCACGAGCCGGGCAGGTCCGCTCTTTATTCCCGCGGAGTCAGTCAACGGCCACCCTTGGGATCCTCTGTCCGACCTGGACCAGGACCTCGTACGGAATGGTCCCGCAGACGCGCGCCATCTCCTCCGCGCCCATCGACGCCTCCCCCATCACCTCGACGACCGTCCCGATCTCCACGCCCGGCACCCCGGTGACGTCGATCATCGTGTGGTCCATGCACACCGTTCCCGCGACGGGGACGGGATGGCCGGCGACCGACATCCGGGCACGGCCGGTCAACGCCCGGCGGTAGCCGTCGGCGTACCCGATGGGGACGACGGCGATCCGGCGGGCGCCGTCGCAGTGGTATCGCCGGTTGTAGCTCACAGCGTGTCCCGCCGGGAGCTCCTTCAGGGACACCACCTTCGTGACGACCCGCATCACGGGGCGAAGGTCCGGCGATGCGTCGCCGGGAGGGAGGGGGGAGCAGCCGTACAGGGAGATGCCGGGCCGGACGAGGTCGAACGGCTCTTCGCGGAATCGGAGGATCCCCGCGCTGTTCAGAGCGTGTACAGCGACGCCGCCCCCGAACGCCTTCCTCACCGCGGGAAGCATCCCCCGGAAGGAGGTCAACTGCGCCGCGGTGTACTCCCGGTCCTCCACCGCCGAACCGTCCGCCGAGGAGAGGTGCGTCATCCACCCTTCCAGCCGCAGGGCGGGAGTTGACGCGATCCGCCCCGCCGCCTCCATGGCTTCCCGCGGGAGCAGTCCGAGCCGCCCCATCCCCGTGTCGACCTTGACGTGCACCGGGAAGGGGCGCCCATCCACCTCCGCCGCGCGGGCGAGGCCGCCGATCTGGCCCAGGTCGAACAGGACCGCCGAAAGGCCGTGGGCGTGGGCCTCCGCCGTCTGCGGCGGGTCGACTCCCCCCAGCACGACGACGGGAAGGCGGATCCCCCCCTCGCGCAGCGCCACCCCTTCTTCCACCGTCGCCACGCCCAGCATCCGGAGTCCATCCGATTCGAAGACGCGCGCCACGGAAAGCGCGCCGTGCCCGTAGGCGTTCGCCTTCACGATGCCGAGAAGGCCGACGCCTTGCGGGAGCAGTGCACGAATCGCTTGAACGTTGTGCCGGAGGGCCGAGAGGCGGATCTCCGCCACCGTGGGCCGGGCCAAGCCGGAACCTCCCGGGGAAGCGAGATGGTGACGAGGAAAGTTTACCCCACCCCCTCCGGGCAAGTAAAGGTCGGGGACACTTGACACTCACGCTTTCCCGGCCGTATGATTTATCGAAACCGCCAGGGGTGCATTTCGCTGAGAGCCTCAGGGGTGACGCATCGTGTGCGCCATCCCCTTCGGGCAACCCGTCGAACCTGACCCGGGTAATACCGGCGCAGGGAGCGTGGTCCTCTTCGAGCCGTGCCGTATCCCCCTTGGCGCGGTTTTTCATTTTCCGGACGGAAAGGATGGCACACCATGACGTTGATGCATCGCGCGCGGCAAGGGGAGATAACTCCGGCGATCGCCCTTGCGGCGCAGTCGGAACATGTGGACCCCACGACGCTTCGGGACCGGATCGCCGCAGGGAGAGTCGTCATTCCCCGCAACCGGAAACGCCGCGAGATCCGCCCCGTCGCCGTCGGTGAAGGCCTCACCATCAAGGTGAACGCGAATATCGGCTCCTCCCGCGACCACGCCGACATTTCGCTGGAGATGGAGAAGATGTGGGCCGCCGTGGCGGCCGGGGCCGACGCGGTGATGGATCTGTCCACGGGAGGGCCGATCGACGAGATCCGGCGGGCGATCCTCGCCGAGTGCCCCGTACCGATCGGGACCGTCCCCCTCTACCAGATCGCGGCCGACGGCAACCTGCGTGGAAAATCATGGGTCGAGCTCACCGCGGACGACTTCTTCGCCGGGATCGAGAAACAGGCCATCGAAGGGGTCGACTTCATGACGGTCCACTGCGGCGTGACCCGCGCGTCGATCGAACGGCTGGTCCGGGAGGGCCGCCGCCTCGACATCGTCAGCCGCGGCGGGTCGCTCCTGGCGGAGTGGATGGATTACAACGGACAGGAAAACCCCTTCTACGAACAGTACGACCGCCTCCTCGCGATCTGCCGGGAGTACGACATCACGATCTCCCTGGGCGACGGATTGCGACCCGGGTGCCTGGCGGACGCCACGGATCGCGCGCAGATCCACGAATTGATGACGCTGGGCGAACTCACCGAGCGCGCCTGGGCGAATGACGTCCAGGTGATGGTCGAAGGGCCCGGGCACGTCCCGATGCACCAGATCGCCGCCAACATGGTGCTCCAGAAACGGCTGTGCCACGGTGCGCCGTTCTACGTCCTCGGCCCCCTGGTGACCGACATCGCTCCGGGCTACGATCACATCACATCGGCCATCGGCGGAGCGATCGCCGGGTGGAGCGGCGCGGATTTCCTGTGCTACGTCACGCCCTCGGAGCACCTGCGGCTGCCGCCGGTGGAGGACGTGCGGGAAGGGGTGTTCGCGACCCGGATCGCCGCGCACGCCGCGGATATCGCCCGCGGGATCCCCGGGGCGATGGACCGGGACAACAAGATGGCGGATGCGCGCGGCGCGCTGGATTGGAAAACGCAGATCGAGCTGTCCATCGATCCGGAACGGGCGAGCGCCTGGCGGGGGGGAAGCTTTCCCACCACGGACGAGACGGTCTGCACGATGTGCGCGGACCTGTGCGCCATCAAGACGTCCCGGAAGGCGATCCGGAAAGGGTAGTCCCCGGCGTACCCGGCGCTACACTACTTCGAGGGACGGATCGCCCGGACCTTTTCCCGGAACGACTCCGCGAACCGGTCGGGGAAGGCGGCCGCGAGCCGGTCACCCGCGGCCATGGCCGTGGGTGCCGCCTTCGACTCGCGCAGCAGCGGCGCGCCCCGCGGCAGCAGGATCACCAGCAGGAACACGATCAGGATCGAGAACAGCGCACCTTTCACCAGGCCCGCCGCCATCCCCGCGAGCCGGTCCGACCCCGACAGCTTCGAATTCCGCACCCGATCCTCGATCAGCCCCCCTACCAGACGGACGACCAGGTACGCGGCAAGGAAGACGACCGCGTACCCGACCACCTCGGCGTACTGGAAGGAGAGGCCGAGTTTCGCCTGCGCGAAGGCGTAGTACCGGAACCCCAGCAGGTGCCCGGCGACCAGTCCTCCGAGGGAGAAGAGCTGCCGGACCAGGCCCCGGACGATTCCGGCGACGGCAAACCAGGCGATCAGTACGGCAAGGGTCAGGTCGAGAAGGTTCATGCCCCCATTATGGCGTTACCGGAGCGTCCCTTCAACAGAAACCGGGGGAAAGGTTACTGGTACGTTCCAACCGCCGTTCCGACCACGCGGGAGAGATCCTCCAGCCGGTACGGTTTCTGGATGAACGCGAGGATCCCCTCGTTCATCACGACCTGGATGGACCCGTCCATCGAATACCCCGAGGAAAGGACCACGCGGGCCTTCGGGTTGATCTCCTTCATCCGGCGAAAGCAGTCCCCGCCCGACATGTTCGGCATGACCATGTCGAGGATGACCAGGTCGATCTCCCTCCACAGGTCGCGGTACCGGGAAACTCCTTCCAGGCCGTCGGCAGCGGTGATCACATCGTAGCCGAGCGCCTCGAGCATATCCTTTGCCACTTCCCGGACCGGCTCCTGGTCGTCCACCAGCAGGATCCTGCCCCGTCCCCGGGGGAGGGCCGAATCCATCACCGCCTTCTCCTGCAAGCCACCCTCGGGACTCTCCGGGAGGAAAACCCGGAACACGCTGCCGGCCCCCGCCTCGCTCCGGACGTCGACGCAGCCGCCGTGGTTCTTCACGATACCGAAGACCATCGACAGGCCGAGCCCCGTCCCCTTTCCCTGGGTCTTCGTCGTGAAGTAAGGGTCGAAGATCCGCTCCAGGTTCTCCGCGGAAATGCCGCCTCCCGTATCGGAGACCTCAAGGAGGAGATACTTCCCCGGAGACATCCACTCCCGCTCCCAGCAGAACGCCTCGTCGAGCGTCACCGGTTCGGTGGTGATCTTCAACTGCCCCCCTTGGGGCATGGCTTCGCACGCGTTGATGGCGAGGTTCATGACGACCTGATCCAGCTGGGACGGATCCCCCGGGACGCATCCTCCCCCGGGATGGAGCGAGGTGACGATCCGGATGCGCGGTTCCTGCGTCCTCTCAAGGACGCCGGCAACGGACGCGACCACCCGGCCGAGTTCCACCGGGACGTTCAGGTTCTTCCCCCGTTCGGCGAACCCGAGCAACTGGGCCGTCAGCTGGGATGCCCTCTCCGCCGACAGCTGGATGATCCCGGCGGCCTTGGCGACCTCCGGGTCGAGCCCTGCCTTGAGGGAAACCAGGCTCGCGTACCCGAGGATGCCGGTCAGCAGGTTGTTGAAGTCATGGGCGATCCCCCCCGCCAGGTGGCCGATCGCCTCCATTTTCTGCGCCTGGATCAGTTGGTCCTGGAGCCGCCGACTCTCCTCCTGGGCACGCTTCCGGCCGGAGATGTCGTGCGCGGAGACGCAGTTGTACTCCTTCCCGTCGTACTCGATGTAGTTCGCCGTGATCTCCACGGGGATGAGGCGCCCGTCCTTTGCGCGGTGCGTCGATTCTACCGAGAAGATTCGCCGCTTGCGCAACTCGTCCCAGTGGTACGGCCACCGCACGGAGGGGAACTCCGGGTTGATTTCCTGGATCTTCATGGAAAGGAGCTCTTCCCGCGAATAGCCGAGCGACTCGCACATCCGGTCGTTGACGTAGAGGAGGCGCCCGTCAGGGCCCATCCAGTAGCCGGCTTCGGCTCCCCGGTCGACGCTGAACTGGGTGAGGCGCAACGCGACGTCCGATCGCTTCCGGTCGGTGATATCGAGGATGAGGCCGTCGACCCACCGCAGCCGCCCGTCCTCGTCGAAGATCATCTGGCGACGGTCCGCCACCCACCGGGCGGAACCGTCCCGGTGCAGAAGCCGGTACTCGAGCCGGAGGACCCGCTCCCGGCACCGCACGGCCGCGAGGACGCGCCGCTTCAGCATGTCCTGGTCCTCGGGATGGACGATCTCGTGCCAAGGTTTCTTGCCGGAAGTGAATTCCTCGGAGGAATATCCGACGATGTCCCCGATGTTCGCCCCCATGACCGGGACTGTCCAGTCGGGGAGCCCCCGATAGACCGCTCCCGGAACGTTGTTCACGAGAGAGACGAGCTGGAGGGACTGGTCCCGCTGCTCCGAGACGATCCGGGTCTTCCATGCGCCCGTGAAGAGGAAGGCGTAAAAGGCGGCGGAACCGCCGAGCGGGATTGCCCAGATCCACGGGTTCGTGACACTTCCCCCGTAAGTGCGCAGGATCGACACCCCGAGGATCACCGCGAAGGCAAAGAACGCCGCGGCGCAGAATATGGTATACCGCTGGAAACGATCCATGGAACTTGGCCTCTCCCTTGCGGCTCTTATCGGCGTAGCGGTGTAAAATCCTTACCCGATTTTGCTTATTTTCGGGATTTCTTCCGAAGTGTTGGAATCGGCGCGGGAAGCGGTGTATAAAGAATGTCCGGGGCGGGCAGCCCGGGACGACGCCGGAGTGGTGGAACTGGCAGACGCGCGGGACTCAAAATCCCGTGTCCGCAAGGACATGAGGGTTCGACCCCCTCCTCCGGCACCATTTAAAAACGCGCAGTTACACCTGCTTGGGTACCGGCGGGGAATCTGCTTTCGGTCGACTGTGAAGTGAATTGTGAAGTTGGATCGGAAAGTGAGGTCAGCGCCCGGCCGATCGCCGTTCTTCGACTATGTCACCGGCAGGCCCTTGCGGAGATCAATCCACGTCCGAAGCGTTCGGGTTCGCGCCCCTTTCCATGGGAAGGATCACTCTTACCAAGGTTCCCTCGCCCGGTTTCCCTGAGATGAAGGTTTCACCTCCCAGCAGCAAGACCCGTTCCCTGATTCCGATGAGGCCAAGCGACTTGGAGTCGAAAATCTTTCCTGCCACGATCCCGATCCCGTTGTCTCTCACCTCCACGATCAGGGTATCGCCCTTCTTCTCCAGGCCCACCTTCACCCGCGACGCCGCGGCATAGCGCAAGACGTTCGTCAGGGTCTCCTGGACGATGCGGAAGATCGCCGTGGAGAGGACGGGGTCGGCTATCCGATCCGCTCCCCGTCCGGCAACGTCGCAGCGTATCCCCGTCCGGCTCTGGAAATCCTTCGCCACCCACTCGATGGCGGCCACCACGCCGAGTTCATCCAGTATCCCGGGCCTCAGGTCGGTCGCTATCTTTCGGACCGTCCGGATGATGCGGCTTACCGCCAGTTCGACCTCGTGGATTTTCCCGGACTCCTCGGCAAGTCCGTTCGAGAGGATTTTTCTCCGTATCAACGAGAGGTCCAGTTTCACCGCAGTCAACGACTGTCCCAGCTCGTCGTGGATTTCGCGCGAGATGCGCATCCTCTCGTCCTCGAGCAGGGATTGCAGACTCCCCGAGAAGTTGCGCAGCTGCTCGCGGGATCTCTCGAGCTTCTCCTCCGCCCGCTTGCGATCGGTTATGTCCGTGACGACCATGCAAAGGAGCGGCGGGTCGCTCTCCGGCAACGCGCTGAGGGAGAAGATCGCGGGCACTCTCCCGCTCGGGGTTTCGAACGACGCCTCCCTCCGGGCTCCCGCGCCCATGGCGCCCGACAACGAACCCCGAAGGACCTCGCCGTCGGAGGGAGACAGGAATCGAAAGATCCCGCTCCCGATGACCTGTTCGATCGGGGATCCGACGATTTCAGAAAATCTTCGGTTTGCATAGAGGATCAGGCCCCCTTGGGTGAGGGTCACGGCCCCTTCCCCCATGTCCTCGAGGAAGACCCGGAAGCCATGGTCGGCGCCCTCGAGCGTATAGACCTTTTCTCCCGCAGATCCCGTGACGATGACCGCGTCCACCTCGCCGCGGCGGATGGCCGAAAGCGTCTCCTCGGCCTCCCCGAGCCGGGCGGAGAGCTCCGCGACCCGGCGGCGCAAGGCCGCCGCGCCGGTCTCCTTTCCCTTGCGATCCCTGGACGTGCGGCCCACATTCCCCTCCTCGCGTACGCCCTCTTGTTCACCTGATCCTGATATCGAGGCCGATGAGGACCTTGCCCGTGTCCGACATGTCGCCGATGAGCTTGCGCATCGGGAGGGGAAGCTTCTTGATCAGCGTCGGGGCGGCGATGATCTGCTCCCCCTTCGCAAGGGTCGGCTTCCGGTAGACGTCGATCACGTCGAGGTCGTACTGACCTGCCAGGTGCACCTCGCAGATCCTTTTGAGGTTCGTGATGGCCCGGGCGGAATTGGGGGTCATGCCCGCGACGTATAGACGAAGCACGTACCTCCCCTCGCCCAGGCGGGAGGCGGCCTTCTCGAACTGTTCCGTCGCATCCGCTTTCTTCTTCCCGCCGCCCTTCCGGACGGAGGGTGGAGTCCGCTTTACAACCATCTTGAGTTCCTTTCCTGTCAGGAGGGGGAGCGTAAATCCAGACCCACCAGGACGCGGAGCGTGTCGGAAAGGTCCCCGATGATCTTCTTGATCGGCTCCGGCAACTTCCTCACCAGCGTCGGTATGGCCAGGATCTGGTCGCCCTGGGCAAGCTGGGGATTCTTGATCAGGTCGACCACCTCGATCCGGTACCGGCCCGCCAGGTGCTCCTCGCAGATCCGCTTCAGGTTCGCGAAGGCCGCGAGCGACCTGCTCGTCTGACCGGCCACGTAGAGACGAAGTTCGTACTGCGCTTCCGCCTGCGTCCTCCCCGCGACCTTTTTCCGCACCGCCGCTCTCTTCCGGGTCTTCGCCGCGCCGGTACTCATCGTCTCCCCCTTGAAATGGCAGGTTTTTTCGCGTCCCCACCCGTACGGACCGGATCGGCCTTGCGGGCCCGTCCAAGCGCGCCGCGTGTCTTCCTGGCCGCCTCCTGCCGGTTTGACTCCGTCCTGAGATATTCCTTGAAATCCTCCGCTTCCGCCAGGAACTCGGTCTCGATGGAGTCGACCCGCGCCACCTTTCCCCGGCGCTTCAGCTCGAACAGCCGTTTCTTCCGGTCGATCTCAACGCGCCCCTGGCGGTCTTCTTCCATCTCCCGCCGCTCCATGGCGATCCGGGCCGAGCCCATCAGGACCTCGCCCGACGAGACCGGCACGTCCAGAAGATCGATCCCGCGGTCGGTGAGCAGGAACTCCCGGATCTGGTTGGAGTGGGCCATCCCGCGCGACTTGAGAATGAACAGCCCGCGGTTGTGCTCCCCGCTCTTCTCGATGTCCTCGAGCTGGAGCCATGTGTCCATGAGCGAGGAGATCCCCACGCCGGAACTCTCCTCGTTGACTCCCCTGGTCACAAGGCTTGAGAAGAAGGTCGTGACGCCGTTCGACTTGAAATGGTCGATCAGGCGGGAAAGCATCGCCTTGACGTCAACTTGATTGCCCACTTCGGTCAGGTTCGAGATCGGATCGATGACGACGACCTTCGGCTTGAACTCGTCGTTCAACCGGTGCATCGTCAGGATGTGCGTCTCGAGACCCGCGACCGTAGGGCGGCCCGCGTGCACGCGAAGAAGCCCCTTCGCGGCCCATGCCCCCAGGTCGATCCCGATGGAACGCATGTTCCGGAAAATCTGCTCCGGGCCCTCCTCGAAGGCGATGTAGAGGCACCGCTCGCCGCGGCGGCAGGCGGCGTCCGCGAACGTCGACGCGATGCTCGTCTTTCCCGTCCCTGGCGTCCCGGTGACCAGGATGGTACTCCCGCGGTAATATCCTTTCCCCCCGAGCATCGCGTCGAGGCGGGGAATCCCCGTGGAGATGCGCGCCGTGGAGACTTCGTAGTCAAGGCCCATCGACGTGACGGGGACGAGGAAGATCCCTTCGTCTCCGATGAGGAAGGGGAACTCGTTCGTCTCGTGCCGTGAACCCCGGTACTTCACGACCCGCGCGCGCCTCGTCGAGACCTGCTCCGTGACCCGGTGGTCCAGCATGATCACGCAGTCGGCCACGTACTCTTCCAGGCCGTGGCGCGTAATCGTGGTCTCCCCGCGTTCGGCCGTGATGACGGCGGTGACCTCCTTTCCCTTGAGCCACCGGAACAGGCGCCGAAGCTCGGACCGCAGGATCGCCTCGTTCGAGAGTCCCGCGAAGAGCGACTCGATCGTGTCGAGCACGACCCGCTTCGCCCCGATCGAATCGATGGCGTGTCCCAGCCGGATGAACAACCCCTCGAGGTCGTACTCCCCCGTCTCCTGGATCTCGGTCCGCTCGATCGAGACGTAGTCGACGAGGAGTTTCTTCCGGGCCGCGAGATCGGCCAGGTCGAAGCCCAGGGACGCCACGTTTTGCGCGAGATCCCGTGCGTTTTCCTCGAACGCTACGAAGACGCCCGGCTCGCCGTGCTCAAGCGCCCCCCGCACGAGGAACTCCATCGCGAAGAGCGTCTTTCCGCAACCGGCGGAGCCGGCGACAAGCGTCGGTCGGCCCCGGGGCAGCCCGCCGCCGGTGATCTCGTCCAGGCCCCGGATCCCGCTTGGACATTTGGGAATTCCCGCACGGGAAAAACGGGACTTGCCTACTTTCCTGTCAGCCATGATCTCCTCCTGAAAGGGTGGCGGGCGTCAACTGAGGGGCGCGGAGCAATGCTGTCCCATCGAGAGGGCGTTTCCCGGAGGATATGCCCATATGGATATACCTATTCAGGGGGAGTACTTTCTATTCGCAGGCAAAGCGGGAATCCCCTTTCGCCTCGAAGAGCCGGATGAATCATCAGAATCTATCTGTTCACATCTTATCAGGAGCGAGAGAAAACACCAACGATGACGTGATAACTCGATCCCTCCTTCCTGCTTGGCGCTACCTCCTGCTGTGAAGTGAAAGGTGAAGCAGGCTCTGCCTGCAAGGTCCGAAAGGGTTCGACCCCTCCTCCGGCACCATGCGAGCCAAAAGGGTCAGGGATATCCCCTGACCCTTTTTCCTTCGGGCCGGGTGCTCCCGCCATTTGTCTTGCAGGCGGGACTTACGCCTTGGCCTGCGCGAAGTTCTCCGCGACCTGCGCCCAATGGACGGTGTTCCACCATGCCTCGATGTACTCGGGACGCCGGTTCTGATATTTCAAGTAGTAGGCGTGCTCCCAGACGTCGAGGCCGAAGACCACCTTTCCGCCGTCTATGATGGGATTGTCCTGGTTCGCGGTCGATTCGACGACCAGTTTTCCGCCGCGGATCAGCAACCATGCCCAGCCGGACCCGAATCGCGACGTCGCGGCCTGGGCGACCGTTTTCTTGAAATCCCCGAAGTTGCCGAACGCGTTATTGATGGCTTCGGCCAGATCCCCCGACGGCTCACCGCCACCGCCCTTTTTCATGATCTTCCAGAACATGGAGTGATTCAGATGGCCGCCGCCGTTGTTGCGCACGGCAGTGCGCACGGCCTCCGGCACTTTGCCGATCTGTGCGATCAGTTCCTCTACCGGAAGTTTTTGAAGCTCGGGATGGCCTTCGAGAGCCTTGTTGAGATTGGTGACATAGGCCCCGTGGTGCTTGTCGTGGTGTATCTCCATCGTCTTCGCGTCAATGTACGGCTCGAGCGCATCGAATGGGTACGGGAGCGGCGGCAAATTGTGCGTCATCGGACGGATCTCCTTTCCAGCCGGCTCGCAACCGGCGTCACTTTCCTATTTCGATGCTGCGAGAACACGGCATGGTTTCGCCGTGCGAGGAAAACGCGCCGGATGGTCACCCGCCGGACAAAGAGGGCTTTACCGATAGGCAGGGGAAATTCCAGGCGGCCCCGAGAACCTGAAATGCCTTGGGCGATCGAACTACCCGGACACCGCTACTTTCCCGAGACCTCCGCGACGGCTTTCAGGATGTTGTCCGAAGTGATTTCCGAACTGCCGAAAAGTGTTTTTGTCTTCCCGGTTCTCGAATCCAGCACAACCACGGAAGGGGTCCCCGGCACCTTGAACCTTTTGACGAGGGCGTTGAAATACTGCATCCCGGCGAGAACGTCCGCATAATTCAGCGGGACATATTTCACACCGAGGGGGGTAATCGCCGCCTGGACATCCTCCGGCGTGGGTTCCTTTGTTTTCCGCGCAAGGGTCGCCATGGCTTCCCGGATCTCGAGATATTTCGCCTTCTCACGGACGATGAAGGACAAGTTGTACGGGATGAAGTTGATGGTTTCCGGGTGAACCGGGTAATCCACGAAAACCACCTTCGCCTGCCGCAGGACTTTCCGGGCGCCCTTAAGGATCTCCGGTTCGGCGACGCGGCACGCGGGGCAGAACCAGTCGGTGACGAAGTAGACCTCCGCGCTGCTATCCGTATCCCCGAAAGCGAGGGACTTCACCGGCAGACCGGCCGCAAACGCGTCGGGTTTCTTCAGACCCATCGCGGTTACGCCCATGCCGGCGAGGAACGCGAACAGAATCAAGGCCGTCTTGCCCGCGAGCCGTTTCATCACGAGATTCCTTTCTCCGTCACGAATTCGGATCGCGGCCCCGGGCAAGCGCTCGAAGGCGATCAGCACGCACGCCGTTGCGACCGAGAGGGCGATTCCGACGCAGAGCAGGCACCACCTTCCAATAACATACTTCTGAATCCAGACGAAAACGAATTCCGCACCGAGCGCGCCGGAGAGCAGAACGGGGATCAGGAAACCGGAGAACCGGAACCGGTTCCTTGTGAGGAATGCGAGGCCGCACACCGTGAAATATCCGAGCCCGAAGGGGGAGAGCGGTGAGCCGAAAAACCGGTACAGATGCGTTTCCTCGCAACCATCGGAGCAGATCCCGAGCCAGGACATGGCGGAAAGAATCCACGCCGCGGCCAACGGCAACGCGATCCAATACCCTCGGGCCGATTTCCAGGGATCGACAGCATCGGTTTTCTCCAAGCCGGTTCCTCCCTCCACTCCCCCTGGCCGACAGGACGTTCAGGCCGGCGATTATTGTAGCCCCTGGAAGCGGAACCTGTGACGGGTTTTCACCGGGATTATTGTATCCCGGCCCGGCGTCACCTCCACCGGGCCGGGCAGATCTGCAGGAAACGTGAATTTTCCCGTGACAGAAGGTCGTCTAATGGTAGTGGACCAGGGGGAAGCGTGTCCCCGACAGCGGGGAGGAAAAGACGATGGAATCGAAACGCTGGATTGTACTAGGGATTATTTCGGCTGTCCTCTCCGGCCTGGGGCTTCCGGCCAGCGCTGCCGAAGACCGGCAGGGCGAGGGAGGCATCCCTTCCTACGCATTTGCGCGCCTCAAGATCGATAAAGGAACCGCCTGGGTCCGAACCGGCGATTCCGGGGATTGGCAGGAGTCCGTAAGTAACTTCCCCCTGGTGGAGCAGTCCCGGGTGAGCGTCCCGGAGGGGTCAGAGGCGGAGATCCGGTTCCGCGGAAGCCAATCCCTCGTCTTGCGCGGCGGATCCGAGGTGGACATCCGGCAACTGGGCGAAAAGGAGGTATCCTTCCGGCTTCGGAGCGGGGAGGCGGGACTCTCGCTTCCGGCGTCTAACTTCGCCCCCGTCCGCGTAACCGTTCCCGGAAACCGCGATATCCGGGCGGACGCGCCCGGCAGGTATTCGTTGTCCATGGACGGCGCGACCACCCGATTCGGTGTGACGGCGGGGGCCGGGGCCGTGACCGGTGCGGAAGGTTCCGACGTCATCGTACGGGCGGGAGAGATGGCGACCATCGGGAGCAAGGTCCGGATCAGCCGCGTCGACACGTCACCTCCGGAAATCGTGCCGGAGGAGCCGGTGGTGAGCGGTCCCGCGCAGGAGGCCGGGGTTCCGCCCGAAGTGGACGAGGAGCTCCGGCCATACGGCGAGTGGGTCTCCACCCCGGAATACGGGCACGCCTGGCGGCCTTACGTGGATGACGGATGGGAGCCGTACTATTACGGACGGTGGGTCTGGGTCTCGCCGTACGGGTGGACATGGGTCGGGTACGAGCCTTGGGGCTGGTGGCCGTACCACACCGGCTGGTGGTGGCCGTCGCCGGTGTTCGGATGGGTGTGGTCCCCGTTCCACTCCTTCGTCTCCTTCAACTTCGCGTTCGGACACTCCGTCTTCCACGGACATCATGCCCGATTCTTCCCCGGAAACGTTCGGTTCGTCGGCAGGGACCGGTTCGTCCGTTGGGTGCCCGAGCGGCCCGGCGTGGTCGCCTCCCGTACCCTCCCGCGCGGCGACACGCGCCTCACGCGGTGGAACCGGCCGGTCGACCGCGGGTCGGTGAGGGTGCGACGCGACGGAGGAGCGCCGGCGGCGTGGGAAGGGCGCGGCGGGAGGACGTCGGTCACCGCAAGCGGCCGCGGAACGCGGATGCCTGGGGAGCACCGCGACTTCGCCGCTCCCTCCGGCGCCGCGGCGCGTGACGGCGGCGGCGCCGTTCGCGCGCCGGTCACCCGAAACCGGACCCTCGGGACTTCGCCGGCGCGGACGGGCAACCGCGGTGACCGCGCCCCGGCGTTCCGGCACGGCGGGGGTGAGCGGTCGTTCTCCCGGGGCGGCGGCCGGACGTCCGGGAACCCCGGCGTTCGAACCGATCCCGGACGCTCCTTCGTGGGGCGCGCACCGGCAAGGCAGACCGGCGACCTTTCCCGGGGCATTACCGACGGCCGATCCCGGCGCAACGCCACGGCCGTGGGGAACCGGGGATTCGACCGCGGCTTCCGGAGCCCTGCGAGCGGCGGTGGCGGGAGCGGGAGCTTCCGGAGCTCTGCAAGCAGCAGTCGCGGGGGCGGGAGCTTCCGAAACCCCGCAAGCAGCGGTCGCGGGGGTGGGGGCGGCGGTTCCAGGGGGTCACGCGGCGTCCGGTAGATCCGGCGCCGTTACGCGGCCGGGGGCGCCTTGACCGTTGCAACCATCGCGGCGGCGGCGACCGCAAGGAGGGCGGCGATCCGGAACGCCGCGGCGTAGCTGCGGGTGGCGTCGAAGATCCATCCCCCCGCCATCGGGCCGATGATTCCCGCGACCCCCCATGCCGTCAGCAGGAGGCCGTAGTTGTTCCCCAGGTTTCGCATCCCGAAATAATCGGCCGTCGTCGAAGGGAAGACGGCGAGCTGCGAGCCGTAGCAGTAGCCGATGAGGAAGACGGAGGCGAAGAGCAGCGGCACGGTGGAAATCCCGGGGGCGAGGAAGAGGAGCAGGGCGGTCGCACCCATCACCAGGAAGAGCGTCCGGACGCGTCCGATGTGATCCGACATCCACCCCGAGGCGATCCGGCCGCACCCGTTCCCCACCGAAAGCACCCCCACGGAGAGAGCGGCATCGCGGGCGGAGAACCCCGCCCCCAGCGCGAAGGCCGCGAGATGCCCGATCACCATCAGTCCCGCCGCGGTGCCGAGGGCGTAGGCGACCCACATCCGGCGGAAGGCGGCGGTGCCCACCATCTCCCGCGGGAGGAAATCCCGGCCGCCCCGCGCCGCCGCCTTTCCCACCGCCGGGGGGATCCATCCGGGAGGACGCCACCCTTCCGGCGGGTTCCGAAGGAACAGCGAGCCGGCCACCGTCACCGCCAGGAAGCCCGCGCCGAGGATGCCGAAGGTGTCGCGCCACCCGAAGCGGTGGACCAGGTATCCCGCCAGCGGTGCGATCACCGCGCCACCTGCGCCGTATCCCATCACCATCATTCCCGTGACCAGCCCCCTCCGCTCGGGGAACCACTTCATTCCGACGGAGAGCGGGCACGTGTAGCCGATGCCGCTGCCCAGCCCCACGACGACGCCGTAGCATCCGTAGAACCATGCCAGCGAGCCGGTGTAGCGGGAGAGGAAGATCCCCGCGGAGAAGAGAATCGCGCCCGCGAGGGATACGGCGGCGGGACCCCTGCGGTCCTGCCACCTCCCCCCGACCAGCACGCCCACGGCGATGAAGGCGATCGAGAGGGTGAAGGCGACGGAGAGCTCCGAGCGCGTCCAGCCGAACTCCCGCTGGAGGGGGGTGAGAAACACGCTGTAGACGTACGCGGCGCCGAGACAAAGGTTCAAGCTCACGCCGCCGGCGACGCGGAACCAGCGGTTCACGCCGCCCCCCTCCCGCGGAAGCGAAAGATCACTTGACCGAGATCAGCTCCACCTCGAAGATCAGCGTGGCGTTGGGTCCGATCACATGCCCGGCGCCCTTCTCGCCGTAGGCGAGTTTGGACGGCACGAACAACTGCCACTTCGCTCCCTCTTTCATCAGCTGGAGCGCCTCGGTCCAGCCGGCGATCACCCCCGAGACCGGGAACGTCGCAGGCTGGCCGCGCTTGTAGGAGCTGTCGAACTCGGTCCCGTCGATCAACGTCCCTTTGTAATGCGTCGTCACGTTGTCGGCGGCCTTCGGGCTTTTGCCCTTGCCCGGCGTGATCTCCTTGTACTGGAGTCCGCTCGGAAGGACCTTCACACCCTCCTTTTTCGCGTTCTCCGCGAGGAACTTCTCCCCATCCGCCTTGTTCTTCTCCGAGAGTTTTTGCATCGCCTCCGCCTTCTTCGCCATCAGCGCCTTCTGGAATTCCGTGATCGCCTGGCGCGCCTGCTCCTCGGTGAGGAGGGTTTTCCCTCCGCCATAGCCGTCCTTCAACCCTTTTGCCACTAGATCCGCGTCCACCTCGACGGATCCCCGCCTCAGGTTTTCCCCGATGTCCATACCGATGCTGTAGCTGATCTTCTCCTTGTCGGTTTTCAGCTCCGGGGCGTCCGCCGCGAACGATGCCCCCGAGAGCGCGACCACCCCGCAAATCGCCAACGCAAGCCGTCTCTTCATCCTAGCCGCCCCTTTCCGTCGGAAACCGGATCTGTCGTTCCAATGTGTAATTTTACACGCCGGCCCGCCGAACCGAAAGCGGATTCCCCTGCCGCGGAGCGTCTTTCCGGATCGGCAGGTTTGCGGTATAAATGATTTCGGCCGCGGTTCATTCCCCGCGCGCCGGAGGGAACGCTGCCCGGAAGCGGGCGGGGAGGGAGAGGGGATGCAGATCAATGTGACGCAGGCGCCGGAAAACCGCCGAAGGCAGAAGCCGAAGGACGGCGAGAAGCTCGGATTCGGAAACCGTTTCTCCGACCACATGTTCCTGATGGACTATTCGCAGGGAACGGGTTGGCGCGACGCCCGCATCGTCCCGTATGGTCCGCTGTCGCTCGCCCCTTCCGCCATGGTGCTCCACTACGGCCAGGAGATCTTCGAGGGGATGAAGGCGTACTACGCGCGGGATGGCGCCATCTGCCTCTTCCGTCCCGACCGGAACGCGGAGCGCATGAACCGCTCGGCGGCACGCATGTGTTTGCCGGAGATCCCGGTCGAAGACCAGCTCGCCGCCCTCCGGGCCCTGGTGCGGCTCGACCGGGAGTGGATCCCGAGGGGGGAGGGAGCCTCCCTGTACATCCGTCCGACGATGATCGGGACCGAAGAGGGGCTGGGCGTCCGCCCGTCGGCGGAGGTCCTCTTTTTCATCATCACCGGGCCGGTGGGGGCGTACTACGCGCGGGGGTTCGACCCCGTCCGCATCCTCGTCGAGGAGCGGTACGTGCGCGCCGCCAAAGGGGGAGTGGGGGAAGCGAAGACGGGCGGAAATTACGCGGCGAGCCTCCTCGCGGCGAAAAACGCCAAGGCACAGGGTTTCGACCAGGTCCTCTGGCTCGACGCCGAGCGGCGGAGCTTCGTGGAAGAGGTGGGGACGATGAATATCTTCTTCATGCTCCGCGGCGAACTGGTCACTCCCCCGCTCGCCGGGTCGATCCTGCCCGGGGTGACGCGGGACACCGTCCTCACGCTCGCGCGGGAGTGGAAGATCCCGGTGGCGGAGCGCCCCGTGGGGATCGACGAGGTCCTGAAGGGGGCAGTGGACGGAACGCTCTCGGAGGCGTTCGGCTCCGGGACGGCGGCGGTCATCTCCCCGGTCGGATCCTTCTCCTGCCGCGGGCAGGAGGTCGCCGTGAACGGGGGGAAGGCGGGGGACCTCGCCGCTCGCTTCTTCCGGGAGATCTCCGGGATCCAGTACGGGGAGATCGAGGACCGCCACCGGTGGATCCACCGGGTGGAATGAAGGGGATATCTATAAACCGAGTGCGGCCATCAAAGCCTCGCGGGTGATGCCGGAGACGCGGACGATCTTGCTCCGACCCCTCTCACCGGTGACCAGCGTGATGCGGCTCCTGGGAACACCCGCGGCCTTCGCGAGGAAGCGGACGAGAGCGTCGTTGGCCTTCCCCTCGACGGGAGGGGCGTTGAGGCGGATCCGCACGACGCCGCCTTCGAACCCTGCAACCCCCTCCTTCGAGGAGCGCGGGACCACGCGGACCGACACGGTGGCGGAGGGGCCGTCCGCGAGGCTCACGGCATCCGGAGAGCGAGGTCGAACAGCGTCCGCACGACGAACCGCTGCAGGAAGATGATGACGAGGATCGCGACCATCGGCGAGAAGTCGATCGAGCCGGCGAACAGCGGGAGTTTCCGGCGCAGGCGGGAGAGGACCGGCTCGGTCACTGCGTAGAGGCCTCGGACGATCGGATTGTACGGATCGGGGCTGACCCACGACAGCACGGCCCGAAGGATGAACGCCCACATGAAGGCCCACAGCGCATAGTCGATGATCGTCGCCAGCGCTCCGAGCAGGTTCCTCGCCACGAACATCCCTTTCCTCCCCCTTTCAGCCCGAAAGCTCGCGGCATCGCTGCCACGCGGAAAGCACCGCGTCCATCACCGTCGCCCGGAAGGCCCCGCGCTCCAGCGCCGCCACCCCGGCGGCCGTCGTTCCCCCCGGTGACATCACCATGTCCTTGAGCTCGGCGGGGTGCTTCCCCGTCTCACGAACCATCCGCGCCGCTCCCTCGAGGGTCGAGGCCGCCAGGAGCGTGGCCTCGGCCCGCCCCATCCCCGCCCGCACCGCGCCGTCCGCCAGCGCTTCGATGAAGAGGAACCCGTAGGCGGGGCCGGAACCGGAGAGAGCGGTCACCGCGTCGATCATCTCCTCGCGGGGCATCTCGGCCACCGTCCCGAAGGAAGTGAACAGGGCGATGACCTCTTGCCGGGTCGCCGCGTCGACGACGGACGGGAAGTAGACCCCGGTGCTCCCCATCCCGACGATCGCCGGCGTGTTGGGCATCGTCCGCACGATCTTCGCGCCTTCCCCGAGCGCCTTCTCGAAGAGAGCGATCTTCGCGCCCGCCACGATGGAGATGAACGTCTTCCCCCGCGCCGCGTCCCGGGAAATTCCGGACAGGACGGACAACAGGCCCTGCGGCTTCACGGCGACCACCACCGTGTCGCAGGAGCGCAGAAGGTCCTCGACGGAACGGGCGGCGGCGACCCCGAAACGGCGACGCAGCTCCTCCCCCCGGCCCGGGGCCGTATCGTACACCACAACCTGCTCCGGGGAGCGCAGTTTTGCGGAAAGCAAGCCGCGGATCATCGCCTCCCCCATGATTCCCGCACCGAGAAATCCGAGTGCCATGATTTCAGCCCCTCCCCTGCCGGCTTCCGAAGATCGCGGTTCCCACACGGACCATCGTCGCCCCTTCCAGGATCGCCTGTTCGAAATCGTTGGACATCCCCATGGACAACTCCCCGAGCGCCGTGCCGGGGAGTTCCCGCGCCAGCGCGTCCCGCAGTTCCCGCAGTCGCGCGAAGTGAGGCCGGCTCCCCTCGGGGTCGGCGGAGAACGGCGGGATCGCCATGAATCCCTCCACGCGCACCCCGGGGAGTCCGAAGGTATCGTCCAGAATCGCGCGCAGATCGCCGGGGGCCGCTCCCGTCTTGCTCCCCTCGCCGCCGAGGTTGACCTCGATCAGGACCCGCGAGGTCTTCCCGGATTCCGCGGCACAACGCGAGATCTCGCGGAGCTTCCGGGCGGAATCCGCCGTCTGTATCCAGGAGAAAAGGGCGACCGCCCTGCGGACCTTGTTCCCCTGCAGACGCCCGATCAGGTGCCATTCGGCGCCCGGGAGCGCCGGGATCTTCCCCTCCGCCTCCTGGACGTAATTTTCGCCGAACACCGACAACCCCGCCGCGTGCGCCTCGAGGACCCGCGCGAGCGGCTGGGTCTTCGAAACCGCGATCAACTTCACGGAACCGGCGGACCTCCCCGACCGTCGCACGGCGTCCGCGGTCCGTTCCCGAACCCACACCGCACGTTCCTCGAGCGGCGCACCCTCGCCCGGGGGGGGCCCGGCGGGGCTCATCGCGCTTGACCCGCGAATGCGTACCATGCCGGGCCGCTGCGCCTGACCCGGATCAGTCGCGCCCGCAAGAGCATCGCCACGACGCGGGTCATCGGAAGACCCACCACGTTCGAAAACGAACCCGCGACCCGGTCGATGAGCAGCATCCCCGCCCCCTGCGCCGCGTACGCCCCCGCCTTGTCGTCGCACTCCCCCGTGCGGGCGTAGGCTGCGATCTCCGCCGCCGTCAGGGGGCGAAATCGCACCCGGGTCACCTCCGTGCCGAGGTCCCGGTAGCCGCGCCCGCGGCAAAGGAGGCAGATCGCCGTGTGCACCCTGTGCTCGCGGCCGGCGAGGCGCGATAACATCCGCCTCGCCTCCGCGCGGTCCCGGGGCTTCCCGAGGATCCGGCCGTCCGAGACCACGATCGTGTCCGCCGACAGGACGAAGGACGATGGGTGAATCCCAGCCACCGCCTCCCCCTTGTCGAGAGCGGCCCTGCGGACGAACCCCGAAGGAGACTCGCCGGGACGCGGGATTTCGTCGACCCCCGACCGGACCACGCGGAACGGAACGCCGACGGCGGCGAGAAGCTCCCGACGGCGGGGTGACTCGGAGGCGAGGATCATGCGGGCCGACGGGACCATCAGGGATGCATTATATGGGAATCCCGCCTGTCTCGGCAAACGTTCCGGCGCCTCGCTTGCCCTCCGGGTGCGCTCCATGATAAGAAGGAAGCAACTTCAGGATCCGGGCGGAGTTTCCAAAATGGCGTTAAAGACGATCAGCGTGAAAACGGAAAACGCGCAGCAGATGGTCGACATCACACAGCAGCTCCGCCTCGTGGTGCGGGAGAGCGGCGTGAAAAGCGGCGTCTGCCGGGTCTTCATCCCCCATACCACGGCGGCGGTCACCATCAACGAGAACGCCGACCCGAACGTCCGGCGAGACATCCTGAACCGCCTCGAGCAGGTCGCCCCTTCCGAAGGGACATACCTCCATACCGAGGGGAATTCCCACGCCCACATCAAGTCCAGCCTCGTCGGATCAAGCGTTTCCGTGTTCGTCGAGGCCGGCCAGCTGGTGCTCGGAACCTGGCAGTCGGTCTTCCTGTGCGATTTCGACGGCCCCCGCACCCGGAACGTGATGGTGCGGGTCTCGGCGGGCTGAGACGCCGCACTAGGGGAAGAAAGCCTCGTAGCGGGCGCGCAGCGCGACCCTTCGCAGGCCCCCGTCGATCACCTCCCAGGGGAAAACCTCCCCGCCGCCTTTCTCCCGGAAGACGACAGACGACAGCGCACCGGCCAACCCGGGCGTGGAACGCAGGAACTTTCCCGGGCGCGCCGTCCGCAGGCTTGCGGATACCCGGCGGTCCGAAAGCCCCAGGTACCCCTGCACGACCGCGTCCCACGGGGGCGATGCGGAGACCCGAACGTTGGGGACCGCGCGGACGACGTCGCTCACGCCCTTCTCCCGCGACTTCAACTCCTCCTCCGTGGCCATCGAAGCCCATTGCAGCGGGGTAAACGGCTTGGGAACGAAGGGTGAGAGCACCGCCGTCACGACTCCCATCCGGCCGACACCGCGGGCGACCTCGAGAACGCGCTCCCGGAAGATCCCGAGGAACCGCGCGATCCCCCCGACCTCTTCCTCCCGCGGCACCCCCGGAAGGCCGAGCAGGAAATACAGCTTGAACGAGACGATCCCCGAACGGGCCAGGACCTCCGCGGCGGTGAAGAACGTCTCGTCCGGCACCTGCTTCCCGACCCGCGCGCGCAGCCGGGCATCGCCGCACTCGGGCGCCAGCGCCACCGTGCGGTGTCCGCTCCGGGCGAGGATCTCCGCGATCTCCCCGTCGACGAGGTCCGCGCGGACGGAGGCCGGCGAAACCGTCCCGCCGCGATCGAGAATCTCTCGCGCCAGCTCCCGGAACGGACCCCAGTCGAGGACCGCGGCGCCGATGAGCCCCACTTTTCTACGGTGGGGCCACGCCGCGTCGACGGCCGCGCGCACGCGATCGATGGGAAACTCCCGGAAGGAGGGGCAGGCGTGGGCCGCGGCGCAAAACCCGCACATCCTCGGGCAGCCGCGGGAAGTCTCGACGAGGGACATTCTTCCCAACTCCGTCTCCTCCGACAGGATGACGGGCGGAGCCGGAGACAGGGAGCGAAGATCGAGAATCTCGCGCGCGACGCGGGGGGGGAACCCAGGGAGCGTTTCGATCGCCCGGAGCACGGGGAGTCGGCCGGAGGTCCGCTCCGCCGGGGACGACTCCTCATATTCAGGCCGATACCCTCCGGGGACGAACACGCCCGGGATCGCGGAAAGTTCCCTTTGGTATCCGGAATCCCCCGCCGGCCCGGGTCCGTGGTCCAGGAGGAGGTCCACCGCGCGCTCCCCGTCGCCCACGACCACGGCATCGGCGAAGACTCCTGCCGGCTCCGGATTGAGCGAGGCGGCGAACCCGCCGGCGACAATGAGGGGGTACCGGGCGCCGGAGGCGGCACGATCCTCCCGGAAGGGGGGAATCCCGCCCGCGGAGAGAATCGCGGGAACGTTGAGAAGATCGTTCTCGTAGGAGAGGGAGATGGCGACGACATCGAACGAGGAAAGGGTGCGCCCGCTCTCGACCGTCCTCCCTTCGATGGGCGAATTCGCGGAACCTGCCCCCGACCCCCGCGGCGGGGCACGCCGGCGCCCGTCCCCCGACAGGAAGGCCCGCTCGCAAAGGGCGTCCGGACGCGCGTTGATCCGGGCGTAGATCAGGAGGAACCCGAGGTTCGACATCCCCGCCGCGTACCGGTTGGGGTAGACGAGCGCGACGCGGGTTCCGACGCCCCAATCCTTGCGCACGGCGAAGATCTCGTTCGCGGGCCCGGCGCCCCCGCGGCGCGGCCTTCCCACG
>Ga0214471_10000534_pt1 | contig 32277 bp, 35 predicted proteins | sample RVTome_5_FD_207665 | JGI IMG/M metagenome (GOLD analysis project Ga0214471, IMG submission 207665) | Soil microbial communities from uranium-contaminated site in the Upper Colorado River Basin, Wyoming, United States - RVT142D155 | ecosystem: Environmental > Terrestrial > Soil > Contaminated >... | reverse complement strand
GAGCTGCTGCAAGCGTTGAACTTGATCACGCCATCCCGCAGGCGGCCAGTCTTGCATTGAACGCGCACGAGTCGCTCGTCGATCTCGACGACGAGGTCGTAGCGTTGATTCTCTCCGAACGGAAGTAGCACCGTCCCATAGAGGTCGATGAGACGCATGAGCACTGCTGCGGTGGTGACGTCGCCCACTCGTTTCGGATGAGGAGCACCCTTCGGATATGCCATGGTCGCACCCTACCAACCGGGTACGACAGGACCGGTGGGGCAACCGCCGCCGCCATCGTCCGTCCAACAACCGCGCGCGCAAGAAAGCGAAGACCCCGGGTGGTCCCGGGGTCTTCACAGGTTCGCGTTGGCTACATCGTCTCGAGTCTACGGCGCTCGACGTGCATCTCGACCTTGCGCTTGATGCGCTGCAGCGCGTTGTCGATCGACTTCACGCGGCGCTTCAGCACCTCGGAGATGTCCTGGTAACTCTTGCCCTCGAGGTACAGGTGCAGGACCTTCGCCTCGAGATCCGACAGGATCTCGCGGAACGATGTCTGCATCGAGTCGACCTCTTCGCGTGAGATGACCAGCTCCACCGGGTCCGAGTTCGAGCCCTGCGTCAGCACGTCCACCAGCACGCGGTCGGGCTCTCCCCCATCCTCCTGCTGGACCGGACGCGTAAGGGACACGTACGAGTTCAGTGGGATGTGCTTCTGCCGGGTCGCAGTCTTGATCGCGGTGATGATCTGCCGCGTGATGCACAGTTCCGCGAACGCGCGGAACGAGGACTGCTTGTCGGGGCGGAAGTCGCGGATGGCCTTGTACAGGCCGATCATGCCTTCCTGAACGATGTCCTCTTTGTCCGCACCGATCAGGAAGTACGAGCGCGCTTTGACGCGCGCGAAGTTCTTGTAGCGAATCAGAAGATGCTCGAGCGCAGCATCGTCGCCTGCTCGGGCCCTGAGGACGAGTTCGTCGTCCGTGGCGTCCTCGAGCCCGTCCTGGACCCGAAGCGCCTCAAGCTCTCTTGCCATGTACTCCCCCGCCGCTAGGAGAGATCGGGATGATCTTGAGCGCCTTGCGGGCGAGGATATAGTCCGCAATGACTAGGGGTCAAGGCAACGACAGCGGTCAATCCTGCCCAGTCGACACTTCGGGAAGAGGAAATTCGGGCAAAACGGTACTTGGACCGTCAGTTCGTATCGCCTGGGGCGACTCTGCGGTGGCGCGACGCCTCCCACAAGCAGATCGCACCGGCCGCGCTCGCATTCAACGAGCCGATCCGCCCGAGCATCGGGATGCGCACCAGCGCATCCGCGCGCTTGCGGATCAGCGAGGACACACCCGCGCCCTCAGCCCCGACGACCACGACCACCGGCTCACCGAGCAGCTCGCAATCCTCGATCGGCTGCTCGCCCTCACCCGCGAGAGCCACGATCCAGAGGCCCTCCTGACTGCAGGCTGCCAGCGCGCGCTCGACATTCGACACCTGGTCCACGACGAGGTGCTCGAGCGCCCCAGCCGCTGCTTTGGCCACAGCGGCCCCGAGGGGCGCGCTGCGCCTCGCGGGCACGATCACCGCATCGGTGCCGAGCACCTCCGCCGAGCGAAGCAAGGCGCCGAGGTTCTGGGGATCCTGGATGCCGTCCAGCGCGAGCAACAAGGGCGTACGCCCGGCCGCGCGCGCCGCGGCCACCCCCTCGCGCCAGTCGCGGGTCCGGTAGGCGGCCGCCTCCGCGATGACGCCCTGGTGCGCGCGCGACGATGCGCGACGGTCGAGCGACGCGCGCGGAACGCGCTCGACCGGTATGCCGCGTTCGCGTGCTTCGCGCAGTATCTCCTCGAGCACCCCGGCCGCGCGTGCGCCCTCGGCGATCACGATCCGGTCGATGGGCCGTCCCGCGCGCAAGGCCTCGCGAACGGGCTGGCGGCCCTCGATCGACATCATGACCAGGGATCGGACAGGTACCAGCGCGCGCCTTGGGAACGGTCCTCGACGACGACGCCGGCGTCGGCCAGCGCGTCGCGAACCGCGTCGGCACCCGCGTAATCCTTGTTCTCGCGCGCCCGCCGGCGCTGCTCGAGCAAGAACTCGACCAAGGGACGCATCTGCTGCACGCGGCCCGCCTCCGGCCAGTCGCCGATCGGATCAAGCCCCAGCACCGCCGCGCACGCCCGGAACGTCGCGAGCAGCTCCGCGAGCCGCGAAGGATCGTCGCCGGCCTCGACCTTGTCGATCAAAGGGTTCGCCTCGCCGATCATCTCGTGCAGGATCGCGACGGCCTCGGGCGTGGCGAAGTCATCAGCCATCGCCGCCAGGAAACGCCCCCGGTAGTCCTCATCGATCGTGTCGCCTCCGCCGGCGGCGGCGGCGCCTGCAGCGGCGGCGGCATTGCGCGCGAAGACGGCGAACCGATCCCAAGCCGCGCGCGCCTCCTCGAGCACGTCGGGCGACATGTCCAGCGGAGATCGGTAATGCACGCTCGCGAGCAGCATGCGCACCGCGGGCGCGGGATGATCCTCGAGCACATCGCGGAGCGCCATGTAGTTCTTCAACGACTTCGACATCTTCTCATGGTTGATCGTGACGAACCCGTTGTGCAGCCAGTATCGCGCGAGAGGCTTCCCGGTAACTGCCTCGGACTGCGCGGACTCGTTCTCGTGGTGAGGGAAGATCAGGTCCTGGCCGCCGCCGTGGATGTCGAACGTTTCGCCGAGATACTTCATGCTCATCGCGGAGCACTCGATGTGCCAGCCCGGCCTTCCCGCACCCCACGGCGCCGGCCAGGACACCTGCCAGGCCTTGTCTGCGCCCTTCCACAGCGCGAAGTCCATCGGGTTGCGCTTGCGCGGGTCGGGCTCCACGCGCTCACCTGCGCGCATGTCCTCGAGCGACCGTCCGGACAACCCGCCGTAGCCCGCGAACGATCCGATGCTGAAGTAGACGTCGCCATCCTCGAGCGCGTACGCGTTCCCCGCCTCGATCAGGCGGCCGATGAGCTCGATCATGTCGGTGATGTGGCCGGTCGCCTTCGGCGTCAGGCTCGGCGGCCGCACACCGATCGCGCGCATCATCTCCTCGTACACGCGCGTGTAGCGCTCGGCGATCTCCCACGGGGACGCCCCTTCTTCGGCGGCGCGGTTGATGATCTTGTCGTCCACGTCGGTGATGTTCTGGACGTAGGTGACGCGAAGGCCGAGCGCCTCGAAGGCCCGCCGGACGATGTCGAACGCGACAGCGGCGCGCGCGTGACCGAGATGAGGGTCGTCGTACACGGTCGGGCCACACACGTACATCGTGACCCGGCCCGGCGTCAGCGGCTCGAACGGCTCTTTGCGCCTGCTCCGGGAGTTGTAGACGACGATCGCCACGGCGCGGAGTCTACCGGAGGCTCATCGGCCCCAGGCGACCACCTAGGTCGACTCCAGCGTCACGACGGCCAGCGCGGCGGCGCCTTCGCCGCGCCCGATGAAGCCGAGCCCGTCCGTGGTCTTCGCCTTCACGCTGACGCGATCGATCTCCAGCCCGAGGACCTCCGCGAGCAGGGCGCGGATCTGCGGCCGGTATTTGCCGATCTTGGGTTCCTCGAGGATCACCGTCGCGTCGACGCACACGACACGCAGCGCGACCGGCCGGATCATCGCCGCGGAACGCACGACGAACTCGGTCGAGTCCGCACCCGCCCAGCGGTCGTCGTCGTCGGGGAAGTAATCGCCCAGATCCCCGAGGGCGGCACCGCCCAGGATCGCATCGGCGATAGCATGAGAGAGCACGTCGGCGTCGGAGTGGCCGGCGAGTCCGCGCTCAGACGGGATGGTGACGCCGCCCAAGACTAGCGGCCTGTCGTCGGCGAACGCGTGAACGTCGAACCCGATCCCCGAGCGAGAGCTCGACTCCGTCCTCATCACCTCGCGCCTTCCTCCAGGAGCATCTCGGCCAGCGCCAGATCCCCGACCGTTGTGATCTTGACGTTGCGAGGATCGCCGTCGACGAGGGTCACATGGCCACCTGCTCGCTCGACCAGGACGGCGTCGTCGGTCCCCTCGAATGCATCTTCGCGCGCGCGCGCGTGGGCATCGCGAAGCACGGCCGCTCGGAAAGCCTGCGGCGTCTGCGCCCGCCAGAGACCATCGCGTGGCACGGTCTGGGTGACGACCAGATCGTCTGCGCGCTTCAGGGTGTCCTCGAGGGCAACGGCGCACACGGCGCCGTCCGCTTCGTCCAGCGCCATGAGGACACGCTGGACCAGCTGGGGATCGACGAGCGGGCGCGCGGCGTCGTGCACGACCACGGCATCGACGGTCGGGGGCACCGCCTTGAGCCCCTGGGTGACCGAGGCTTGCCTACTCGGCCCGCCTCCGATCAGCTCGAGCTTGATCCGCAGACTCTCCTTGACCAGCTCGGATAACGCGTGCTCCATCCAGAGCTCATCCACGACGAGTACAGCACCCTCGATCGCATCGACGGCATCGAACGCCCGCAATGAGTGGACGAACATCGCACTGCCGGCGACAGGACGCATGGCCTTCGGGATCCCGTCGTGCATCATCAGCCGCTCGCCGGCGCCCGCCGCTGGGATGAGCCCCCACGCGCTCATGCCCCCTCCTCGCGCGCGGGTGCCGACTCGGGCGTCACGGCGCCATCCGCCAGCCGCGCGAACAGCATCCGTCCGCCGGGGGTCTGCACGATCCTGTTGACCACGGCATCCACGTGGCGACCGATCTCTGCTGCTGCCTGCTCGACGACCACCATCGTCCCGTCGTCCAGGTAGCCGACCCCCTGGCCGGGCTCCCGGCCCTCGCGCGCAAGCTCGAGCCGGATCTGCTCGCCGGGCAGGACGGCCGGACGAAGCGCGGTCGCGACCCGGCGTAACAGGACCACCTCGATGCCCTGCAGCTCCGCGACCTGCGCGAGGGCGCCATCGTCGGTCACGATCGCCGCGCCTCGCTCTCGCGCGAGCGCGATCACCTTCGCATCCACCTCAGCGAACTCGGGGTAGGTCTTCTCTACGGTCCGCACGTCGCAGAGTTCTTCCCGCCGGATCGCAGCAAGGGCCTCCAGCCCGTGGCGCGCGCGGCGCCTGCGGACGTGATCGGCGGAGTCGGCGATCCCTTGCGCCTCCTCCAGCACGAACCCGGGGAGCAGGAGCGTGCCCCGGATCAGCCCAGCGCGCACGTAGTCCAGCAAGCGGGCGTTGAGGATGGCGCTGGTGTCAAGGACGCGGAGATCGGCCGCCCGGGTCCGAAACGTGAGGCCGAACAGCTGCAGGATGTCCTCGCGCTTGGCGATCGCGATCCGATAGCCAAGCGAGCCACTCACGATCACGACGAGCCAGAGGATGGCGATACCCACGACACGATCAGGCACGAGCATCAGTGGCAGACCGAGCACGATCCCCACCAGGCCACCCGCGACCAAGCCCATGGCCCCCGCGACCAGATCGGCCCCCGCCAGCGCCGCGATGCGACGCTCGGCGACCCCGACTGCCGCGCCGATCCGGCGACCGAGCACGCCGCCGACCACGTAGCCGATTGCGCTTCCGAGCACGGTGCCGAGAAGCACGCGGCTCGAGTCGATCTCGTCCACGATCTCGCGAGAGAAGGCGTATCCGGCCGCGGTGAACACCCCCACGACCGCCACACGGACCAGCTCGACGAGCACGATCCCACGGCGCTCCACGGCTCTAGTGTGGCAGAGGCCCGAGGGCCGGTGGGAGAGCCATGCCCCGAGATGCAAAACGAGGCCCCCTGTGGGGCCCCGAGAGAGCCGGGCTAGTTAGAGCCGTTGGTAACGCCGAGGACATCGTCGAGCATCTCCTCCGCGCGCTCTTCCTTGACGCCGGCCGCGAAGGTCAACTCGGAAACCAGGATCTGGCGGGCCTTGGTGAGCATCCGCTTCTCGCCCGCCGAGAGCCCCTTGGTCTTGTCCCGGTTCGAGAGGTTCCGAACCACCTCAGCGACCTGGTAGATATCCCCAGACCGCAGCTTCTCGACGTGGCCCTTGAAGCGGCGCGACCAGTTCGACGGGGTCGGAGCCTGCTTCTTCGACTGCAGGATCTTCCAGACCTGGTCGAGCTCTTTCTTGTTCACGACGTTGCGAAGACCGACCTCGTCGGTGCCGTCTTGGGGCACCATAAGGGTCAGATCGCCATAAGAGAGACGGATGACCCAGTAGCGACGGCTCGCGCCGTCCATGACCCGGTCCTGGACCCCCTCGATGACAGCCGCCCCGTGATGCGGGTAGACGACCTTGTCACCAACTTTGAATCGCACTCTACTCATGAAGGACCTTTGATACTACCAGACAGTAGACTGGAGCGCAAACCAAAACCGCAGGTAGATAGCCTGAAAGGCTCATGGTAGCCCCTCAAAGGGATCTCCTGCCACCTCGGCGCGACCAAGCGATCCACGCCTGCCAGATCCCAATCGGACGCGTCGAAGGTTCGTCCCGAAATTTCGGGACCGCGTCTAGAACGTCGCTTGTACGACGTCGTTCTTGGGTATCGGAGGGCAAGACACATACCCGATCCCAGCAGATGCGGACAGAACGGGATGGATAGGGAGGATTCCGGCTATGACTCGCGAACTGTCACAGCGATCGCCGATGCAGACCGCCCAGCAGCGTCCCGACTATGTCGGCGCCCTCCTCGAGGAGGAGCGCCGTCTCGTCCTGGCGTCCGTTGACCCGAACGAGCCGTGGGAGGCGTTCCGCCGTCTGCGTCGTGCGATGCGCAAGGAACCTCGCGGCGGGAGGGCTCGGATCGACATCTTCAACGCTCCGGCTCCGCTCGAGCACACCGCGGACATCATCCCCCTGGCATCTCGTCGCCGCGCGGGCTAGCGTTCCTCAGCCGTCGTAGGCGGGTGTCGCCGGCTCGAGTGGCGGACCGATCAGCGGTTCGAGCGCGTTCCAGTCGTCGATCCCGCAGCCGTTCGTTCGATCGATCCTGACGTCCACCTCTTGCCCGTCGACCACCCCGGCGACCTTGGCCCGCTGCGGCCCGCCGTAGATCTCCGGACATGCCCTGTCCGGATCGGGGCCGGAGAACAGCAGGCGCTGGACGGCCAGGTTCGAGCGGATCGCGTCGCAGGCGCGAACTGCGCTCACCTCGTCCGCATACAGGCCGGTGCCCCGCGCCTGTCGTCCGTCACAGATCACCAGGCCGGTCTCCAGGGGCCCTTGGTCGTCGGCCCGCACCTCGACCTGGACCCTGACCTGCGTCACCGCGCGAAGGTCGCTCCCACCGCACGCGGCGAGCAGCAGGACGAGGGCGACGACCGCTCGCTTCACGCGCGCGCCGCCTCGATCGCCAACTGCCCACACGCGGCGTCGATATCCCGGCCCCGCGTGTCCCTGATGGTGGCATTCGCACCCCGGTCCACCAGGCGGCGGCGGAAGGACTCGACCCGCCGCGAGCCCGGGACCCCGAAGCCCGGCGTCGGGTTGAGCGGGATCAGGTTCACGTGGATGTCGCTCCCGCGCAGCAGGTCGGCGAGCATCTCAGCCTGCCAGGGGTGATCGTTCACGTCCTGGATCAGCGCATACTCGATACTGACGCGGCGCCCGTGCGCTACTCGGAACCGTTTTGCGGCCGCTATGCATGCTGCGACGGGCCACCGCTGGTTCACCGGCACCAGGCTCGAGCGCGTCTCGTCGTCGGGCGCGTGCAGCGAGAGCGCGAGCGTCACCGGCAGGTCCTCGGCGGCAAGCCGGTCGATCTGCGGGACGAGCCCCACCGTCGACACCGTGATCTTGCGAGCCGAGACCCCCGCATCGGCGTGGATCGAGCGCACGGCCTCGAGCACGTGGTCGTAGTTGGCCAGCGGCTCACCCATCCCCATCAGCACCACGTTCGTCGGGCGCCCGCCGAGCGCCTCGCCGGCCCACAACACCTGCGCGACGATCTCCCATGCATCGAGGTTGCGGATCAGTCCCATCTGACCGGTCGCGCAGAAGGTGCAGCCGAGCCCGCATCCGGCCTGGGACGAGATACAGACGGTCCGACGATCGGGGTATCGCATCGCCACGGTCTCGTAGGAACCGGGGAACACGGCTTTGATCGTGCCACCTCGATCGGCCACCCGGACGTCCACCGGCTCCGGTCGGAGGGCGCCGTATCGCGCGACCAGCTCGTCCCGGAGCGGCGCCGGCAGATCGGTCATCTGGTCGAAGGTCCGCGCGAAGCGCTCGAAAGCCCACGCGCGTACTTGACGTGCGCGGTAGGCAGGGCCCGGGACCTCGAAAGGGAAGACCATCATGTTCGCACACAGGGTAGCGGCCACCTGGTGGACATGGAGGCCGCCAGCAGGAAGATGGATAGCGCGAGGCGAAACGGAGGGCGTGACCGCCCGGCCCTCTGCGATCCTGCTTGCCTTCGTGCTTACGACGGTTCCCTCTACCGCGCACGCATACCAGCCGGCCGAGATCCTGTTCACGTTCCAGGACAACTCCATCGCCGAATCCAGCGGCCTGGCGAGCAGCTCACAGCCGGACATCCTGTTCACGCACAACGACTCGGGCGACCAAGCACGTTTCTTCGCGGTCGGCCCCGACGGGGAAACGCGGGCCACCTTCCTGATCGTCGGCGCGGTCGCGGTGGACTGGGAGGACGTGGCTCGCGGACCTGGGGCCGACGGCTCGCCGGCGCTGTTCTTCGCCGACATCGGCGACAACAGCCACGTTCACCCGTTCATCGCCATCTACGAGGTGCCGGAGCCCGTCATAGACGGCTCGAGCCCCGATGACGTCAGGACCGTCCTCGCACGGCGCCACGTCCTGGTCTACGAGGATCTCGGCCGGCACGACGCGGAGACGTTGCTCGTGGACGTGGCGGCATACGGACGGTTCGCCATCATCACCAAGGATCGCCTCGGCAACAGCCTGCTGTTCGAGGCCGAGGGGCCACCCGACGACCCGATCCGCGTCTTGCGACGCACGGCAGACCTGCCGCTCTGGAGCTTCGCGCCGATCGTCGTCGAGCCCGGTGTCGAGGCAACCGGCGGAGACATCGCACCCGATCGCAGCCGCTTCATCGTTCGCACCTACTGGTACGCCTTCGAGTGGATCCTCGGCCCGGATCGTTCGCTCGCCGAAGCGTTGGGCGAGGCGCCCGCTGTGATCGAGCTTCCGGAGACCATCCAGGGCGAGGCCATCGCGTACACGGCGGGCGGAACGGACCTGTTGATCTCGTCGGAGGGGACAGGCGCCCCGGTCCACATCCTGCGGGGGTAGGTCAGGCTGGAAGCCGCACGACCCCGCGGGGCGATCCACGCCGCGCGCCGGGCGTGAGCGAGACGAGCCCGTCGCGCTCCAACCCCTCGAGAAGCTCGACCAGCCATCCCAGGTCGCGGTCCTCTCCGTTCGGGTGGACGACTTTGCCCAACGACGCCAGCGTGATCCCGTCCGCCGCCGCCGCGCGCAGCACGTCGATGATGCCGCCGCGCTTCTGGCGGCGCGACCCTTCGAACGGTTCCTTCGCCGGCCGTGGCGCGGGGGGTCGTTTGTCCTTCCCGGCGCCATGGAACACACAGGCCGAGCGGAGCGGGCACTTGCCGCACAGGGGATGCTCGTGCCGGCACAGCATGGCGCCGATGTCCATCAGAGCCTGGTTCCAGCTATACGCCTCTCCGCTCGGGAGCCACGCGCGCGCTGCCGAGGCGACCTTCGGCGCGGGCGCGACGTCTTCGTCCATGCCCAGCGCCGCTCGCGACAGGACGCGCGACACGTTGACGTCGATAACCGGCACCTGGGAGTCGTAAGCGAAGCATGCGATCGCGTGCGCGCTGTACTCGCCGATCCCCGGGAGTGCGCGGAGCGCCTTCGGGTCCTCCGGTACGATCCCCAAGTGATCGTGCTCGATCACCTGCGCTGCGCGCTGCAGGTTGACCGCCCGACGGTTGTAGCCGAGTCCCTTCCACGCCGCGATCACGTCCATCGCCGACGCGTGCGCCAGGCTGGACAAGGTCGGGAACCGCTTGAGGAACGCTTCGAAGGACGGGCCGACCCGTCCGGTCTGCGTCTGCTGCAGCATGACCTCCGCCACCATGGTCGGGTAGGCGTCGCGCTGCTCGCGCCACGGGAACTCCCGGCCGTGCACGTCGAACCAGGCGAGAACCCGCTTCTGTGCCTTGGGGATGTCAGGCGCCGCCTTCCGCGCGGAAGCCTGCGTCGACTTACGAGCCGGGTTCGGCCGCGCCGCCTTACGCGCAGGCGACCGGCGCGTCGTCCTGGCCTGCCCTTTCACTGCAGCGCGCGCCATACACCCATCCTAGACACAGCGCGCGCGCCGACGGTAGCCCCACCTGGGGTTGACTTCGGAGGTGCGGTGCGTTACTCGGAGCTGATCGAACCGCCGCCACTGCCGGCGAACTCCACCGGGGGAACATCGGGCGTCGAGGCGGATTCGAACACGATCTGGTCATCGCGCGCGTCCACCACGATCGTCTGCGCCGCCTGGAAGTCCTTGTTGAGCAGCCTCTCGGACAGCGGGTCCTCGATCTGGCGCTGGATCAACCGCCGCAGCGGACGCGCACCGAGCGAATGGTCGTAGCCCTTCTCGGCCAGATGGTCCTTCGCAGCGTCGGTGAGAACGATCTCGATGTCCTTGGCCTTCAACTGCTCCTGTACCCGGCGCATCATCAGGTCCACGATGCTCTTGACGTTCTCGCGGGACAGGTGGTGGAACACGATGACCTCGTCGATGCGGTTGAGGAACTCGGGCCGGAACGAATGCTTGAGCTCCTCCATGACCCGTTCGCGCATCCGGTCGTAATCGCCCTTCTCATCCCGCGCCGCGGTGAACCCGACGCTGAGGCGATCGAGGTCCCGCGTCCCGAGGTTGGACGTCATGATTATCACGGTGTTCTTGAAGTCCACCGTATGCCCCTGAGCGTCCGTGAGACGCCCGTCCTCGAGGATCTGCAGCAACGAGTTGAACACGTCCGGGTGAGCCTTCTCGATCTCGTCGAAGAGCACGACGCTGAACGGACGGCGCCGCACGGCCTCGGTCAGCTGGCCGCCTTCTTCGTAGCCGACGTAGCCAGGCGGAGATCCGATCAAGCGGGACACGGTGTGCTTCTCCATGTACTCGCTCATGTCGAGCTGGATGAGCGCGTCCTCGTCGCCGAACAGGAACTCGGCCAGTGTCTTGGCGAGCTCGGTCTTTCCAACACCCGATGGCCCGAGGTAGATGAACGACCCGGACGGGCGCTTGGGGTCCTTCAGGCCCGCGCGCGTCCGGCGGATCGCCTGCGACACGGCGTGGATGGCGTCGTTCTGCCCGACCACGCGCTTGTGCAGCTCATCCTCCATCCGGAGCAGCTTCTGCGTCTCCTCCTCGGTGAGCTTGTAGACCGGGATGCCCGTCCACAGCGCCAGCACCTCGGCGATCTCTTCCTCACCCACCTCGGCGAGCACGTCCAGCTCGCCGGCCTTCCACTCGCGCTCGCGACGCTCCCGTTCCTCGCGCAGCTCGTTCTCGCGTTCGCGCAAGCGCGCGGCAGCCTCGAAGTCCTGCGCGTCGATCGCGGACTCCTTCTCGCGGCGGATCTCGTCGACCTTCTCGTCGAACTCGCGAAGGTCCGGCGGCACGGTCATGCGCATGATGCGCATCCGCGAGCCGGCCTCGTCGATGAGGTCGATCGCCTTGTCCGGCAGGAAACGATCGCTGATGTAGCGGTCCGCCAGGTTGGCGGCGGCGACCAAAGCCGGATCGGTGATGGTGATGCGGTGGTGACTCTCGTAGCGATCACGCAGGCCCTTGAGGATCTCGACCGTATCGGCCACCGATGGCTCCTCGACCTTGATCGGCTGGAACCGCCGCTCGAGCGCCGCGTCTTTCTCGAGGTGCTTGCGGTACTCGTCCAGGGTGGTCGCGCCGATGGTCTGCAGCTCCCCGCGCGCGAGCATGGGCTTCAGGATGCTCGCGGCGTCGATCGCCCCTTCTGCGGCGCCCGCACCAACCAGCGTATGCAACTCGTCGATGAACAGGATGATGTCGCCGCGTGTGCGGATCTCCTTGAGGACCTTCTTGAGGCGCTCCTCGAAGTCGCCGCGGTACCGCGAGCCGGCGACCAGCGCGCCGAGGTCCAGCGTGTAGATCTGCTTGCCCTTGATGGTCTCGGGCACCTCGGCGTTGACGATCTTCTGCGCGAGCCCTTCCACGATCGCCGTCTTGCCGACGCCGGGCTCGCCGATCAGGACCGGATTGTTCTTGGTTCGGCGCGACAGGACCTGCATGACGCGCTCGATCTCCTTGCCTCGACCGATGACCGGATCGAGCTTGGTCTCGCGCGCAAGCTGGGTCAGGTTGCGGCCGAATTGATCGAGCACGGCAGAACCGCTCGGCGTCTGCTCGGTGGCACCGCCGGCGCCGGCCTCCTTCGAACCCGTGTAGCCCTGCAGCAGCGCGATCACCTGCGCGCGCACCTTGTTGAGGTCGGCGCCGAGCTTGACGAGCACCTGCGCGGCAACCCCTTCGCCCTCGCGGATCAGGCCGAGCAGGATGTGCTCGGTCCCGATGTAGTTGTGGCCCAGCTGCAGCGCCTCACGCAGCGAAAGCTCGAGCACCTTCTTGGCGCGCGGCGTGAACGGGATATGCCCGGTCGGGGGCGTCTGCCCCTGGCCGATGATCTCCTCGACCTGCTGGCGGACCGCGTCCAGCGAGATCCCCAGCGACTCCAGCGCCTTAGCTGCGACGCCCTCGCCCTCGTGGATCAGGCCGAGCAGGATGTGCTCGGTCCCGATGTAGTTGTGGTTCAACATGCGCGCTTCTTCCTGCGCGAGAACCACGACCCGGCGGGCTCGATCAGTGAACCGCTCGAACACAGCACAAACCTTTCTCTAGCGCGGTCCCGTCGGCAGTATATCCGTCTGCTGCCAGTTCCCCGAAGGGTTCCGCCCTTATCCTTGCTACGTTTCTGTAACGGTGTGGGTCGTTCCTACCTGTGGAAACGTCAGACTGCCTCTGGATGTTTCCGGTTCCGATCCATCCACTCGATGCCAACCTTTCCCGACACCATGTCGCTTCCGGACGCAGAAGGCCGCCTTCGAGGCGGCCCCTTCGGATCGGGAGTATAGTCCGGCACCTCCATCGTCGCAGGCCCTCATTTGATTCTTCGGTACCCATGTGGGGCCTGGGTTAGCCCGAGAGGGAGACTTTCTGAACTTCCTCGGCGGTGGGCCTGTGGATGGCCTGTGGATGGCCGGCTCGTGCGTTCGTTCGCTACCCCTCCGGCCTGAGCAGCGGGAACAGGATCACCTCGCGCAGATTGGGTGCATCCGCAAGGATCCTGATGAACCGATCAACCCCGAATCCGAGACCGCCTGTGGGTGGCATCCCATACTCCAAGGCGCGAAGGAAATCCTCATCCAGCGTCATCGCTTCCTCGTCCCCGGCCGCGCGCGCCGCCGCCTGGGCCTCGAAGCGCGCGCGCTGATCGAGCGGGTCGTTGAGCTCCGAGTACGCCGGTCCGACCTCGACACCGGCGATGACCAGGTCGAAGTGCTCGGTGAAGCGGGGATCCTCCCGATGCGGCCTGGCCAGCGGAGAGGTCTCACGCGGGAAGTCCAGCACGAACGTTGGCTGCATCAAGCCCGGCTCGACGAGCTTCTCGTAGAGCTCGACGACCAGCTTCCCGGTCCCCCAGGACGCGTCCACCTCGACCCCGTGAGCTTCGGCGATGGGACGCAGCCTCTCGGCCTGCATGTCCAGATCAAGCGGCTCGCCCACCGCGTCTGAAACCAGGTCGATCATCCGCAGCCTGGGGTAGGGTCCGGCGAGGTTGAGCTGCCCGCCCTGGTAGGAGACCTCGGTCGTCCCGAGCACATCTCCGGTCACCGTCGGGATCATCGTTTCGAGCAGTTCCATCATCGTGTAGTAGTCGCCGTATGCCTGGTACGCCTCCAGCATGGTGAACTCGGGGTTGTGCCGCGGGCTGAGCCCCTCGTTGCGAAAGTTGCGGTTGACCTCGAAGACGCGTTCGAACCCGGCGACGATCAGGCGCTTAAGGTATAACTCGGGCGCGATCCGCAGATACAGGTCGACATCCAGCGCGTTCATGTGCGTCACGAACGGCCGCGCAAGCGCACCGCCGGGTTGAGGCTGCAACATCGGCGTCTCGACTTCCAGGAACCCGCGGCCGGTCATGAACGTGCGGATGCGCTCGACGACGCGGCAGCGCAGTTCGGCGATCCGGCGCGCCTCGGGGTTCACGAGCAGGTCCACGTAGCGAAGGCGGAACCGCTGCTCGACGTCGCGGAGGCCGTGCCACTTCTCGGGCAACGGCCGGATCGCTTTGGCGAGCAGCTCGAAGCGATCCACCCGGACGCTCAGCTCGCCGCGCTTGGTCTTGATGACCTCGCCCTCCGCGCCAACCCAGTCGCCAAGATCGAGCGCCTTGAACTCGTCGAGCTGTCCATCGTCGAGCACGTCGCGCGCGCAGAACAACTGGATCTCGCCGGACCCGTCGCGCAGCATCCCGAACGCGAGCTTGCCCGAGTCGCGCAGCAGCATCAGCCGCCCCGCCACAGACGCACGCTCGCCGGTCACGGCGCCCGCGTCGATCCCGTCGTAGGCCTCGTGCAGCTCGGCGGCCGTGTGGGTACGGTCGAAACGGACCGGGTATGGATCGACGCCGCGCGCGCGCAGCGCCTCGATCTTCGCAAGACGCTGTTGCTCGAGGTCGTCGAAACGGCTCATCGCGCGCGAGCGTACCCCAGGATCAGCCGGGGTTCCCGGCGTTGAGCTCGTAGATGATCAGCAGCCCTTCGAGCGTCAACCACGGCTCGTGATGATCGAGAGTTCGGGTGTGGGGCATGATCACCGGGGCGAGACCGCCGGTGGCGATGGTCGTCGCCGCCCCTCCCAGCTCTGCGCGCATGCGGTCGACGATCGCGTCCACCTGCCCGGCGAAGCCGAACAGCACGCCGGATTGGATCGCCTCAACCGTGTTCTTGCCGATCACCGATCGGGGCGGCACGAACTCGATCCGCCGTAGCTGCGCACCCCGGGACACCAGCGCGTTGGTCGAGATCTCGACGCCGGGTGCGATCGCGCCGCCCAGGTACTCGCCGTTGGCGCTCACGGCGTCGAAGTTCGTCGAGGTTCCGAAATCCACCACGATGCACGGCCCGCCGTACTTGGCGTGGCCGGCGATCGCGTTGACGATCCGGTCTGCCCCAACCTCCTTGGGGTTGTCGATGTTGATCGGCATCCCCGTCTTGATCCCGGGCTCGACGACCAGCGGCGGATAGTGGAAGTAGCGCTCTGTCATCTCGCGGAGGTTCTGTGTCACACGCGGGACCACGCTGGAGATGATCACGCCGGTGACGTTGCGCGAGAACGACAACCCCACCTGCATGAGCAAGCCCTGGAAGATCAGCGCCCACTCGTCCGCGGTCCGTGGGGCTTCGGTCGCCAGCCGCCAATGTTGCATCAGCTCCTCGCGCTCGAACATCCCGACCAGCGTCTGTGTGTTGCCCACATCGACGGCGAGCAGCATCGTTACAGGACCTCGACCGTCAGGCTCACATCTACCGCGGGCGCGGAGTGGGTCAGCGCGCCCACGCTGATCACGTCCACGCCCGTGGCGGCGATCGCCGCAACCGTGTCCAGCGTCACGCCCCCGGAGGCTTCGGTGCGCGCGCGGCCGGCGATCACTTTCACGGCGTCGGCGAGGGCGGGGGGATCCATGTTGTCGAGCAGGATCTCGTCGGCGCCGGCGTCCAGGGCCTCGCGCACCCCCTCGATCGTCTCGCATTCGACCTCGACCCAGCGGTCCGGTTGCGCCGCGCGCGCGCGCGCGACCGCCGTGGTGATCCCACCGGCTGCGACGATGTGGTTGTCCTTGATCAACACCGCGGCCGCGAGGTCACGACGATGGTTGGTGGCGCCGCCGGCGACCACAGCTTCCTTTTCGAGCGTTCGCAGGCCCGGTGTGGTCTTGCGCGTGTCGCGGATCTGCACACCGGCCGCCGCCTCGACGAACGCGCGCGCCAGGGTGGCGACGCCGCTGAGCCGCTGTACCAGGTTCAACGCGGTGCGCTCCGCCGTCAAGATCGGGCGCAACGGCCCCTCGAGCACGGCGACCTCATCGCCGGCGCGCACACGCTCCCCGTCGGCGCGTCGTTCCTTGATCTCGACGCCGGGGTCGAGCGCACGGAAGCAAGCGACGAACGCGTCCAGCCCTGCGATCACGGCGTCCTGGTTGGCGAGCAGGCGCGCGCGGCCGCGCAGGTGCTCAGGAACGGTCGCGAGCGTGGTGATGTCGTCGCCGGCCGCGTCCTCGTCGAGTGCGCGTCGGACGAGCTCGCGTAAGGAGCTCTCGTCCACTAGACGCCTACGCTGTATGCCTGCTCTGCCCTGATCTCGGCGATGCGGTTGCGCCCCTCGACGAACACGACGGTGGGCGAGTGTCGCCTGGACTCTTCCTCGGTCATCTGCGCGTACGAGATGATCAGGACCGTGTCGCCTTCCCTCACCAGGCGCGCGGCCGCGCCGTTGATGCAGCAGTCGCCCGACCCCGGCTCGCCGGGGATCGCGTAGGTGATCAGGCGGGCGCCGTTGGTGACATCGGCGATCTGCACCTGCTCGTTGGGCAGGATGTCGGCCGCCTTCATCAGGTCGGGATCCAACGTGATCGAGCCGACGTAGTCGACGTTCGCCTCGGTCACGGTCGCCCGGTGGATCTTGGACTTCATCATCGTTCGCAGCATGGCTTCCTCCGATCGATGCCCGTCACCGGGTCACCGTCTCCACCGTCACGTTGTCGATCAGTCGTGCCTTGCCGACCCATGCGGCTACAGCCAGCAACGCTCCCTCCCCGAGCAGCTGAAGGTCCCCGAGCGTCTCGGGATCCACGCAGGCCGCGTAATCCAACCCGGCGAGCGGCTCAGAGGATATCCGTGCCGCCATCCCCTCGGCGAGCCTGACCCCGTCACGTTCGCCCTCCTCGGCGCGCCGTGCCGCCTCGTCGAGCGCGACCTTGAGCACCAGCGCCGCCCGGCGTTCTTCGCCGTCGAGGTAGATGTTCCTGCTGGACAACGCGATCCCATCGGGTTCGCGCACGATCGGGCAGCCGATCACCTCGATGGGGACGTCGAAGGCGCGCGCGAGCCGCCGCAGGATGACGAGCTGTTGGTAGTCCTTCTCGCCGAAGTACGAGCGGCACGGCCCGACGATGTTCCAGAGCTTGGCGACCACGGTGGCGACACCGTCGAAGTGGCCGGGCCTGGTCGCGCCGCAGAGCTTGGTCCCGATCTCGCCCACCGTGATCGTGAAGGGGTTCGGCTCGGGATACATCTCCTGCGCCGCGGGGTGGAAGACGGCATCCACACCCTCGCGCTCGCAAAGATCGAGATCGCGGTCCAGGTCGCGTGGATAGGCCGCCAGATCTTCGGCCGGCCCGAACTGCAGCGGGTTGACGAAGATGCTCGCGACGACGACATCATCGTCGGCGCGCGCCCGGCGGATCAGGCTGGCGTGTCCCTCGTGCAGGTAACCCATCGTTGGCACGAACCCGATCCCTCGCCCGCTGGCTCGCTCCTTGTCGAGCAGCGCACGCGCCTCACCGATCGTCTCGAGAAGCCTCATCGGAGCGCCTCCCCGAGCACCGCTTCGATCACGGCGCGCTGCTCGCGGCTGAGGGTCGTGTGCGCGAGCGTCCGGCGCGCCATCACCACGTACGGCTCGACCAGGTGCGGCGGCAACGCTGCGAGATGTGCGCGCACGGTGCCCACGTCGCCACGCGCGATCGGCCCGGTCAACGCCGCTTCGGGTCCCAGACGAGCGATGTTCTCGACGGTCGCGCGCATCAGCGGGACGAGCAGCTCGAACGAGCCCGTCAGCTCGGCTGCATCGCCGGCGAGCGCCACCGTGAAGTTAGACGCGATCGCAAGCGCGGCGTGGTAGGAGACGCGCTGCTCGGCGGGGACCGGGAATGCCGTGCCCCCGATGCTCGCGACAAGTGCTTCACACCAGACCTCGAGCCCCGGGGCGCAGGTGACGCCGAAGGGCGCACCCGCGAATGAGGTCTCGGTCGTCGCGACGGGGATAGCCGGATGGATCGCGGCGACCAGGGGCCCGCACTCGGCCAAAGGCTCGAGCGCGGCCATGCCGCAGGTGTGCGCAACGACCGTGCCGGGCCGCCCGAGGCGAGCGACCAAACCGGCGGCCTCGTCGAGCGCATCGTCGGGAACCGCGATGACGACCAGGCTCGCGCGCGCGATCGGAGAGGGATCGTCATCGCGGCCGAGCAGCGCGAGCACGCGGCTCCCGGTATCGGTGAGCGCCTTCGCGAGCGAGCCCCCCACGCGACCGTTTCCGAGCATGACGACATCGAAGGGCGGTTGGGGGAGAGGCGTCGCCCCGAGGGGGCGGCCGGTATCGATCACAGTTGTCTGTCTCCTCCGTTCCGGTCCACGGCGGGTACCGTTCGGACCACCCATGATACCCGACGCTGAGTGAGGGCTCGCCCCGCGATGCGGCGCGGGCGTCGGCTGCCAGGGGAAACGTCGCGATCGTCGCTATCTAGACACACGTCCATGGACAGATGTCCATGTAGCCCCTACCATGGAGTCATGCCGGATGAGGCGATCAAGGCAAGCGAGTTCAAGCAGCGATGTCTTGCGCTGCTCGACCATGTCGCAGAAACGAAGGCGACCTACCTGATCACCAAGCGGGGACGTCCCGTCGCGCGGGTCGTGCCCATCGATGAGACAGCCCCACCCGCGACCATGATCGGCACCGTGATCCTGCTGTCCGACGAGGAGGAGGACTACATGTCGACCGGAGAGGTCTGGGACGCCGAGGGAGCATGAGCATCCTCCTCGACACCCATGCTCTCCTGTGGTGGCTCGGGGGCGCCGACCGCGTGTCCCGCCCGGCTTCTCGGGCGATCGCATCTGCGTCCACCTTGTTCATCAGCACGATCACGTGCTGGGAGGTTGGGCGCCTCTTGGCGAAGGGACGCATCTCGCTGACCGTTGACCCGTATCGGTGGTTCGAGGGCGTTTTCGAGGGCCACGACGTTGAAGCCGTCGCGCCAACGAGCCGGATGGCCTTGATCGCCGGGATGCTCCCGGACGAGGGATTCCACGGCGACCCCGCCGACTCGCTGATCTACGCCACAGCGAAGGAGCGTGGGATCCCCCTCGTGACGAAAGACGCGCGCATCACCGAGTTCGCGCGCGCGCGACGAGACGTGACCCTGATCTGGTAGCGGGTCACGGCGAAGGAGATCGCGCGGGCATCGAACCCGACCTCATGCTGAACGATCCTGTCGGTGATCCTGGTCGCTAGAAGCGATCCTCGAAGAGAAGCACGCCGCCCGCGCGTCCCGATGCGTCCAGCAGCGCTGGAGGTGTCCCGCGGCCGGGGACCACGAGATCCGGCGCGATCTCGGCGAGGGGGACGAGGACAAACGCGCGCTCGTGCATCCGCGGGTGCGGGATCAGCAGATCGGGCTCGTCGATGACCTGATCCCCGAACACGAGGATATCGAGGTCGATCGCGCGCGGACCCCAGCGCTGCTCGAGCCAGCGATCTCTTCCGAGCGCGGCTTCGACGGCGAGGCAGCGTTCGAAAAGACCGCGCGGTTCCAGATCGGTCTCGACGGCGATCACCATGTTCAGGAACGGCGGCTGATCGCTCGGGCCGCCGACCGGATCCGTCTCGTAGACGCTGGAACGCGACACCACGCGGGTGTCACCCCAGTCGAGCGCCTCGATCGCTTGGTTGATCACGTGCAGCCGATCGCCGAGGTTCGCCCCGAGCCCGATATACGCGCGCGTCACTGATGCGAGCCGCCGAGATCCCCGCGCGAGCGAGTGATCTCGACCGCAACCTCCTCGACCTCTTCGGAGACCAGCGCCGCCGGCTTGGCGACCCGCACCCATACGTCCTCGACGTACACATGCTGCTCGAGGATGTGCCGCGCGATGCGGTCGGCGAGGGTCTCGATGAGCCCATACTCCTCGCCGGCGACGATCTTGGAGATCTGGCGGATCAGATCCTCGTAGTCCAGCGTGGCGGAGAGATCGTCGGTGGTCGAGGCCGCGCGCGTGTCCAACCGAGCAGCCAGACTCAAGATGAGCGGCTGCTCGTGCATACGCTCATCGGCGGTGACGCCGATGCGGCCACGCAGCTTCAGGCCGCGAACCTCGATCAGATCCGATCCATCCATCACCGGTCTCCAGCACGGACTACGGCATCCACGATACGCGCTGCTCGCAGATTTGCACGCACATCATGGACCCGCACCATCGAAGCACCGTTGAGGATCCCGACCGCGGTGGTGGCCAGGGTTCCCTCGAGGCGCTCCTCGACGGGGAGGTCGAGGGTCAGGCCGATGAAGCTCTTCCGGGACGCCCCGAGTAGTACGGGGTAGCCCGGATGGGTCAGGTCCCGCAACCGTTTGAGCAGGGTCAGGTTGTGCTGCGGCGTCTTGCCGAACCCGATGCCGGGATCGATCACGATGCGCCCGGGGTCCACGCCCGCGTCGGCCGCCGCTTGCGCGCGCGAGACCAGGAAGGCACGAACGTCCTCGACCACGTCGTCGTAGATGGGGTCCCGCTGCATCGTGCGCGGTTCGCCCAGCATGTGCATCAGGATCACCGGCACATCCCGCTCGGCGGCCAGCGTGAGGATCGATGGGTCGAGGCGGCCGGCGGATACGTCGTTGATGATGCTCGCGCCCGCATCCAGCGCCGCGCGCGCGACCGCCGACTTCGTCGTGTCGATGCTGATCGGCACCTCGACGCTCTTGGCCAGCCCCTCGATCACCGGCACCGCGCGCGCGATCTCGTCGTCGGCGCCGACGGGATCCGCTCCCGGCCTGGTCGACTCGCCGCCCACGTCCAGGGCGTCGGCGCCTTCCTCGGCCAACCGGATGCCGTGCTCAATCGCGTCGGCGGGGTCGAGGAACATGCCGCCGTCCGAGAACGAGTCGGGCGTGACGTTGACGACCCCCATGATGTGCGTCCGTTCGCTCAGGCGGAGCGCGCCGCCGGGCCACACGATGTCGCGCATCGCCTTACGCACCGCGCGCCAGCGCGAGCAGCTCCGCGCGCGCCGCCGCGTCGTCGGCGAAGACACCGCGCGCGTCCGTGGTCACGGTAACCGACCCCGGCTTGTGCGCGCCGCGCACGCTCATGCACAGATGCTCGGCCTCGATCACCACGAACGAGCCGCGCGGCGCCAGGGCGCGTTCGAGCGCCTCGCCCGCCTCACGCACCAGCCGTTCCTGCACCTGCAGCCGGCGCGATAGCACCTCGATCAGGCGAGCGAGCTTCGACAGGCCGGTGATGCGGCCCTCGGCGCCGGGGAGGTACGCGACCGCCGCGGTGCCGATGAACGGCAGCAGATGGTGCTCGCAGAACGAGATGACATCGATGTCGCGGACCATTATCAGGCCGTCACCGCGCTCGCCGGGCAGCGGCTCGAGCACCTCGACCGGATCGACCGCGTACCCGCCGAAGATCTCCTCGTACGCCTCGGCGACACGCCGAGGCGTCTCGATCAGGCCCGTGCGCTCGGGATCCTCGCCGATAGCCTCGAGCAGCTCGCGTACCGCCGCCCGGATCCTCGCCGCGTCGAAGCGCGCGCGCGGCGAAGCCTCAGCTACCTCCGCAGCCGAGGCCACGACCAGCGGCTCGAACGTCATAACGCAAGTGTAGCCGCGACGCCGGGCGTCACGTTCGCCCGAGCAGCGCGCGCACCTCCTCGGCGCAGCCCCAGCTGAGCGTAACGCCGCTGCCGCCGTGGCCGTAGTCATGGATGATCAGGCCGTCGGCCCGCTGCTCAAGTTCGAGGCGCACGGACGGACGCCCCGGTCGTAGACCCACCGCGCGCGACACGATCTCGGCATCGAGCACACGCGGTTCGAGTACCGCGCACCGTTCGATGATGTCGCGCTCGAGCTTCTCATCGATCGCAAGCGAGTCCGAGCCGGCATGGCGGGTGCCGCCCAGCACCACGTCGCGCGAGCGCGGCAGGATGTAGACGACCCCGGCGGGGTTCTCCTCATCGAAGATGAACCGCTCGAGCCCGAACCGACGCACCCGGACGACTTGGCCGCGCACCGGATGCAGCGCCTCGTCGCCGCAGAGTTCGCGCGCGCCGAGCCCGGAGCAGTTCACGACCACCTCGGCCGCCGTGAGCGCATGGTCGAGCGAGGACAGCGCGCGCTGCTCGATCATGCCGCCCAGCGAAGCGAACCGCGCCTCGAGCCAGGGCAGATAGATCGGCATCTCGATCACGGGAAGCCCCTCGCTGACGAAGCCGTCGACGAAGTCGGGCGGCAGCTCATCGCGGCGCGCGTGCCTGAAGCCCGGCAGCACGTCCCGCCACCACACGTCGTCCACCCGCGAACGGAACAGTTCCACCCCACCGCGTCGGATCACGCCGGCCTCTGGGGGCAACACGCAGAACCGTTCGAACGACACCGGCACCCAGCGCTCGACGCGCTCGTCCCGCTCACCGCGCAGCGGATACCAGACGGCAGCAGCCACGTCGGAAGTGGTTCGGGGAGTGCGATCGCGCGCCCAGATACGCACGCGGTGCCCGGCTTCGGCCAGCACGACACCGCAGGTGAGGCCGGACACGCCGGCGCCGATGATCAGAACCTCCACGGCGGGGGTTACTTCTTGCCGTTCGTGCCGTCCTTGCGCGAGGACTGGGCGCGCTTGCTACGCGCGGCGCGTGCGCGCGGCGTCGGGAAGCTCGAGAGCGTGGCGCGGCCGTTCATGTTCCGGCCGGGACGCTTCTTGACGGGCTTCAGGATCTCCATCAGCTCGGCCTTCTCGATGGTCTCCTTCTCGAGAAGCCGGTCCACGATCGCATCGAGCACCTCGCGGTACGCGGCCAGGATCTCGCGGGCCTCTTCGTACGCCTCGTCGATCAGCCGGCGGATCTCGCGATCGATCTCGTACGCGACGTTGTCGGAGTAGTCGGGGTGCGAGGAGAAATCGCGGCCGAGGAACACCTCGCCGTGCTTCTGACCCAGCGCCATCGGACCGAGGACGGTGCTCATCCCGTACTCGGTGACCATCTGCCGCGCGACCTTGGTTGCCCGGTCGATGTCGTCCTGCGCGCCGGTGGTCGGGTCCTGGAAGACCAGCTCCTCCGCGACCCTCCCGCCGAGGAACATCGCGAGGTCGTCGATCAGCTCGGCCCGCGTGACCAGGAACTTGTCCTCGGTCGGCAGCGACAGCGTGTAGCCGAGCGCGCGCCCTCGCGGGATGATCGACACTTTGTGCACGGGGTCGGCATTGGGCAGCGCGTGCCCGACCAGCGCGTGGCCCGCCTCGTGGTAGGCGATGACGCGCTTCTCCTTGTCCGAGATGACACGGCTCTTTCGCTCGGGACCGGCGACCACGCGGTCGACCGCCTCTTCCAGGTCGCCGTGCTCGATCTGCTTGCGATCGTGACGCGCGGTGAGCAGCGCGGCCTCGTTCATCACGTTGGCGAGATCCGCGCCGGTGAACCCGGGCGTCCGACGCGCGAGCACACCCAGGTCGACGCCGTCGGCGAGCGGTTTACCGCGCGCGTGAACCTGCAGGATCGCCTCACGGCCGCGCAGATCGGGCCGGTCCACCACGATCTGACGATCGAAGCGCCCCGGCCGCAACAGGGCGGGGTCGAGGATGTCCGGGCGGTTCGTGCCGGCCATGATGATCACGCCGGTCCTGGTGTCGAATCCGTCCATCTCGACGAGCAGCTGGTTCAGCGTCTGCTCGCGCTCATCGTGGCCGCCGCCCAGGCCGGCGCCGCGCTGGCGGCCGACCGCGTCGATCTCATCGATGAACACGATCGCCGGCGCGTTGCTCTTTGCCTGCTCGAACAGGTCGCGGACGCGCGCGGCGCCCACACCGACGAACATCTCGACGAAGTCCGAGCCCGAGATCGCGTAGAAGGGGACGCCGGCCTCACCGGCAACCGCGCGCGCGAGCAGCGTCTTGCCGGACCCGGGGGGCCCGTACAACAGCACGCCTTTGGGGATCTTGGCGCCGACCGCCTGGAACTTGGCGGGGTTCTCGAGGAAGTCCTTGACCTCGGTCAGCTCCTCGATCGCCTCGTCAACGCCGGCGACGTCCTTGAACGAGACTTTGGGCTGGTCTTTGGTCACCAACTTGGCCCGCGACTTGCCGAAGTTCATGACCCGGTTCCCACCCGACTGGGAGTTGTTGAAGAACCAGATCAGCAACCCGGCGAACAGCAGGAACGGCAAGAACCCGACCAGCGCGTTGAGCCAAGAGTTGCCCTGCTGCGGATCGATATCGACCTTGACCTTGGCCTCGGTCAGCTGCGCGACCAGCTCGTCCTCGAACTCGGGGGGGAAAGCCACGCGATACACGCTGCCGTCCGAGAGCTCGCCCTTGATGACCTGATCGCGCAAGAGGAAGTTTGCCGTCTTGATCCCGCCCTCGGCGATACGATCCTGATACTCGGTGAGGTCGAGCTCCTGCGAGTCGGTGGGCGCGCGCAGGGCGTTCAGGAAGACGAACAGCAGCAGCCCGAGCACGACGAGATACAGTCCCGGCCCACGCAGCCAGCGCGCCCACGGCGACATCGGCGGCTTGGAGGACTGACGATCCTTACCCGGCGACGGGCGTTTGGCGGCCGGCATACTCTCCTCTGTTGGTTCCTTAAACTCTATCGTTCCCCTTGGCGCGCTGCCTGAGGCCTTCTCAGCGCAAACACGGGATCACGGTCCTGACCTGGGGGAACGAAAGGCTAGGCCCGGCCGTGAACGGTGAGCCGGACGCCTTGCCCATCCCTGAGGCCGAGCGCGCGCACGATGTCGATCGGGACCAGCAGTCCCGGCGCGTTGAGGGATCCGTGCAACTTGCCGGTGAACTCGGTGCCCCGCATGCTCGCGCGCACCGTCTCGCCCGGTTTGAGGCCGAGGTCACGGACGACGGTCTCGTCGATCGGGACCTTCCCGTAATGATTCTGGTTGTGGACCGAGAAGGTCAGCGTTGCGCGGAACGTCCTGGGCACCCGGCCTCCACCTATCCCTCGGCGTACACCTGGGGCTTGAGTGTACCCACGTAGGGAAGGTTGCGGTAGCGCTGCGCGTAGTCCAGGCCGTAGCCCACTACGAACGTCGGCGGGATCGCGAAGCCGTGATATCGGATGTCCAGCTCGACCTCCTGGACCTCGGGTTTGGTGAGCAGCGCGCAGATCTCCAGACTCGCCGGCCGCCGCTGGCGGAGGTTGCGCAGCAGGTAGGACAGGGTGAGCCCCGAGTCGACGATGTCCTCGACGATCAACACGTTTCGGCCCGTGATCTCGAGGTCGAGGTCCTTGAGTATCCGAACGACGCCGCTGGTGCGCGTCGACGAGCCGTAGCTGGACACTGCCATGAAATCGAACTCGGCGGGGATCGAGATCGCGCGAGCCAGGTCCGCCATCAGGATGTATGCGCCCTTGAGGACCCCCACGAGCAGCAGATCCGAGCCGCGGTACTCCTCGGAGATCCGCTTGCCCAGCTCGGCGACCTTGTCCTGGATCTGATCCTCGGTGATCAGGATCTCCTGGATGTCCGGGTTGAACTCGGCCACCGCTACGCCTCCTCCATCGCGAGCCAGAGCACACGCCGCGTGTCGGGCCGGATCTTCGCACGGTCGTCGGGACGGTACCCCACCAACCAGACGATCTCTCCGTCCGCGCCCACCACCAGCGGCACCTCGCCTCGTCCCTCTACCGGCACCTTCTGGTCCGTGAAGAAGTCGCCGACCTTCTTCTGCCGCGTCATCCCGATCGGCCTGAATCGGTCGCCCGGACGCACGCGACGCACACGGAGAGGGAAGGCGATCCGGTCCGCGTCGAGCACACAGATGCGCCGGCCGTCCGGCCATCCCTCAGGCCGGTCCGACGACATCCAGGAACGCGCGCGCAAGCCCCACGGGGGAAGGTCCGTCTCGCCCGGCACGAGCAGCTCGACGGTCGCGGGCGCCTGCGGAGAAGGCGCACGTCCGATGAGCAGGAAACCATATCCCCGGCGCGCATTCAAAGGTCCGGGGAGCGCGATGCGCTGGCCGGTCGATCCCTCGAGCGCCAGCAGCCGCACGGATTCGGTCAACTCATGCGAGAGCGACGCGCCCGCGCGCGCGGCCAGACGCCGGATCGCGCGCCGCTGCAACGCGACCGGCAGCGCCCCGAGCAGCTCCACCGACAGGCCGAGCGCCCCCTCAACCCCCTCGGGATCGCCGGCCTCGCCCAGCCCGGCTTCCATCACCTCGTCCTCGGCCGCCATCACGTCGGCCAGGCGGGCGAGCGTCTCCGGCAGGCGGGCGTTGATGGTCGAGCTCAGCGCCGGGATCGTCTCCCGGCGGATCACGTTGCGCAGGTAGTCGGCCTGCTCGTTGGTGGGGTCGAGCCGGGGGCGCAGCCGGAGCACCCGGCAGAACGCCTCAGTCTGCGCGCGTCTGACGTCGAGCAGCGGACGCACGTAGGGACCGCGGGCCGCCGGGATCCCGGCGAGGCCGCGCGGCCCTGCGCCGGTCAGCACCCGCATCAGAACGGTCTCGGCCTGATCGTCGAGCGTGTGGCCGGTCGCGATGCGGTCGGCGCCAACGGCCGCGGCCGTCTCCTCCAGGAAGCCCAGGCGCATCTCCCGCGCCGCCTCCTCGGGTGAGGTGCCGCGCGGCCGCTGCGGGGCCTCCGCCGCCCGCACCGTGGCCGGGAGCCCGAGGCGGGCGGCCTGGCGCGACACGAACGCCGCATCCGCAGCCGAGCCCTCGCGCAGCCGATGGTCGAGATGCGCCACGTGGAGCTCGAGGCCGTACTCATCGGCCAGCCGGTGCAAGGCGTGCAGCATGGCCAGCGAATCCGGTCCCCCGGACACCGCGGCGACCACGGACTCGCCCCCCTTCAGCAGCCCGCGGCGGGCGATCGTCCGGCGCATCGTCGCGAGCAGCGCGGCCACCGCCCGCGGTTGCCGCGCGCCGGCGGGGTTCATCCGCCGATCCGCGCGAGCCAAGCATCTGTATCGCGCAGGTCCTGCAGCGTCGGGAGGTTCTCCTCCCGATCCCAGATCTTGTTCAGCGTGTCCATGCCGGCGCGGTCGGCTACCTCGTTCATGAACCGCTCGCCGAGCGAGTACTGCTCGAGCTTCATCTCCATGCCGATCACGCGTTGGAACGCTCGCTCGGCGCCGCCGACGCCGTGACGCCGGTTCTCGACCGCTTGGTGCATGCGTTCGAACGTCGGGATGCGCTCACGACCGAGACGATTCATCACGAACGTGCCGTGCCCCTCGACAACCGTCATCAGCGCCTGCATCTCGCCGACGAGCTCGCGCTGCTCGTCGGACATCAGCATCGTCATCACGTCCGCCGTGCGCCATGCACGCGGTCCACCGAGCAGCAGGTCTTTGCCGCGCTGCAGGACGCGACGCAGTCGCTCGGGATCCAGCTCCATCGAATCGACCGAGCGCATGATCAGCGAGCGAACCTTCTCGCGCAGCCACGGCACGCCGGCGAACTGCGTGCGGTGCGTGATCTCGTGCAGCGCGATCCACAAACGGAAGTCGGCCGGCTTCAGGTGCAGGCGACGCTCGGCTTCCACGACGTTCGGGCCGACGTAATAGACGCGTCCACCGGCCTCGGTCGCGAGCACCAGGTCGTACTGCCCGAGCACCTTCTTCGACAGGTACCCGAGCAGCACGCCGAGCTGCACGCCGACCGCGCCGGCGGTGACGCGGCGGCCGATGCGTCCGGGCTTGATGCTCTCGGCCAAGCGGTCGGCCAGCGGTCCCACCAGGGAGGCGAAGCTATCGAGGTTCGCACGCACCCACCCATCGCGGTCCAGCACGACAGGTTCCGGCGCCGGCTCGTCCGGCGCGAGACCGGTGAACGAACGCACGAGCTCGTCGGAAACGGCGGTCAGCTCTCGGAAGTCGGACCGGACGCGCCCGCGCAATTGGGGCGATGTCTCGGGACCGGGGCCGGCGACGACGCCGGCGACGCGGCGTGCGATCGACCAGTCGATGACGTCTGCCATGCGAGCAACCTACCTCGCCCGCCCGAGCAGCGCCTCACTCCTTCTTGACCGGCGCTCCCTGCGGATGGCCCATGCGATGCTCGACCCGGTCGAATCCCTTGCTCTGGATCATGTAGCCCAAGCCGAGCGCGCCGAGCGTGAGCACCGCCAGCCCGACCCCCGCGTACGCGACACAGCGATGCCAGGGGGCGCAGTATCCGCCCGCTTCGGCCGGCGTCGGCTTGATCGGCGGTTCTGGCGACCCCGTCTGCGCCAGCGCCGGCGTCGCGAGCACGAACAGCAACGCGACGCTCAGCAGCGCCGCACGAACGAACGAACGGGCTCGATGGCTCATGGTTGCGAGATGGTACCACGAGTGTTTCCGCAGGTCGCGCCCCCGTTGACTCCCGCGTCAGCGCCTCTATCCCCGCTTTCGTTCGTTCTCCCGGCAGGAAAACGCGCTCGACCGGCAGGAAGGCCGAGCCACGGTGTGTAACTATTGCTAATCGGGTGATAAACTAGAGCAAGCAGCCTCCCCGAGAAGGAGCGACACATATGGACGATCCCCGCGGCCTCTGGCAACAGCAAGCGCTGTGCCGTGGCGTGGAGCCCGAGGTCTTCTTTCCGATCTCCGAGGAAGATGCCTGGCGGGCCAAGGAGATCTGTGCAGCCTGCATGGTGCGCGAGGAGTGTCTCGCGTACTCGCTGACCCGGCGTGAGCGATACGGCGTGTGGGGCGGCGTCACGGAGAAGGAGCGCCAAGACCTGTTGCGGCGCGGCGCCGCTCAGCGCGTCATGGCCGGCTCGTTGAAAGACGCAGGCTAGACGACAACGTTTCATCGTACGAGCCCGCGATGATCGCGGGCTCGTCGTCTTTCAGAGGTGTGAGCCGGAGAGGGGATTCGAACCCCTGGCCCTTCGATTACGAATCGAAAGCTCTACCACTGAGCTACTCCGGCGGCCTGCCTATCCTACCAAGGCGGCCGCGGGCTCACGGCTCCGTTCGATCTCTCGCGATCAGCAGGCGCCGCCGTTCCTCCTCGAGGATCCGCAGGGCGACCCGCGGATTACGAACCAGCATCGGCCGGAAGAACGAGCGCAGGATCCCGAGGCACGTTGTCTGCTCGGCGGCCACCACCGTCGCCATGCGCAGCTGCCCCTCGAGCAGCGAGATCTCGCCGAAGAAGTCGCCCGGCACCAGTTGATCGACTTCGACGTCCCCGCGAAGCACGCGCGCGCGGCCGGCGAGCACGAGATAGAACCCGAGGCCCTCCTCGCCTTCGGGAACGATCACGTCGGCCGCGCGGAACGTCAGCAGGTGCGAGCGCTCGGCGATCTCGTGGAGCTCCTCGGACGGCGCGCCGGCGAGCAGCGGAACGCGCTCGAGCGCGCGCACCCGATCGGAGACGTCCAGAGCGATGATCCGCTTCGCGTTCACGTTGATACCCTTCGACGCACGGTGGGGTTCCCCTTCTACGCGGTCCGTCGCGCGCGCGGCGTCGCCAGCTCCATGAACAGTGCCTCGAGCGCGAGAACCGGCTGGACGTTACGCGCCAGCGAGCGTCGTACCGCCTCGATACGCCCGAGCGCCCACACCAGCCATGCGGGATCCGCAGCCGCCGCGGCCCGCGTCAGACGGTCGAGGATCTCGACGTTGACGATCACATCTCCCGGCGCACCCGATCCCACCAGCAGCACGTCGCGGTAGAAGGACGCCACATCGTCCAGCACCGAGCCGTACGCCTCGGTCTCCCGGCGCTTGACCTCGCGCTTGTGCCGCTCCTCGAGCCGCTTGCGGGACGCCGCGGAACCGCGCCCGTCACCGAACACCTCGGCGAAGCGCGCGACCTCTTCCTTGTGACCGGCCGCGAGCATCTCGCCTGCGGCCTTCGCCTCCGCCGCGGCCTCGACCCCCAGCCTCACCGCCTCCGCCGCGCCGCCCCGCACCAGGCGGCCGGCGATCTCCAGGTGTGCGCGCCGCCGCTCCGGCGCCTCGGGATCCTTCACGAAGCGCAGCGCGCGCGACAGGTTCCCGGCAGTGCGCGCGGCCCACGAGGCGAGCTCGGCGGGTGCGTCGTGCTGCTCGCGCAAGATCCGCTCGATCTCGACGGGCGACAGCGGCTTGAAGTCCACGCGACGACAGCGCGAGACGATCGTCTCGGGCATGTCCTCGGGCGATCCGGTCACCAGCACGAACGCCACGTCCGCCGGCGGCTCCTCAAGCACTTTGAGCAACGCGTTCGCGGCCGCCGGGTTCAGACGATGCGCATCCTCGATCACGAAGACCTTCGCCCGTCCTTCCATCGCCGACCGGTGCGCCGCCTGACGCAGCTCGCGCACCTGGTCGACCAGGATCTGCGCGCCTTGCGGTGCGATCAGCTGCACGTCCGGGTGCGCGCGGCGCAGGACCCGGGCGCAGATCTCGCAGACGCCGCAGCCACCTTGCTCGCAGTTCAGCGACGCGGCGAGCGCATAGGCGGCCAGCTCGCGACCGACGCCCTGTGGTCCGGCGAACAGGTAGGCATGTCCGACCGCGCCCGAGGCGATCGCCTCACGCAACTGCCGGACCGCAGCGTCCTGCCCGACCAGGCGCTGCCACATCGCCGGCAAGGCGCGCGCGCTCATCGAGGCACCGCCTCCTGCATGAACGGCAGGACGGCGGCACGGATCTGCTGCTGCACCGACTCGATGGGACCCGAGGCATCCACGACCGCGTACCGACTCGGGTACGACCGGGCGAGCCGCAAGTACGCGTCGGCCACTTTGCGGTGGAAGCTGATGTCTTCCTGCTCGATGCGATCGGGGTCGCCCTTGAGCCGCTCGCGTCCAACCTCGGGATCGAGGTGCAGCAGCACGACGATGTCGGGCAGTAGGTCGTCGGTCGCCCAGGTGTTGAGGCCGAGCACATCGGTCTCGCCGAGTCCCCGCACCAGGCCCTGATAGGCCAGCGAGGAGTCGATGAACCGATCGCACAGAACCACCTTGCCCTCCTCGAGCGCCGGACGGATCACCTCGGCGACGTGCTGCGCGCGGGCGGCGGCGAATAGCATCGCCTCGGTCTTGGGATCCATCCCCTTGCTCGCGGGATCGAGCAGCACGTGGCGGATCCGCTCCGAGATCGCCGTCCCGCCGGGCTCACGCGTCACGACCACCTCGCGACCCTCCGACAGCATCCAGTCGTACAGCCGTTTCATGTGCGTGGTCTTGCCCGCGCCTTCGACACCCTCGAACGCGACGAAGAGGCCGGGGCGCGCGCCACCGGCGAGCCGAGCCGACAAGCGCAAGCCTCGCAGGCGCGCGCCCCGGCGGCCCCCGCCGCGCGCCAGACGCATCCCTCGCGCCGCATTCAGCGCAGAGCCGACGAGGAAGACCCCTCCCGCCCCGATCACGATGCGCAGCCCGCTGAGATCGACGAGCCAGTCGCCGAACCGAACCGTGTGATTCCCGATGCCCCCGGCGAGCAAGGGCCAGCCCGCCAGCCCCGCCAGCAGCGAGATATGGATCCCCGTGTACAGCGCCGCGAACGTCCTCCCCCGCAGCCGGTCTTCCACGCTCTCCTGCAGCAGGGTGAAGATAGTCACCCATGCGACCCCCGCGCCGAGACCCACGAACACCGTCGACACAAGCGCGGGGGTGATCGTGGTCATGCCCGCGGTGATGATCGTCCCAACGCCGCTGGCGGCGAGCCCGACGGGGAAGATCTTTTCGCGGGGCATCCTCCGCCCGATCACGCCGGCGAAGATCATCCCACCGACCAGGCCGACACCCACGGCGGTGATAAGCGCTCCCCACGCTGCCAGCCCGGCCGCATCGCTGCCGACCAAGCGCTGCGCGAAGATCGGCCCGAGCGAGACCACCGCGCTTCCGCCGGTGAACGCGGTCCACGCCCCGACCACGAGCGTGCGGATCGCCGGGCTGCGCCGGATGAACCGGAGCCCCTCTCGCAGATCGTGGAACGCGTTCCATGATCCCGTCGCAGTTCGAGCACGCTTCGCCTTCATCAGCTCGACGGGGAACGTGGCGATGATGAACGCGCTGAACAGGAACGAGGCTCCGTCGAAGAAGAACGCGATGGCCGTCGGGTTGTCCTTGAAGACGGCGAAGACATCGAACCGGGAGAGGAACGCCGCCGGGACCGCGAGCAGCGCGACGATCGCTCCCCCGAGGGGAAGCGTCGCGTAGGTCGTGATCAGCGACAGTTGATTGGCCGTCATGAGCTGCTCGCGCTCGACCAGATTCGGGATGGTGGCGTCCTTTGCCGGCGCCCACAGGAGCTGCAGCACCTCGAGCGCCGCGGAGATCGCGTA
>Ga0214471_10000533_pt1 | contig 32319 bp, 28 predicted proteins | sample RVTome_5_FD_207665 | JGI IMG/M metagenome (GOLD analysis project Ga0214471, IMG submission 207665) | Soil microbial communities from uranium-contaminated site in the Upper Colorado River Basin, Wyoming, United States - RVT142D155 | ecosystem: Environmental > Terrestrial > Soil > Contaminated >... | reverse complement strand
GCGTCGCGATGCTGATCGCGAGCGTCCTTGCCGGCCTGCTCTGGGACGAACTGGGTGCGGCAGTTACGTTCTACGCCGGTGCCGCTGTCTCCGTTCTGGGCCTGGCCCTGCTGATCCTGCGCCGCAGATCATGAGTTTCTTGACGGTCGCTGGGGGCGATGGGAGACTCGTTGGAAACGACTGACGACTGACGACTGACGACTGACGACTGGCGAGTGAACACTGATGAAACGCTTCGAAGGCACCGACAGCTATATCGCAACCGACGACTTGATGATGGCGGTCAACGCCGCCCTCACGCTCGAGCGGCCGCTGCTGGTCAAGGGCGAGCCCGGCACCGGCAAGACCCTGCTGGCGATCGAAATCGCCAGGGCGATCGGGCGGCCGTTGTTCGAATGGCACATCAAGTCCACCACCAAGGCCCAGCACGGGCTCTACGAGTACGACGCGGTGTCGCGGCTGCGCGATTCGCAGCTGGGCGACGCACGGGTGCACGACATCCGGAACTACATCGTGCGCGGGATGATGTGGAGCGCCTTCGTGTCCGACACGCCCGCCGTGCTCCTGATCGACGAAGTGGACAAGGCGGATATCGAATTCCCGAACGACCTGCTGCGCGAGCTCGACCGCATGGAGTTCTACGTTTACGAGACGCGGGAGCTCGTCAAAGCGAAGCACCGGCCGCTGGTGGTGATCACCAGCAACAACGAGAAAGAGCTGCCGGACGCGTTCCTGCGGCGCTGCTTCTTCCACTACATCCGCTTTCCCGACCACGAGACGATGGAGCGGATCGTCCGCGTGCACCATCCCGGCATCAAGAAGAACCTCCTGCGCGACGCGCTCAATGCATTCTTCGAGGTTCGCGAGGTGCCGGGGTTGAAAAAGAAGCCCTCGACCTCGGAATTGCTCGACTGGCTGAAGCTCCTCATGGCGGAGGACATTCCGCCCGAGGCGCTGCACAGCCAGGACAGCCACAAGATCATCCCGCCGCTGCACGGGGCGCTGCTGAAGAACGAGCAGGACGTGCATCTCTTCGAGCGCTTGGTCTTCATGTCCCGCAGAAAATCCAATTGAACCGCCAAGACGCCAAAAGGCTTTCAAAAAAATACAACTCAAATAGAGATCGATTGCTCAGTTCCCTGCCGAAGTTGAATGCTTAAGTGTTAGATTCTCGAATTGTTCTTGATTGCATTTTGGCGTCTTGGCGGTTCAATAGATGTTGATTGAATTCTTCCTCAAGCTTAGGGACGGCGGGGTTCCGGTCTCGGTCAAGGAATTCCTGACGCTGATCGAGGCGCTGGCGAAGCGCGTCGCGTTCGGCAGCATGGAGGAGTTCTACTGGCTCGCCCGCGCGAGCCTGGTGAAGGACGAGAAGTTTTACGACCGCTACGACCGGGTGTTCGCCGCCTACTTCAAGGGCATCGTCGACGTGGAAGGGATCACGCTGATAATTCCCGAGGAGTGGCTCAGGAAGCTCGCGGAAAAAATTCTGACCGAGGAGGAGAAGAAGCTCATCGAGGCGCTCGGCGGCTGGGACAAGCTGATGGAGACACTGAAAAAGCGGCTGGAGGAGCAGAAGGGCCGGCACCAGGGCGGGAGCAAGTGGATCGGGACCGCAGGGGCGAGTCCCTACGGAGCATTTGGCTACAACCCCGAGGGCGTGCGCATTGGCCAGCTGGAGTCACGCCACCGCCGCGCGGTGAAGGTGTGGGACAAGCGGGAGTACCGCAACCTCGACGACACGGTGGAGATCGGCACCCGCAACATCAAGGTGGCGCTGCGCCGGTTGCGGCGCTTCGCGCGCATCGGCGCCCCCGACGAGCTCGACCTCGACGACACCATCCGCTCAACGGCGAAGAACGCGGGCTGGCTCGATCTCAAGATGGTGCCGGAGCGGCACAACGCGGTGAAGGTGCTGCTGTTTTTCGACGTCGGCGGCTCGATGGACGACCACATCCGCATCTGCGAGCAGCTGTTCTCGGCGGCGCGCGTCGAGTTCAAGCAACTCGAGTACTTCTACTTCCACAATTTCCTCTACGAGCGGGTGTGGCGCGACAACCGCCGGCGCTCGGCGGAGCGCATGGCGACCTGGGACGTGCTGCACACATATCCCCACGATTACAGGGTGGTGCTGGTGGGCGACGCCACCATGAGCCCCTATGAGATCGTCTATCCCGGCGGCAGCGTCGAGCATACCAATGAGGAAGCGGGGGCCGTCTGGCTGCAGCGCCTGCTCACGGTGTATCCGAACGCGATCTGGCTCAACCCGCAGCCTGAATCGGTGTGGAGCTACCACGAGTCGATCCGCACCACCCGCCAGCTGATGGGCGAGCGGATGTTTCCGCTCACGCTCGAGGGGCTCGACCGCGGCATGCGCCTTCTGTCAAAGGCGCATTAAACAAGCGGGTCACTGGGTAACAGGCTCCATGCCTTTTGCCTTCAGCACGGCGACGGCAATTGGCGCTCAGCGTAGTCCGATCCGACGTTTCCCGGTATGGCGCGCGTCGCGGAGCGATTCGACGGAAGGCCCAGGCAGCCACTACGTCAGGCCTGCTTTCCGCAGGCCCTCCAGATAGCGTTCGATCAACTGGGGCGTCTGGTAGGGAACGTTTGCTTTGACCCAGTCGATCGATAGCTGAGGCTGCGCGCGTCGGAGCGCTGCAAGCAACGACCGGGCTTCATCGACGCGCCCTGTCTGGGCGAGGCTCGCACAGCGCATCCGTTGCACCCCCTGAAAACCCGGGCGGAACCGCGTGGCTTCCGTCGCGTAGCGGGCAGCTTCTGCGTATCTCCCGGCAGCATAGTTGGCGGCAGCGAAACCCCCGAGAAACAGTGCCATCTCGGGATCGAGGGGACTGAGCCTGATGGCTTCTTCCCCATGCTCGATCGCTTCGCGATCCTGCCCCGCGAAAGCCAAGCCGCGGCTGAGATGCGCATGCGCCACCGCCGAATTCGGATTGAGGTTAAGTGCCCGACGCAACGCCGCAATCGACTCCTCGGTTCGCCGTTCCATCATGGCGCAATAGCCGAGCGCGATGTGCCCCCACGGGTCGCGGTCGTCGAGGGCGATCGCGCGAATAGCGTGTTGGCGGCCATCGCGCAGCCCCCGCTCGCGATCGATCCACCCCATGTGCGCGGCAAACACCAGGCAGAACCCGAGCAGGCTTCGTGCCGGCGCGTAGTCCGGATAGGCCTCGACCGCCCGCTCGAGAGCCTCGATCGCCGTCTCGTAGTCCAGGCGCGTCAGGCGCCAGACATGCGTTTGCGCTCGAGCCACCTGCTCCCAAGCGCCGAGATCGTCCGAGGACCGCGAAAGGGCCCGAACGCCCTCCGCGGCCAGCAGGCGTGGTTCGATCGCTGCGGCCACGCTGCGCGTGATCTCGTCCTGCACGGCGAAGATGTCGCCGAGCTCGCGGTCGTATCGTTCGGCCCAGTGATGGCCGCCGGTCACCGCGTCGATGAGCTGCGCGCTGATTCGCAGCCGGTTGCCGGCCCGCCGCACGCTGCCTTCGAGCACGTAGCGCACACCAAGCTCGCGCGAGACTTGTTTCACATCGACCGCCCGGCCCTTGTAGACGAATGCCGAATTGCGGGCGATGATGAACAGCCAGCGGATACGGGACAGCCCGGTGATCAGGTCCTCGGACATGCCATCGGCGAAATACTCCTGATCGGGATCGCCGCTCATATTGGCGAACGGCAATACCGCGATCGAGGGACGGTCGGGCAGCGGCAGAGAAGGAGCCTCGCCGGGTGCCGGGGGGTCGACCGTTCGGGCGCGGTGCGTCGCCGGCCCAGAATGTATAACGCCCGCGGTCGGCGTTTCGTCCTCGCGGACTTCGCCAACGAAACGGATGCCCTTGCGCGGCAGTGTCTTGATCAGTCGTTGCTCGTCGCCGGTATCGCCGATCGCGCTCCGGGCCGCGTTGATTCGGTTGAACAGCGCGGACTCCGAAACAATGCGCCCATGCCAGACCGAGGTCAGCAGGTCATCCTTACTGACCACACGGTCACGGTGCCGGATCAAGTGTACAAGGAGATCGAAGACCTGGGGCTCGACAGCCACGAGGGCAGTTCCACGGCGCAGTTCGCGGCGATCCGTGTCGAGAGCACAGTCCTCAAATAGGTAGCGCAAGATCCCGTTCCCGCTCATCGCACGCCGACCGCCAACGATCGTAGCACAGTTCCCAAAGGAAAAATAAAGGGAAACCTAAGCGAAAAATGATGCGCCCTGAAAGCGCGCTTACGAATCTCCTGGCATGGTGGCACAGTAGTCGGTTCCGGTTGCTGTGAGCATCCGCGGACTGCGTACAGCGCGTATCCCCTAAACAACTAAGGAGTGCATCATGAAAATGTTCAGCCGACGATCAGTATTGAAGATCGGATTGGCAGCCGCTTCCGCGGCTCTGGTGAGGCCTGCCACTTCGCAGACCGTAGATTACAAGGAGATGGCGAGGGGACCGGGTGTCGTACAGCGTGTCTATGGCGAAACTCCCGCAATGATCCCCGGGTACAAGACCGTCTCGCTGCGCGATGTCATCGTTCAGCCGGGCGCGAAGACCAAAGAGAATAACGTGATGTCGAACGCCATGGTCTGCCATGTCACCGAAGGCGAGCTTCAGGTGGTGCAAGACAGCAAGACCATTACGGCCAAGAAGAATTACGTCTGGACCTGCAACAAGGGCCAAACAGAGCATGTGATCAATAACGGGAAGGTGGTCGCGATCATGCGCATCACCGACCTGAAGGTTTGAGGCTCGCTTCTTGTAACTCAGCCATTGCCTCGCCGCGAAAGAAGAGCCCCGCCGGCTGTCCGACCGGCGAGACTCCGTCAATCGCCTGCCTGGCAAGGCAGGCGCGGAGATGTATTTTTAATCGAGTCTGACCCTGAGGTCTTTTACTGCTGAGTCTCACGTCTCCTCGCAAGTCTTTTGAGCTTCTGACTGCGGTAAACGGCCGGAACCCGCGATTTATTCCGCTTGGACTGGCGGGACTACGCTCGGGGAAACGGCCTGCAGCGACCATCTCGACCGCGAATCCACCACTTGGGTTACCCTGTGCGGGACGCGCGATGAGCGGCACAAAGTGTCCGCCTCGATCGCGCGTATGTAAACCGGCGCGATAGCGTCCGGATTTACAGGTTGTAGCCTTTCTCGTTGTGCAGCACCGTGTCGAGACCCTCGGTCTCCTCCTCGGCCTGCACGCGCATGCCGACGACCACGTCCGTGACTTTGAGCAGGATCCAGGTGACCACTCCGGACCAGGCCGCGACCGCGAGCACGCCGGTCAACTGCACCAGCACCTGGTCGCCCATCGTGACCTTCTCGGGATAGCCGTTGCCGCCGAATGCGGACGCGACGAACACGCCGGTCAATATCGTGCCGAGCGCGCCGCCGACTCCGTGCACCGGGAAGACGTCGAGCGAATCGTCAACATTCATCGTGCGCTTCATGAAGTTGGTGGCGAAGAAGCACAGGATCCCCGCTGCAGCACCGATCGCGAGCGCCCCGAGCGGTCCGACGAAGCCCGAGGCCGGGGTGATCGTACCGAGCCCCGCGACCATTCCGGTCACGGCGCCGAGCACCGACGGCTTGCCGAAACGTATCCATTCGCCGATCATCCATGCGAATGCGCCAGTCGCTGCGCCGATGTGCGTTACCAGCATCGCCATGCCCGCGCGGTCGTCGGCGGCGAGCGCACTGCCCGCGTTGAAGCCGAACCAGCCGACCCACAGCATGCACGCGCCGGTCACCGCCATGGTCATGTTGTGCGGAGGCATGGGCGTCTCGGGAAAGCCCCTGCGCTTGCCGAGCACCAGCGCGCAGACCAGCGCCGCCATGCCCGCGTTCAGGTGCACCACCGTGCCGCCCGCATAATCCATGATCCCCATTTTCCCCAGCCAGCCGTCGCCCCACACCCAGTGGGCGATGGGGCCGTAGACGAAAATCAGCCACAGCAGGCTGAACACCAGCATGCCGGAGAATTTGACGCGCTCGGCGTAGGCGCCGAGAACGAGCGCCGGCGTGATGATGGCGAAAGTGAGCTGGAACATCGCGAACACGGTCTCCGGGATCGTGCCCTTGAGCGCCTTGAAATCGACCCCGGACATGAAAGATTTGGCGAAGCCGCCGTACCACGCGTTGCTTGCGCCCCCGTCACCGAACGCGATGCTGTACGCGACAACCACCCATGCGAGGGTGACCACGCAGGTGATCGCGAAACACTGCATGAGCACGGAAAGCACGTTCTTCATGCGCACCAGCCCGGCATAGAACAGCGCGAGCCCGGGAAGCGTCATGAACAGGACCAGTACCGATGAAGTGAGCATCCACGCGGTGTCCGCGGCGTTCAGTTTGGGCGGCTCGGCGGCCGCGGCGAACGGCGCGTAAAGCAGCAGCGGGGCCAGCAGGAAAACGACGAGGGAAAACCGGCTGCGAATTATTGTCATTGGGTGCTCCTCCCTTGCGCGCGCCGCGGGCAGTTCCGGGCGCCATGCGAATCATGGCCCGATTGCGTCGTTTCTGCAAGACGCGTGCAGCTCTAGCGCGAAGATGCGCCGCGCGCCTTTTCGGTGAGCCGCGCGGCGAAGCGGGCGCTGTCGATCACGACGCGCTCGTGCGTGCCCTCGGTGATCTTGTCCACTCCGTCATGGGCGGTGATGGAGAAGCTCAGCTTGCGGCCGTCGACCCTGTCGAGCCGCACGTCCACCGTCACCGTCAGGCCCGGCGGCGTTGCCGCGAGATGGGAAAAATTGACGTGCGTGCCAAGAGATTGCTCGCGCGGCCAGTCGAGATGCGGGCGCATCGCCTCGATGCAGGCCCACTCCAGCAGCCCGACGAGGTAGCCGGTGGCGAACACCTCCGGCATTTCCCGGAACATCTGCGATTCGGGATAGAGCTGCGGGACGGTCTTGCTGGGTGGAATGCGGAACTGGAAGCGATGGGTGAGGCCGGGCTTGAGCGTGTCCTTCATGGGCGTGTGCCGGAGGGCGACACGCGCAGTTTATCAAGCCGCGGGATCCGCTGCGTGCGCCGCCTCCCACGCGAGCATCGCCGCCTTGCGTTCGGTCCCCCAGCGGTAGCCGCCGAGCGCGCCCGACTCGCGGATCACGCGGTGGCAGGGGATCAGCCAGGCGACGGGATTTGCGCCGATGGCCGTGCCGACCGCGCGTGCGGATCCGGGGGCCCCGATTCGCGCGGCAACGTCACCGTAGGTCGCAAGCGAGCCGATGGGAAGCTCGAGCAGGGCGCGCCACACCTTCACCTGGAAATTGGTTCCCTTGACGAGGAGCGCCAGCGCCCGGCCCTGCTGCGAGGACAGCGGCCGGAAAATGCGCTCCGCAACCGGGGCGGTTGCGGCCGGGTCCTGGCGCAGTTCGGCACCGGGCCAGTCGCGGCGCAGCCGCCCGGCGCCTGCGGCCGCGTCGCCGACGAAGTGCAACCCGCAGAGTCCGCGTGGCGTCATTGCGACCAGCGCCGCGCCGAACGGCGATTCATGCACGCCGTAACGGATGACAAGCCCCGCGCCGCTCGCCTTGTATTCACCCGGCGACACGGCTTCCAGCGTCACGAAGAGATCATGCAGGCGACCCGGCCCGGACAGGCCGACCGCGCCCGCAAGGTCGAGCACCCCGCGCGTCGTCGCGAGGCGGGCCTTGGCGTGCTCGAGCGTGAGGAACTGGACGAAGCGCTTGGGACTGACGCCGGCCCAGCGCGTGAACAGGCGCTGAAAATGGTGCTCGCTCAGGTGAACGTGCCGCGCTGCCGCAACGAGGTCCGGCTGGCCCGCGGCGTTGCGCCGGAGGTATTCGATCGCGCGCGCGACGCGCTCGTAGTCCCGCGCGCCTGACCTGGCGGCCGGAATCCGATCCAGAGGAGTGTCATCGAGCTTCATGCGGGGCAGGATACGGCGTGCGCGGCGGCCGCGCCACCCGTTTCTTGCTCAAGTCAGCGAGGGTGCAGCCTGCGGTCGCCGGTCGGCGGCGGCGCGGTCTGCAGCACTTCGTCCACGGTGGTGAGGCCGAGCGCCACCTTCATCGCGCCGGCGATCCGCAGCGGCCGCATGCCGTCCTTGTACGCCTTGTCCTGCAGCGCGGCGATATCGGTCTCCGGCGTGATCGCCTTTCGCAGCTCGGGCGTCATCACCATCGTCTCGTAGATGCCGACGCGCCCCATGTAGCCCGTCATGCGGCAATCGAGGCAGCCCTTGGCGACGTAGGTCGAGCCTTTGGGCTTGGCGGCCTTCCAGGGCGACACCAGATGCTCCCACGAGGAGTCGTCGAGATCGTGCGGTTCCTTGCAGTTCGGGCACAGCGTGCGCAGCAGCCGCTGCGCCATGACGCCCAGTATCGTGGATTGCAGCAGGTACGACGGCACCTCGAGGTCGAGCAGCCGCGTGATCGCCGATGGCGCGTCGTTGGTGTGCAGCGTGGAGAGCACCAGGTGGCCCGTCAGCGCGGCCTGGATCGCCATCTCGGCGGTCTCAAGGTCGCGGATCTCGCCGACCATGATGATGTCCGGGTCCTGGCGCATGAGGGTGCGGATGCCGCTCGCGAAGTCGACCCCGATCGAGGGCTGCACCTGCATCTGGTTGAAGGCCGGCTCGACCATCTCGATCGGGTCTTCCACGGTGCACACGTTGACATCGGGCTCGGCGAGCTGCTTCAGCGTCGAGTAGAGCGTGGTGGTCTTGCCGGAGCCGGTGGGGCCGGTGACCAGGATGATGCCGTGGGGGTTGCTCACCATCTCGCTCCACTTGCGCTCATCGTCCTCGGTGAAGCCGAGCTCCCGGTAGTTTTTCACCAGGTTCTCGGGATTGAAGATCCGCATGACGAGCTTCTCCCCGAACGCGGTCGGCATGGTGGACAGCCGCAGCTCGACCTCGTCGGCGTCCGGCGTCACGGTCTTCAGCCGGCCGTCCTGCGGGCGGCGCTTCTCGACCACGTCCATCCGCCCCAGGATCTTGATGCGGCTCACCATCGCCGCCATCACCGGCGTCGGAATCTGGTACACCTGGTGCAGCGCGCCGTCGATGCGGAAGCGCACGTTGCTCACCTCGCGGCGCGGCTCGAGGTGGATGTCGCTCGCCCGCTCCTGGAAGGCGTAGTTGAAGAGCCAGTCGCAGATGTGGACGATGTGCTGGTCATTGGCGTCGAGCTTGCCGCTGCGCCCGAGCTGCACCAGGTGCTCGAAGTTGGCGATGTCGCTGATCGCGCCCTTGTCCTTCGCGGTCGCGCCCTTGATCGAGCGCGCGAGGTTGTAGAACTCGACGAGGTAGGACTGGATGTCGAGGGGATTGGCGATGACACGCTTCACCTCGAGCCGCAGCACCTGGCGGATCTGCTCCTCCCATTCGCGCAGGTGCGGCTCGCACACCGCGATCGTCACCTCGCGCGTGCTGATCGCCACCGGCAGAATGCGGTAGCGCTCGGCGTAGGCGCTCGACATCGTCTTCGTCACCGCCGCGAAGTCGATCTTGAACGGGTCGATGTGCAGGTAGGGCAGCTCGACCTTCTCGGCCAGCCACTGGGTGAGCGTCTCGAGGTGCAGGAGCTTGCGCGGGCTCCGCGGGTCCTTCCATTTCTGATCGGCTATCACCACCAGCGGGTGCGTGTCGCCGCGCGCGAAGCGGCGATTCGCCACCAGCTGGTCCGAGGCGTCCTTCGGCACCAGCCCGTCCGCCACGAGGTCGGCGAGGACCTGGGTGAGCTCGAGCCGGCGGTCGGCGGTGGGCCGGGCGGCCTTGATGGTCGGTGTAGGTGTGGGTGTGGGTGTGGCCATGGGATGGGGCTGGCGTATCACTATAGCCGAGACCTATAATCGGCTCAATGAAAGGGTCCATGGCTTCCGCAGTGTCGCTGGGCTGCGCGTTGTGTGTCGCGGCCGGCCTCGCCCATGGCGCCGATTCCGCACAGGTCAAGGTGTTCGACGCAACGCAGTTGACCCTCGACCGCTACACGGTGGTGACGCGGGTCTGGACGCAGTCGTGGCGTTCGGCCTTCTGGGTGCCGGAGTACGGCACTGCCGCCGATGCGATTGAAGCGCTGACTTCGAAGGCGGAAAGCGCCGGCGCTGACGGTGTCATCAACCTGCACTGCCTGAACGACACCGAGGGATGGGGCAGCGGCTACATCTGCTACGGGCTCGCCATCAAGCTCAAGTAAACCTCACCGCAACGCGGCGTTGATGCGCTCGAGCGCCACGCTGCCCGGGCAGAGTTCGCGCTCGGTCAGCTGGCCGAGGGGGGGCTCCACGGTATTCAAGTGCTGGTGGAGGTCGGCCGCGTCCGGCTGGACGTAGAGCAGGCCGGTCACCACCTCGCCCGCGGCGGCGCGCTCCTGCAGGTAATTCATCACCCGGATGCGGTCGGTCGGATCGTAATCCGCCGCGAGCTTGCGCAGGCGCACCACCGATCCGTCGTGCTGCGCCACGTCGATGACCGTGCCCGCCGCGTAGTCGGCCGTGATCTCCTCGCGGGCCTCCATGAAGTCGAGCCGGTTGACCGCATCGTTGTGCTCGCGCACGTAATCGTAGCTCTTGGTCGATCCCGGGTGGTTGTTGAACGCGACGCACGGCGAGATCACGTCGATGAAAGCCGCCCCGCGGTGCTGGATCGCGGCCTTGATGAGCGGCACCAGCTGCTGCTTGTCTCCCGAGAAGCTGCGCGCGACGAAGCTCGCGCCCAGCAGCAGCGCCATCCCGATCATGTCGAGCGGCTCGTCGGTGTTGGCGACGCCGCGCTTGGATTTGGAGCCCTTGTCCGCGGTGGCGGAGAACTGGCCCTTGGTCAGGCCGTAGACGCCGTTGTTCTCGACGATATAGACCATGTTCACGCCGCGCCGCACGCTGTGCGCGAACTGCCCGAGCCCGATCGAAGCCGTGTCGCCGTCCCCGGATACGCCCAGGTAGAGGAGGTCGCGGTTGGCGAGGTTGGCGCCGGTCAGCACCGAGGGCATGCGCCCGTGCACGCTGTTGAAGCCGTGCGAGTTGCCGAGGAAGTAGGTCGGAGTCTTGGACGAGCAGCCGATGCCGGAGAGCTTGGCGACGCGGTGCGGCTCGATATCGAGCTCCCAGCACGCTTGCACGATCGCGGCGGAGATCGAGTCGTGGCCGCAGCCCGCGCACAGCGTCGACACCGTCCCTTCGTAATCTCGGCGCGTGTAGCCGACGTTGTTCTTCGTGAGCGTGGGGTGATGCAGCTTTGGTTTCGCAATATACGTCATTCCTCGATCCTCAATCCTCGATCCTCAATCCTGAATCCTGCCGTCATGCTCCGACCCGCTTCAGCGGGACTACCGTGCGCGCGGCGGAATGCTGGGAGATCTGCTCGACGATGAAGCGCGCGGTGATCGGCGTGCCGTCGTAGTGCAGCACCGAGAGCAGGCGCGAGGCGTTCACCTTCGCCTCGTTCACGAGCAGCGTCTTCAGCTGCGCGTCGCGGTTCTGCTCGACCACGAACACCCAGGGGTGGGCGGCGACGAAATCCGCGATCTCGTCCTGGAACGGGAAGCCCCGCACGCGCAGCGCGTTGACGTGGATGCCGCGCTGCGCGAGGACGTCGAGCGCCTCCTGCATCGCCGGGCTGGTCGAGCCGTAGTAGATCGCGCCGAAACGCGCCGGCTTCGCGGCGGGTCGCAGCAGCGGCTTCGGCATCAGCTGCTTCGCGGTCTCGAACTTGCGCGTGAGCCGCTGCATGTTGTCGACGTAGTCCGGGCCGGCCTCGCTGTAGCGCGCGTAGCGGTCCTTGGTGGTGCCGCGCGTGAAGTAGGCGCCGCGCGTCGGATGCGTGCCGGGATAGGTGCGGTAGGGGATGCCGTCGCCGTCCACGTCGAGGTAGCGGCCGAATTCCTTGCCGGCCTCGAGCTCCTCGCGGCTCATCACCTTGCCGCGGTCGTAGGCGCGCGAGTCGTTCCATTGGAACGGGTCGGTCAGCCGCGCGTTCATGCCGATGTCGAGGTCGGTCATCACGAACACGGGGGTCTGCAAGCGCTCGGCGAGGTCGAACGCCAGCGCGGCGAATTCGAAGCTCTCGGTCGGGTCCTCGGGAAACAGCATCACGTGCCGCGTGTCCCCGTGCGAGGCGTAGGCGCAGGAGAGAAGGTCCGATTGCTGGGTGCGCGTCGGCATGCCGGTCGAGGGCCCGCCGCGCTGCACGTCGATCAGCACCACCGGGATCTCGGCGAAGTAGGCGAGACCGATGAACTCCTGCATGAGCGAGATGCCCGGTCCCGAGGTGCAGGTAAAGGAGCGGGCACCGTTCCAGCCGGCGCCGATGGCGATGCCGACCGACGCCAGCTCGTCCTCGGCCTGGATGATCGCGTAGCGGCTCCTGCCGGTGGCCGGGTCGACGCGGTACTTCTGGCAATGCTTGATGAACGCCTCGGCGAGCGAGGAGGAGGGCGTGATCGGATACCACGCGCACACCGTCGCGCCGCCGTAGACCGCGCCCAGCGCGGCCGCCGTGTTGCCGTCCACGAAGATCCTGTTGCCGACGTTGTTGGCGCGCTTGACGCGCAGCCCGATCGGGCAGGGGAGGTTCTGCAGCGCATAATCGCGCCCGAGCCGCAGCGCCTTGACGTTCGATTGCAGCAGCGCCTCCTTGCCCTTGTACTGCTCGGAGAACAGCTTTTCGATCTCGCTCGCGTCGATCTCCATCAGCGCGGAAAGGGCGCCGACGTAGATGATGTTCTTGAACAGCTGCCGCTGGCGGGGATCGCTGTAGGTGGCGTTGCAGATCTCGGTCAACGGCATGCCGATGGCGTTGACGTCGTCGCGGAACTTCGATTTCGGCAGCGGCTTGGAGTTGTCGTAGAAGAGGTAGCCGCCGCTCTCGATTTCCTTCAGGTCCTCGGTCCAGGTCTGCGGGTTCATCGCGACCATGAGATCGACGCCGCCGCGCCGCCCCTGGTAGCCGGTCTCGTTGACGCGGACCTCGTACCACGTCGGCAGGCCCTGGATGTTGGACGGGAAGATGTTGCGGGGCGAGACCGGCACGCCCATGCGCAGGATGGAGCGGGCGAAGAGCTCGTTCGCGCTCGCCGACCCCGAGCCGTTGACGTTGGCGAACTTGATGACGCAGTCGTTGATCGATTCGATACGCTTCATGCGGCCTTCCTCTTCGGCGCGCGGCACGCGGGACCGGCGTGCGTCATGTCGAGCAGGAACTTCTGCATGTCCCATGCGCCGGTCGGGCAGCGCTCGGCGCACAGGCCGCAGTGCAGGCACACGTCTTCGTCCTTCACCATGACGCGCCCGGTCTTGAGGCCCTCCGAGACGTAAAGGTCCTGCGTGAGCGTCGTCGCCGGCGCGTTCAGGCGCTGGCGCAGCGCGGGCTCCTCGCCGTTCTGCGTGAAGGTGATGCAGTCCATCGGGCAGATATCCACGCACGCGTCGCACTCGATGCAGAGCTTGCCGGTGAACACCGTTTGCACGTCGCAGTTCAGGCAGCGCTGCGCTTCGGCGAAGCCGGTCTTGGGATCGAAGCCCATCTCGACCTCGACCTTGATGTCCTTCAGCGTGACCTTCTTGTCGCGCCACGGCACCTTGTAGCGGGCGGCGAGCGAGATATCGTTGTCGTAGCTCCACTCGTGGATGCCCATCTTTTGCGACGCGAGGTTCACCATGGGTGGCGGCCGGACTGTGGTGTCCTCGCCGCTGCACAGCTTGTCGATCGAGATCGCGGCATCGTGGCCGTGCGCCACCGCCCAGATGATATTCTTGGGTCCGAACGCCGCATCGCCTCCGAAGAAGATGTTGGGCAGCGTCGACTGCATCGTGACCTTGTCCACCACCGGCATGCCCCGCGGGTCGAACTGGATGCCGATATCGCGCTCGATCCAGGGGAAGGCGTTCTCCTGCCCCACCGCGACCAGCACGTCGTCGCATTCGAAATGCTGGTCCGGCTCGCCGGTCGGGACCAGGTCGCGCCGGCCCTTTGCATCGTAGACCGCCTTCACTTTCTCGAAAGTGATGCCGTTGAGCTTGCCGTTCTCATGAGTGAAGGCCTTGGGGACGAGATAGTTGAGGATCGGGATGCCTTCGTGCTGGGCGTCCTCTTTCTCCCACGGCGAAGACTTCATCTCCTCGAAGCCCGAGCGCACGATGACCTTCACGTCCTCGCCGCCCAGGCGCCGGCTCGTGCGGCAGCAATCCATCGCGGTGTTGCCTCCGCCCAGCACCACGACGCGCTTGCCGATCCTGTCGATGTGGCCGAACGAGACGTTCGACAGCCAGTCGATGCCGATGTGGATGTTGGCGGCTGCTTCCTTGCGGCCGGGGATGTCGAGATCGCGGCCGCGCGGCGCGCCGCTACCGACGAAGATCGCGTCGTAGCCCTCGGTTGTGAGTTTTTTCAGGCTGTCGATCCGCACGCCTGGCCTGAATTCGACGCCGAGGTCGAGGATGTAGCCCACTTCCTCGTCGATCACTTCCATCGGCAGTCGGAAGCGCGGGATCTGCGACCAGATCATTCCGCCCGCGCGCGGATCCTGGTCGAACACGGTGACGGTATAGCCGAGGGGAACGAGATCGCGGGCGACAGTGAGGGAGGCGGGGCCGGAGCCGATGCAGGCGATGCGCTTGCCGTTTTTCTGCTTGGGGGGCTTGGGCAGGCGGCCGCGGATGTCTTCCTTGTTGTCGGCGGCGACGCGCTTCAGGCGGCAGATCGCGACCGGCTCGGGCTTTTCGGCGTTGCGCTCCTCGACCCGGCCGCGGCGGCAGGCCGGCTCGCACGGGCGGTCGCAAGTGCGGCCGAGGATCCCGGGGAAAACGTTGGAGTACCAGTTGACCATGTAGGCGTCGCCGTAGCGGCCCGCAGCGATCAACCGGATGTATTCAGGGACGGGGGTGTGGGCCGGGCAGGCCCACTGGCAATCCACTACCTTGTGAAAGTAGTCAGGCGCACCGATGTCGGTGGGTTTCATCCCGAACCTGTATTTCCGCTGGTAGCTGCCTTAACGATGCTGCGTGCCCGCACGATGACAACGCCGGACACCGCGGGGGGTGCGCAGAATATTACGCCTAAGTGACCGGATTGAAAAGGCTTTCTTACAAGAAGGTTACTCCGTACCAGGGCCGGCCTCGAGGCTTTCCGCATTGCACAACCTGTTCAAAAGTTGGCAGTTGCCGCTAGCGCTTGGTTCCCGGCGGGATTGGCGGTCCAAAGCTGCGCCTGGGCGCCGTCGGGCGCCAGATTGCCGTTAACGGTGAAGCGTTCGAAGTGAAACAGCGGGTGGAGCGCCCGGTATTCGATCCTTCGGACCGGTCGCGGCTCATTCCGCCGCGCGAGATCGAGGAGGAGGATGACCTGGAGCGGACCGTGGACGACGAGCCCCGGATAGCCTTCGACGTTGCGGCAGTATTCGAGATCGTAATGGATGCGCTGCCCGATGAAAGTCAGGGCCGAGTAGCGGAACAGCATCACCGGATCGGCGACGAGCTCGCGCCGCCAGCTTGCTTCGCGGGGCGCGGGCTTGGGCGGCGGCGGAGCGTCCCCGGACTTTGCGGCCTCGCGGTAGACAATATCGTGATCCTCGATGACGGCGAGTTCCCCGCCGGCGGATACCGAGTGGCGCACCGTGACGAAGACGAGATTGCCGCTGCGGCCCTGCTTCGGCTCGATCGACACGATTCGCGACTCGCGACGGATCCCGTCGCCCACCCGCAGCGGCCGCCTGAACTCGATCCTGCCGCCGGCCCACATGCGCCGCGGCAGCGCCACCGGCGGCAGGAACCCGCCGCGCTTCGGGTGGCCGTCCGGCCCGAGCTCCGAGGCGGGAGCGGCTTCGAGAAAATAGAGCCAGTGCCAGCCCGGCGGGAGCGCCTCCCCGGGCTTCGGCTCCGGGTCGTGGCGGTCGAGCGTCGCCGCGAGCGCAGCGGCAGGCCATGCCGTCACCACGTCGGAGCGTGATTCCGTCCGGCCGATCCAGGCCTCCAGCCGCTCCGTGGCAATTGCATTTGTCCCGGTCACCCCGAAGGAATTCATGATTGATCGTTTTGGCAGCGACGGCAATAATCGCAAAGATAACAGAAAGAGGAGACGGTCCGATGGAATGGCTACTCGATCCGCACGCCTGGCTCGCACTGGCGACGCTGACCGCGCTCGAGATCGTGCTCGGCGTGGACAACATCATCTTCATCTCGATTCTGTGCGGGCGGCTGCCGGAGCGCCAGCGGGCGCGGGCGCGCACCATCGGGCTCGTGCTGGCGATGCTCACCCGGCTGGCGTTGCTGTTCACGCTCACCTGGATCATGACGCTCACTGCCCCGCTGTTCGAAATACCCGTGCTGGGTAAGCTGATATCCGGTCGCGATCTCATCCTGATCGGCGGCGGACTGTTCCTGCTCTGGAAGAGCGTTCACGAGATCCACAATGCGCTCGAAGGCGAGGAGGAGGACGAGCGGGGCACCGCCGTGGTGGCGGGATTCGGAGCGGTGATCGCCCAGATCGCGGTGATCGACATCGTGTTCTCGCTCGATTCCGTCATTACCGCCGTCGGGATGGTGGACGAGCTCGCGATCATGGTGGTTGCAATCGTCCTGGCGGTCGGCGTGATGCTGTTCTCCGCGGGGCCGCTCGGCGAGTTCGTTGACCGACATCCGACGATCAAGATGCTGGCGCTGTCGTTCCTGATACTGATCGGCGTGGCGCTGATCGGCGAGGGCTGGGACCTGCACATTCCCAAGGGCTACATTTACTTTGCGATGGCATTCGCGGTGGCGGTCGAAATGCTCAACATCCGGGTGCGCGCACGCATGCGGGAGGCCGTGCACCTGCGACGCCATGTGCCGGGAGGGCGCCGCAAGCGGCGCTGACGCCGCGCCGGCTCAGCTGAACGCCGCGATTCCGGTCTGGGCGCGCCCGAGGACGAGGGCGTGGATGTCGTGCGTGCCCTCGTAGGTATTGACGGCCTCCAGGTTCATCACGTGGCGGATGACATGAAACTCGTCGGCGATGCCGTTGCCGCCATGCATGTCGCGGGCGGCGCGCGCGATATCAAGTGACTTGCCGGCGGCGTTACGCTTGGCGAGCGAGATCATCTCGGGCGCCGCGCGGCCCTCGTCCATCAGGCGTCCGATCCTCAGCGCGACCTGCAGGCCGAGGGTGATCTCGGTCTGCATGTTGGCGAGCTTCAGCTGGATCAGCTGGTTGGCGGCGAGGGGGCGGCCGAACTGCTTGCGGTCCATGACGTAGTTGCGCGCCGCGTGCCAGCAAAATTCCGCCGCGCCGAGCGCGCCCCAGGAGATGCCGTAGCGCGCCTTGTTGAGGCAGGAGAATGGTCCCTTCAGGCCCGACACGCCGGGCAGCAGATTTTCCTCCGGCACGAACACCTGCTCCATGACCACCGTGCCGGTGGGCGACACGCGCATGCTGAATTTTCCCTCGATCTTGGGCGTCGACAATCCCTTCATGCCCCGCTCGAGGAGGAAACCGCGGATCTCTCCGCTCTCGTCCTTGGCCCAGACCAGCAACACGTCCGCGATCGGGGCGTGGGTGATCCACGTCTTGCTTCCCTGGAGCACGTAGCCGCGGTCCGCTTTCCGCGCCCGGGTCACCATGCTGTAGGGATCGGAGCCGGAATCCGGCTCGGTCAGGCCGAAACAGCCGACCCATTCGCCGGTCGCGAGCCGCGGTAGATATTTCTGACGCTGCGCCTCGCTGCCGAACTCGTGGATGGGGACCATGACGAGGCTCGACTGCGCGGACATCGCCGAGCGATAGCCGCTGTCCACGCGCTCCAGTTCGCGCGCCAGCAGGCCGTAGCACACGTGGTTCACGCCCGCGCATCCGTAGCCCGATAGCGTCGAGCCGAGGAAGCCGAGCTTTCCCATTTCGTACAGGATGCCGCGGTCGAAGCGCTCGTGCCGGTGCGCTTCCAGAACGCGCGGCATGAGCTTTTCCTGGCAGTAGGCGCGCGCGGTGTCGCGCACCATTCGCTCCTCGGCCGTCAGCTGCTCCTCGAGCAGCAGCGGATCGTCCCACTGGAACGCCGGCTTGGTGGTCGGGATGGGCGCCGTCATGCTGTTTCTCCTTCGAGGACGAGAATATTCTACGCTCCGGATCCGATCGCAAGTCGGCTCGCGCCACCCGTCGCGGGTCAGGTTTTCCTCGGCTGCTCGATCGTCCCCATGTGGAACGGGAATTCGCCCCTACTGCGGTCATCGTAGTAATGAACAAGCGCGTTGCGAACGCTTGCAAAGGCGATTCGGTCCCACGGAATCTCGCGCTCCGCAAACAGCCGCGCCTCGAGCGTTTCGGCACCCGGACGCACGTCGGGATCGAGCAGACGGGCACGAAACAGGAGGTAGACCTGGCTGACGTGGGGGATGTTGTAGAGCGCGTAAAGGGAGCCGATCTCCACCCGGGCGTGGGCTTCCTCCAGCGTTTCGCGGATGGCGCCCTGGAATGTCGTCTCCCCGTTTTCCATGTAGCCGGCCGGCACCGTCCACAGGCCATGGCGCGGCTCGATGCCGCGCCGGCACAGCAGGATGCGATCCTCCCACTCGGCGATGCAGCCCACCACCATGCGCGGGTTCTGGTAATGGATGGTGCTGCAGGCGTCGCAGACGTGGCGCGGAAGCGTGTCGCCGGCCGGAACCTTGAGTGTGACCGGCGCGCCGCAATTGCTGCAGAATTTCATTCGGGTAGGTTTCGCGGCTCTGGCATGGACGATGATACTACGGCGCATCGCGGTGCTATGATGAAATGCCATGCGCCCGTCGCACATCTTCGAGATCCTCGAGCGGGAGTTCGCCAGCACGGCTGCGGCGGCGCACACCCCGGTCATGCTGTGGGGGCCGCCGGGAGTCGGCAAGTCGCAGATCATCGCGCAGATCGCCCGCAAGCACGGCGTGCCCCTGATCGACGTCCGGCTCTCGCAGATGGAGCCCACCGATCTCCGCGGCATACCGTTCCGCGCCGGCGACCGCGTCGAATGGTCGGTGCCGGCGCTGCTGCCGGACGCGACGCGGCACGGGCCGAGCGGAATCCTGTTCCTGGATGAAATCACTTCCGCGCCGCCGACCGTCACCGCGGCGGCCTACCAGCTGATCCTCGACCGCCGCCTCGGCGAATACCGCGCCCCGGATGGCTGGGTGATCTTCGCCGCGGGCAACCGCTACGGCGACCGCGGGGTGACCTACGTCATGCCCACGCCGTTGGCCAACCGCTTCACCCACTTCGAAATCGAGCCCCACCTCGACGACTGGGTGGCGTGGGCGCACGCGGCCGCGATCGATGCCCGCGTGATCGCCTTCCTGCGCTTCCGGCCCGACCTGCTGTTCGATTTCGACCTGGCGCGCAATCCCGTCGCGTTTCCGAGCCCGCGCTCGTGGGAGTACGCGCACCGGGCGCTCGTCAAGTTCGACGACAGCCCGGAGCTGCTGCTCGACGCGCTGCAGGCGTGCGTCGGCCCGGCCGCCGGGGTGGAATTCAAGGCGTTCGTGGACAACATGGACGAGCTGCCGGATATCGACGCCATCGCGCGGGGCGAGAGCGCGCAGGTGCCGCGCGGCGTCGACCTCCAGTACGGCGTCGCGGCGGCGCTGGTGCGGCGCGCGGTCCAGGTGCGCGACATGCCGCACGCGGCGGTGGTGCATGGCCACATCCTGAAGTACGCGAAGGGCTTCCCGCAGCGGGAGATGGGCGTGATGCTGGTGACTGACCTGCACCGCTCGATCGGCAGGCCGCTCATCGCGGTGCCGGAATTCTCCGAATGGGCGGTGAGCATCACCGATCTCATGCTCTACGATCTGAAGCTGGCGCAGACGCATTGAGCGAAATCCCCGACATCCCGACCAAGCTGGGAGCGGCGCGCACGCGCCTGATCCTGGAGCGCCCGTTCATCGGCGCGCTCGTCATGCATCTCCCGCTCGTCCCGGTCGCGGCGGGACGCTGCGAGACCGTTGCCACCGACGCGCGCGCGCTCTATTACAACCCCGCGTACATCGCGGCGCTGACGCTGGCCGAGGTCCAGTTCGTGCTCGCGCACGAGGCGATGCACTGCGCGCTGGGACACTTTGCCCGCCGCGCCCACCGCATGCGCCGGCGCTGGGACGTCGCTTGCGACCACGCCGTCAACCTGCTGCTGGTGGAGGAGGGGTTGCGGCCGCCGCGAGGCGCGCTCGCCAATGCCGATTTCCGGGGAATGTCCGCAGAGGAGATCTACCCGCTGATTCCGCCCGAGCCGGTGGAAAGCACGCTCGATCGCCACCTGTTCGACGGGTACGAAGCGGATTCCCATCCGGGCGCACTGGGCACGGACGGAGAAGAGCGCCCGCTCGATTTCGGACACGCCGTCCTGCCGGCGCCCGACGCCGGGCTGGGCGAGCGCGCGGAGCTCGCGCGGCGCTGGCAGAGCCGCACCGTCTCCGCCGCCCAGCAGGCGCGGCGCGCAGGACGTCTCGCGGAATCATGGTTGCGACGGGTCGACGGGATGATCCAGCCGCAACTGCCGTGGCGCATGCTGCTGGCGCGCTATCTCGTGAGCACGGCGCGGGACGATTACAGCTTCCAGCGGCCGCCGCGGCGCGAAGGCGATGCGCTGCTGCCGCGCCTTGCGAGCGGCGAGGTGGATCTGTGCGTCGCGCTCGACACGAGCGGCTCGATCGGCGCGGAGGAGCTCGCGCAGTTCGTATCCGAAGTCGACGCCATGAAGGGACAGATCCGCGCCCGCGTGACGCTGCACGCCTGCGACGAGCGGCTCGATCCCCGCGGGCCGTGGGAATTCCAGCACTGGGAGCCCATCGTGCTGCCACCCGCGATCGGGGGCGGAGGCGGCACCCGTTTCGCGCCCGTATTCGACTGGATCGCGGCCGGGCCCCGGCGGCCGGACCTCCTGCTCTATTTCACCGACGCCGAGGGCGAGTTCCCGCGCCATGCGCCCGCTTTCCCGGTGATCTGGCTGGTGAAGGGCAGAGGCAGGGTGCCGTGGGGCGAGCGCATTCAGCTCAACTAAGAATGGTCTGATCAAGTGTGGGTACGTCATTCCCGCGAAGGCGGGAATCTAGAGATGTCGGAGAGTTACTGGGTCCCCGCCTCCGCGAGGACGACGTCATTTTCCTCCCTCTTTTTTCTCCTTGCGGCGGTCAGTGCGGGCGCGGCGACGCTCGCGCCGGGGGATCATGAGCTCACCTTGATCCACGAGCAGCTGTACCGCAGCTACATCGTGCACGTGCCGCCGCAGGCCCGCGGCAGGAAACCGCTGCCGGCGGTGCTGAATTTTCACGGCGGCGGCGCGCACGCCCAGGCCCAGAAGCAATACTCGCGCATGGATGCGGCGGCCGACCGCGAGGGTTTCATCGCCATCTATCCCAACGGCAGCGGCGGCATCGGGGGCCGGCTGCTCACCTGGAATGCCGGCGCCTGCTGCGGCTGGGCGGCGGCGAGCCGCGTCGACGATGTCGGCTTCGCGATCGCGCTGCTCGACGATCTTGCCGGGCGCGTGGCGCTCGACAAGGGGCGGGTATACGCGACCGGACTGTCCAACGGCTCGATGATGGCGTACCGCCTTGCAGCCGAGGCTGCGCACCGGATCGCGGCAGTAGCGGGCGTGGCCGGCGCCATGACATTGCCCAGGTTCGCGTTCGCGTTGCCGGTGCCGGTCATGCATATCCACAGCGTGGACGATGAGCGCGCGCTCTACGACGGCGGGCTCGGCCCGGCGTTTCCCTTTACCAACACCCGGGTCTTCCACGCTTCAGTGGACGCCATGCTCCAGAAGTGGATTGCCCGCGACGGCTGCCCCACGAAAGCGCAAGTCGCGGAGCCGGTGCGCGGCCGGCCCGGGCAAGCAGACGCCGCACACACGGCGACCCGCTTTGCCTACCGGCCATGTCGCAATGGAACCGAGGTCGTGCTGTGGAAGCTCACCGGCGCCGGTCATGTGTGGCCGGGCGGCGTGCAGGACTATCTGCCGTGGCTGCTCGGCCCCGGCACGACGGTGATCGACGCCAATTCCGAGATGTGGCGCTTCTTTTCCCGCTTCCGCCGCCGGCCGCAGTGACCATGCCGGATCGTTACTCGTTGCTCGTTCCTCGTCGCTCGTCACTCTTCGGCGCCGCGGCCGCGGGCAACTTGTACGGGCTGCGGTCCTCCAGCTCGTCGACATAGCGTTCGGTTCCGCGCGCCTCGCGCGCGAGAAACTGCCCGACCGCCGCGGCGAACTCCGGATGGGCGAGCCAGTGCGCCGAGCAGGTCTCGACCGGCATCAGCCCGCGCGCGAGCTTGTGCTCCCCGCGCGAGCCGCCTTCGAACGTCGCAATGCCGCGCGCGATGCAGTATTCGATGACCTGGTAGTAGCACGTCTCGAAGTGCAGCGCGGGATGATGCTGCAGCGCGCCCCAGTGTCGGCCGCACAGCCGGTCCGCGACGCGGACATTGAGCGAGGCCGCAATCGGGACGTCGTCGCGCTCGGCAACGATCAGGACGAGGTGCCGGGGCAGCGCGGCCCCGATGCGGCAGAAGAATTCGAGGTTGAGATAGGGCGTGGAGCGGTGCTCGCGGTAAGTCTGGCGGTAGCACCGGTGAAAGAATGCCCAGTCCCGCTCGCGGATCTCGTCGCCTTCCAGCCAATTGAAGCGGATGCCGGCCGCGACCGATTTGCGGCGCTCCTGCTTCACCTTCTTGCGCTTGTCGTGGCTAAACCCGGCAAGAAAAGCGTCGAAACTGGCATAGCCCTGGTTCGTCCAGTGAAACTGCACGGTGGTGCGCGGCATCATCCCCTGCGCGCACAGGCGCTGCGCTTCGGGGCGCGTCGGAAACAGGCAATGCAGCGAGGAGACGCCGAGCTTTCGCGCCAGTTCGAGCGCCGCCCGGATCAGAGTGTCCTGGTCCGCGTCCGCCGCGGCGAGCAGCCTCGCGCCGGTGACCGGCGTGAACGGGACGGCGCAGAGCAGCTTGGGATAATAGGCAAACCCGTGGCGGTGGTAGGCATCCGCCCACGCCCAGTCGAACACGTACTCTCCATAGGAATGGTCCTTCAGGTAGAGCGGCATTGCGCCGGTCAGCGCCGCGCCCGACTTCAGAAGCAGGAACTGCGGGATCCAGCCCGTCGCGCTGCTGGCGCAGCCGGTTTCATGCATCGCCGAAAGAAATTCATGGCTCAGAAACGGATCGCCGCCGGCAAGGCGATTCCAGTCTTCGGCGGTGACCCGGGCGAGGGATTCGACGACTTCTACGGAACGCATCAGTGAGCAGCGAGCGGTAAATCCGCTCACCGTTGGGGGTTGGGCCGATGATATATTAGCGACATGAAAATTGCGATTGCGCAGATGAACGCGACGGTCGGCGACCTCGCGGGAAACATCGCCCGCATCGCGGATTTTGCCCGGCGCGCGCGCGAGCAGGGCGCGCACCTCGTGGTGACGCCGGAACTGGCGCTTTGCGGCTATCCCCCCGAGGACCTCCTGTTGCGCGCGGACTTCCTCGAAGCCTGCCAGCACGCGATGGAGGATCTCGCGGGGCGCGTGCGCGATATCACCCTGGTCGTCGGCCATCCGCGGGTGGCCGATGGCAAGTGCTACAACTCGGCTTCGGTGATCCAGGACGGCAAGATCGTCAGCACCTACGACAAGCAGCGGCTGCCCAATTACACGGTGTTCGACGAAGAGCGCTATTTCGACCCGGGCGCGCGGCCCTGCGTGTGCGGAGTGAACGGCGTGAACTTCGGCGTCAACATCTGCGAGGATGCATGGGGCGCGGAGGGGCTGATGACCGCGCGCGGCCGCGGGCCGGACGACCGCATCGGCATCAACATCTGCGCCGATTCTTGGCACGCGGATGCGCCGCGGGCGGCGCGGGAGGCGGGCGCCACCGTGCTGCTGGTATTGAACGCGTCGCCCTACCACGTGGGCAAGCAGCGGTTGCGGCAGGAGGTGATGCGCGAGCGGGTCACGGAGACCGGCTTGTCCCTGGTCTACGTCAACCTGGTGGGCGGACAGGACGAGCTGGTCTTTGACGGCGGCTCGTTCGTGCTCAACCGCGGTGGCGTCGTCACGCACCAGCTGCCGTCGTTCGAGGAGGCACTGGGCGTGGTCACGCTGACCGACGGCGAGCCGCAGGCGGGTGAAATCGCCGCCCCGCTTTCGACCGAGGCCGAGGTCTACCGCGCGCTGCAGCTCGGCGTGCGCGATTACGTCGGCAAGAACGGTTTTCCGGGCGTGTTGCTCGGGCTCTCCGGCGGGATCGATTCGGCCCTGACGCTCGCCGTGGCGGTGGACGCGCTCGGTCCGGACCGGGTCAGGGCGGTCATGATGCCGTCCCAGTACACCGCCTCCATGAGCGTGGAGGATGCGCGCGCGGAAATCCGGGCGCTCGGCGTGCGCTACACCGAAATTCCGATCCGCCCGATCTTCGACGCGTTTCTCAGGGCGCTGTCGGGCGAATTCAAGGATCTGCCCGAGGACGCGACGGAGGAAAACATCCAGTCGCGCATCCGCGGCACGCTGCTCATGGCATTGTCCAACAAGACCGGGGCGATCGTGCTCACCACCGGCAACAAGAGCGAAATGGGTACGGGCTACGCCACCCTCTACGGGGACATGGCGGGCGGCTTCGGCGTCCTCAAGGACATCAGCAAGATGATGGTTTACCGGCTGGCGAATTACCGCAACGGACTCGGCCAGGTGATCCCGCAGCGGGTGATCGAGCGTGCCCCTTCGGCAGAACTGCGCGCGAACCAGACCGATCAGGACACGCTGCCGCCGTATCCCGTGCTCGATGCGATCATGGAGGCCTACGTGGAGGACGATCTCAGCCCGCTGGAAATCATCGGCAAGGGCTACGGCCGCGCCGACGTCGAGAAAGTGGTGCGGATGGTGCGCGGAAGTGAATACAAGCGGCGGCAGGCCCCCATCGGCATTCGCATCACCCCGCGCGGGTTCGGCAAGGACTGGCGCTTCCCGATCACCAACAAGTTCCGGCACCGTTTCGGCTAGCTGGCTATGCTATCCTAGCGGCCAGGCCGTGGCGGAACAGGGGAGGTCCCCATGAAAAAAATCGAAGCGATCTTCAAGCCGTTCAAGCTCGACGAAGTGCGCGAGGCGCTGTCCGAGATCGGCGTCAGCGGGCTCACGGTCACGGAGGTGAAGGGATTCGGCCGGCAGAAGGGGCACACCGAGCTCTATCGCGGCGCCGAGTACGTGGTCGACTTCCTGCCCAAGGTCAAGGTCGAGGTGGTCGTCCCGAACAAGCTGCTCGAAGGAGCGATCGACGCCATCATCAAGGCCGCGCGCACCGGCAAGATCGGCGACGGCAAGATCTTCGTTTCCAGCGTCGAGCAGGTGATCCGCATCCGCACCGGCGAGACCGACGAAGCCGCGATTTAGCAGTAAACCGTTCGGTCTGAGCTTGTCGAAGACCGAACGGCATTAAAGCCGTTCATGGTTCGACAGGCTCACCACGAACGGGAAGTCACCCGCTACCCGCGCCTCTCAATAGCACGACCACCGCGCCGCCGCCGCCGTCGGCCTGCCGCGCCTGGCAGTACGCCAGGATTTCATCCCGCCGCATCAGCCAACCGGCCACCTTGCGCTTGAGCACCGGCTCGCGGTTCTTCGAGCGCAGCCCCTTGCCGTGCACGATCCGCACGCAGCGCAGCCCGCGGCGGATGCATTGATTGAGAAAGCTCACCAGCAGCTCGTGCGCTTCCTCGACCGTGAGGCCGTGTAGGTCGAGCTCGTCCTGGATGACCCAGTGGCCGCGGCGCAGTTTCCTGAGAACCTGGGCGCCGACGCCGTTGCGCAGGTAGGAGAGCTCCTCGCCGGTCTCGATTCCGGCGTCCCATGGATCCTGGTGGCTGAGGCTCTCCTTCAGAGTCTGGCGGTCGTCGCGCAGCCGCTGGGCGGGGATCGGCTGCGGGCGCGGGCGCTCGGGCTGCGCCCGGCCGTGCCCCGGCAGCGGGGTCACGTCGGTCACCGACGCGCGAAACAACTCCACCTCGTCGGGGGTCACGGCCGCCTTGCGCGGCTTCTTCATGCTGTGCTCGCTGGTGGAGGCGCCCGGCGCGTCAGATCAGGCCGCGGCTTTCCAGGAATTTCTGAGCGTCGAGGGCAGCCATGCAGCCGCTGCCGGCGCTGGTGACGGCCTGGCGGTAGACGTGGTCCTGCACGTCGCCCGCGGCTAATACGCCCGGCACGCTGGTGACCGTGGCGTTTCCGTCCAGGCCCGCCTTGGTGATGATGTAGCCGTTTTTCATGTCGAGCTGCCCCGCGAAGATCTCGGTATTCGGGCGGTGGCCGATGGCGATGAAGACACCTTTCAGCTTCTTCTCCGTGGTCGCGTGGGTCTTCACATTCTTGACACGCATGCCGGTGACGCCGGTGTTGTCGCCCACGATTTCCTCGAGCACGTGGTCCCACAGGATATCGGACCTGCCCGCGGCGACTTTCTCCTTGAGCTTGTCGACGAGTATCGCCTCGGCGCGGAACTTGTCGCGGCGATGCACCACCGTCACGTGGCTCGCGATGTTGGACAGGTAGAGCGCCTCCTCGACCGCGGTGTTGCCGCCGCCCACCACCGCGACCTCCTCGCCCTTGTAGAAGAACCCGTCGCAGGTCGCGCATCCCGACACCCCGCGCCCCATGAACTTCGTCTCCGATGGCAGCCCGAGGTACATCGCCGAGGCGCCGGTCGCGATGATCAGCGCGTCGCAGGTGTAGCTGCCGTGGTCCCCGATGAGGGTGAAGGGCCGCTCCTTCAGCCGGGCGGTGTGGATGTGGTCGAAGATGATCTCGGTGCCGAAGCGCTCGGCATGCTTGAGGAAGCGCTCCATCAGCTCCGGTCCCTGCACCCCGGCGGCATCGGCGGGCCAGTTGTCGACGTCCGTGGTAGTCGTAAGCTGGCCGCCTTGTGCGAGTCCGGTGATCAGCACGGGCTTGAGATTGGCGCGCGCGGCGTAGACGGCCGCCGTGTAACCCGCAGGCCCGGAGCCGAGTATGAGGAGGGAAGCGTGCCTGGTGGGGGATTGAGCCATGACGCCAATATTGGGATTAACCGCAAAAAAGCAACACTGTAGCAGTGGGCTCGCGGCGATGTCGAGGCGGACGCGCGGCGGATCCTGTTCGCTCGGTCGCGGCGTTTCCCGAGCGGCCCCGGAGTGACGCCAGACGCTTGATCTGGCAGACTATAGGCTTGGCTTGCGCGCGCGGTGCAACAGCGGCGCGGCGTTTCATAACAAGAACGTGGGGTGGGGACACATGGCAGCACAGTTTGCGTTGAATCCACAGATCCTCAAGAGCGTTCCGCTGTTTTCCGCGTTCAGCGACGCGCAACTCGCCCAGGTGCTCACCGCCGTGCAGCACCGCAGCTATCCGCGCGGCTCTTTCATCCTGCGGGCCGGCGAGGAAACCGACGCGCTCTACATCATCCTGTCGGGCCGGGTGAAGGTGCTCATTCCGGACGAGGAAGGGCACGAGGTGATCCTGTCGGTGATGGGCGCGCACGAGTTCTTCGGGGAGATGGGCCTGCTCGATGACCTGCCGCGCTCGGCCAGCGTCGAGACGCTCGAGTCCTCAGAGACGCTGCGCCTGTCGAAGGCGGGCTTCACCAACATGCTCAAGGACAACTTCGACCTGGCCATGCTGATCATCCGCAACCTCGTCAGGCGCCTGCGCGAAGCGGACCGCAAGATCGAGAGCCTCGCGCTGATCGACGTCTACGGGCGCGTCGCGCGCCTCCTGATCGAGATGGCGCAGAACGTCGAAGGAAAGTGGATCGTGGAGCACGCTCCGCCGAAGCAGGAGATCGCGCGGATGATCGGCGCATCGCGCGAGATGGTGAGCCGCGTCGTCAAGGATCTTCACCGCAAGGGGCTGATACGGGCGGAAAAACGCCGGATCCATATCCTTGACAAGCAGTCCATGCAGAAGCGCGCGTCCGCCCGCCATCAGGCCGAACGCCCACCCAGTCCGCATAGCTGAGGCACGACGCCGCGTTTTGCGCTGTCAGACCCCGCCTCGAGCGGGGTTTGTTTTTGTTCAACGCACCGGGTAGCTTTCGGCAGCGGCATTGCCGCTGCGCCGGGCCGCTGGGCAAGTTCATCCAGCGAGTCCTTTCGATGTACAATCAAAACCTTAAACGGACTACTTGATGTTGTTGAGCGAAAACAATCCGGCGCGCGCGGCCCGCAATCCGCTGCCGCCCAAGCTTGCCGCGCTGATCCGCGAGTTCCGGTGGCTGGCACTGCTTGGTCTCGCCCTTTATATCGCGCTTTCCCTCTATACCTATGACCGGGCAGACCCGGGCTGGACCCACGGCCTGAGCGAGATCGGCCCGATACGCAATGCGGGCGGGCGCGTCGGCGCCTGGATCGCGGATGTCCTGCTGCTGCTGTTTGGCCTGTCGGCGTACTGGTGGGTCGTGTTCGGCGCGGCTGTCGTCTGGTGGGGGTTCCGCCGCATCGAAGGCGACGAACTCAAAGACCGGCGCTCCTTCGCCATTGCCGTCATCGGATTCGCCGTCGTGCTTGCGGCGAGCTGTGGCCTGGAAGCGATACGCCTGCACAGCCTGAAGGTGTTGCTCCCGCAGGCTCCGGGCGGAGTGCTCGGCGCGATCTTCGGCGGATCGCTGGCGCAGGCGCTGGGCTTCACGGGCGCGACGCTCATCCTCCTGGTGCTGCTTGCGGCCGGGCTGAGTCTCTTTACCGGCGTCTCATGGCTGACGGTGATCGAGCGCCTCGGGGGCTGGGTGGAGACGGCCTACGCGCTGCTGATGCGCAAGTGGCAGGAGCGCGAGGACCGGCGCGCCGGAGCGCAGGCCACGATCGAGCGCGAGGAGGTCGTCGGGGTCAGCAAGAAGAAGCTGGAGATCCACGAGCCGATACGAATCGAGCCGCCTGCCATCGCAATCCCCAAATCGGCCCGTGTCGAGCGTGAAAAGCAGGTACCGCTGTTCGAGAATCTGCCCGATTCGCTCCTGCCCCCGCTCAATCTGCTCGACGAACCAGAAAAGAAACTCGAGGTGCTGAGCGCGGAAACGCTCGAATTCACCTCGCGCCTGATCGAAAAGAAGCTCCTCGACTTCGGGGTCGAGGTCAAGGTCGTCGCGGCCTATCCCGGCCCGGTCATCACCCGCTTCGAGATCGAGCCCGCCGTCGGCGTCAAGGGCAGCCAGATCATCAATCTCGTGAAGGACCTTGCGCGAGCGCTGTCGGTGGTCAGCATCCGCGTGATCGAGACCATACCGGGCAAGAGCCTGATGGGCCTCGAGATCCCCAATCCCACGCGCCAGATCGTGCGGCTGTCGGAAATCCTGAGCTCCGAGGTCTATGCCAGCGTTTCCTCGCCGCTGTCGCTCGCCCTGGGCAAGGACATCGGCGGCAACCCGGTGGTCGCCGACCTGCAGCGCATGCCGCACCTGCTGATCGCCGGCACCACCGGCTCGGGCAAGTCGGTGGGGATCAACGCCATGCTGCTCTCCCTGGTCTACAAGTCTCCGCCGTCCCAGGTGCGGCTGATCCTGATCGATCCCAAGATGCTGGAGCTTTCGGTCTACGAAGGCATTCCGCACCTGCTGGCGCCGGTCGTGACCGACATGCGCCAGGCCGCGAACGCGCTCAACTGGTGCACGGCGGAGATGGATCGCCGCTACAAGCTCATGAACGCGCTCGGCGTGCGCAGCCTGGGCGGCCTCAATCAGAAAGTGCGCGAGGCGGCGAAGGCGAAGAAGCCGATTCTGGACCCGCTCGCGCCCGATCCGCAGACCGCGGAGCCGCTGCATGAGGTTTCACTGATCGTCGTGGTCATCGACGAGCTTGCCGACCTGATGATGGTGGTGGGCAGGAAGCTCGAAGAGCTGGTCGCGCGGCTGGCGCAGAAGGCGCGCGCGGCGGGCATCCACCTGATCCTCGCCACGCAGCGCCCGTCGGTCGACGTGATCACCGGCTTGATCAAGGCCAACATCCCCTCGCGCATCGCCTTCCAGGTGTCGGCGCGGGTGGATTCGCGCACCATCCTCGACCAGATGGGGGCGGAATCGCTGCTCGGGCAGGGCGACATGCTGTACCTTCCGCCCGGCAGTGGCTACCCGCAGCGCGTGCACGGCGCGTTCGTCGCCGACCACGAGGTGCACAAGGTGGTGGATTACTTGAAGAAGCTCGCCCGGCCGCAGTACGTGGAGAGCGTGCTCGAGGGACCCGAAACCGGAGAGGCCGAGGACGGCACCCTCGATGCGCCGGACGGGGAATCCGATCCCCTCTACGACCAGGCCGTCGCGATCGTATTGAAGACCCGGCGCGCATCGATCTCGCTGGTGCAGCGCCACCTGCGGATCGGCTATAACCGCGCGGCGCGCCTGATCGAGCAGATGGAGCGGTCGGGACTGGTCTCGGCGATGCAGTCGAACGGCAACCGCGACGTGCTGGCGCCGGCGTCGGCATCGGAAGAGCGCTAGCGCCCGTATTGAATTCGCGCGGCGTGGTGCTGTCTGAGTGTGCATTGTCACCGCCGGATCGCCGACCATGAGATTGCTGCTAGGCGTGTTGATGGCCATCACGACGGGAACGTGTGCCGCGGCCGAAGCCTATCGCTGGGTGGACGAGGGGGGCGTGGTTAATTACGGCGAAAAGCCGCCGGAGGAGCGGCAGTCGAGGCCGGTGGATACTACGCCCCGCGGGACGATCGAGACCAAGGGACAGTACGACCAGAGACCGGTTGCCGGGCAACCGCGACAGGCCGAGGACCCGCAGATGCCGCAGTTTGTCTCGGCCCCGTTGCCCGCCCCGACGCTGCCGTCGGTCCGCGGCATGGATTTCGATGTCTACATTCGGTTGCAGCGAGGGATGACGGAGGGCGAGCTGCTGATCCGCGCCGGCCGCCCCGACTACGAATCGGTGGACAATCTGGTCGACTACGACCGCACGTTCTATTACTTTCCTACCGTGGCCAATCCCTTTACGACGGTGGTAAAGCTGCGTTCCGGGCGCATCGCCTACATCCAGCGCGTGAAGAAATTCTGATGGCGCGCGCGCTGCTGCTCCTCCTGTTGCTTCCGGGCGTGGCGCTCGGCGCCGCCACGGTCGAGGAGCTCAAGGCCCTGCTGCGCGAGACGACGACCGCGCGCGCGCACTTCGCGCAGATCGTGCTCGACAGCAACATGAAGACGCTGCAGCAGGTGACCGGGACCATGCAGTTCTCGCGGCCGGGCAAGTTCCGCTGGGAATACGACAAGCCCTACGAGCAGACCATCGTCGGCGACGGCGCCCGGGTGTGGCTCTACGACAAGGATCTCAACCAGGTGACGGTGCGCCGGTTCGACCGCGCGATCGGCTCGAGCCCGGCCGCGCTCCTCGCGGGGAGCAACGAGATCGAGAAGGATTACGCGTTGACCGGATTGAAGAGCCGTGACGGGCTCGACTGGCTCGAGGCGGTGCCGCGGACCCGCGACACCGCGTTCGAGCGCATCAACCTCGGTTTCGGCAAGTTGGGGCTCGAGGCGATGGAGCTGCGCGACCAGTTCGGGCAGATCACGGTGATCAAGTTCTCGACTATCGAACGCAACGCCAAGCTCCCGCCGGAGCTGTTCCGCTTCACGCCCCCCAAGGGGGCGGATGTCATCAGTGAATAGGGTCCGCCCGCATCGCACCCGTGAGCAACCCTGACACAGGTTCCTTGTTCGCGCGGAAGGAACCGCAGGCCCCGCTCGCCGACCGGATGCGGCCCCGCACGCTCGAGGAATTCGTGGGCCAGGACCACCTGCTGGGTCCGGGCAAGCCGCTGCGCCTGGCGTTCGAGGCCGGCAAGCCGCATTCCATGATCCTGTGGGGCCCCCCGGGCGTCGGCAAGACCTCGCTCGCGCGCCTGATGGCGCAGGCGTTCGATGCGGAGTTCATCGCGGTCTCCGCCGTCCTTGCGGGCGTCAAGGACATCCGCGATGCCGTTGCCCGCGCCGAGCTCACTCTCCAGCAATCCGGCCGCCGCACCATCCTCTTCGTCGACGAGGTGCATCGCTTCAACAAGGCGCAGCAGGACGCGTTTCTGCCGCATGTGGAGCGGGGATTGCTGACCTTTATCGGCGCCACGACGGAGAATCCTTCGTTCGAGGTCATCAGCGCGCTGCTGTCGCGGGCCGCGGTCTATGTCCTGCAGCCGCTCACCGCGGATGAGCTCGCCCGGCTGTTCGAGCGGGCGCGGAGCACCGCGCTGAGCGGCCTGCAGTTTTCCGCCGAATCGCGGGAATTGCTGCTGGCCACAGCCGACGGTGATGCGCGGCGGCTCTACAACATGCTCGAGCAGATCGGCATCGCGGCGGAGGAGGCGGGACGCGGCGAGATCGATGAGACCTTCGTGCGCGAAACGCTGGCCCAGCGCCTGCGCCGCTTCGACAAGG
>Ga0214471_10000531_pt1 | contig 32363 bp, 19 predicted proteins | sample RVTome_5_FD_207665 | JGI IMG/M metagenome (GOLD analysis project Ga0214471, IMG submission 207665) | Soil microbial communities from uranium-contaminated site in the Upper Colorado River Basin, Wyoming, United States - RVT142D155 | ecosystem: Environmental > Terrestrial > Soil > Contaminated >... | reverse complement strand
AAGGCCGCCGCCATCAAGCAGCTCCTCGAGCTCAAGGGCCTAACTGCAAGGAAGCTCGGCCAGCCGGCCGACGCCGACCCCGAGGACGAGATCGAAGCCACCTTCCGGCGCCTCGCCGGCGGCAACCGCGGCGTATCCAGTGCCTGACGACAGAATCCGCATCGGCACGCTCCAGGTCCCACAGACGTGGGACCGCGCGCGCATGCAGATCGTCATCGACGATCTCGCCAGCAAGGCCGGCTCAGCCGTGCGCAACATCGAAGCCCGCCTGCCCGGCGAACCCGATGCCCACTCGCACCCGGAACGCACGGCTATCCAGCTCGCCACCGTCGTCACCTACACCACGCCGTTCTCCCAGTCCGTGCCGGTCGCACCCGCCACCCTGAGCGTCACGTGGAACCGGATCGACTACCCACGGAAGGACCCGACTCCGGCCGCCGGCCCCCTCTTCCACACCTTCGGACAGCCCATCCCAGGCTCACCCATCCAGGTCGAGGACGGCAGCAACACCACTCTCGTCGCCGGCGTCGAAGGCTGGTACGTGATCGCGACGGGTCAGGTTCTGGTCGCCAGCGGGCCAACCGCCTCCTTCGACACCGTTGACGCCACGGTCCGCATCGACAAGCTCGACGGCGCCGGTTTCGTCGCCATTCCCGAGCTGACCAGCTTCCTGCGCGTCTTCTACACCTCCGGCTGGCCCAAGGATCAGGCCTACGTCTCCCGACAGGTCTACCTCCAGAAGGGCTGGCGCATTCGACTCGTGGTCTCCCAGACCTTCGGCAGCGCCGCGAACTCGAACCTCCTCATCGCCCAGGGCACCTACCTCGGCTTCTTCAAGCAAGAGCGGTTCGCCGGGCCGCCGGAGTGATTCATGCCGAAAGACGCCGAAAGGTCTTCAAGGCGTAGAAGACCCGGGCCCGCAACAGAGCCCCGCCGCTCTCGCGAAGAAACGGGGATGCTACGAGCCCGGGCACACCAGAGGAGGGAGCCTGAACATAGCCCTTGCGCTCTCGCGGCGTCAAGGGCTATGTTCCATGAATGGAACAACTGCTCGTCGGGATCTGCGACGCGATCGCACAGGAGGCCGCCGAGCAGGGCCTGGGCGCCCAGGAGATCGCCAAGCGGGCCGGTCTGAGTCGTGGGACCGTGCATCGCGTGCTCTCCACGCCCCGCCACGGACGCCCCTTCGACATCCGCATCTCCACCTATCTGCGCCTCGCCACCGCCCTCGATGTGGCCACCACCGCGTGGCTGCCGGGTCTCCTCACCGTCAGGCGCCTGCTCGATGCCCCGTCCCGATAGCGATCTCCTGCGGCTCGTCAAGGCCAAGATCGACGAGAGCACCAAGGAGCATTCGCGGCGCCAGGCGCTCTACTGCCGCTTCCTGCTCGGCCGCGAAGCCATCCCGCGCCGCTCGCACTTCATGGAGGCGATGCTGTGGGTCGCCGGCAAGCACGAGGGCGGCGTCCCCATCCACTGGACCTTCAACCGCCCTCAGCGCATCGTGGACACCGTCCGCGAGCGACTCGAACGCCACGGCGATCCCGTCCGCATGGCCATCCTCAAGGCCCGCCAGTGGGGCATGTCCACCTACTGGCTCGGCGCCGGCGTCGAGATGATCCTGCGCTCCCCGCACGCAAAGGCCGCCATCGTCGCAGACGTCGGAACCAAGGCCTCCCGCATGCTGGAGGAGGCCAAGATGATGATCCGTCAGCTCCCCGTCGAGGTGCCGATGGTCAGGAGCAACCGGGCAGAGATCAAGCTCGGCGCCCCGATCCACTCGCTGCTGGAGATCGCCTCGGCCGAGGAAAAGGAGCCACTGCGCTCCGGCACCCGCCGCATGATCCACTGCACCGAGCCGGCATTCTGGTTCGAGGCCGAGCGCAAGGCCACCTCGATCATGCAGGTCGTGCCGCGGGCCACCGGGACCGTGCTCTCGTACGAGTCCACCGGGCAGGGCGAAGGCGACTGGTGGCACGCCTTCTGGTACGCCGCCAGGGCCGGCAAGAACGACTACATCAGTTTCTTCTTCCCCTGGTTCGCCGACCCCAGCTTCGACTACTGCATCGAGGTCAGCAAGGAACAGACGCGCGAGATCGCCGAAACGCTCGGCGCCGAGGAGAAGGCGCTCATCAACGAGGGACTGACCTACGGACAGCTCGCCTGGCGCCGCTCGTGCATCGCAAACGAGTGCTTCGGCAACATCGACGTCTTCCACCGCGAGTACCCGGCCAGCCCCGAGGAAGCGTTCGCCGCTACCGGCCAACACGTCTTCGCCCCGCACCTCATCACCTCGGCACGCCAGTTCACCGAGGACCCCATCTTCGTCGGCGACATCGTCGATGGCGGTCCCGATGACGTGCATGCCGATCGCCGGCGCCCGCAGCTGATCGAGGACCCACGCGGCCCGCTCTCCATCTGGTCCATGCCGAAGAAGGGGCACTTCTACGCCGCCGGCATCGACTCCTGCAACGGCGTCAAGGACGCCGACGAGGCGGCCATCGAGGTCGTTGACGCGCACGACCGCATCCAGGTCGCCGAGTTCTCGCAGACGATGGACGGCCCCACCACCGCCACCAAGGCCGCCCTGATCGGATACCTCTACGCCAACGTCGAGGAGCCGTGCTACCTGATGCCCGAGATGGAAGGGCCGGGCACCGCCACCTGCCAGCTCCTGATCGACCACCACGCCTACTACAACATCGGCCTGCGGCCCGTGCTCGGGCGCCCCGGACGCAGCAAGGAACGCCAGTACGGCTGGTACACCCAGGGGACCAGCAAGTTCCACCTGGTGTCCAAGATCGCCACCGAGCTGGCGCAGGGCAGCGAGGGTTGCCGCCTGCTCTCGCGCAGGCTGCTCGAGCAGCTCTCCTGGTACCGAGCCGACCTGTCTTCGCGCGTGGTCAAGTACAGCGCCCCGCCGGGGCAGCACGACGATCTCCTCATGGCCTGGGCCATCGCCCTCGTCACCGTCGAGGACCTGAGGTTCCGCAACGCGATCACCGCCGAGCCCGTTCGCAGGCCACGCACGATCGACGAACTTCACTGGGACCAGTATCAGCGCAGCCTCGGCGAAGAACCTCTCCCGCTGCGCATGATCGGATTCTGACCATGAACTTCTACGATGCCGTGTACGAGGTCCTGGCCCTGCTGCTGCCCTACGTGGCCATCCTGTGGATCTTCCGCGAGGCCCAGCGGGCCGGACGCGATACCCGTCAGGCCCTCATCGCGGCGCTCGACTCCAGCCAGGAACGAGAGGACGCCTTGACCAGAGCCCTCTTCGCCTCCCATGATCCTTCCGTAGGGGGCGCCTACGCCCTCCAGAATGGGGTTCGGGACGACCAGGAATCCGAGATGCTAGGAGTCCGAATTGGATCGTAATTGGTCCGGCTGAAGAAGGACGACGCCTTCGGGTACGTGCTCGAGCGGGTCAACCCCTATGGGGAGCAGCCCGAGCGGCGGAACTTCGAACGGTCCTGGTTCATCAGCACGGCGCTTTTCGCCGGACAGCCGCATCTCGTTGAGCTCGACGGCACCCTGCGCGCCCCGGTCAACATGGACCGCAACCGCGAGCTGCACTCCGCCAACCTGATCCTGCCCAAGGTGGAGCGCTCGGTCGCCAAGCTGCTCCAGCTCCGCGCGGACATGGGGGTCGCACCGAACACCGGCCACCCCGCCGACCGCCACGCGGCCAAGATCGCAGAGAAGGTTTGGGAGCACCTCAAGCTCCAGACCGGGTACCGGGCCAAGCTGACCGCCACGCTGCTCGACGCCGCGATCATGGGCTCCGGCTTCATGAAGATCACCTGGAACCCCGTCAAGGGCCGGGCCAGCCGCGTCTACTGGCGCTCCAAGGACGACCACTCCCCCGACCCCGCGGCCTTCATGGACCACCGCGTGCGGCGCGAGAAGGAGCGCCAGGACCTCTTCGAGGACACGTTCCCCGGAGACGTGGACATCGAGAACCCCAGCCCCTTCCAAATCTTCCCCGACCCGGCCGCCAAGTCGGACGGCATCGCCGCCTGCCGCTGGCTCTGCCAGATCCACGCCGTACCCGTCAGCGACATCGAGGACCGTTGGGGCATTCCGGCCGAGTCCATTCCGCGCGACGAGAGCTACCGAGGCGGCGAAATCTACGAGGAGACCATCTCGAACCTCGTCTCGGCCTCCGTCCCCGCCTCCGGCTACGGACACCAGCCGCAGTCCACCAAGGGACACCGCGCGCGCGTGATCGAGTTCTTCGAGCGCCCCAACCGAAAAAACAAGTGGGAGGGACGCTACATCCTGATCGCGGGCGAGACCGTGATCCGCAGCGAGCGCAATCCCTACGTCGCCTCCGGCTCGCCGATCCCCTTCGTCAAGATCGACTGGTTCACGCTACGCGGCCGATTCTGGGGCCTGGGCCTGGTCGAGCAACTGCGCGAGCCGCAGCGCGCCTACAACCGCTCACGCTCAACGCAGCGTGAATTCGAGAAGAACCAGGGGCACGCGCCGATCATCGTGCAGAAGGGCACCGGCATCAAAACCGTCAACCTCTCGAACCACCCCGGCGTCATCATCGAAGCGCCCAGCCCCCAATCGGCTCCGACCTTCGGGCACGTCCCGCAGATGCCGGAGTACATCGCGCGCAACTCCGACCGAGCGCGCCAGGAGATGGACGATATTTCCGCGCAGTCGGACCCCACCAGCGGCAGGACCCCGGGCCAGATGCGTTCCGGCGCCGCCATGCGCCAGTACATGGCCGACAACAACCTGATCCTCACACCGATCAGCGAGAACGTCCTGGCCGGCACCGCAGAAGCCGGCACGATGTGCCTGCAACTCTGGAGCCTGTTCGCCGACGACGCGCGCACCGTGCGCGTGATCGGCCGCAGCGGAGAGTACGACATCGAAGCGTTCCGAGGCTCCGATCTCCGCAGCCACACCCAGATTCAGCTCTTCGGACAGCCAGGACAGGCGCTGGAAGCCGAACAGGTGAAGGAAGACCTCTACAGCTTCCTCGAGACCGGCGTCATCAACCCGAACCATCCCCAGCGCGGCGAAGAAGACCGAGACCTGATTCTCAGCACCTTCAATTTCCACACCGTGGACGAAATCTACCAGGCCAAGCTCCAGCAGCAAGGACACGAGGAGTCCGAGCTGAAGGAGATCATGCGACCCGGCAGCATCTACGACCCCGCCGTCTACCCCTGGTACGACGCCGCGATCCGGGGCCGCGTCATCGAGCGATTCATGAACAGCCAGGACTTCCGCGGCATGGCCGAGGAAGCCCAGGAGCGCGTCGTGCGGCGCTGGGAACAGTTCGGACAGATGCGCGCCCAGGACATGCAGGCGCAACTCCAATTCCAACAGCTCGCCCAGGGCGGCGCCGCACCGAAGGGCACCGCTTCCCAACCCAGGAAGACCGCTTCCGCATAAGGAGACACACATGGCCTCCGTTTGGACCGTCCAAGACAAGCACTCCATCATCGAGAGCGACCCCGACGAGACGCTCGAGCCGCGTGCCGAGCTCGTCATCAAGAGCCTCCGGTTCGACCACGCCTCCGGGGCCTACTCCGTCGGCGGCGGAACGGCCGTCGATCTCGCCGCACACGGGTTCAGCGACATCGCCGCCGTGATCCCTCCGGCCGTGAGCACCGAGGGCTGGGTGTGTCTGCCCGTGATCTCCGGCACCACCGTCAAGTTCCTGGTCTACATTGGGGACTACAACAACGCCGCCGACGGGCCGCTGATCGAAGCGACCGCGGGCAACACCGTCGCCATCGACGCCATGCCCTGCACCGTGATCGGCCGCGCCCGCAAGAACTTCCCGGCCTACGCATGATCCCACGACCCAAGGAGGTACCCATGCCCGCCCCTAAGAGAGAGACCAAGGAGCCCGTGCCCATCAAGGCGCCGTCCGTGGTCCCCCCGATCGTCAAGGTGTCGAAGGCCGACACCAGGCTCCAGGACAAGCTCGCCACGTCCATCGTGGCGCGCGAAGCCGACAAGCGCGCCTCACGGCGCGAGCAGCAGCTCAACAACCGTCCCGACTCAGTCTACTACCTGGAGTGTCACATCTGCGGCGGGCCGGGGATCTGGATGACTGTGCGCGGCGAGGGCGGCCTCGACGACTCCGACTGGTGGGCCAGCTTCCACCAGCGCGGCACGCCCTGGAGCCAGAGCGACGTCTACTGCCAGTGCTGCCTACATCAAGGACTGACCACCATGCTCAAGATCCGCCGCTACGACGGCCGGCGCTTCGGACCCAACCCCCTGAGGATCCGCGAGCTGCCCCCGCAAGACGTGGTGGATCTGCTCAACCAGACTTTCGGGGAGCAAGCCGACGTGGACAAGGAGGAGGTGAGCGCGTGAGCGACGAGGAGAAACCCAAGGACCTCCCGGCCGAGACCAAGCAGCCCGAGGTGGTCAAGTTCACCGACAAGCGCGGGAAAACCGTCGAGGTCCCCGCAGCACGACAAGAGCAACTGCTCCGTGACGGATTTCAAGTCCAGTCGGAGCGGGAAGCCAACGCAACCGAGCGTAAGCGGCTCGGTCTCGAGGGAAGCGAGTACCAACAGTACCTCGAGTTCAAGAAGGAAATCGCCAGCGACACCCCACGCGCCAGGGCTATCCGCGCCGCCATCCGAGACCCCGAGAGCGTGCTCGCTCGTGGCACCGGGTCAGCGGCCGGAGAGCGTGAAGAGCCGGACGACGATACCGGCGGCGACAAGGGGAAGCCCGTGAAGCGGGACCCCAAGCTGGCAACGTTGGAGGCCGAGGTCGCACGCCTGAAACGCAGCGAGGAAGAACGCTCCGTGATGGGCGAGCAGGAACGGCTCACGAAGGCAATCGACCGTGAGCTCTCGACCTACGACGGGATGAGCGCCCCACAGAAGCGTCTCGTGGAGAAGCAGATCGCGGTTGCTATCGCAGGCAACCCCGAGGCTCTACGCGACATTCCCGGCCTGGTGGTCGATGCGGTCAATGAGATCCGCACCGCCCTGGTCGACGACGCTTCCGGGAGGTCCGCTCGTCAAGCAGAGCGCAACGCGCTCCTCACGGAATCGCCGCGCTTCGGTGTCCCGACGGTCACCGAGCGAGCGAAGCACACGAAGGCCGACCTGGCGAAGGGCAAGGTGTTCAGCGATGCGCTGGCCGACGTTCTCCGCATCCAGGAAGAGACCCGTGCCGGGAGGGGCTGAGCACCGAACCCAAGCTGAAATGCAATGACCGCACAGACCGCAACCGGCGTGCTGTTCGGATCGGGAGCCTTCTTCTCCTACATCCTGAACAAGCACTACCTCCCGGGGGTCGCCGACACGGTGATTACCCCCAACGTCATGCTCGAACGGCTGCCGCGTGACTCCACGCGGGTCGAGGGCAAGGCCGTCGTCTTCCCGACCCACATCGGTCGGAACGAAGGCGTCGGCGCAATCGGAGAAGGCGGCCAACTGCCCGATCCGGGATCCCAGGAGTACAACCAGTTCGAGTTCTACATCCGGCACATCTACGGCCGGGTGAAGTTCGACGGGATCACCTTGGACGCCTCCAAGTCCGACGTGGCCTCCTGGCTGCGGGTGATCGACTCCGAGATGAAGAACCTCGGCAAGGACCTGTCCAGGGACCGTCAACGTGTCGTGCACAACGACGGCTCGGGCCGCCTGTGCGAGAACGACGGCGCGATCGCCGCGGCGGCAACGACCTTCACCGCCAAGGCCAACTCCGACATCCAGGGAGACCTCACCGACTTCAGCCCGGTCCGTTGGATCCGGCCGAACATGACCATCGCCTGGATCGAGGCGCCGACGACCGCCCCCGTCGTGCAACACTCCGCGAAGGTGGTCTCGGTCAACCGCACCACGAACGTCGTGACCTTCACGCCCGCCGTCCCCGGCGGAGTGACGATCGCGGACAGCTCCTGGGTGGTTCGGGCCTCCAACACGGCTCTCACGCAGGGAGCCAACACGGACCTGAACTCGACGGCGTTCGCCAAGGAGCCGATGGGCGTCGCGGGCATCGTCGATGACGCCAACCCGCCTCAGCTCGCCCTGGGCAGCGCCACCGCGTTCCAGACGGGCTTCCAGAATGTGGACGCCACCCTGGCCGTCAACGACTGGAACCGCGCTCAGATGTTCCTGAACGGCGGCACGCCGCGAGCCATCACCGACAACCTGATGGATCAGGCCTGGACCGGAGCCGTCGAGATCGGAGACGTGTCCCCCTCCGCCATCTACGGCAGCTTCGGCATGGTGCGCGCCTACTCGGAGACCACGGTCACGCAGCGGCGCTTCAACGACACGACGGTCAGAAAGGGTGGCACCAGCTACCTGGACTTCAACGACACCATGATCATCGCGGACCGGGACTGCTACAACAACCGGTTCTACTTCCTCGACGAGACCGACCTGAAGGTCTACGTCATGTCGGAACCGCAGTGGATGGACATGGATGGATCCGTGTACCAGCGCATGCTCGACCACGACGCCTACCAGGCGTCGATCTACTGTCGAGACACGCTGGGCTCGGACGTGCGTGACCACCACGTTCTCCTGGGCGACCTCATCGAAGCCTGAACCAACGGGGGCAGCCCTGCGGGGCTGCCCCGATCCCATGCGCAACCAAGACTTCCTCGAACGGCTCCGACGGCGGTTCCCGGAAACGAACTGGGCGCTCAAGGAGCGCAGGCACAAGAAGACCGGAGAGGTCCAGCCGCTAGAGGTCTGGGCGGGATACCGCACGGACAACCAGGCATCGAGCCGCGTTCGCATCGACCCGACCCGCAAGTTCTACATGGTGCTCCGCGTCCGTGGCGAGGACGGCAACTACCGCGAGGCCGAACAGCACGACATCGAGCACATCGCCAAGATCGAGATGCAGGACAAGTACCTCGGCCCAGGCGGCGCGGCGCGGCTCGTGGATGAGGTCTACAGCGAACAGCAACGCAAGCGGGAAGAGGAGGCCGAACGCAAGCTGCAAGAACGCTTCACGCTGGACGTCCATCCGCGTGTCTTCCACGCGACCGGGCACGGCCGGAACTACATGCTGGGCGTTTCACCGGGGAGGCGGCGGGGGAGGCACTCCACATGACCGCCACCATCTCGTCCCACTCCAAGATCGAGCTCGGCGTCATGCTGACCATCGTCGGGCTCATGTGCGGGGTCCTCGTCGGAACCGGGATGATGGTCAACGAGGTCTCCGCGATGAGAAGCGACATTGGCGAGATCAAGATGGAGCTCAAGGCGCAGGGGACCAGCGCCATCGACCACCGGGAAGAGTACGTCGAAATGCGCGCCCGCATCGGTCACATCGACGGGCGGCTTCAGTCCGTCGAAAAGCTGCTGGAACGTCGCTAACACCGTGTGGACACTACCCATGCACGCATCTCCATCCTGGCACTTGTCCTTCTGGCGACGTGCGCCCTGTTCTACCAGCAGACACGGGCGCTCGGCCTGCTCCGCACGGTGGAGCGCGGAGTCCACGAACTGAGAGGTATTACGCTGATGCAGCAACCCGACATCCAGAGCACCGCGGAAAGCAAGGACGAGCCGCCCGTCGTCGCCACCATCTCCACCTACTGCTCGGAGGTGCCCGAGGGCATGACCTGCTCCGAGTTCCACGCCGCCAAGCATCGGGAGTGGGAGAACACCTGCGTCCGTGGGGACTGCCCCTGAGCCATGCGCCTCTCACAGGTGATTCGGGGCGTCCGCGACAAGATCAGCGACCAGTCCAACCTCGCCGTCTACGACGGCCGGATCAGCTACTGGATCTACCAGCACTCGCTCTCGATCTTCCGCGAAATGGTGGACGCCCACCTCTCGTACGTGAACCTCCAGCTTGCGATCCTCGGAACCTCGCCCAGCGTCACCGCGCTCAACGACCGGCGCGTGCGCTACCAGCTCCCGCGCAACGTCTACAGGGTGCGACGGGTTGACCAGGGCGCCACGGGGCCGGGGGTGATCGACCGAGCCATTCCCCACATCGGGTTCCACGACCAGCAGACGGGCTGGACGCACGTGGACAACTACGCGATCGAGACGCGCAACATCGTTGAGCGGGACATCACCCTCCAGGTCGCCCGCACCCCGCCGGCCCCACACGCCGGCACGCTCGTCAAGGTCGGGACGGCGGACGAGCTCTATCTCGCCCCCGCATCGGTGGTCTCGGCGATTCCTCCCTCCGACCCTACGCGCATCAAGTCGGCGACGCCCAACGACGCCTTCCTCTTCCACGACGATCCGCAAAGTTACCTCGGGATCGACATGGAGCTGACCGGCCTGGACGACGCCGTAGGGGTCAGGGCTCCGTCCGGCCAGATCCGGCAGGTGGCCGCGGCCAGCCGCGAGTGGGACGCAACGGCCGCGGCTTGGCTAACCAAGCTCACGCTGGACCAGGCCTGGACCACCCCGCCCGTGGTCGGCGACACCTACGAGATGCACCTCGACGTTCCCACCGAGCACATGCTCTACCTCATCCTCCTGGTGGCTCGGAGCATCCTGGACGAGAACGTGGAGGCGGCGGGGTTCATCCTCGCCGATGAGATGAAGCGGGAATCGGCCAAGTTCCTGAAGGCGCTCCAGCCACGGCAGGAGCAGGGACTTGATCGTGTCATCCCCAACGGAGTCTCCAGTCGTCACGCCTTCGACCAGGACCGTGATCCCGCCTTCCTCCTGTAGCAAGGACACGCCATGACGGTACTTCTGAACACCGCTCCCGCGCGCGACACGTACGTCAGCACCATTCCCGCGACCGCCGGCGCCTACTACCCGACCACCGACCGGCTGGCCAAGAGCATCGTCTCCCTGGTCGCCAACGGCTACCTGTCGATCTCCGCTCCGAAGAGGTCGATCTTCATCGGCACCCTCTCGGGCGCGAACCCGGCCGCTGGAGATAACCTCACCTGGGGCGGCACCGGCACCGGCGAGGTCGTCAGCTACGACGCGACGCGCGGAAAGCTCGTCTACATGCCGAGCTTCGTCGCCTCCGCCCCCGGCGCACACCCCATCCGCTACCAGGAGATCGCGGCGGGCGACACCGTCACCTACCCCGGTCCGGAGACGTTCGTCGCCAAGGACAGCCCGCTCATCCTGCCGCGGCCGTTCATCGTGGTCCACGAAGTCAGCGGGCTTCTCGGGCAGGTCTCGCGTACCACAGACACGCTCGAGCTCGAGGACCACGAGGGCAACAACTACCAGAAGTACACCGGGCAGTTGGTCGGAACGGCCTTGGTGACCGGGGACTCGGTCTTCACCAAGAACTTCCCGCTCGGCATCGAGCTCCAGGAGGGGTTGCGGTTCGCCGTGGGCGGGGCCGTGGGCGCCTGGGATGTCGTCTGGTCGATCTCGCGCTGGACCCAAGGGCAGCTCGCGCGGCCGTCGTAGATGGCCGCGCCGGGGTCCTACAGGCCGTTCCCGGTCCGGGTGGCAGCGGGCTACAACGACGCCCGCAACCCCCTGAACCTGCGTGACGGCGAGTCGCCCAGGATCCTGAACATGGACCTGGACCAGGATTCCGTGCGCTTCAGCCGCGGCGCCGTGAAGTTCGGCAACAAGGCCGCCCCGCGGCCGGGGGTCATGACGATCCCCTCCGACGTGCCGCTCGCGGTCGAGGCAGGCAAGAGCGTCCCGGCGGGCTCGTCCCTGTACATCCCCTACGACGAGAAGCAGGACGTTGGAGGCGACTTCGCCTCGGCCCTGAAGGATCCGCCGGGACCGCCGCCCTTCGACGACAACTTCCACATCCGGCGCGGACGCGACATCGACCTCCAGGTCAGTTTCAAGATCCCGGCCGAGGAGAAGCTGATCCTCGCGTCGAAGAAGGGCGCCCAGATCACCTGGAGCACGCCCCCCGCTGGCTGGGACGTGAAGTGGGGGTTCGCGCAAGCGCTCGACGAGTGCTTCGTCATCGCGCAGAAGGGCGGCGATCGGTTGTCCCCGATGTCGTGGTTCCTCGGCGTGGTCAACACCGCCGACGCGCTCGACAAGACCGACGCCGCGGGCAACAGCCTCGTCACCGGGCTTCCCCCGACCACCCGGCGCAGGTCGAACTACATGGTCGTCTTCGGCTGGCTGGACGCCGCGGGCTGGGGCAACGTCACGCCTGAGAACATGCGCTACCTGCTGGCGAACGAGGGCACGATCAGCGACGCGGATCCATCCGTCGCCGCCGGCGCGTACTCGACCCACGCCTATCGGGCCGTGATCCTCGAGCGCGGCATCGAGCCGGGACGCAGCTACCACCTCGCCTTGCAGGTCAAGCTCGACTCCGGCACGGTCGGCGCCGGGCGCTCGCCGAGCGTGTCCTGGAACCAGGACGGCCGCATTCGGGCGCTGCTGTCCGAAGACGAGCGACCGGCCGAGGTGTTCGAGTACGCCGCCGAGCCCGGCTCCGCCGGCACCGCCATCTCGGGCACCGGAGCGCTCGGCAAGGCCGGCATCTACCAGGCGAACCGGATCCACATCTGGAAGGGTCCCGCGGATTCGATGGAGTACCTCGTCAAGTACGGGGTGCGCTACTCCGGCCGCGACGCGATGTTCCTCGGCCTCGGGTACCGCTACGCCGCCTGGGCCTCGGCGGGCTTCGTGCCCTTCGGCCACGACTCGCGCCCGCTCGAAAACGGCGGCTTCAAGCTCTCCGACACGTCCACGACCAACGTCACCGCCGACATCGACCCCGAGTACAACCTGCTCGCCGCGTGGGATGACGCGGGCGACCCTGCCGGCGAGTTCCTGGAGATCAACCAGACCGGACTCACGGCCGATCCGGCCGCACCCGTCGGTGCGACCTGGGGCTCCGAGACCCCGTGGCCGGGCGTCGGGATCCAGGGCTACGGCCCCTTCGGCTTCAAGAGCCAGGTCTGGCTCGGCCTGGGGGGCGGTTCGGCCTCGCCACACAACCCCGAGGCGCTGCGCCACTACCGCGTGATCTTCACCTCGGAGGCCAAGGGACTGATCGCCGGGAATCCCGAGGTGGGCGGGGCCGTCTTCAGCATCGACACCTACGAGAACGTCGCGGGCCTGTTCTACGCCCAGAAGTTCCGGCTCCTGGACGAGGGCTGGATCGGGGGGGCGCCCGCCGCCGACAGCGACGTGCCCTGTCTGATCCAGGCATTCCGGTGGAAGCAGCGACCGATCACGATCTCCGACTTCCGCATCTACGCGAGCGCGCGGGACTACACCGCCGCGCTGCCGGACGAATCGCTGACGCCGGACTACGACTTCAACTTCATCGAGGACTACACCCCGCCGTCCACTACCGGCGACACCTGGCAGGTCGTGGCGGTCTACATCCCGCCGGGCAAGCCCCCGCCTGGCGGCTGGCCGGTCTGGCTCACCACGCCCTTCGGTGGCGGCATCACGACTCCGCCCAGTTTGCTGCTCACCGACTCCCTCACGCACCGGGCCGCGTACTACGCCTACCAGAAGGGCTGGGCGGTCGTCTCGGTCGGCATGACCGGAACGCGCCGGATCGTGGCGGGCGTGCTCGAGGAGACCAACCCCATCCTCGGCGGCGGCACCAACTGGTATCCAGGCCGCTTCGACAACGGAGCGATCGAACGCTGGGTGGACGACGACTACCACTACGCCTTCAAGGATGCGGTCTGGGCGGTGCAGTACACGCGCAGCAGGGCCTCGGCCTGGGGCATCAACGCATCGAAGATCGTCGCCGCCGGGCTCTCGGCCGGTGCCGATGCGGTCGCCTTCGCGGCGCTCGGCCCGGACCGCGCGGACGCCGGCGCGGGCGACTTCCGAACCAACAGCTCGAGGGTTGGTGCCTTGGTGTGTCATGGCGCCCAACTGTGGTTCCACGGTCACGCACAGATCCAGTCCTACGCCACCTCACCGCCGACCAAGCTGACGATCCTGCACTCGACCACCACCCCGAGCATCAACGACGACGCCAGCCCCGACTCCCTCGCCGACGTCTCGTTCGTTTTGCAGGAAGATCTCTCCGCGCTGCTCTACGCCTTCAACGTCAATGCCGGAGCGCTGGGCGACCCCGGCATCACGGCACTCAACGCCGCGATGCCGTGCATGTTCTGGCAGCACGAGAGCGTCTCGCCCAGCACGCCCGACTACGCGGTCGCCGTGCACCCATCCAGTGGCACGACCGTCCCGGCGATGGTTAACGGGATGGGCTTGGGCGGAACGGGTAAGACGCCCGGCATCGCCACGCTCGGCCACGAAATCTGGGACGGGTACATGATGTACAAGCGCCTCGGCCAAATATCGGCCCCGGCGCTCGCGTTCCACACCAAGTACAGCCGTCTCGTCGTCGGCGTCGCGGTGGCGGACACGCACGCGATCGACGCCGCGATCGCCGGGTTCGGAGCCAGCCACTCCTACCTGGAGAGCAACGTCATCGACGCCGTGAACGTCCAGCAGGTCAACCAGTTCCTGCTCGAATGGGCGGGTCTGGCGGTGGGCGCCTACGTCGCGCCGTTCGACGTGGACCCGCGCATCGAGTACGGGCTGACCCACGACCTACTCGAGGACGACGAGACGGACACGAGCCTCGGCGAGCTGGTCGGCCACTGGCGGCTCGACGACGGGGGCGGGAAGACCTGCCGCGAGACCGTGCGCGGCAACGACGCCTTCTTCAGCCCGTTCCAGTTGCCACAGACCGACAAGGGCACGCGCGGGCCGAAGACGGTGTTCCTCTCGGGGGAGGGGGAAGCGCTCGTGCTCGACTTCGAGAACGACGGCTTCCTCAAGAGCCAGATGCACCAGTTCCTCGGCGGAGGGAGCGCCGGCTTCGCCATCGAGATCACGATGCGCCTGACCGAGGAGGTGCACGCCTACGAGCAGATCGACGACCAGGACCCGGACGAGCTCGGCAACAAGACGCGCTACGCGCCGATGCTCGCCACCTGGGAGATCCGCGACCACGTTCGAGACGGGATGTTCACCGAGCCCATGCCGCTGATGGCCTTCGGCCACGCCATCCGCACCTACGGGGGCATCGGCCAAGAGCCCTACTTCCACCCGATGGGCTTCTCGCTCGAGGTGGCGCGCGACAGCGACCAGTCCGATCTCGGCCCGCGCGTCCCCGGCGTCTCGGTCTCCGCGACCTCCACGCAGCCGGCCGGCCTGCACGCCTGGTGGCGGGACACGACGGCGGCCCTGAACCACTCCCGCTGGGGTCTCGATGCGCCGTGGGTGGGGCGCACGGTCACGATGCAGTTTGGCGTCCAGGCGACCAGCACGCCGGGCACCTACCGCTGCTACATCGCCGCGACCCCGAAGGACGCTTTCTTCCCCGAAGACGGGGATGCGGCGAACGACGAGTTCGCCTACTTCGCCGACGAGGCCATTCTGCGCGCGGACCTGCTGCGCAGCGTGGTCACGATCGGCGGACGCTTCGACCCGTCCGCGGTCGGATATCTGGACCTCGGAGCCCGCTTGGTCGTAGACGAGGTGCGTGTCTACGCCTCGACGGCACCCGGACTCCTGCCCCCTGCCAACGGTGCCACGACACCGGCGGGGTCCGGGAAGATCCTCGGTGCGACCTCGTACCCGCACCGGGAGCTGACTGCGGACGACCTGCTGAGACCCCTCGGGGGCGGCTTGCTGGCGGTCAACACGACAGCCGGGAGCCGAGTCCTCCTGCCCTCGGGAGGTCTCAGCTTCTTCACCGGGGAGGCGGCCGAGACGATCGAGAGCCTGGCCGGAGCCTACATCCTGCTTCTCGGCGACGACGTTCTCCGGGCGCGGCGCGAGGAGCTGCCCGAGATCGTGCCGCGCTACCAGCTCATCGAGAGCGTGGCGGCGGACGGCTCCTCGCTGTCCTTGGCGGACCGCTGGCCGGGCAGCTCGCTCAAGGGCGCCGGAGCGCGGGCGTTCCGCATGGTGGGCTACAGCTCCTTGGGGGACGACCTGTTCGGGCGCGTGCTGACTATGGGGCGCGGGGCCGCGTTCCGGCCCGGCACGACCACGACTGACGACGTGAGCCTGACGCCCGGTCTGTTCGAGAACCTGGCACCCGTCCCGGCCACGTGGGGCGCCCGCTGCTACTCGCCGCTCGGCACCCTCTCCCCGCTCTCCTTCTCCCCGCGCTGGGTGCGCGGCCTGAAGGCGCCGAGGCGCAACCCGATTCTCGGGCTGCACTCCCGCAACGACACCAAGTACGCGGGCGCCTGGGGCAGTCTGTTCGAGGTGGACGACCGCTGGAGGCCCTTCGGCCCGAAGCAAGAGGGCGCGGCCCTGCGCTCGTCGCTCGAGCTGCGCGGCCGGTCCGCTGGGGACTCGAACGTGCTCTTGCCGTTGGCCGACGACTGGATCGAGTTCGACGATCCTTCGGCGCTGGATCTGCGAGTCAACCAGCCGGCGATCCTGGCCGATTGGGTCTTCGACTGGTGGGGCCGGATTCCCTCGTACGCGCTGTACCAGACCGTGCTCTGGACGGGCTCGGTCGAGACCGATCCGAGCCAGCCGCCGCCGGTCCACGAGATGCAGTTGTGGATCCGCCTGAACTGCGGATTCCCCGAGGTGGTGGTGGCCTCGAGCGGGGCATTCGATGTTGGTGGCGGCACGCCCGACCGCGGGCTCTTCGTGGCCCGCTCGCGGACCCGCGTACCGCTCGACCGCAACGTCCACGTCCGGGTCCGGCTCAAACACTCGACGGTCGCGGGCAACTCCTGGCTCGTGACCCCCGTCATCCACGTGCAGGGCAAGTCCTCCACGGTCGATGCGCTCTCGCGCGAGTATGACGCGGCGGCGGACGTGGATGACTTCGTGAACCTGGCCAACGTCCCGGACTTCACCCAGGGGTCGCGGCTGCTGGTTGGGTGTGCGCGCGATTCAGTCAGCCAGATGGACCGCGCGACGGCGGGGTACCTGCACGTCTTCGGTGGTCGGCTCGCTGGGCTCCAGGTCTCGAACGTCGATCCGATCACGCCGGAAGTACCGGAGGGCAACTTCAACCCCTACGCGACCACGCACCCGAGTCCGGTCTTCCAGTCGATCTACGACCACGAGGAGGATGGCGTCGGGCACAAGGTATCGGACGGAGTGAGTCAGACCGGGGTCATCCGCGCTCACCCGTTCGTGTCTCTCTTCCACGAGACAGGCGGGCAGGCAAGGCCGTTCTCGTTCGCCAACGTAGGGGACGAGGTTCACGCAACAAACGGTGGAAGGCCAGTCGTGATCGAGGGCTTGTCCGCCCGCTTCTCCGGCCTTCTCGCTCCGATGGAGGAGCCGCGCTTCAGGATCGAGCGAGAGCCGCTGTGGAAGCCCAACGTCTTCACGCCGAGTGTGGTCAGCCCGGACCAGGATCCGATCCCCGCCGCCGTGCCGGCAACGGCGACGAGCCTCGTCTACCACTACAACACCCGCGGCGACTCGTACGTCACGCAGACCTACGACGCGGCCTTGAAGTGGAACCCGGACGGGTACTTCGCCTTCAAGTGCTACATCCGCCCGCGCAGCGTGGCCGGCCGCATCCCGCTCTTCTCGATGCGTCAGAGCCTCGCGTCGGGTGGGCCTTTCGTGGAGATCCGGGACGGGCACCTGGCGATCGGGTGGTACGACATCACGCTCAAGCAGGAGGTCTTCGTCCAGACCAGCGAGCCGGTGTTTCGTCCCGGCTTCGTCCACTACGTCTACGTCCGCAAACGCTTCCCGCGGCAGGACGCGGCGGACGGCGGCAACTGGATCAGCCAGGTGTACACCTCCGAAGCGAACGGCTTGTACGTCGGGGACGCGGCCGTGGTGCGGCGCTTCGACTACGCCGATCCAGTGGCCGCGCCGAGCTTCTACGGCTACGACTGGTGGCATCCGATGGACGATGCGGCGATCGCCGGGTTCAGCGTGGAGCGCAACTGTCTCGGGTTCACGGCGGACGAGGGGGACTGGCTCCCGCCTAGCGTGCCGCTCGGCACGACAGCCACCGGCCGCGTCTCTGGGATCAATGGTCTCGCCTGGACCGCATCGACCCCGGGAATCATCGGGCTCACCGCTCTGCAAGGGACCGTGCATCCGGACTACGTAGGCAAGTTCTTCCAGTGGGGAACGAACCTTAGCGGCTTCCTGAGCCCGGCGGGTCACCGCATCTTCCGCATCATCGCCACGCCGACGGATGCCACGTTGAGCGTCATCGACGAGAACGGCGTCGCGCCGGACTGGGCCGCGCTGGGGTTCGCGGGGTCTTTCCGTGGCGGCGTCTTCAACGGCGTCTCGATGGTGAAGAGCGAAGGCTTCGATGCGAGCACGCAGCCGGACCGGGGGGCCTACAACGTCGAGACGTTCGGATCGGGCATCGCACTCAACCCGCTCTCTGGACTCACTCCGTACGACGGCGAGTTCTGGTCGTTCGCCTATGCGTTCAAGCCCGGCACGGCCCCGGCGACGGTCGCGGGCGATCTGAACGGGCTGAACCTCCTGGACGTGGATCTCTTCGAGAGCGCCGCCGCCCTCTCCTGGCAGGGCGCGGTCGGCACGGACCGTTTCGATGCCCACCCCTCGGAGTCGTCCACCACCTCGGCGGGCGAGCTGCACGTCGACGAGTCCGCCGGCGCCTTCTGCCACACGTGCGTTGACGTGCGGCGCTACAACGAGACGGACGTCCTTGCATCGTCCCAGCCGAACGTGGATCTGACCATCGCGCTCGATGGGCCGGGCACCAAGTGTCTGGCGACGAGCAAGGTGCCGAGGTGGGTGCGGCGCGTGTCTACTCTGCTCTCGGACGTGCGGCGCATGGCCGTACGCTTTTTCGACGAGGAGAACTTCGTCGAGTCGGCCGAGTCGCCCATCGTGGAGATCGCCGCCCAGATCGAGGACAGCCTGAACCCGGCGGCGTCCGAGCGCATCATCGTAGACCTGCCGCCCTCGCCCGACCGAGACGGCCTGGTGCGGCGGGTCTACCTCTCCGACCTCGGGGGGGTCGATCTGTTCCTGGCCGCTGAGTTCGCGGGCGGAGACGGCGCGCAAGGAGTGCTTGACCGCACGCCAGACGTGGGTGGTCAGCCGCTCGACCTGCGCGCCGGCGCGCCGCCGCGCTGCGGGGGCCTGGCCTGGTCCCAACAGTCGATGTGGTACTTCGACCTCGAGGGGCAGCGCGACGGGATCTTCGTCTCCGAGCTCCAGCAGCCCGAGAAGGTCTCACGGCTGATCGACGAGGACGGGCTGATCAGGAGCTTCGCCGTGCTCGACACGGGTGACGACCTCCGAATCACGGGGGCGAAGGAGCACTTCGGCCGGCTGATCGTGGGCAAGCAGACGGGCCTGTGGGACCTCGAGCTGACCTCGCTCGGGATCGCGGTGCGCTCGATCCCGGGCACCACCGAAGGGCCGGTGAGCCACCAGTCGATGCAGTCCACGGGCGGGCGGCTCTACTTCGTGTCCCTGTCCGGCCCGCGCTTCCTGGACGGATCCGGGCTGCCGATGCCCGTCGCCGGCGACAAGCTCGAGACGCTGTTCCAGAACACGACCGACCCCGCCTACCTGCCCTTCATCTCGGGCTGCATCCACCGCGGCCGGAGCCAGTACCTGTTCACCTTGAAGCGCGGCGGGACCCTCTACGTGGACGAGCGGGTCTCGGTGGAGTTCGACGACGGCCCCGGGGAGATCAGCTCGAAGGACCCCGCGAACCACCGCATCAGCCGCTACCAGGGCCCGAACATCACCGCTCTCGCGTCGGTGAAGACCCTGGCCCAGGGCGTGCAGCGTGTCATCGGTGGCACACAGGAGGGCTTCGTGGTGTGGATGGACCGCCAGGACACCCAGACGGTCATGCTCGGGCCCGGGCCGCAGCATGGAGACGCCAGCCTGACCGTCGCCGCCGCCGCGCCTGGGCAGGTGGCGGTCACTGTGGGGTCCTTGGACCTGGCGCTCGAGGGTCCGCGAGGCGCGCTCCTACGCAGCCTGGGGGCCGGCAGCGTCGAGGAGCAGGCGCTCGTCTTGTTTGCCACCGTCGATCAGGGGGTGCCGAAGCTCTACCTCGACAAGCTCCTGAGCCCCACGCTCGGCACGGCGACCCTGGGAGCCCTCATGCACGAGTGGTTCACCGCTCACCTGCACGCCGGCACGCACTACCTGAACAAGAAGTGGCGGCACGCCGATCTGAGCCGCGTGCCCCAGGCCGGGGGGGGTACGATGGTCATGCAAGCGCTCCTGAACGGCTCCCAGACCGTGAGCCGCGAGTACAACCTGGACCTGGGCCGCAGCCACGAGTCGCACGCGCTCAGCGACCTCCCGCCCAGCCGCTGCCTCCAGCTCGGGCTCTTGACGCGCACGCCTTCCGTGGGTCTATCTGGGGAAGTGCTGGCACTGACCCTACAAGTGGACGAGTCAGACAAGAAGGGAAACGCCTGATGCCATTCTCCGGAAATAACAATCCGTTCCCTGGTGCCGGTCCGATCACGTTCGAGAGCGCCGAGGACTTCTTCAGCGAGGCCAAGAAGTTCGGGAAGAAGGGGAGCGGCGGCTTCGACAACAGCCTCTTCCAGGAGGGCATCTCGCCCACCACCGGGCTCCCGATCGTCAACCCCGAGATCCCCGGCATCTTCCAGGACTTCCTCTCCGACGCGAAGGCGCCCGGCGGGTTTCTCGGGCCGGCCGCCTCGTCCGCACAACTGACCGGCCGCGTCCCCGACCTGCTCTCGCAGTACTACTCCAGCAACCGACAGTCCGAGTCCGCGTTGCGGCAAGGGGGCGTCAACCGCTCCACCGCGCTCGGCTTCACCGCCCGCGATCCGTTCCGGGGCGTGCGGGACATCGAGGGAGCGAAGGGCGAGATCGAGGCCAAGCGGGTCGAGGATCTGTTCGGGGCGAACCAGAACTTCGCCAACTTCATGGCCGAGTACCTCGACACCGAGACGCAGCGCGCGCTCGACGAGGCGCTGTTCCTCGCCTACACCGATGCGCTCAAGAGCAGCGCGAGCAAGTCGGCCACCTCCAATATCGTCAGCTCAGCCATCAAGGGCGCGTTCTCGCTCTAACCCGTGCCCATCCAGCCCTTCTACGCCCCGAAGTACCAGCCCCGGGTCGATATGACCCAGATCGCGCAGGGCATCGGGCAGGCGTACATGGACGTGGCCAACTCCCGCATCGCCGCCGCCGAGAGCGTCAGCGACGCCTTCATCGAGAAGAAGAAGGAAGCAAGGCATGCCAAACTGGCGGAAGAGATCAAGATCAGGGCAGAGATGCGCGCATTTGAAGTCCAAAAAAAACGCGACATACGTCTCCACCAGTACGACCTTCAGATCGCCCAGGCGAAGTTCACCGCCAAGAATAATGAGGGGACGGCCGCCGCGCTCCTGAAGAAGGAGGAGGCGATCGCGGAGGAGAAGCGCAAGCAACTGAAGGCGATCACCGAGCAGAACACCTACCGGCGCGCGGCGCAGGCGGTGGTCGATCGTCTGCTGGGCAGCCCCGGGGCGGTCAAGGAGACGACCGCGCCCAGGGCCTCGAGCTCGGTCGCGGGTGAGTTCGAGCTCTCTGCCAGCTCGCTCGGGGCACAGGCGCAGAACCCCGCGCTGGACCCGCTCTACCAGCGTTTCCTTGGCGCCGGCCAGAAGCCCGCGTTCGAGAGCCGCACGCTCCAGGTGCCCTACGAAAGCCTCGTCTCTCAGGCCGAACAGCTCGTGCAGGGCGGAGGCATCCCGGCCGACAGGGCCGAGCTCGACAAGGCCATCCGTGCCGCGCTCCAAGGCCGTGCCAAGCCCGGCGAGCGCATCTTCACCAGCGAAGAGGAACGGCGCAGCGCCGAGCAACAGGACCTCGACCGGATGCTCGAAGTCTCCGGTGGCACGCCCGACGTCGGAATCAGCGGGTCCGAACGCGCCCCGACCCAGACCACCGAGCGCGTGCGTGGCCTGCTCGAGCAGGCGATGCAGCAGCCGCCGAGCAAGAGCGTCCCGCTGGCCGGATCGCTGTTCAGCGCCCTGGGTCAGCCGTTCGTCGCCGAGCTTCAGCAAGCCATCAACAGGCCGGTCAAGGAGGACGAGATCGCGCGCGACCTGCGGATCTCCGCCACGCTGGTTGACGGGCAGCCGAAGGTCCTGGTCGAGCCCGTGCGCGGCGGTGCCCGCAGCATGGTTTTGGCCGAGAGGGCGCAGGGCGTGATCAACAGGCAGCCGGGCTTCTTCGATCAGGTTCTGATCGACCTGTACTTCGGCGGTGCGAGTCTCCAGAAGTCCGAACGCGACGCGCTGCTCGCCGAGTTCCGGGGCTCGCCCGAAATCTACCAGCGCCTTATCCGTGGCGTCATCCCTGCGGCGGGCCGCCCAGTCGAAACCGGCGCGGCTGCCGGCCAGAGGCACATCAACAAGATCCTCGAGGAGAAGTAAGTGATCCAGGATCCGGTTCGGTCTTCCGTACCGGCACCCGGGGAGGCGCAGGACGAGCCGTTCTCGTCCTTGCTCGGCCAGGCGGTGGCTCGCGCGAAAGAGGACCCGGACCGTCTCGACACCAAGGGTCAGTGGGTCTCCAAGCTGCTCGAGCTGACGCGGCGGGCCCACGAGACCGACGACGGAGAGAGGCGCCAAGCCCTGCTCGACGCGCGCGAGATCGCGGTGTGGGGCGCCGACGATCTCGAGTTCCGTGGCATCCGGGACTGGCAGGTCACCGATCCCGACCTGTTCTACCAGGTGGTCCGCACGCTGGAGTTCGCGGACAACTGGGCGGAGCGCCAGAAGTTGCTCAAACGGGCGAACGCCGGCGAGACGATCTACCTCGGGTCCACCGAGCACGAAGCGTACGGCCGCGTGTACCAGTACGAGGTCTCCGCTCTCGACGGGACTCGCAGGGTGCGCGTCTTCGGAAGGCGCCCCGAATACTACGACCTCCAGGACTTCAACCTGGCCGGCAAGATGGGCCAATTGTCGCCCACCGACCTCGCGCAGGAGGAGGTCGCGCAGAGCCGGGAAGAGCTGCGCGAGGCGCGCGGGTTCGCACTGAAGGACGAGAGCGAGGAGCAGTTCCTCTACGACCAGCCGAACGCGACTGGTGGGAGCGTGTTCGAGAAGAAAGAGGAGTTCCTCGAGCGCGCCCTGGACAAGACGGGCAAGTTCCTCGCTAGGGCCGCGCCAGTGCCCGGCGCGGACGAGATGTTGCTCGACGCCGAGGAGAGCCTGCACAACCTCGGCTTCGAGCCCGGCCCCGGCGCGCAGAACATCATCCGGGACGGGAAGATCCAGAGCGGCGTCTTCACCGAACGGGACGAGCCCTTCATCTCCTTTCTCGGCGAGCCGCCCAGCGGATTCAAGATCGACTCGAAGCTGCGCGACACGATCGCCTTCGTGTTCGATCCGGCCGCGATCAGGAAGGCCGACATCCTCCAGGCGCCGCTCGTGACCGACGAGGCGACGGGACGGCGCTCGGTCGTGATCGGCGATGAGGAGATTCCGATCCCGAACCTCTCGCTCGGAGGTCAGCTCAAGATCCCGTTGCCGGACGGCGAGGTGGTCGAGCTGAATCTGGACGACGAGCTGATCTCCGAGATTCGCGGTCGCCAGGACGGTGGACTGCTCGGCCACACCGTGGTCGGCGCGTACTTCCACCTCGGAGGCAAGGGCCTGGACGCCTTGCCCGAGATGATCGAGACGCCCTACGGTCCGATGCTGCTTCCGAATCTGACAGGGAACCCGAGCCTCGATCGCCAGATCATGCAGCAGCCGGAGTTCCTGCGCGCCTACGTCGAGGAAGCGGGTCCGCCGGGGTTCTGGCGCAAGCTCATCCAGACCACGGTCATGATGACCGAGTTCATTCCGATTGCGAAGGCCGGCAGCTTCGCGCTACGCGGCCTGGGCAAGGTCGGCTCCTTCGGGATCCGTACGGTGGGCCGCGGCAAGGGCATCGGCGCCTACGTCACGGAGATGGGCGGGGCCCTCGGCAAGGGCGCGATGGAGGGCGCCCGCAGATCCAAGGTGCCCGCGCGGCCGTTCCGCTTCGACATGTGGAACATCCCCGAGTTCGCCTGGTACGAGGTGGTGAACGATGCGGTGCGCGGGCACTTCGATCCCGCGGCCTCGATCCACCGCGGAGCCAGCAACGCGATCTCGCTGGTGGCTTTCGGCAAGGGCGTGCGCTCGGCGCGCTACACGGCGGGGTGGATGGCGCGCACGAAGTTCGGCGAGACTGTCGCCGCGATCGGTTCGGGCCGTGTCTCGGCCGCTCTGACCAAGAGCCGCGACTTCTACATGAAGTACGATGCGGGCGCCCCTGAGATGCAGGGCTTGGTCGCCGCGGCCCAGCGCGCGCTCAAGTCACAGTCCGACGTGCGCGCGGCCGTGGCTGCCCACGCCGACCGCTACTTCGCCGGCAAGATCCAGCGCGAGTTCGTCGGGCAGTTGATCGACACGTCCTTCGTGGGGTTGATGTTCGGCTCCTACGAGGGGGCGCTCGTCCTGGCCGCCGAGCGCGGCATCGAGTTCGACCCCTTCACCGACCCCGGCGGCGCGGCCGAGCTGATGGCCGAGGCCTTCGCCAAACCCGAAACCCTCGCTACTGCTCTGGCTTTCGTCTCGGTCCAGGCCGGGCACTACCACCACCAACGCAACGGCGGGGCGAGGGCCATGCTCTCCCCGGAGATGCAACGGGCAATGTCCGAGATTCTGGAGAGCGTCGTGGCCGCCACCGAGCTCCAGATTCCGATCGCCGGGGAGGCCTGGGCTCACACTTACCTACGCATGAGCGAGCTCGAGGTGTCGAAGCACATCTCCGAGAGTCGTGCGGACGACGTCGGCGACTGGCTGGGCGGGGACGTGCCCGGCGTCGCGCTGAGCAAGATGCCGATCAGCGACGTGCTCGAGATCTACCGGCACGCCGCCGGACCTGACCGGCTGCGGCATGCGTTCCAGCACCTCGACGAGCATGTGCTGCTGGAGCTGGCCGCCCAGAGCCAGAACCTCACCATCGAGGGCGGACGGGCGGAGGCGGGCGGGGCGGTCTACGAGCTGCTCAAGGGCGAGCTGGAACGACGCGCCGAAGGCGGGCGGCAGGCCGACTACCGCCTGCGCCAGGAGCAGCTCGCCTGGGACGCCGGACTGATCGAGGGGCTGGTGCGTGAGCTGGAGCGGGCGCCCAAGCCAGAGCCAGCCCCGGGCGAGCCGGCCAAGCCCGGGGCCAGGCCGGAACGGCAGGAGCAGCAGGCGCTCCCGTTCGAGATGCCGCTCGATCGGCTCCAGGCTGAGATCGCCTCCAGGATCGAGATGCTTCGCCAGTTGCCGGCGGCTCCCGAGATCACCGAACGCATCGCTGGCCTCGAGGAAGCCTCGGACCGCATCGCCAAGCGGGCCCAGACCGCCAGGCCTGCCCTCATCCCCTACGAGGACATCCGCACCCAGCTCGGCCTGCCGGAGGCCACGGAAGCCCAGCGGGACCTGCTCTCTCAGCTCGCCCGAGAGGCGAAGCGGCAGCCCGAGACCGGCCGCGTGCGCTTCACGAAGACCCCGCCCGAGGCGGAGCCGCGCTCCAGCCCAGAAGCCGAAACCCTCGCCCGCGCCATCGAGGCGTCCCAGACGGCCCGCGAAAACGCCCTGCGCGCCGAGGCGGTCAAGCGCGCCCAGAAGTTCCGAAAACAAGCCGCTGCGCGAGAAGCCTGGCAGGAGCGGATCAACAGGCTCCAAAGGGCCGAGGGCGACATCGACCTCGAGACCTTCGTGCGGGCGCACGGCGGACTGCGGGGCGACGAGGACGTTTCCGGGGAGCTGAGGCGCCTGACCGAACGCGAGGGTGGAAAGAAGCACTTTGGCCTCCCTCCCGTGGTCCACCCGCGGGGCAGCCCGAAGGGCATCCCGTGGGAGGTGGCCAAGAACCTGGCGGCCGGGAGGGGCTGGTTCCCTGGCCGCGATCCGGCGGACATCACCTTCGACCAGTTCTACGACGCCCTCGCACGGCAGCTCAGGAAGCCCGAAGAGATCGAGGCATCCGCCGAGGGCGAGTCCAAGCGCAGGCAGACCGACCTCGAGGCGCAGTACGCCGACTACGTCGCCGAGTACGGCGAGCCCAAGTTCGAGGACGGGGCCAACGTCCCGACCGGCAAGGACCTCGCGGACGCACTGGCCGAGGTGTACCGCTTGCTCCGCGACCACCCGGACAACCTCGGCAAGAGCCCGGAGGAGATCATCCAGGAGAGCTTGAGCGCCTACGACATGGCGGAAGGTGCGCTCCTGGACAGGGCCGTAGCGGCGGCACGCGAGAAGGCCAAGGAGGTGGCCGCGCCGCCGCCCGAGGGGCCCTCGATCGAGCGGCCGGAGACGGCCGATGCGCTCGATGCCGACCTCGTCCACGGCTTGGAGCGGGCCGGTGGCCCGGCCAAGTCCGTGCAGGACACGCTCACCCGCCCCGAGCGGGTGCGGCAGACGCCAGGTGTCCCAGAGCAGCCCGCGCCCGTGCCGGCGAGGTCAGTGCTGTGGGCGGAGGGTGATCGGGCGACCGCCTTCGGGGCGGGCCGCGAGGCGTTCCGCGCCAGCGGACACCACGCGCTCGCTGACGCCGTGGTCAACGCCTACATCCACAGCCTGCGCGCGGCGGAGCTGCGGGCGAACGGCCAGACCGCCGAGGCCGCGGTGCACACCGACCTCCTAGAGAGCATCACCGCCGGGCTCCTGGCGGCTACCGGGCTCCAGCCCACGACCAAGCGCTCGACGGGATCGTGGGAGTCGCTGATCGCGGCCCTGACGAACCAGTCCGTCAAGGACGTGGAGACGGTGCGGGACCGGATGTTCGTGGACGCTGCGGGCCTGTCCAAGCAGGCCCAGCGAGAGGCCCGCAGCGCGCTCGGCCCGAATGGCGTACGGCTGCTCACCGCCGGCCAGATGGGGCGCTCGGACACCCGGCGACTGCTCTCCCTGATCGCGCTCGACCCGCCCGGTGAGGCTCGCCGGGGCGCCTCCAACCCGCCCAACCCAGCAGCCGCGGAGATCCTGAAGCAGGAGGGGTACATCCGCATCGTGGACGATCCGGCGTACCAGGAGGCGTTCCTGTCTGGGATCCCGCGCATCAAGACGGAGCTTCTGAAGGCTCAGGGCCTCGAGCTGCGGGACCTGCGCGGCCAGCTCATGAGCCGGGTCGCCACCGCCGTCCTCGGGCGGGCCAAGAGCAGGGCCGGGGCCGAGACCGTGGTGCCCAAGGCAGGCAAGACGCTCGGCTTCTTGACGGACCTGCTCTACGAGCGCGTGAGCGGCCGGCGCCCGGAACTCCGCAGCCGGGGGAAGCGCGAGGCCTTCCGCATCGGCGAGCAGGGCGGGATCGTGGAGAATGCCCAGCGGGCGGCCGAGCAAGCCGGGAGACAGGCGACGGCGGCCGAGGCGTACATCCTCCATGCCCGCGCCGGGCGTCGAGCCTGGAGCGCCCTGGAGGCCCTGACGGTCTTCAACTGGCAGACGGGCGGCTTCGACCCGCTGCTACCGGAGGGATCTCGACTCGACAGCCCGCAGTCCTACGGCACGGAGGCGCCGCGCAACCTCATGCGGCGTCTGTACCTCGAGGACCCCTGGTTGCTCGAACGGTTCCGCGAGTCCTTGAACCCGGACGGCAGCCCGGTCTTCGAGAACCCGGACCTCGCGTTCGAGCAGGCGGTCAAGGCGGCCAAGACGGCGGCCGACTTCGCCCAGCATCAGATGCGGGAGAGCGCCCGGGAAGTCGGGGGCGATTCGGCCGCCGTCTTCGTGCAGGCCATCATCGACGCCCGCGGCGCGATGGCGGCTGACAAGCCCATCCCCGACGAGGTCTTGCGCGTGCTCGGGGACCCCACCGCCTTCCCCGAGCTGTTCCCCTCGGGCGCCCTGCGTCACATCAAGACCGAGACCGGCGAGGCGATCATCCTCGGCGAGTTCGTGGAGCACAACCTGGCCGTATGGTTCCACCGCCAACTGGACCTCGAGACACGCGGCGCACTGGCCGAGGTCGCGCGGGACAACGACATCGTCGAGATGTGGTCCACGCCCCTTCCCGCCATGTTCGGCTGGGCGCTCGGCAAGGCGTTCCCCGCTCCACCCCGCTACCCCCTCATCGGCGGACAGGGCAAGCTCACGCTGCGCCGCCTGACGACCTGGATGGGGGAAGAGGGGAGTTGGTGGCAGCGCGGCCGGCAGCGACGCCGGCTCACGGAGGCGATGAACAAGGCGCTGTTCCTGCCCTGGCTCACCAAGTACCTCGCCAACAAGGGCTCCATCGCGCCTGATCGCGTGTCCGAGGCCAGCCTCACGGCCCGCCGCATTCTGGTTGGCGAGAAGGAGATGGAGCAGCGCATGATGCAGGAGACGGCGGACATCCTGCGCCGCGTCGCGCTCAAGCATCACTCGCTGACCGCGGTCGAGGCGCAGTTCCTCGGGAAGGCGATCGCCGGCAAGGCTTGGCTGAAGATCCGTGACGTCGAGCACTGGCGCCAGGCGTTTCCGGGGGCGCCGGACCACTTGTTCGGAGTCATGAACGAGATCGTGCTCCTGTTCAACCAGTTGGGGAAGCGAGGAGTCCACGCGAATCTGTTCACGCAGGAGCAGTACATGGCCCGCATGGGCCACTACCTGCCGCGCTGGGTCAACTCGCCGCTGTCCCGGGAGAGTATCGTCGCCAGGCAGCAGGCCGGGCTCTCGGCGTTCCGGGTCGAGACCTGGCAGCACCACCGCGAGAACGAAGACGTGATCGACGCACTTCAGCACATGTACGACGTGCGCTACGTCGTGCCGATGCGCGTCTGGCAGGAGGCGTCCTCGATCCGTGGCGCGAACAGTCTCGCCCGTCTGGCCGAATCGCTCGCGCTCGTCCCTTCCAGCGAGCACGCGGCCATGACGCCGTTCCAGCGCGCCTTCCTGGACAAGGCGCAGGAGCCGCTGGGAGGCAAGCTGGCGACGGGCGTCCGCGTGTACGACGCAAACGGCAAGCTGACGCACATCGAGGGACTGACGGCAGCGGAGAGCGCGCGGGTCGTGGCCGGGAAGATGAGCGAGGCCGACGCCGACCTGATCGTGGCCAGGCGCCGCAAGGCGAACGAGAACCAGACCCGCCTCTACGACATGATCGAAGGCTACAAGGCCTCCGCTGCTCGTGGCGATGTGACCATCGGTCCGCGTTTGCAGCGAGCGTTCGATCTGCTCGAGGACGGCTACATCCCGAAGGAGCTCGGGAAGGAGCTGTCCATCCTGGCCGATCAAATGGACCCGACCCTCAACCTCTCGGATCCCGTACAGCGGCTCACGCTCTACTGGCGGAGGCTGCGGACCGTGCAGAACCCGAAGCACTGGTTCTTGAACTTCACCACGTCGATCGCCACCAACCACCTGACCGGCAAGGTGTCATTCCTCGACTTCCTCAAGGGCGTGGCGCTGGGCAAGGGCCACTACTTCGAGAGCTTCGGAGCCACCCTGGAATACGTGAAGTGGGATCGCGCTGGTCGCGGCGAGCTGCCCACCGACCCGCAGGCACGCTACCGCGTGCTCGTCATGGACGCGATCGTGCGCGAGCTGGGATCCTCGACCCTGGTCAGCACGGCGTTTGGCGAGGGCGCGGCGGACATGCTCTCCTCGATGATGCGGCCCAGTCGCACGGATCTGGGGGGACGCGAGCCCCCGGGAAGCACCGGGCAGGAGTTCCTCGAGTCGATCGGCATGGGACAGTTGCGCGCCGGTCGCAGTGTCCAGAGCCTCGACCAGAACATAGCGGCCCTGTTCGGCTCGGCCGAGCCCGCCGCGCACGCCGAGGCCATCATGGCCCAGCAGACCATGTACCAGGCGACGGAGGTCGCGCTGAAAGGCGCCGCGGTGTTCCGCGGCCTCGAGGCAGGCATGACGCTGCGGGAAGCGGTGGAGTGGGGAGCGGAGGGCACGGGCGACTACTCCCGGGTCAACCCACACATCCGGGAGTGGACCACGCAGTTCGGCTCCGGGGTCAGCTCGCCGTCCCGGTTGCGTGCGCTGGAGTTGCTCGGCAAAGGCGAGGCTGGGGCGAGGCGGCACGCACAGTTGACGGGCCTGGTACGCATGGGTCTGGCGAGTCCGTTCTGGATGTACCGCGCCTCGATGTGGCCGACTCTCAGCGGCGCTCTCATCGACAACCCCGTGAACTTCCTAGTGGGCATGGGCCTGATCAACCTCGGCTTCAAGTCGGTGGGGGCCGTGTTCGGGGACGAAGAGGACAGGTTCGAGGCGCGGACGGGTCACGGGCACATGGCGAACGAGCGGATCTCGCCCGAGGCCGAGGTGGTGCTGCGCGAGAACCTCAAGAACCTCCGGCTTGCATCTCCGGTCAACGGAGCGATGCCCGCCTCCGCGCGCGTCAAGGGCATGGACTGGATGCGGCAATGGAAGTTGTGGTGGAGCACGGGCGGCAGGCAGGGCACTGCCGCCTTCACCACGGTCGGACCGAAGAAGCACGGCCGCTCCACGTTCATTCCGATGGCGGAGTTCATGGGCGCCGACCACCCGCTGTTCCCGGCTGGAATCTCCCGGCTGCGTCAGCTCGGCGAGGAGGGGCCGCGCGACACGGAGAAGACCGCGTCCGACGTGGGTATCGGATTCCTGCCCTTCGCGATGATCCAGACCCTGATGGAGTGGAGCGAGCTGGCACGAGGCGAGGCGGGCAAGACGCGCGCGCAATCCGTCTCGGAAGCCGTGCTCGACTTCGCGCGCACCTGGTCTTCGCCCTCCGGTGGAGGTCTGGGCACGCTGCCGTCCTCGCTGGGGCAGCGCGGCGTGCTCGAGATCGGGTTCGGGGGCCGCTCGTGGAACGAGGTGTGGGGTGGCGTGAGCCGCAGCCCGAAGGTCATGGGCGGTCTCTTGGAGCGTCTTGGTGGCCTGGCTGTCGAGCAGGTGCTACCGGTGCGGCAGGTCTCCAGCTACAGCACCGTCCCTGACCGGCGCAACTTCGGGGAGCGGATGCTGTCCTTCGTTGGGCAGGATGCCTTGCCGCCGGCGCTTTCGACCGACGAGAAGGAGGCGATCGCCGCCCGCGCGGGCCGGACCATCAAGGGCGCCGCGGTGACCTGGTTCGGGGATGGCTACGAGGAGCACTTGCAAGGGCTGACCCCCCTGATGGCGATCTACCAGCGCTACTTCGACCTCCCGGCCAACGTCGTGGGCGACAAGCAGCGGGGCTATGTCCTGGACCCGGAGCAGGCACCCAAGCGCGGCGAGCCGGACCGGCGTTCGGCGCTGGCCCAGTTGATCGCGCGCCAGCCGGCCAGCGAGCAGCGGGCCTGGATCGACGTGGCGCTCGGACAACTGGAGGCGTCCTCGGAGGACATGGAGCGCCTCTTTCTGTCGCTCGCGCTGAAGCGCGAGCTGGACCCAGCGATTGCCGATCGACTGGCCTCGGCGGTCTGGTCCCGCAACGCCGACCCGTCCGACCTGCTGAAAGTGATGTGGGAGAAGGTGGCTGGTCCAGACCCCGACCGGGATCGGCTGTCGATGTGGTCGGCCATCTGGGACCGCCTGGTATTCGATCTCGATGCGGACCGGCTCGGCAGCAAGAACCAGGGCCGCATGAGAGAGATCGAGGCGGCCCTTGAGGGGGTGGCACCCTCGGAAGTAACGTCCTTCACGGAAGTGTTTGGCCCGCAGGTCTTCGACGTGGCGCCCTTCGAGGCGGTTGAGGAGCGGGCCACGAAACAAGCCCTGCCCACGTACGACCAACTCCTCGGAGGTGACCGATGATTCGTTCCCTGTTCTTCCTGCTCGGCCCTTTCCTGCTCGGCTCGGCGTGCTTCCTGCTCGTGGTCCTCGGCCTGACGGGCTGCCCGTCCTTGGGTTCCAGTGGCGGCGACCTGCAAGCGGTGCGTGACGATCTGCGCGTGTACCGCCAGGCGATCGAGCCCACGATCGAGGCGCTGGTGCTGCTCGAGGACGACCCGGGCAAGCTGGAGCGTTTCCGGCGGGCCCAGGCTGCCGCAGACGCCGTGGGCGCGACGTTCGACGCCTACCTCAAGTCGGGCAGCGGCGAGGACCGGGCGAGCCTGGTGTACGCCCTGAACGCCGTGCTGACTGCGGTCGAGGGCATCGTCCCGATCCTGGATGCGGAGGGAGATCCGCTGAAGCGCCAGAGGGCCATACTCTTGATCGGCTTGGCGCGGGTGCTGGTGGTGACCACCGCCGCCAGACTCGACGAGCCCGAGCTCGCTCTGCTCGCCGCGTCCGCTCCCTGACCTCATCGGTGCGCAGGTCCGCGAGCACCTCCCGCGGCTCCTGCTGGGGAGAGCTGGCCGTCCCGGGCTGGCTCTCCCCTTTCGACACTGAATCGGCCCTCTCTGGGCCGTGAGTCCAGATGCTGGGCGAGTTGCGGGTTGCTGGTAGGGTGCCGGGCGAAGGGGCCCGGCCTGACTGGAACGACTCGACTATGGAACCGGATACCAGATCCTGCGACGCTTGGCCGTCGCGTGAAGAATTGCCCCCTGCGCTTCGAGATGGGGCCTTTTGGTGGTTCGCCACCCTGGTTCGAGTGCGTCCCGCGCGC
>Ga0214471_10000530_pt1 | contig 32385 bp, 30 predicted proteins | sample RVTome_5_FD_207665 | JGI IMG/M metagenome (GOLD analysis project Ga0214471, IMG submission 207665) | Soil microbial communities from uranium-contaminated site in the Upper Colorado River Basin, Wyoming, United States - RVT142D155 | ecosystem: Environmental > Terrestrial > Soil > Contaminated >... | reverse complement strand
CGTCACCGTCGGTCGGGAACAAGCCCGAGAAGACCATCGGCTTTGGCTCGGCATAGCCGGGCAACGGCTCCGAGGCCGGGTTGGCGGCATCGGTGAGGGTGTCCCCGACCTTGATCCGGTCGATCTCTTTGACACCGGTGATCAGATAGCCCACCTCCCCCGCTTCCAGCGTGTTGACCGGCAGCGCCGTGGGTGTGAGCACACCGATCTCGTCGGCATCGTGGCCTTCGCCGGTCGCCATGAACTTGACCCGAAACCCAGTCCTCAGCCTTCCATCCACCACACGGACGTAGCAAACCACCCCCCGGTAGGCGTCGTAGTAGGAATCGAACACCAGTGCTCTCAGAGGCGCGTCGGGATCTCCATGAGGGGGTGGCACCTGATCCACCAGCCGCTGCAACAAGTCATCGACACCATCGCCGGTCTTCGCCGAGATTCTGGCGATTTCATCTGGCGACCCTCCGATGACATTGGTGATCTCACCCGCCACCCGATCCGGATCGGCAGCGACCAGGTCGATCTTGTTGATGGCCGGTATCACTTCGAGCCCGGCGTTCACCGCAAGGTAGGCATTGGCCAGCGTCTGGGCCTGAACACCTTGGGCCGCGTCGACCAGTAAGAGAGCTCCTTCGCAGGCGGCCAATGACCGGGAGACTTCGTAGGAGAAGTCGACGTGACCCGGCGTGTCGATCAGGTTGAGCAAGTAGGTCTCGCCGTCCTCGGCGACGTGGTTGAAACGGACCGTCTGCGCCTTGATGGTGATGCCACGCTCCCGCTCCAGGTCCATCGTGTCGAGGAGCTGCTCTCGCATCTCGCGCCCGGTGACCGTACCGGTTCGCTCCAATAGGCGATCGGCCAGAGTCGACTTGCCATGGTCGATGTGGGCGATGATCGAGAAGTTGCGGATGCGCGTTTGATTGGTCACAAGAAGGCGGTAGCGACATTGTACCTTCGATTCGCCTACTGCTACTCTGTCGTTTCCGGCACACTCGTCCTCGGACGGGCCCGAAACCCCTATCGGATTTGAGTCTTTAGACATGGCCAACATCAAGTCGCAGATCAAGCGCAACCGTCAGAACGAGGTCCGCCGCGCTCGCAACAAGTCGGTGAACAGCGCTCTCAAGACCAGTGTGAAGAAGGTCGAGACCGCGGTAACTTCCGGCGACCCGACCGACGAGCTGCTCAGGGACGCTCAGTCCAAGATCGACAATGCCGTCTCCCGCGGTGTGCTCCACAAGAAGACCGCCGCCCGCAAGAAGTCACGTCTGGCCAAGAGAGCAAAAGCTGCTTCCAGCTAGTCGCGGGCCGCTATCCGTACCAGCGGCACAAGGCCACCGTGAGCCGTTCCAGAGTCACGCGATGCACCTCTTCGGGTTGGGACTTGATCACCCGATCGGCGCGCACCAGGGCCTCTTGTGCTCGACGCAAAGACGACTCCCTGACCTTGCCCCGCTGACCCCAAAACCGTCCCGGGCCGCGATCGCCGGCCCGGGCGCCCAGCCATTCCCGGAAGGTCGATTCGTCGGGTGCCGCCGCGGCCAGCGCCCTCTTCTTGAGGTCGGACTCGACCGCGGCCAGGAAGACCAGGGGATGACCGTGGACCAGGAAGTCTGAGAGACGGCGCAGGGCCTCCCCCACCTCGCCTTTCGATATGGCGTCAGTGATCAAGAAGGTCGGCTCGTCGGGCCGATTCTTGAAACGATCGAGGATGAGCTCCTTGGTGATCTTCCCACTGGTCTCCTCCAACTGGTCGAGAGCCTGGCCCATGGCTGCGGTATCGGAGCCGAATTTCTGAAGCACCGCTTTCTCCGCGCCCTTCTCGAATACGAGACCGCGATCCCGAATCTCTGCGTCGAGCCATTGCCTGGCCTGCCGCTCCCACATCTTGGTGATCGACTGCGAGCTTCCCGACTTCTTGATCAGAGACGCGAGCGCCCTGGGCAGGGCTCCCGCCGCCAAGAAGACGATCTCGACCGATGAGAGGTCGACGGCACTGACAAGTGCCTGCAGCACCTCGCCCTCGCCCACCTGGAGATTCTGCGCATCGACCAACAACAGACCCTGGGCATCGCCAAACAGGGACCCGGATTGGAGCAGAGGGATCACTGGCTCGAGCTCGCCTCGGAGCGCACCGTCACCCTCCTCACCCGCTCCCCTCCCCGGGACGTCGAGCCTGAGCACGTCAGATCGCTCCAGACCCGCCCTGGCAAAGTGCCCCGCCGCAGCGTCCAACATCTGTTGACGTTCCCCCGGGCCGGAATTGGCGGATGCGGAAATGAGAAAGAGGGCCACGGTGGGACGCTAATCGCCGGGGCCGACAGGTTGGCCCCCTCAGATGGTTACTCGCTCTGGACGCCCCGGTCGAAAAGTCGAGCGATGTCGCATGCCACCGCCACGTCGTGAACCCGGACAATGTCGGCCCGGTGCTCGAAAGCCAGGGCCAGGTAGGCGACTACCCGATGAAAGTCCCGTTTGCGTGGGATCGGGATCAACAACGGTCGGCCCAACTCATGCAGCAGGTCGGAGTCAGCGATCACCTGGAGCTGCATTCGGGTGTACGCCTCGTAGTCACCCCGGTAGTTGAGCGCGATCCCCGGGTCGAGAATGACGTTGTCGACCCCGGACTGCGCCAAGTCGGCGAGCAGCAGCCGGAATCCATTCGCGGTCCGCTCCGCCTTATCGTCCCTGATTTCAACCTCGCCTACCGCGTGCGGGTTGGCCCCCTCCACATAGACCGCGATCGCAGCGACTCCTGTCGTGGCCACCACCTCTCGCATCTCGGGATCGGCCAAGCCACCGGTGTCGTTGACGATCACGGCCCCGGCTTCGACGGCCGCGCCCGCAACTTCCGGCTTCCATGTGTCAACCGCCACCAGATGGCCCTCGGCCGATAGGGCTTCGACCACCGGTACCACCCGAGAGATCTCGTCAACCACGTCTATCGTCGGGTTGTCGAAGTGGGACGACTGGCCTCCGAGATCGATCAGTGACGCCCCCCAGGACCGGTACCGGTCCGCCATGAGCAAGGCCTCGTCCACCGAGTGGGCGATGGTGTGGACGTTCTTCGAGTCAGGCGAGACGTTGATCACTCCCATCACGTACGTGGTTGCCCCGAGCGGCAGGCTGACATGGCCCAGATCCAGGTTTTCGGTCATCGCCGGCAGTTTCCCATCACTTTCAGTCTCCGGATAGCGGCACCATCACATCACCGTCCTGGTCGGTCCTGAACAGGATGGTCCCGTTGCTCTCGAACAGATCGATGACCCAGGCTGCTGGATGGCCGAAATCGTTGGGACCGACCGAGACAACCGCAAGGTCCGAGCCGACGCCCTCCAGCCAGCCGGGCTCTGAGGTCGCCGCCCCTTGATGAGGCACTTTGAGCACGTCAGCACGGAGATGACCCAGCTCTGCTTGGGCCACGGTCTCGATGTCCCCCGACAGGAGCATCGTCCGGGAAGGGCCACGCACCATGAGCACGATCGACTGATCATTGGGAGAGGCGTACCGGCGCAACGGTCCTTCGACTGTGAGGCTCAGCTCACCCAGGGCGAACTGATCCCCGACTTCGGGTCGCTCCAAAGCCACGTTGCCTAATTGGAGGGATTCGAACAGCTCGTCCGACGAGGAAGTCCGGTGTGGTTCCGTGGCGGCCCAGACCCGCCCAATCGGCATCCTTCCCACCAGGGCGGCGAGACCGGTGGCGTGATCGGCGTGAACGTGGGTCAGGACAACCAAGTCGAGCTGACGCACCCCGTACCTGCTCAGCTTCTCGAAGATACGCACCGGGTCGGGGCCACCATCGACCAGGGCGAAGCGGCCTCCCCCACCCGAAAGGAGGATCGAGTCACCCTGCCCTACGTCGAGGACGACCGCTCCGGGAGTGGGTAGGGGCTCGGTGACCCCGACCACCAAGGAGGCGACCACGATTGCCGCACCCAGCGCCAATCCTCCGCGCAGCCGGGGAAGCCGGAGACACAGCGCTGCCGACGCCACGATAGCCCCGAGCCCGAGCCACCCGATCTGAGGCCATCCCGACGCCAGGCGGGCCAGACCCAGCACGAGCCCCGCCAGCCACGCCCCGACCGTCACCAGTTCCCCTGGGCCCACGATCCCGATCGCGCCCAGCACTGTGGACGACGCCACTACCGGCGCCGCAACCAGGTTGGCCAGTGGCGACAGCAAAGGCACCAACCCGAAGTGAACGACCAGCAGTGGCGCTACAGCAACCTGAGCACCGGCCGTCACCGCAAGGGCGCGAGCCAACGGGCCCCGTGGCACCGGCCACCTGGCCCCGACGATGACCCCTGCGGTGGCTATCACCGAGAGTTGGAACCCAACATTTGTCACCAGGGTGGGATCCAGCAGAACCAACCCGATGACGGCCACGGACAGGATCTGCCATGCCTCCATGGCCAGTCCGATCAAACGCCCGCCGAGACCGAGTGCGGCCATGGCCGCCGCCCTCAGCACCGATGGCTCGAATCGCGTCGCCGCGACAAACACGGGAAGAGCAAGCAGGCCAAGGACCGCCCTCCGTCTGGGGCCCACACCGATCGGACCGAGGACCACAAATATGAGAGTGAGGTAGAGAGCGACGTTCGAGCCACTCACCGCGGTGAAGTGCGAAAGACCTGCCCTCCTCATGGCTTCTTGGTCGATTTCGTCGACACCACGGGTGTCTCCTACCAGGAAGCCGGCGAGAAGGGCCCGACCTCCCTCCAGGGGCGCCAGCCGGGCGACGACACGCTCTCTCATGGCGTTGCCCGCCGCCATTATCGGGGACGTCGGGTCGGCAATCACCTCGAACTCATCGACGCGTATCGCCCCGCGATGCCGTCGCCCGCGGAGCGAGCCTGGGTCCCCGACCGGCAAACCGTCAAGATGCACCACCTCACCCTGAAAGGCCACTGACCCTGGCGGCAGATTGGCGAGGACCAGGCCGGCCTCCATCGCGATCAACGCGTAAGGCCCGAACCTGCCGTCCATGGTGTCCGTGGCCATGACACCAAGTCCGGCAAACCGTCCGTCGGGAAGGGGCTCGAGGGGGGTCGCCGCCAGGGATGACACGACCGCAGTAACGGCCACCAGACCGGCAAGCAGAGCCCGTCCCTTGAACGACATCCAGAGGACTGGTATCGCCATCAGAAGCACCGTCGGCGCCCATTGGGGCACGAGCAGGGCGACCGCGAACACGACAGCGGCCGCGACCACCCAGGGACGCGACACCGGGGGTGGCAACGCCGGATGCTCGGGGGTCAAGGGACGGCGATCAGATCCCGGATCGATGACAGCTTGGCCTCACCGATGCCGGGGACCTCGAGCAGGTCTTCTACTTCTTGAAACGGCCCGTTGGCTTCACGATGGGCCACGATGCGCCCAGCCAGGACCGGGCCGACGCCGGGCAGCGATTCAAGGGCTGTTGCATCGGCACGATTGACAGGGATGAGGCCGGTGTCGGCTTGCCCCCCGGCGAAGGCTAGGACGTCACCCGGGCCCGGGACCTGGATGTGGTCTCCGCCGGCGATGGGTGCAGCCAGATTGATCGCGTCCAGGGCGGCTCCGTCTAAGGCGCCACCGGCGGCCGCCACGGCATCGGCGACGATCGCGCCTTCGAGGACCTCGACCACTCCGGGTGTGGTCACCCAGCCGGACACGTAGACGACCAGTGTGAGCGGTGCAGCGGGCTGATCCAGGACGAAAGTCGCATCGACTGGGGGCAACGGGGACGGTCCTGCCGACTTGCCGAGACCCGCCCCGATCAACACTGCGACCAGGGCAAGACCGATAGCCATTGCCTGTGACCGAGCCATCCCACCCCCAACTGAAACCCCGCAACCCGATACCTACCGGGGGCCGCCGGTGTCGGGAAGAGGGTCGTTAGTGTCCGAACATGCTCGAGATAGCGCCATATCTGGTGGTCCCCGGAGACGACGCCGGGCTCGAAACGCGTGACCCTGGATCGAAGAGAGGGTACGAAGGTGGCAAGGTCGAAGGGAAAGCAGCACTCCCACGCCTCAACACCACCCTCGCCGAACTGCAAACGCGCCTGTGGGCGGAGTCGAAGCAGAAGCTGGTGGTCGTGCTCCAGGCAATGGACACCGGCGGCAAGGACAGCACGATCCGCCACGTGTTCTCGGGGGTGAACCCTCAGGGGGTTCGAGTCTGGAGCTTCGGTGTTCCCAGCCAGGACGAGCTGAGTCACGATTACCTATGGAGAGTTCATCGGTGCATGCCGGCGAACGGGGTGATCACGATCTTCAACCGGTCACACTACGAGGACGTTCTGGTGGTCCGGGTCAAGAATCTGGTGCCGGAGGACGTCTGGCGGCGCCGCTACGACCACATCGCCCAATTCGAGCGAATGCTCACCGATGAGGGCACCACGATCGTCAAGCTGTTCCTCCACATCTCTGAGGGCGAGCAACGCCAGCGGCTTCAGTCCCGGCTCGACGAACCTGAGAAACGATGGAAGTTCTCGATCGAGGACCTGGAGACGCGCAAGCTCTGGGATCGGTACATGCAGGCTTACGAGGATGCTCTGACCCGAACCTCAACCGCATACGCACCCTGGTTTGTCGTGCCGGCCAACCGCAAGTGGTATCGCAACCTGGTGGTCTCCAGCATCCTGATCGACACCTTGCAGAAGATGGATCCCCGATTCCCGCCGCCGTCGAGCGAGCTGGACGGAGTCACCGTCGACTGATCTACGCCAGGTCGGCGAGTCTTCGGGCTTCGACCTCGAGCTCGATGCCGAGATATGCCTCACGATGGCCCAGACCACTCCACCGCCCTCTCAGATACCCGACCAGGTAGCTCCACAGGAAACCGAGCACGCCCAGCTCGAACCACTGTCGCACGTGAACCAGCTCGTGGACCAGCAGGGACCTCGAACCATCCATCGACCCTCCGATGACCGGAGGGTCCACGAAAATTGTCTGGCGCAGGGTCATGGCCCGGATGCCTTCACCCCAGATTCGTCTCAATACACGGGGTGCGGGCACAACCCGCACCGCCTCCGGCTGGACCGGGTAGACGAGCAACCGGAGACGAAGCGAATCCCAATCTCGGTCCGCCAGGAGCTCGGCCGCATTCACCCCACTACGAAGTTGATCAGGTTCGGCGGGCGGGCGACCACCTTGCTCACCGAAGCACCGTCGATCCACCCTTGGACCTTCTCCAGGCTCAGAGCCAACTCCTCGGCGTCCTCCGGTGAGATGTCGGAGGGGACTTCGACCCGGTCGCGGACCTTGCCGTTGACCTGAACCACCATGGTGACCGTGGCCTCGGTGACCAAATCCTCGTTCCACGTCGGCCACGGCTCGCGGGCGAGCATTCCTTGGTAGCCGCGGAGCTCCCAGAGCTCGTGGCTGATGTGGGGAGCAGCGGGAGCGAGCATCAGAATCATCGTCTTGTAGGACTCGTCGAACGCCTCCCCGCGGGGCTCGTCCGATAGGTAGGTCTGGAACTCGTTGGCGAGGGCCATGAGTGAGGACACAATCGTGTTGAAATGGAAACGGTCGATGTCTTCGGTCACCTTCTTCACCGTGCGGTGCGTCGCGGCGATCAACTCAGCGTCGGCTCGGTTTGGCGCCCGCTGGACGAATCCGTGGCTCGCGGTTCCCATCTTCCAGACTCGATCCAGGAATCTCTTGGTACCCGGCACCCCGGAGTCGTTCCATAACGCGTCGTCAGTCGGAGGGCCGACGAACAACTCGAACAGACGTAGGGCGTCGGCGCCATACCCCTCGTAGTACCGGTCGGGTGGGACCACATTGCCTTTCGACTTGGACATCTTGGCCCCGTCTTTGACCAACATGCCCTGGGTGAACATCCGCATGAAAGGCTCATCGACCGTGCTCAACCCGATGTCATGCAGGAACTTGGTGACGAAACGGGCGTAGAGCAGGTGGAGAATGGCGTGCTCGACTCCCCCGATGTACTGGTCGACCGGCATCCAGTAGTCCGCCTTGTCCGGGTCGAATATCGCCTCGCTGTTGTCGGGGTCGGTGTACCTGAAGAAATACCAAGACGAATCGACGAAGGTATCCATGGTGTCAGTCTCTCGACGCGCCTCGCCACCGCACTCGGGACAGGTAGTGATCACCCACTCGTCGACTGTGGCGAGCGGGGACTGTCCCTGCGGGGCAAAGTCCTCGACGTCGGGCAGCTCCACCGGTAGATCGTCGCGGGGAACCGGGACCAAGCCACACTCGGGGCAATCGATCATCGGGATGGGACACCCCCAATAGCGCTGTCGGGATATCAGCCAATCGCGGAGTCGGTATTGGATTGCCCGATCGCCGATGTCCTGCTCCTCGAACCAGGCGATGATTCGACCCTTGGCCGCCAGTTGATCGAGACCGTTGAGGAAGCCCGAGTTGATGGTGACCCCGTCACCGAGGTACGCCTGCCCATCCCATTCGGCTGGGGGTTGCACGGTGCGAACGATGTCGAGCCCGTATTTGGTGGCGAAATCCCAGTCCCGCTGGTCCTGACCAGGAACCGCCATGATTGCGCCGGTCCCATACCCCATGAGCACGTAGTCGGCGATGTAGATCGGGGCCGGTTGCCCGTTGACCGGATTGACTGCGAACCTGCCGGTGAACACGCCGGTCTTGTCACCCTCGGCCATCCGCTCGATCTCCGACTCTCGCGCCGCCCGGGTAATGTATTCCCTTGCTACTTCCTCGTTCTCCCCACCTTCGATCAGCTTTCCGACCAAGGGGTGCTCGGGGGCAAGGACGCAGAAGGTCATGCCGAAGATCGTGTCGGGTCGAGTAGTGAACACCTCGAAGGACTCATCCATCCCCTCGACCTCGATACCGAACCGGGCCCCTTCGGAGCGTCCGATCCAGTTGCGCTGCATGGTGCGAACCCGGTCCGGCCAATCGTCGAGCCCGTCCAGGTCATCGAGCAGCCGGTCGGCGTAATCGGTGATCTTGAAGAACCATTGGGCCAGGTTCCGCTTCTCCACCAACGTACCGCACCGCTCACATGCCCCGTCCACTACCTGCTCGTTGGCCAGCACGGTCTGATCCTTGGGGCACCAGTTGACCGGCGCCGTCGCCTTGTAGGCCAGACCCCGGTCGAAGAGCTCGAGAAAGAGCCACTGATCCCAGCGGTAGAAGGCGGGGTCGTGGCTGGCTAACTCCCGGCTCCAGTCGAATGCCGCACCCAGCTTCCGGAAGTGCTCTTTCATCCTGGCGATCTGGTTCTCGACGCTGATCCTGGGGTGGATCCCGGTTTCGATCGCCAGATTCTCGGCGGGGAGCCCGAAACTGTCCCAGCCCATTGGGCTCAGGACGTTGTAGCCCTTCATCATCTTGTAGCGAGTGATCAGGTCGATGTAGGTGTAGTTGCGCACGTGGCCGATGTGCAGCTCACCCGACGGGTAGGGATACATCGCCACGTTGTAGAACTTGGGTCGGGAGGGGTCGACATTGGTGTGAAAGACCCCTTCAGACTCCCAGCGATCCTGCCACTTGGCCTCTATCGCCTTGTGATCGTATGCCATTGGCTTTCAGGGTATAACGGCCGAGGGTGGTGCGCGTCGCTACTGATCGGCCGATGCTCGAGTCCTGCAATCGAGTCGGGGACGCGCCCAAACCACTCGAGCGACGGTGACATGTAGCGGTCGCTTCGAACCATTCATTTAGGCGAAGCGCATCTGATCGGAAACCGGTAGCGTGGAGCAATCGCCGGCGGTTTGCGTCGGCGACAACCCAACAAGGGAGGACAATGAATATGAAAAGAGTGCGCTGGTTGGCGCTCGCCGCAGTATTCGCACTTGTCATCGCAGCCTGTGGTGAAGGCGATGGTGGCGAGACGACGACTACCGCCGGCGGTGGTGAGACGACGACAGCGGGTGGGGCCACGACCACAACGGTCGAGCCCGGAGCGCCGTTCGAAGGTCTCGCCCTCGACTCGGGAGGCTGTGACTACGGTGGCAAGATCGCCTCGATCGAGGCCACAGCCGAGACCGAGGTTGTGTTCACCCTCTGCTCAGAGGACCCGGCGTTCCTGGCGAAACTGGCGTTCATCCCGTTCGCAGTCCAGCCCGCCGAGCACTTGGAAGCAACGGGAGGGACGCCATTGGAGAACCCGGTCGGGACCGGCCCGTTCGTGCTCGAGGAGTGGAGCCGTGGCTCCGAGATCGTGTACAGCACCAACCAGGATTACTGGGGTGAGGTACCGGCATTCGACTCACTCGTGTTCCGCTGGAGAGACTCCAGCACGGCACGAATCACCGAGCTCACCTCGGGCAACGCCGACTTCATAACCAACCTGGCAGCGAGTGACTACGCCACCATCGAAGGTGATGCAAACCTCCAGTTGCTCGTCGACGAGAACCCCAATGTGTTCTATGTCGGGTTCAACAACCTGTTCCCACCCTTCGACGACGTTCGGGTGAGACAGGCCGTAGCCATGGGTGTGGACCGGCAGCGGATCATCGACACCTTCTACCCCGACGGGTCGGCGGTGGCTGACTACTTCACGCCATGCATCATCGAGAACGCCTGTGTAGGCGAGCCCTTCTACGAGTTCGACCCCGAGGGAGCGCGAGCGCTCCTGGCCGAGGCCGGGTTCCCCGACGGGTTCGAGACCACGATCAAACTCCGTGATGTGTTCCGTGTCTATCTCCCCGAGCCGGTCGCGGTTGCCGAGGACATTCGCGCCCAGCTCGAAGAGAACCTCGGGATCGTCGCTGAAGTCATCGTGATGGAGTCGGGTGCTTTCATCGAGGAGAACGCCTCGGGACAGCAGGAAGGCATCCATCTTCTGGGTTGGGGTGCGGACTACCCGCACGTGACCAACTTCCTCGACTTCCACTTCGGTGGCGGCAATCCCCAGTTCGGTGAGATGAGCCAAGACATCGTTGACACACTGGCCGAGGGAGCGCGCACGGTCGATCCGGCTGCGGCGCAGCCCATTTACGAGCAGGCGAACAACCTGATTCGTGAGTTCACGCCGATGTTCCCGGTGGCGTGGGGGGCGGCAGCGGACGCTGCTCTCACCACTGTCGAGAACGCCGCGGTGGCACCCGTAGGTGCGCCGCAGTTCGCGACCATGAACCCGGGTGACGCCGACATGGTGTTCGTCCAGAACGCAGAGCCCATCTCGCTGTTCTGTGCTGACGAGACCGACGGCGAATCGCTCTCGGCATGTGAGCAGGTGCTGGAAGGGCTCTATGGCTATGGGCCCAACGGCGAAGTCATTCCCAAGCTGGCGACGGAGTGTGCGCCTGACGATGCGGGTCTGGTCTGGACCTGTGCCCTGCGTGAGGGTGTGACCTTCCACGACGGCTCGACATTCGACGCCAATGACGTGCTGACCTCATGGTCGGTCGGGCTCGATGCCTCCCACCCGCTTCATGTGGGCAACACGGGAGCATTCGAGTACTTCTCGTACCTGTGGGGCGCCCTGATCAACGCCGAATAACCCTCTGAGCACTCAGAGACGAACCAGGGGGAGGCGCTTCGGCGCCTCCCTCTGTTCTACGCTCACGAATCGAACATGATCGGATACATCCTCCGCCGCCTCCTAGTCGCGATCCCGGTGCTGATCGGTGTCGTGGTGGTGGTGTTCCTGCTCCTCAGACTGGTGCCGGGCGAACCGTGCACCGCCATCCTGGGAGAGAGGGCATCTCCTGAGGCATGTGAGCGGTTCAACGAAGCGAACGGACTGAACGAGCCGATACACGTCCAGTTGGCGATCTACGCCGGCGACGCCCTGACCGGGGACTTTGGGGAGTCAATCCGTTTCTCCCGGCCGGTGAGCCGAATAATCGTCGAACGCCTCCCGGTGACTCTCGAGCTCACCGTCGCCGCCCTGTCAGCAGCGATCCTGGTAGGGATCCCCCTGGGTATCGCCGCCGCACGGAGGCACAACACCGGTGTCGACGTGGCGGCGATGGCGTTCGCCAATATCGGAGTGTCGATGCCCATCTTCTGGCTCGGGCTCTTGTTGGCCTACCTCTTCGCCGTGATCCTGTTGGGGACACCCTTGGCCCTGCCCCCGAGCGGAACACTCAGCCCAGGAAGCCGGCCGATGGCCTTCTACGACGTATGGGGCATGGAGCTGTCCGAAGGGCTGCTGGCCACTGGGGCAGAGTTCGTCTCCAACATGACGATTATCAACGCCTTGATCAGCGCACAGTGGACGATTCTCTGGGATGGAGCGAGGCACCTGATCCTCCCCGCTATCACCCTGGCCACCATCCCCATTGCCATCATCGCCCGGATGACCAGATCGTCGCTTCTCGACGTATTGGGACGCGACTACATCAGGACAGCCAGGGCCAAAGGAGCGATGGAACGCCGGGTCATCAGACGTCACGCCTTACGCAACGCGATGCTCCCGGTGGTGACGATCGTCGGGCTTCAGTTGGGTGGTCTTCTCGGTGGTGCCGTTCTCACCGAGACGGTCTTCGGTCTGGCCGGAGTGGGCACCGCCCTGTTCGAGGCCATCACCGCCCGGGACTTCCCCATCATCCAGGGGTTCACCGTGGTCATCGCGACCACGTACGTGCTCGTGAATCTCCTGGTCGACATCTCATACGGTTATCTCGATCCGAGAGTGAGGTTGGAGTGACACTGCGACCCGACATCAGCGTGCCTGATCCCGAGGCACTGCTCGAGCAGCCCGGCTCGATGTGGAAGATAACGCTGCGCCGATTCCTGCAGAGAAAAGTGGGGATCGCCGGGCTGATCCTGGTGACTTTCATGATCCTGGTCGCCGCCTTCGCTCCTCTGATCGCGCCCTACGACTTCCAGGAGAACTTCATCGGCCAACCCGGTGCAGAGAGATGGTTGCCGCCCTGCGTCAACTTCCTCGGATGCGAGGAAACCCAGCACCTGATGGGTCTCGATGGCAATGTCCGGGATTTCTTCAGCCGTGTCGTCTTCGCCGCTCGGGTCAGTCTTCCGCTTGGATTCACCACGGTTCTCGTCGCGATCGTCATCGGCACAGTCGTCGGGGCGATCGCTGGATACTTCGGGGGATGGACCGACAACATCCTCATGCGGATCATGGACGTGGTCCTCGGGTTCCCGTCGTTGATCCTCGCCATCGCCATCGTCTTCGTCCTCGGGCCCGGCATCAGAAACACCCTGCTGGCCATCGCCATCGTCACCATCCCCCAATACGCCAGGGTGATGCGGGCGTCGGTTCTCTCCATCAAGGAGGTCGACTATGTCTCCGCTTCTCGCGCTCTCGGCGCGTCTTCATGGCGGGTCTTGACTACCAGAGTCGTCCCCAATGCCCTCACTCCTCTTGTCGTGTTGGGAACGCTCGGGGTAGCCACCGTGATCCTCGAGGCGGCCGCACTCGGATTTCTCGGCCTCGGCGCCCAGCCGCCGACGCCGGAGTGGGGTGCGATGCTGGCAGCGGAGCGTGCCCGGATCTTCACCGCCCCACATCTCATGGTCTTCCCTGGCCTGGCGATAATGATCACGGTGCTCGGCTTCAACCTGATGGGTGACGGTCTCCGGGACGCTCTCGATCCGACCCTGAACCGATGAGCGCAGCCCGACCCCTACCCGAGAGCCCGATCGACTTCGACGCGCCGTTGCCGGTTCCGGCCGGGGAGCGATTGCTCGAAGTGAACAACCTCAGGACCCATTTCGACACGCGGGATGGGTTGGTGAAGGCTGTGGACGGGACCGACTTCTACGTGAACCGGGGAGAGGTCCTTGGTCTCGTCGGCGAATCCGGGTGTGGCAAGTCGGTGACGGCGCTTTCGATCATGGGTCTCGTCCCCCACCCCGGGGAAGTCGTTGCCGGGGAGATTCTCTTCGGTGGAAGAGACATCGCCAAGATGAAGCTCAACGAGTTGCGACGGCTCCGCGGCGAGCACATCTCGATGATCTTCCAGCAGCCGAGCTCCGCCCTCAATCCGGTGTACCGGGCAGGGGTCCAGATCCAGGAAGTGTTCGAGCTTCATCGGGATTGGACCAGCGAGGTCGAAGAAGAAAAGGTCGTCGAGATGCTGGCCAAAGTGGGCATACCCGACCCGAGGCGGCGAGCCGAGGCTTACCCCCACGAGCTCTCTGGGGGCATGGCCCAGCGGATCATGATCGCCATGGCCTTGGCTTGCGAGCCGGAGCTTCTGATCGCCGACGAGCCGACCACCGCCCTCGACGTCACCATCCAGGCACAGATCCTGGACCTGATACGTGACCTCCAGCAGACCTCCAACACCGCAGTCATCCTCATCACCCACGACCTCGGCATAGTGGCCGAGATGGCCGATCGAGTGGCGGTGATGTACGCCGGCGAGATAGTGGAGGAGACAGACGTCCGCACCCTGTTCAACAAGCCGCTCCATCCGTACACCAGGGGTTTGATCGGTTCGATCCCGGTGCTTGGCTCACGACGGGACCGCCTCGAGGTGATACCGGGCGTGGTGCCTTCGATGATCGACCTCCCCCAGGGTTGTCGGTTCGCTTCGCGGTGCGTTCCGAGGGTGGAGAATCAGCTCCAGATCTGCACCGAGCAGAATCCGGATCTACGTGAGGTCGACCAGGATCACCACGTCAGATGTTGGCTCTACTACGGGCCGGAGAAAGTTGTGGACGTCGATGGCTGAGACTCTCGTCCAGCTCCAGAACCTGGTCAAAGAGTTCCCGGTTCGCGGTGGTGTGTTGCAACGGCAATTGGCCACGGTCCGAGCCGTTTCCGGTGTTGACCTGGACATCTTCAAGGGAGAGACAGTGGGTCTCGTCGGCGAGTCCGGATGTGGGAAAACGACCTTGGGGAGACTGCTGACCCGGCTTCTCGAGCCGACCAGCGGAACGATCAGCTTCGACGGCGTCGACATCACCCACCTCTCCGGCAAGGACCTCAAGCCGTTCCGCAGGCGTGTCCAGATCATCTTCCAGGATCCCTACGGATCGCTCGATCCCCGGTCCCAGGTAGGCCCGGTGATCTCCGAAGGGCTACGTCTTCACGGCGTAGGCGACAAGGACGAGCGGCAGGAGAGGGTCAAAGAGATGCTGGAGCTCGTCGGGCTCCGCGCGGCACATGCCAACCGGTATCCACACGAGTTCTCCGGCGGTCAGCGACAGAGGATCGGCATCGCACGTGCACTGATACTGGGACCAGACTTCGTGGTCGCCGACGAGCCGGTGTCGGCCCTCGACGTGTCGGTGCAGGCACAGGTCCTCAACCTGCTCAAAGAGCTTCAGTCGGAGTTGAAATTGACCCTCTTGTTCGTGGCACACAACCTCGCCGTGGTCGAGCACATCTCCGACCGGGTGGCGGTCATGTACCTGGGTCGGGTCGTCGAAACGACCGACAGGGACACTCTCTACCGCCAGCCACTCCACCCCTACACCGAGGCCCTCCTCTCGGCGATCCCAATCGCAGACCCCGACCGTCCCCGCAATCGACGCCTGCTCCAAGGTGAGATCCCTTCGCCGCTGAATCCACCGACCGGCTGCCACTTCCATCCCAGGTGCCCGATCGCTGAGCCGGGGCTATGCGATGTCGAGGATCCACCGCTGATGGATTCACCACAAGGCGCCCACCACCGGGCTGCGTGCTGGCTCCGAGCCGGGGACCGTGCCAAGGCTGCGGTACCGGTCTTTGAGGGCGGCATCGACACTCCATGACCATCGAACGCGTCGGAGTGATCGGAGGCGGTTTGATGGGCTCGGGGATCGCCGAGGTCTGTGCCCGCGCCGGGAGCGACGTGATCGTCCACGAGATCGACCCTGCAGCCGCCGAATCTGCCCGGGCGCGGATCGAGACTTCGCTGGAACGCGCCGTCGAGCGATCGAAGCTCGACATCACCGAGCGTGACACCATCCTGAGTCGGATCTTGGTTTCCACCGACTTGGCCGACCTGGCCGACAGACATCTGGTGATCGAGGCGGCAACCGAGAACGAGGACTTGAAGAAGAGACTGTTCGCCGATATCGACGCCGTTGTCTCGCCCGACGCCATCCTCGCCTCCAACACCTCCTCGATTCCGATCACCCGGATCGCTTCGGCAACCAATCGACCGGATCATGTCATCGGGTTGCACTTCTTCAACCCGGTGCCGGTGATGGGCCTGGTCGAGCTGGTTACCACGGTGATGTCGGCACCGGAGACCGAGGCCCGAGCCGAGAGTTATGCCGTATCGCTGGGTAAGACCGTGATCAGATCCAAGGATCGGGCGGGTTTCATCGTCAACATGCTGCTCGTCCCCTACTTGCTCGGCGCGATTCGCATGTACGAGGCGGGATTTGCCACCAGGGAGGACATCGATGCGGGGATGCGGCTGGGAGCCAATCACCCCATGGGCCCGCTCGAGCTTTCGGACTTCGTGGGGCTCGACACCATGAAACATGTTGCCGATGTCCTCTTTGACGAGTTCAAGGAGCCTATGTACGCCTCTCCCCCCCTGCTGACCAGAATGGTCGAAGCAGGTCTCCGCGGACGTAAGTCAGGCAGGGGTTTCTACGACTACCGATGAGAAATGTTGGCCAGGAGGGTCAACCGGGTAACTAACGTGCCACTCACGCCGAGCCCGGCATTGCGCCGGGACGGGGGAACCGAAACTTGGGGCGAATCCCGGACCTGTGCCGGGAAGAGCACCTTCCAGCTCGAGCCCGTCAGCTAACCCCGTAGGCCTATGAGGAAGGTTGGTTCGTATGGAGCCGTTGGCCGGCATATCTCATGAAGATCTGCTGAAGCTGGTCCTGTCGGTCGCCATCCTTCTCGGCACGGCACGTCTGCTGGGAGAGCTGTGCAATCGGATCGGCATCCCGGCGGTAGTGGGTGAGATCTTCGCCGGCGTCCTGCTCGGCCCGTCGCTTCTCTCCCGGGCGTTCCCCGCCTTTGGAAGGCTGATAGTCCCGGAGACAACCAGCCAGGCTCAGCTGCTCGATGTCGTAGGCCTGCTCGGGATCATGTTCCTCTTGATCGTGATCGGTATGGAAACCGACCTGGCGTTGATTCGAACACGCTTGCGCACGGCGGTAGGAGTTGGCCTCGGCGGACTGATCGTCCCTTTCGCATCCGGTTTGCTGGTAGGGGCGCTGATCCCCGTCGACCTTCTCGCCGACGCTGAGCAGCGACCGGTCTTCAGCTTGTTCCTGGCAGTGGCCCTCGCCCTTTCGGCGATTCCGGTCCTCGCCAAGATCCTGGCCGACCTCGGATTGATGCGTCGCGAGTTCGGTCAGACAGCTCTCGCGGCCGGGATGATCGACGACATCTTGGGTTGGACCCTGCTGGGCATCGTCACCTCGCTCGCCGGCGCGGGGAGGATCGACGCGGTTTCGGTGGCGACCACCCTGGGAGCGGTCGTTGTCTTCTTCGCAGCCACATTCATCGTGGGAAGACCGCTGACCAGGTGGAGCCTGAGCATCGTCCAAGACCGAATGAAGTCTCAGGACCGCATCCTGACACTCATCATCGTCCTCGCCTTCGGGTGGGGTGCGTTCACCCACGCTCTCCACCTCGAGCCCATTCTGGGGGCGTTCGCGATCGGGATCCTGTTCGGGCAAACCCGTCGCTTGCCGCTCGAGGTGAGCCGCCAGTTGGAGAGTGTCACCTACGGTGTCCTGGCGCCGATATTCCTGGCTACCGCCGGGCTGCGGCTAGACGTCGGGGGTCTGCTGGAGCCCCGCCTTCTCCAGCTGACCGGAATACTTCTGGCCGTAGCGGCCGCCGGCAAGATCATCGGGGCCTACTTCGGCGCACGATGGTTGGCAGGGAGCGATCGGCGTGAGTCTCTCGCCTACGGCCTCGCCCTCAACGCTAGAGGTGTCCTGGGAATCATTGTTGCCGCAATCGGGCTGTCGATGGGCATCTTCTCGGTAGAGATCTATTCGATGATGGTGGTGGTCTCGGTGGTCACATCGTTGGTGGCACCGATCGGTGTTCGTATCGCCCTGGGCGGGCGCTATGCCTCTGACGACCAGAAGAAGCCCACTGCGTTGGGAGGCGTGCGCAGAGTGCTGATGCCCGTCCGTCTTCGGGAAGCAACCGGGACCGATGTTCAGGAACTCGAGGCGGCGGTGCTGGCCCGTCTTGGCGCCGACGGTCTGGCGGTGACCCTGCTGACCTCAGTGGATAGACGACAGCGCAAGGACGCCGCCCGTTTCATGGACGGTCTGGCCAGTCTGTTTCCGCCCAACACCGAGATCACAAGACGGATGGTGGGTGGAGCGGAGCCGGGCCAGGCGATCGTGAACGAAGCGGCCAAGGGATACGACCTCCTCGTCCTGGGTGCCCCGGAGAGGATCGGCTCGCCCGAGCACGTGTTCTCGTCGGTCGTCGATGAGGTCGTCCGACTCGCGCCGTGCCCGAGTCTGGTCTTCAGGGCCGGTCAGGGTCAGTGGCCACCACGTCGGATCATGGTGCCCACCGGCGGGACCGCGACGGCAAGGCGGGCAGCAGAGCTGGCGTTCGCGCTGGCTCACGACGACGGTGAGGTCCTCGCCTTCCATGTGGTCGACACCGCTTCGACCACAGGTATGGCCACCGGTCGATCGTCTTCCCCGGCGGTCAGGCTCGCCATCGGTCAGGAGGTGGTCGAAGACATTCGTCAGATCGGCGCGACCTTTGGGGTAAGTGTCGCAACCGAGGTGATGATCTGGAACGAGACGACATCCGGAATCATCTCTCGCGCCGGCAGCGACATCGATCTGATAGTCGTGGGTACTTCGGTAAGGGCAGGTTCACGACGGTTGTACCTGGGTCCCAAGGTGGACAGGCTACTGGCCGAGGCCCCCTGCCCGGTCATCATCCTCAACATCTGACCTCGAAGGACTAGCTCGGATGTGCGCCGGGAGAATAGGCCATGCGGCCCATGCCCAATTCCCGGTTTCTTGTGAATTATCCATGTAGCGGTTATCCACAGGACCGATCACGGGCGATTGCAGAAAGGGCAGGGAGACGGCGATGTTGTCATCAGACCATGTTGAAGCGGGTCAGCAACGGTCTAACCAGGTCGATGGTCTGGGGACGATTGCCGATCTGCTCGAGATCGAGCGCTTCCGCGTCGGAGAATGGGACGAGACCCACGCCCGTCTCTACGCCATCGACTGCGCCTCGATCGTCTACCGGTACCACACTGCCGATCTCAACGAGACGGCGCGCGATCTCGTGCAACGACTGCTACATCAAGCTCTGCAACTGGTGACCGCGGGTCGGGACAACGAGCTCGCCTCCATCGAACGTGCCCTGATGACGGGGCTGCAGTCGGCATCGCAGGTCACCCGTTCGGTATGGCTGGCCGCTCTTAACGCGGTCCTACCGGACCCTTTCCGGGCCGCGGTCATGAGCACCGAAGCCGCCCTCCTCGCCTTCGGACGCGGGCCGAACCCCCGCCGGGATGCAGTAGCCGAATCGGTGCGCCGTCGGCTCATATCCCGAACTGAAGAGGCGTCGCTGCTCGGCCCGGCTGCACCCACGCACCGCCTGCCCTACGCCGTAGCCTGACCTACAGTCCGGGTGGTGACCCGGCTCGAGGCGATCCTGGCCGACATCACCACGGTCGACGTCGACGTCATCGTCAATGCCGCCAATTCGTCTTTGGCGGGTGGTGGTGGTGTCGACGGTGCCATCCATCGGGCAGGGGGGCCCGAGATCCTCGACGACTGCCGGGCAATTGTCGCCGCTCGTGGCCGGCTGGGGACGGGGGACGCCGTCCTCACCACCGCCGGCCGTCTTCCGGCTCGCCATCTCATCCACACGGTAGGGCCGATCTGGGGCACGTTGCCTGAGGACGAAGCGATAGCACTCCTTGCATCCGCTTATCAGAACAGCCTGCAGCTGGCCGCCCAGACGACGGCGAGGACGATCGCCTTCCCCAACATCTCAACGGGGGTCTATCGCTTTCCCAAACAGCTGGCCGCAGAGACGGCCGTCGGAGCGGTGCGAAGCTGGGTGAATGACCACAGTGAAGCATTCGAGACAGTGACCTTCGTCTGCTTCGACGACGAGAATCTCGCCTTCTACCGACACCTTCTCCCCTGATCGCGTCGCATCCGGTGAAATCGGGAAGGTCGAGGTGGCTGTGGATGTTGTCGTCCCGTATACGCAGAGCCGGAGGAACGTTGGATTCGACACTGATCCAGATAGAAGAGCAAGCCATCGACAACCCCCAGCCCTGGGCCCGTGACAACATCGAGCAATACTTGCGTTCGGACGGGGCCGAGGTCGAGCATCCCCGTGCGGATCGGATGATCCTGCTCTACACCAAGGGCCGAAAGAGCGGGTCCATCCGACGCGTTCCCGTGGTTCATCTCCCCGACGGTGATGACCTGATCGTGATCGCATCCAAGGGCGGAGCGCCAGATCACCCCGACTGGTACTTGAATCTTCGGGATGACCCCCAGGTCTGGGTCCGCAACAAGTCGGATCTCTTCGAGGCAAGGGCGATCGTGCTCGAAGACGAGGAGCATCACCAGATGTGGGAGCGGGTCACTGAATGGGCTCCGGGCTTTCAGGACTATCAGGACAAGACCGAGCGCATCATCCCATTGATAAGGATCAGCCGGGTCTAGCGGAATCGGGTACCGACGCTGAGATGCGCCGCCAGATGCTCGGTCAGTTCCCGGGCATCGTCCTCCGCACCGTGGATGAAACTCGACTTGCGACGTCGGAGCAGGTTCAACCCGATGCGGTAGAGGCCGGGGGCGTTGGTGACGATGCCCGCATCGTGTCGCAGCCTGCCCCGGCGGTCGAGGACGCGGGCGTGCAGCCATGAGTAATCCGGGCGGAAGCCGGTGGCCCAAACAATGCCAGCGATCTCGCCGTTGTTGAGATCGATGCTGAGCGGTGGCGATTCGTCAACCCGGGTCGCCGGGAGGCGATGGGGAGGATCGAGCTCGTCGTCGATACCCGAGCTAAAGGCCCACTCGTCGAAGGTGTCGAGCAATCTCCCCAATTTGAGGTCGGCCAAATTGCACTTGTTCCGCAGCGAGCCCGAGAATTGTGCCCTCCCACCCGAGATGCCGGCGAGACGGCCGACCAGCCGCACTCCTTGCCCGGTCAACGCATTCAGGTCGAGGGTCCGCCGCTCGGGTGTCCCCACCAATTGCGGTGAAGACAGGTTGCGCGCTCGCACCAGATCGTCGACCTCGTCGTGGCGCTCGTCGAGGATCCCGGTTTGCTCCAGCCACCACATGACGTCCTTGCCCCGGTAGAGGCGGGGCATCCGGACATGCTCACCCACCGACAGGGTGACCGGCCTCCCCGAGCGGTGGACCTCTTCCGCGATCTGGATACCGGTGGCGGAGGCGCCAACCACCAGCACCCCTCCCTCGGGAAGCTGATAGGGCCCCCGGTAGTCGATCGGTGTCACCCTCACGACCCTCGCCGGCACCTCGGTCGCCAGTGCTGGGACGTCGGGCAGGTTGAATGCACCGGTGGCCAGAACCACGGTCGGGCTGACCCAGATTCCCTGGTCGGTCACCACCTCATAGCCGTTTCTGTTGGGGCGGAGCGAGGTGACGGTCGTGTTGGTCTGGACCGGCGCGTCCCCTTTCCGGGCATAGCGATCGATGAAGTCGACCACCTCGGGCATGGTCATGTAGCCGTCAGGATCGCTCCCGGCGTAGGCCATCCCCGGGAGCCGGCTCTGCCAATTGGGAGTGAGCAGACGCAATGAGTCCCACCGCTCGGTGCGCCATGAGTTGGCCACCTCGCCGCGCTCGATCACCACATGGTCGATCGAGCGCTCGGATAGGAAGTGACTGACGGCGAGTCCGGCGTGGCCGGCCCCGATCACGACAGTCGTCGTGCGCGTGCTCGAATTGGTCAGTTGACTTCGACTGTCACATTGGTCGGGTTGGTGATGACATCGAAGACCGCCGAGCGCTTCTGCGACTGTGCCACTAGCGCCTCGATCTCCTCGGGGGTGGCATCGGCGTCGATGTCGTAGTGCACCTTGATCCCGTTGAAGCCGTTTCTGACCTCTGGATCGCCGCCCAGGATTCCCAGGATGTCCATGTCGCCCTCGATCGTGGCTTTGACTGAATTGAGCTGGATTTCCCGGTTCTGGGCCACTGCGGCAACTCCGGCGGTGAGACAGCTGGCGAGACCCACCAGAACGAACTCGACCGGGGTCGCTCCGTGGTCCTCGGAGGCGAATACCTCTGGGTGGTCTGCATCGAAGCTGAAGGTCGTCCGGTGTGTCTGTTCGCCGCCGAGACCGAAGAATCCTTGAACTTGCGACTGGCTATGAGTGCCGCCCACCCACTCGGTGGACGCCCGCCAAGTGAACTTGGCCGCATCGGGAGCGTCGACGAGTGCCGCTCGGGCGTCGAGCAGGGCCTGGACGTTGACACCGTTGTTGACCGGTGTGCTTGTTGTGGTCATGGTCATTTCCTCCATTTGGGTGTTTGATAGATCGACGGAAAAGGGATCTTGGGCCGATATTGAATCGAACGCCATGGGGAATTACCCCCTGGATGGCTCTCGGGTGACTGGCGTCCGTTACGACCGGATCTTCGACCTCGTCGCGGTCTCCCGAGAGCTGGGACAGGCGCACATCATTCCCGGGCCAGCTGGCTGTTGGCCCGATGTGCATGACATCGTGTGGGGTCCTGTCACCGGTTTGCCCTCTCAGCTCGCTTGCCGCCCTCGGCGGCTGTCCGTCGCCCGATGGGCGAGCAACCAGTCAGCGGGAGTAGAGCAGAAAACCCAACGGACGTCAACGCTGCGGCTCCGTTCACATGCCGGCTGTGCAATTGCCACGAAGAGCACAGGTTCACCTCGTTTGTGTCATGTTTGGTCATTGAGCCGTCTCCAGAGTCTGCAGCTTCCCGCGACGCATGTGGTCTAGGGATAAGAGGCGGCCTTCCGGGTATGGGGACCGTCAGTCCCGAGGTTAGGGACCCGACCGAGGAAAGGAACAGGATGGAACCGGTGACACCGCTCGACTGGGAGCGTCTCTTCTTGGGCGTTCAGCCGCTGACGTTCTTTCTCGAAATCGCCCTGCGCGTGGTTCTCATATACACCTTCGCAGTAGTCGTCGTTCGCTTCATGGGCAAGCGAGGCCAACGACAGATGTCTTCGTTCGAGTACGTGGTGATCATTGCCCTCGGATCGGCCACAGGCGACTCCATGTTCTATCCCGAAGTCCCGGTGCTCTACGCATGGCTCATAATCGTCCTCATCGTCGCGCTGGATCGCGGGCTGACTTTCCTCGAGCTCTCCTACAACTGGGTGATGAGGTTCCTCACCGGCTCACCGAGCATGTTGGTGCGGAACGGTGAGGTGCTCGAAGAGAATCTGCGGGCTGAGTTTCTGCGCCGGGAGGAGTTGATGGCCCTGCTCCGGGAACAGCAGGTCTCCGACATCGGCGAGGTCAAGTACGCCATTCTGGAGACGACGGGCCATCTCGGGTTGCTGAAACGGACTGACGCGGAGAAAGCCCAAGTGGAGAGCACCGTTCCGTCCGAGGCGTGACGCGTCCGCTCCTCGTCGAACGGTCGTCAACGAGGCCCAGACGACACATGAACCGGTTTCTCGCGGTGCCAAAATGGGTACGAACACCCACGACCCCGAGTCCCCCACGGTTCGGCGTGGTTGGTCTCCAATGATCAGCTCCGATCGAAGACGCCGAAGGAAAACCAGCAAAGGAGACATGGAATGAATAGGAACGTCGGTTTCGGAGGTTCGCTGTTCCTCATCGCAGTGGGCGCCATCCTGGCGTTCGCAGTATCGGTGGAAGCGGAAGGATTCAACCTCGACACGATCGGGATCATCCTGATGATTGTCGGTGCGCTTGGTGCAATCCTGACCTTGGTGGCATTGACCACCACGAAGAAGGAACAGCACACCGAATACGTGAAAAAGGACGTCGACATCGACGCCCGCGATCACTGATGCCTCTCTGCAGCTGCTGACACCCACCCCCTGCCGGTGGCGGCAGCACTCTGGCCATCTGATCTAACCATTAGCCCCAAACCCGGGTAGAGCGAGTTGGTTTGAATTGCGCCACTCGTGAACGCCGTAGGGTTCCGCGATCTCATGAGCCGTCACCCCAATGTCCTTGAACTCGTCTCCAAGCTGGTCGGAACATGGGTGGGGCATGGAGAGGGTGGTTATCCGACAATCGAGCCGTTTCGCTACCGCGAGCTCCTGGCGATCACTGAGCGCAGTGACCACCCGTCATTGCATTACGACCAGCGCGCCTGGCGTGAGGTCCCACACGGCGAGGTGGTGTCCCATTGGGAGACGGGGCTCCTGAGGATCTCCAGTGACGGCACACTCAAGGCCTTCAACGCTCAGGCCGGTAGAGGCGAAGCGATGCGAGGGACGTGGTCACGGGAAGGTGACTCCTGGCTGATTCAGCTCGAGAGTCAGCAATATGCCGGAGATGACCGTGTTCTCGGCTCGATTCGGACTCTCACCGTGGAAGATGACACGCTCTCCTATGAGATGTCGATGAGCACGACCACGACCAGCCAAATGGAGCCCCACCTGCGGGCGGTGCTGAGCCGGACCGGGTGATCGGACGGGTTCAGTCACCTTGGTCGTCAGCGATAGTCGAGATGTTCGATCCATCTTGGGTCCAGTCGATGTCTTCCCGTCGGTAGACGTCGAGGGCGCGCGGACCGGGTGGCCCCTCACGGGGTGAAGTCGAGAGACTCGGCGAGGAAGGCGATCCGGTCGTGTTGGATAGCCTCCAAATCCATCTCATGACCACTGTCATAGTTGAGAACCTGTTTGGGCTCTGGTGCAGCTTGGAACAGCTCGAGCCCGGTCATCGGAGCGATGTAGAAGTCGGTCTTCCCGTATTGGAACAGAAGTGGGCAAGCGGCCTTGCTGATCGTCGTTATCGGATCGACGTCACTCAGGGCACGCATGTAGTCATAACGATCGGAGGTGATAGGCCAGAAACGGAGAAACCAATCCGTCCAACGTGGGGTGGCCGCCACAAACACGGCCGCTCGCAGCTCGACATGACCGAGGAGGGCGATGCCATACATGGCTCCGAAGTCGTGCCCTACCACCGCGATCCGGTTGTTGTCGACACCTTCGGTGTCGGTCAGAACGGCATGAGCGGCGTGCAGGAACTCGAGCTCGGAGGTGATCCGACCCAGGTCTCGATCTGTGTCAGTCGGAGCCGAGTGCCACGGGAAACTCAACTGCGGAAGGACGGACACCACCCCCACCTCAGCCAGTCGCGTCGCCTCTTCGAGATATTGGGTGCGGTTGGCGTTGGGTGCCTCGTCAAACCAGTGCAAATACAGGACCGCCGCCCCATCGGCCGGTGCGTCGGGGCGCACAAGGTAGAGCTCATGCCCATCCTCGGTTCGAAGGTCTTCGACTGTCACCTTGGGCCTTCCCGCCGACGTTGGCACATCTCATCGCTCATGAGGTCTACGACGCACAATATGCAGCCGTCCATCGGCTGGACCGCTGCTATGCGAGGGATGGCGACGTATCGTCGATCGCCGACAAGCGCTCCTTGTTCGAGGTCGACCGGCGCCGACTTGATTCCGGTGCCTCCAATGTCCACTCCGAGTCGGATGGTCACTGACGTCCCCGTTCCGTTCGGTAACGGCGGATCAGGGCGTTGGTCGAAGAGTCGTGTCCGAGGTCGGGTGAGGTCTCCGAGGTCAGCTCGCCGATGATGGTCGTGGCGAGCTCCTTGCCGAGCTCCACTCCCCACTGGTCGAACGAGTTGATTCCCCAGATCACACCCTGGGTGAAGACCTTGTGCTCGTACAAGGCGACCAGCTGACCGAGGACCGAGGGGGTGAGCCGGGGGGCCAATATCACCGAGGTGGGACGATTGCCCGGAAAGGTCTTATGCGCCACCAGACCGGCATCGACCCCGGCGCCCGCCACCTCGTCGGAAGTCTTGCCGAAAGCCAGCGCCTCGGCCTGAGCGAGCATGTTCCCCATCAGCAAGTCGTGCTGACCGCCAACATCTACTGACGGTTCGACGAACCCGATCAGGTCGGCGGGAACGACGGTGGTGCCCTGGTGGAGCATCTGGTAGAAGGCATGCTGGCCGTTGGTGCCCGGCTCCCCCCACACGATCGGCCCCGTGTCCATGTCCACCGGTGACCCGTCGAGCCGGACGCTCTTACCATTCGACTCCATATCGAGCTGCTGGAGATAGGCCGGGAACCGGGCGAAGTCCTCGCTGTAAGGCAGGACCGCGTATGTGGGATAGCCCAACACGTTGCGGTACCAGACACCGATCAGGCCGAGCAGCACCGGCACGTTGTGTTCGAGCGGAGTGGTGCGGAAATGGCGGTCGATGGTCCGGAAGCCGGACAGCATCTCGCCGAAGGCGTCGGGTCCGATCGTGATCATGAGACTGAGCCCGATCGCGGAGTCCATCGAGTATCGGCCCCCGACCCAATCCCAGAACCCGAACATGTTGGCGGTGTCGATGCCGAAGGCGGCGACTGCCTCGGCGTTGGTGGAGACGGCGACGAAATGGCGTGCCACAGCCTCATCGCTGCCTAGTCGATCGACCAGCCAGGCCCGGGCCGTGCGAGCGTTGGTGAGGGTCTCGAGGGTGGTGAAGGTCTTGGAGGCGACGACAAAGAGGGTGGTTTCGGGGTCGACCAGGTCGAGCACCGATTGGAGGTCGGCCGGATCGATGTTCGACACGAAATGAGCTTCGATGTCAGGAAACACGTAGGGACGAAGGGCTCTGAATGCCATAGCCGGCCCCAGGTCCGATCCGCCGATCCCGATGTTGACCACATGGTTGATTCGGCGACCGGTGTGGCCCTGCCATGTGCCGCTGCGAACCCGGCCGGCGAACTCCGCCATCCGCTCGAGGACCGCGCTGACATCGCGGGTCACGTCGATGCCGTCGACGGAGAACTCGTCGCTTGGACCAGCCCGCAAAGCCGGATGCAGCACTGCCCGATCCTCAGTGACGTTGATGCGGTCCCCGGCGAACAGCGCGGCGATCCGATCGGAGAGCCCGGCACGACGGGCGACGGCCAGCAGCGCAGTGATGACCTCGTCGGTGACCAAGTGCTTGGACAGGTCGACCATCAGATCGCCGGCGACGAACGTGAGCCGCTCGGCGCGGGCCGGATCCTCGGCGAAGGTGTGGCGCAGGTCGACCTTTCTTCCTCGTGAACCAAGACGTTCGAGCGCTTCCCACTCGGCAGTCGCGGTAATCGGTGTCATGTTCTCTCCAATGGCAGATCGAATTGGCGATGGGGGCAACGGGGCCGGCCGGCTCCGCCCCCGTCTGGATCGGCTCTAGTTGTGTCCATCAGGGCACCGGATCCATCGACCGCAGATGGCAGACCTCATTCCAGTGCCGGATGACACGACTCTCCCGCTCCCACCCGAGGGTGGACACCGTTGTCGTGTCGAGTCGGAGGTTGGCGCCGTTCACCGCCCGCAGCCCCAACCCTGGGACGGCCAGGATACGAAGGAGATGCCCATGGGCGAAGATCGCGATCGGGCCATTCGCCTCCAGGACATCCGCGATCACTTGGTCGGCCCGCTCTCTCACAGCTCGCCTCCGGTTTCGGCAATGTGGGCCAGTTCACGCCACATCAGGGCGAGGATGATCACCGAGCCGATGAAGGCGAACCAGAAGGGCCCGGTGACTCCCCATCTGCCGGCGATAGCGCCGCCCAATGCGGCTCCCGCCACCAGTCCACCATAGGACCCGAGCTGGTTGAGACTGCTGACTCGTCCCTGAAACTCGGTAGGCACGGCCCGCTGGCGGATGGTCGTGGTCGTGGTTCTCCAGATCGAGTTATGTGCACCGAATAGGAACAGGATGGTCATTGCCACCCACGGTGCGGTGGTGGTTGCCAGGGTCAGGTGGGTGACGCATTCGACGACAAGTCCGGCCCGCATGATGTCGGCCAGGCTGAACCGCGACTCCAGTGCGCCATAGGCCGCGGCACCTAGGAGCCCTCCAATGGCACCGACCGTGATCATCAGGCCGTAGCCCACTTCTCCAACCTCGAGGCGTTCGATTGCGATGAGGACCAGGACCGACCACGCCGCGCCAAAGGTGATGTTGAACACGAAGACGGTGATGGCCAGGGTGCGAAGCGGGGCATGGTTCCACAACCAGCGGAATCCTTCTTTGAGGTCGCGCCCAAGGTGGGATGGCTCGCTTGCCATCACTGGTGGTGTCCTGGCGATACGGGAAAAAAGCACCGCTCCCAGTGCCATACACAGCGCCTGGGCACCAAAAGGCACGGCCATCCCGACTGCGAACAGGAACGCACCGATGGCAGGCCCGACAAGCTGGTTGGCTGTGACGAATCCGGACACGATCCGGGCATTCGCCACCCCCAGGTCCGGCTTTGCCACGACCATCGGGAGAAGGGTTGACGTGGTGATGTCAGCAAAGACTTCGGCGCTGCCCAGGATGAACAGAGTCGTGAGCACGACGACCACGTCTGCTCGTCCGGTGGCGATGGTCACTGCCAGGGCGCAAACCACCAAGCCACGCAGGATGTTGACCACGATCATGACCCGCCTTCGGTTGACACGATCGGCCACCACTCCGACGTAGAGACCGAAAAGAAGGTAGGGAAGTCGTTGCATGAGGAGCGCCAGGGCCACGAGCCCGGGATCGCGGGTCTGGGCCGCCATCAGGAGAGGTCCTGCGGCCACCGCTATGCCGTCGCCGATGTTCGTGGTCCAAGACGCAGCGAAGAGCCATCGAAAGTCCCGCCCGAGACGACTTGGAGCTATGGCTTCCACGATTCGACGCACAACGGCTGCACGCTAACGACGAGCAAAACCGGGACTACTTGAATTTCGGCCGACCAGGAGTCACGGTGTTCTCCTTCTGAGTGGCCTCCGGCCACCATGTCAGGCCCACTGCCGAAACTCAGAGCACTGTCGCCAAATCAGGTCGGGCTTCTGGCATCTGCTGTCGCGGATCGGCAGGGATATGCCTGCGGGTGTACGCTCGCTGTCCACGACGGAGAGGGCATGGTTGACACGCGCGGTGCTCCTCGGGCGCGACCAAGAAGTCGAGCTTCTTGAAGGGGTACTGAGCAACGCCATCGACGGCGACGCAGGCTTCGTCGTCGTTGGCGGTGAGGCCGGGATCGGCAAGACGACCCTCCTCGGGGAGCTGGCTCGGATCGCCAACGACCTCGGATGTCTGACTCTCGAGGGAAGGGCGTCGGAGTTCGACCAGGAACTCCCGTTCGGACTGTTCACCGATGCTCTAGACGCCTATCTCGATTCCTTGGATTCACAATCGTTGGATCGGCTGGCGATGGACCGATTGGGCGCTCTCGCCGCCGTGTTCCCGTCACTGAGACCTCTCGACGAAGCAGTCGACTATCCCGCCTCGTCGACAGAGCGCTTTCGGGTTCATCGAGCGGCTCGAGAGTTGTTCGAGCGGCTTGCGGCACGGCGACCGCTGGTATTGCTCCTCGACGACCTGCATTGGGCCGATGGCGCCTCGCTGGAACTGATCGGATACCTCCTCCGACATCCCCCTCAGGCCGAGCTCATGATCGCCATGGCCCTCAGACCGGGACATGGTGACCAAGCGGTCATCGGCATGATCGGCAACATCCTACGATCCGGCGCTGTCCACAAAGTGGAGCTGGGGCCCCTTCCTCTCGAAAGCGTCAAAGTTCTGGCCGGGGATGCTGCCGAGGAGCTGCATCATCTGAGCGGTGGCAACCCGTTCTATGCCCTGCAACTGGCTCGGGCCGACAGAAGAGACACCGAGTCTTCGTCATTGAATGCTCTCGGCGTCCCTCCGGAGGTCGCCAGGGCCATTGCGGCCGAGCTCGCCGAGCTCTCCCCGAGCGCCCGGGCTCTAGCCGAGGCGTCGGCGGTGGTGGGAGATCCATTTGAGATCGATGTTGCGGCCGCCGCCCTGGACCGGCCCGAGGAAGAGATGCTCGAAGCTCTCGATGAGCTGGTGGCGAAGGAGCTGCTGCGAGTGACCGACGTTCCCCGCAGGTTCCAGTTTCGCCACCCCATTGTCCGCAGCGCGGTTTACGCCTCCTGCCCGCCGAGCGTGCTGCTCTCATGCCATCGGCGAGCCGGTGAGGCGCTCACCAAGCGAGGCGTCACCGCCGCGGCGGTGGCGAGTCATGTCGAGCAGTCGGGGCAACACGGTGACACCGTCGCCATCGACATCCTTCGACGGGCCGGAGAAGAGACCGCTAAACAAGCTCCGACGAGCGCAATTCGATGGTTCATGGCAGCCCTGCGTCTGTTACCCGGAAACGCCCCAGCATCGGAAAGGGTCGACTTGCTGGCCTCGCTTGCGGCATCACAGGCTGCCATCGGTCTCTTTGGCGCTGCTCGAGCCACCCTCGAGGAGTGCATCGAGTTGACGCCGGTCGACGGTGGAGATATCAGAGTGAAGATGATCGTCGACTGTGCCGAACTCGAACAGCTGCTCGGTCATCATGGTGAGTCACGAAACCGGCTCGAGCGCGCCTTTGAGGAGCTGACTGACCCCACCTCACCTTCAGGCGTCTCACTGCTGATCGCTCTCTCGTCAGCCAGCCTTTATCTGGCCGACCATCATGGGATGCTCGAATGGAGTCGTGGCGCTGTTGAGGCAGCAGACGCGTTGGGCGTTGATGCCGTGCGAGCGGCGGCGCTAGCAGCACAAACGATGGGAGCCGCCTTCGCCGGGGAGACCACCCTGGCCTTGGAGACGCACCATCTTGCCACCAGGCTGGTCGACTCTACCTCGGACGAGGAGCTCACCTCCCAGCTTGGTGCGCTCAGCGACCTGGCCACGGCCGAGCTCTACCTCGATCTTCATGCCCAAGGGTGTGTCCACGGCGAACGTGCCCTCATGCTGGCCCGGATGACCGGCCAGACCCATCTTCTGCCGATCTTGACTCCGATCCTGGGCACTTCGCTGGCGATGGCGGGTGAGATGCGGAGATCCGCCGAGGTGCTCGACGATGCTATCGAGGCGGCCCGCCTCGTAGGCAACGCCCAGGGCCTGTCTTTGAACCTATTCAACAGAGCCCTTTCCGCAGTGATGGCCGGTGACCTCGAAACAGCATTGGACGTCGGCGCGGAGAGTGTTCGGTTGGCAAGATCGATCGACAACGGGGTGATCACGGCTTTCGCCGGAGCGATTCACTCCCAGGCTCTGCTCGAGTCGGGCGACTCCGAAGCGGCGCTGGAGCTTCTACTCGAGAGCGTCGGAGGTGAGGAAATCCCACTTCTGGCAGGTGGCTGGCGCGCCCACTTCTTCGAGCTGTTGACCCGATGCAGCCTTGCACTCGATCGGGGAGAGCAAGCCGATGCGGCTGCCGCAAGGGTACGCGAGCTTGCCGACGAACTGGCGCTTGGTCTGCCCGGGCTGATGGCCGATAGGGCTGGGGCGCTGGTCGCCCTGGCGAGAGAGGACTCCCAGGTTGCCATTGCGCTGGCATTGTCAGCGATCGAGCATTCCGAGGAGATCGGCGCTCCCATCCATACTGCGACATCTCGGGCGCTCGCCGGCCGGGCACTGGCCTCCGCCGGCCTGACCGAGGAGGCGATTGCGCAGCTCGAGCAGGCCGCCGACGAGTATGAGGCACTGGGCGCAATTCGGTACCGGGATCAGGTGGATGCCCAGCTTCGCCAGCTCGGCCGCACCGTGCACCGACGCACCCGGCCCGGCGAGACCGACGGCACCGGTCTCGGGGCACTGACCGGGCGGGAGCTCGAGGTTGCGGAGCTCGTCCTCGACCGTCGCACCAACCGCGAGATCGCCGAGGAGCTGTTTCTCAGCACCAAAACTGTCGAGACCCACCTACGCAACATATTCAACAAGCTTGGAGTCTCTTCACGGGTCGAGGTGGCTCGGGCCCTTGCCCGCGCTCAGCAGTCGGTCTGATAGGGCCGCACCGGTTCCCGGCCAGTCAGGGGTCCACCCTTAGACCGTGGGCCAGAGACCCGGGTCTGCGAAATCAGGGTGTTCTCCCGATGTCGGCTTGTCCCGGATATTGGAGGATGGGTCATGATCCCGTTCAGGCTCATCCATCGACACAGCCCGGATGAATGTCCGACGGCGTACGCCGCCTGGAAGGGATTCGACAGCCCACTGCGAGGGCACCAGGCAACATCTTCGTGCCTCTGGGGAGACCACCACATCTGGTGGGATCTCGAAGCGGCCAGCGAAGAAGAGGCGATGGCCTGTCTGCCGGGCTACGTAGCCGATCGTGCCGATGCGGTCCGCATCGGCGAGGTTCACATCCCGTGACCCCGGCAAAGGGAGGCAACCTGTGCTGACGACCGTGATCAGGAGACTCGTCTCATCGCCGCTGGCCTTGACCGAGCTCTCATCGGCCCACTCGCGCTCATCCGCATCCGGCTCATCGAGCCAGTCGCCAAACTCTCCAGATCGCGACGACGCCAACGTAGACAGTGAGGCAGCGATCCTCGTCCGAGGGCTCACCTGGGCCGACACCGTGGATCTCACCACCCACCAGACCCTGTGAGTGTCCT